>Ga0209039_10000557_pt1 | contig 36085 bp, 45 predicted proteins | sample BogFormECP12_OM1_FD_188238 | JGI IMG/M metagenome (GOLD analysis project Ga0209039, IMG submission 188238) | Bog forest soil microbial communities from Calvert Island, British Columbia, Canada - ECP12_OM1 (SPAdes) (version 2) | ecosystem: Environmental > Aquatic > Freshwater > Wetlands > Bog ...
ATGAGCTCGGCTCCGATCTTATCGAGCAAAACGGACTTGGGCCCGGCATTATCGATGGTCACGCGGCCTCCCTTATCCCACCACGTCGACGGATGCGCCTTGCCTGCCTCGATCTCGGGGTGCAGGCCCAGTATCTCGGCGGCACGCTTGATCTCCGACACCTTGGGGGATTTCACCGAATATTCTCTTTGTGTCTGGCGGCCCTCTTTACGGGTATGGCCCATATCAAGGTAGATAGGCCAGATGACTATCCTCTTGCTTTGTTGCATCTGCTCTTTCTGCATCAATGATAGTTAAACCGTTCTTCACTATTTATCTTTCCCGTATAAATATAATGAATTATAATGATTTATTATGTGTGAAGAGCAACATCTTTATTACTCCATAAATAAAAGTACTACTTGCCAATTAATGTAAAGCCTGTTGAACATGTTAAGTTGTTGAACGGTTAAGTTGTTGAACACGGTACAGCGGTTGAATAGGTGTAGCATTAAGAATACGGGCCTGCGGCGAGCCTTTAATCGCCGCACTATCGCTTCTTTATTTTTATAAAAAAGTTCACGTTTTTTGATCTTTCATCAGCTCTTCAGCCTTTTCCGAAGCAACCTTCATCGCCTCGTCGACCGTTTTCTGGTCGATCTCCTCGCTACGGTCGGTGATGAGGCGGATCTCGATGGTCACTTCGCCGTCATCCATGCCCACGAAAATGTCCAGGTCCTGGATGAGCTTGGGCGGAACTACCGAGTATATGTGGTCGAGGGCAGCGTTATAGACTGCCTCGATGACTTCTTCATCCTTCATATGCGCTTAGGAGGCTTCCTTGCCGCCGGCCGGGCCCTTGCCCAGTACCGCCTTTAGCTGGTCCTGAAGCTGGGTGAACTTGGCCTGTATGCGCTCTTCCTGCCGGGCGAGCGACTTCAGCCTGACCTCCAGGGAGTCCTTCTTCTCCTCGAGCTCCTTAAGGACCTCTTCCTTGTTAGCCTTGATGAGGAGTTCGCCCGCGGCCTTATAGACCACGGCATCGTCTTCAGTCTTTTTCAGCTCTTCAAACGCCCTGTCAGTCTCCCTTAGGACCATCTCGACCTGGTTTTTCTGCTGCATGATCGCCTGCGCCTGCTGCTGGATCTGCTGCAGTTGCGCTAGCTGATTCTGGATCTGCGGTGGCAGTTCATTCATGATATCACCTGTGAAATAATATAAATTTAAATTTTCGTCTCTAGCATCTCTTCGGCTATTTTGATCAAGCGCAGCCACGTGTTGAGCGCCGCGCGAAGAGAAATGATGTCCTCGGCCTCGATAAATAATTTAAGAAGCCCTACCTCCGATCTAAGCTCGACCCTCGACCTTTCCGAGGGTGTGGCCTGGAGCTCGGGCTTTAGCGCCTCGAACACCATAGGGGCGAGGTCGCCGAACTCAAATTCAACGAATACGGTATGCACGCCTTAGGTCGCCTTGACTCTTTTTATGGCGGTGGGGCGTTCCTTGACGAGCACACGATGCCCGCAATAGGGGCACCTGACTCCGCCGTATTCCTTGTCGAGCTCTACGATGTGCTTACAGTGAGCACACTTATAGACCATTGTATATCTCCTTTATTCCTGGCTCTCGGTGGCCTTTTTGATGGTTCTGGCCATGATCTTGCCGGTGGTCGTCACGGGTAAATATGTTCCGCCAGTGTAAGTGTACTTGCATTTAGTACAGGACCATATTCCGGTGCCCTCCCTCCATACGGACATGCGTCCGCACTTGGGGCACTTGAAGGCCTGCCTCATGTTCTCTTCTATGTCGGCGACGAGCACCCTGGTCTTACGACCGTAGCGGGGGCCGAACCTGCCGGCGCTCCTCGTCTTCCTGCCTTTTGCGCTTCCTTCAGCTATGATAATCCCTCCAGTTTTTCTCTGAGCACGTTCGCCTTATCTTTGGCGATGTGAACTATATATTTTACTTCGTCGGGAGTCAGCGTTCCTACGCCGCTCTTCTGCATCCCGGCCAGCGCTCCCTCTTTATTGGTAATGACGGTCAGCTTGCAGGAGGCCACGTTCTCCTCATCGAGGCTCGGGTCCAGCATGATGACGCCGCCGATGTTGACGGCCGTTATGCCAACGGGCACGTCTTTCAGGGGCAGCTTTACGTCTTCGCCAAGGCCGTACCTCGCGTACGGCATGGTGGTATTCCTGAGCGCCGCGATCGCTCCGAGCGAGGCGGCATCCATGAGATTACCATCGTGGTCAAGGACGTGGACGTCTATAAAGACCATCCAGACTTTCTGACCACTTTCAATACACAACTTAGATAAATCAATTGCGCCTGATTCTCTTACGCCACGGTCCACCACGCGGGCCAGCTCGATCGCGTCTTCCCTCGGAGGGCCGGTCTCGAAGCTCGGGGATGCCAGCGGCACCAGCTCGAGGTTCGTGATAATGACGCCCGTGTCCGGCGTATCCGGGAACGGCTCGCCGGGCTGTACCTTTACACCCACGACGACCTGGGATTGTCCTATCATTACGCGCGAGGAGCCCTCGGCTTTGTTGATGACGCCGACCTCGATCGATATCGGCCTGAACTCGTCGAACTTCCTTCCGTCGGCACGGTCGCCTTGGTTGGCGAGGCTATAAATATAATCTCTCTTGATCTCTGCGATAATATCTTCACTCACTGCGCTCGCCTCCGTCTGCTTTCTGCGCTTCGGCCTCTTCAGCCTGCGGCGATACCATTTCGCCGTACTTTTCTACGAGCGCCTGCTTCTGCATCTCGTGGAGCTTCTTGCAGCCCACGATGGCCATGTCGACCGCCTGGCCGAACTCTTCTTCGGTCAGATGGCCATCCATCTGGCATAGCGAAACATCCCCGAACTGGGTAACGGCGATCGGCAGGTCGGCCTGCCCATAGTTATCCTCGTCCTTGTTCAGGTCGAGTACCAGGGTGTCATCAACCTTGCCCACTGCGCATGCCGATACTAAACATTTCATCGGTATGCCGGCGTCGGCCAGCGCAACGGATGCCGCATTAATGCCAGCAGCCCTGGTGCCCGCGTCCGCCTGCAGGATCTCCACGAAGATATCTATTGCCGAGCGGGGATAGAGCGCTTCCAGGACGACGCATTCCAGCGCTTCCCGGCTTACTTTCGAGATCTCGATGCTTCGCCTATCCGGGCCCGGCCTCTTGCGGTCCTCCACGGAGAACGCGGCCATGTTATACCTGTATCGGACGATCGCTCTCGACGAGTTCTGTAAGTGCCTCGGGTGTACTTCTCTCGGCCCGTATACGGCGGCCATTACCTTGTTGCCGCCGAACTCTAAATAGCATGAACCGTCGGCCCTTTTCAGGACGCCGGCCTTGAACTTGATGGGGCGCAGGTCCAAAGGTCCTCTTCCGTCCAGCCGCTTCCCATCCACAATCAACTTCTCTGGCTTGGTCATTATGTATTCCTCAACTGTTCCAGCTCTTTATTTAAGTAATCCTTTATACTATCTGTCAACCCTGATGTGTGGGCCTCGCGCTCGATCTTGAATATCGTGCGGATGGCCAGGTCTACCTTCTTTTCGTCGCCTTTCAGCCATATCCTGCCATTCTGTCCCACGAAGATACTTACGTTCAGGTCCTTTTTGAGCATGCTGATCATCGAGCCATTTCGCCCGATGACCCGGGGTATCTTGACATGGGATATGTCAATGACCCGTCCCTGCTTAAGGATGCGTAAGTGCTCGTCCCTCATCGTAAGCTCTACCTTCATGGTGGGGTCGACGTCCGCCACGCGGGCAATGATCAATTCTCCGGCGTGCAGGTACTTGTTCATATTTGCCGGGTCCACGCGTTCCGGGAACTCCGATAGATGTAACAATCCCTCATAAGGCGAGTTGATGTCCACGATCCAGTTAGAAAAGGTGACATCCACCACTTTGCCAATGACAAGGTCGGACCTCGCGGGTATATAGCGTCCCGACAGCGGAATGACCTTGATGCTGCTTCTCCGGTCCACGAGCCCGTAGTTCGCGGAATATACTTTGCCGTCCTGCACGTAGGTCCCGCTGCCGGATAGCTTCGGATCTTCCCCGAGCATGTCGCCCGGGACAACGATTTCCCTTTCCATGTCAATTCCTTATCGCAATAATTTGGTCTCCGCCTCGCCCTTCGTCAGCTTATTCACGAGGTCGTAGAACTCCGGCTGCGCGCCGGCAGGTATCTGCACGACGCCAATCCAGTTACCATTATTTTGCCATTCATCCTTTATCAGCTTACCGAACGTCGAGATCTCGCCGAAGGCCCTTGGCGCATAGTTCGCCGGTATCTTGATGGCGATCTTTACCTCCTCGAACCGGATAGGGATGATGGGCCTGATGGCCTTCATGGCAATGTTGACGTTCTCTTCCACCGATTTTGACAGGTCAATGTGGACGCCGCCCTCTTCCATTGCACGTTCGATGCGGGCCGGCGGGTGGGGCGTCATCGTCTGCGGGTTAATGGCATTCCTGGATATGAAATTAATTACCTGGAGCCTCTTCTCTTCCAGCATCCGGTGGCGCTGCTCGGCCGTCAGGTTGATCTCGCCCTCGCTGATGATCTTTCGGGCTATATCCTGGATATTGGTGGTGCCGAACGCTTTAACGAGGTCTTCTTCCGGCACCCTGTCGCCCCTGGACGCGTTCTCGAACACGTCCTCGACCGCGAGCACGTCCTCCAATTTCACGGGGGCCCCTTTCTTCATCTCGTATGCGAGGTCCGGGTCTACCAGGATCTCGAAGTGCTCCCCGTGGGTCTTGAGCTTTGCGACGACAGCCTTATCGAGCGTCACCATTGCGATGCGCCTCTACTCTTCGCTGCTCCTCTTGGCAGGCTCGGCGCCCGGCTTCACGACTCCAGCCTTCTCGACGTATTCCTTGACTTCCGCCTCGGAGAGCTTTCTGAACTTGCGGGTCTTGTCGTCGATGATGCCGATCTCGATGGTGGGCACTTCGCCCTTCGACTCCATCGACTTATAGAGCGCCTCGATGCCGAGCGTTATGGCCTCGTCCATACTCATGGTAACGTTAAACCGGTTCTCGAGCATCTCCATTACCGTGTTGCGGTTCGCGCCGATGGATACCGCCTTGTACTCGTATAGCGCACCCGACGGGTCGGTCTCGAAGAGCCTCTGGCCCGTCTCGTCGATGCCCGCGATCAAAAGAGCACTGCCGTACGGCCTGACGCCGCCGTACTGGGTGAACGTCTGTATGTGGTCGGAGATCTTCTTCGCGAGGATCTCAATGCTTATGGGCTCGCCATATGTGACGTGATTGACCTGGGCCTCGACCCTGGCCCTGTCGACTAAAGCCCTGCCGTCTGCCACTAATCCTGAAGCTACGGCCCCTATGTGGTCGTCGATCTTGAATATCTTCTCGATGGACTCGGCCTCTAGCAGCTTGGTCGAGATACGCTTATCGACGAGCATGGCGATGCCGTCCCTGGATTTTAGTCCCATGACGGTCGCGCCGCGGCGAACAGCTTCCTGGGCATAATGGACCTGGAAAAGCCTTCCATCCGGGCTGAATACGGTGATGGCCCGGTCGTAACCCATCATCTGGGGTGTCATCTGCTGCATCTTTATTTCACTCCTTGTATAATGACTTTAAATCTAAAGAGGTCAGGCTTACATAGTGTGTATTAGCCCGTTTTAATACCTCTTTATCGTCCGGAACCACTTCCAATTCATCTCCTCTCTCCCTCACGACCGTTCCGGACGCAAGCTCGCTTCTAATCGGCTTAGAAAGGATATTAGTGGAAGATATATTCTCTACGGGGATATATTTTTCTATTGCTGCTCTTATTGTGCCGGCGACGCCGAGCACTCGTATGGCGGAACGGCTACCTTTTATCGTACATACGGTTGCCATTGCCGCTCTTGCCAGCTCGACCGCGCCGAGGTTGACTTTCATGATGCCCCTCTTGCCGTTGAAATCCATGAGCCTGTAGCCTATTTCGCTGCTTCCGAGGTCCCCTACGAGGGTTTGGGTGGCAAAGAAGATCTCATCTAACAATGCCTTACGGTCGATGATCTCCTGTGACTCTGATATTACTTCGAAGGCAATGTAGCGCTTCTTTTCACGGAGAGATGACGGTAAGATTTTCATATTACTCACAATAACTAAATCCACATACATAATACTACTGGAAAAAACTTTTAAAAAAAATCTGTGCCTCTGTGATACCCGACAGGAGGAAGAGGACATTTGAGTAGAAAAAAATGGTGAATCGCACCTGAGGAGCCTCTAATAAAAAAGGAGAATGGTTACCAGGCGATTTATTTTCTTATGGTAGCCATACGTTTTCATCAAATAATTCTTGTTTTCTATTTCGTCCTCGCGAACAAATAGCTCCCGATGGCGATCATAACCACATCGAACACGACGATGATCAGGACCAGTTGCCAGAAGGGGAATATGGTCGTCCAGGAGCTTCCCATGATGATCGCCCGCATGGCGTCCACATCATAGGTCAGCGGGTTTATGTAAAAGACCCATTTCAGCCATGCAGGCAGAGTTGCGACCGGGAAGAGGGCGCCGCTCAGGAAAAACATCGGCATGTTCACGAACGTCACGATGGCGCCGAAATTCTCCAGGCTATTCAGGATGCTGGCGATGATCAGGCCGATACAGACCAGGCCGACGGCAATGAGGACCATCATCGGGAGGGCTTCCGCGATCATTGGGATGGTGAGCGGGATGCCGATCAAGAAACCGAGCCCCAGCACGATGATCGCCTGGACCATGGAGCTCGTGCCGACGCCGAGCATCTTTCCGATAAAGATGGAAAGCCTCGATATGGGCGCCACCAGGATCTCCTTCATGAAACCGAACTGCTTATCCCAGATAACCGAGATACCCATGAACATCGCCGTGAACAATAGCGTCTGGGCGATGATCCCCGGGAAAATGAACTGCTGATAGTTAAAGCCCGTCTGCTTTCCCAGGGATAAGCCGAGGCCGGTGCCGAAGATGACCAGCCACAAGATCGGAGTGACGACCGAGCTGACCAGCCGGGTCCGTTCCCGTATAAACCTCAGCATTTCCCTCTTCCAGAGGGTATAGATGCCTCGAAGCTCGCTCATTAGTGTCGCCTCGCCCTGGCCATGGGGGATAATTCTTTACCCTTCGCGTCACGCAAAGCACGGCCCGTAAAGTGTAAGAACACATCGTCCAGTTGAGGCTCCTGCAGCGAAATGGAGTCGATGAAGATCTTATTCTCCAGGGCGAGATTGATGATGCCTGGCAACAACGTGTGCGCGCCGTCCACCGTCATTTTCACTTCATCGTTCACGATGACCGCCGCCTTGGCGAGCCCGGCCTCCATGATCTTCCGGAGGAATAGGTCATTATTCTTCGTCTTCACCGTGATCGTATCGCCGCCAAGCTCTTCCTTCAATTTTTTCGGCGTATCCATGGCGACGATCTTTCCGTGATCAATGATGGCGATGCGGCCGCAAAGCTTGTCAGCCTCTTCCATGTAGTGCGTCGTGAGGATTATGGTGATGTCCTCTCTCTTTATCAGCTCGCGGATATAGGACCAGATATGGTCCCTGCTCTGGGGGTCGAGGCCAATGGTGGGCTCGTCCAGGAATAATACCTTGGGATAGTGAATGAGGCTGCGGGCGATCTCAAGCCTCCGGCGCATGCCGCTCGAGTACGTGTTCATATAATCGTTCGCCCTGTCCTCCAGCTCGACCAGCTTCAGGACGTTATCGATGCGCTCCTTTACCTGGTCCTTGGGCACGCCATATAAGTCGGCGTGCATCTCCAGGTTCTCGCGACCCGTGAGCTTATCATCGATGCTGGGATCCTGGAATACGATGCCGATGGACTTCCTGACCTGCGAGGGATTTTTTGCGACGTCAAAGCCGTTGACGAACGCGGTCCCGGATGTCGGCCTCAATATGGTGCACAACATTGAAAGTGTCGTGCTCTTGCCGGCCCCGTTGGGCCCCAGTAATCCGAATATTTCCCCCTTTTCCACTTTTAAATTCAAACTATCGACGGCAGTCAGGCTGCCGAACTTTTTTGTCAGGTCTTTGGTCTCGATGATATAGGTCATTGCGCGCCTCCGATTCACCTGGAATATATCATGTTAAGTGAAAGTTTAAAATATACTTTTTGTAACTTTGATAGGGTGATAATTGACACAATTGGCAGACGTCGATAACAGGCCCATACTATTGCTCATTGCCTGCTGCCGATGGCGCTCTTAGCGTTCCAGATCATGTCGAAGTTGCTGGCCATATAGGAGGCCACCGATGCATTGGGCACCCATATTGCGACCACGTTATCCACATCCGTTATGCCGTCGACGACCCGCGAATACATGATCAGCATCTCTTTTTCGTCAACGATCACGTTCTTTATGTATGGCGACCTCGACTTTTTTACGTCCACTGTGGCGGACAAAAGCGATTTGATGATCTCCACATCGCCCTCGGAGGTCTTGATCTTCGGCCTGGTGATGACGCGAACGCTGACCCCTCTCTTTTTAGCCTTAAGGATATCTTTTTTGAGGGGCTCCATCTCCTGGGGCGCGTAAAGGCTGCCCATCAGCATGATCTCATGCTTAGCACGGCCCATCATTTCCCCGGTTTTCGCCATGATATTATCAATGCCCCGGATGAGCCAGACCTTCGGGTTCTCCTCCTCCATTTGCTGATCATACGCCATGGTCAGCTGGTTGGCCACGTCGTCGATCTCGGAATACAGCGCTGATTTTCTCTCCTCGATCATTTCCCGGGGGTATGCCGGAGTATAAATGCTCGGCCGCCCTTTTTCAACGATGACCCACTTATCCTCTTCCAGCCGCTTTAGCGTCTCATATATCTTCGTGCGGGGGACTTCGGCCTCTTTAGCCAGCGCCGTAGCCGTGGCAGGGCCGGTCGACACGAGCGCCGCATAGACTTTTGCGCCATATAGCGTCAGCCCCAGCTTTTGAAGCATCGATATCGTCCGGATGTCGAATAACATGGCTAAATTGTGTCACTTATAACCATATAAAAGTTACGAAAATTATATGAGAAGCCGCTTCGATAGTAATTAAAAATAACAGAGTGTGGCTATTATGAAGATCGTCGGGATACAATCGAGCCCAAAACGAAAGAACAGTAATACGTTAAAGCTACTGGAAGCGGCCCTGGAAGGCGCCAGGGAATCGGGAGCCGAGACCGAGATCATCGACATCACCCGGCTGAAGATCAACTATTGCAAGGGATGCGTGACCTGCTATAAAGAGGGTATATGCCACCAGAAGGACGACTACCAGTCGGTCAAGGACAAAATACTGGCGGCGGACGGCATCATCCTGACCAGCCCCAACTATATCGATAACATTACCGCACAGCTCAAGACGGTGTTCGACCGCAGCGCCAACTTCATTCACGAGCAGTTGCTGGACGGCAAATACGGGCTTGCCATAACGACGTCAGGCTCGGGCAATGACGAGCCCCCCCTGAGCATCATGAACCGTTTCATTAGCGTCTCAGGCGGGCTGCTAGTGGGTAGCCTGGGCTGGGGGGCGAGCCAGGGTCCGGCGGCATTTGAGGCCGCCAAAAAGAGGTCGCATGAGGCGGGAAAAGAGCTCGTGAAGGCGATCAAGGAAAAGAAAGCCTATCCCGAACAGGTCGCCGCCCATAAGGTCTGGAAAGACCGGTTCATGATGACTCTCCAGCACAATAAAGAGGCCTGGAAGCACAACTACGAGCACTGGGTAGAAAAAGGCTGGATTAAGGCGACTTCATAATAGTTCGACGCCTTCCATGATATAGCCAGGCGAATGCCGCCGTAATATTTCGGAAGGATAGAACGAAAGGCCTTTTACCGTATCTTTTTCGTTCATTCCGAACAGGCTGCATAGCGCAATGACCGTTCGCACGTCCCGCAGGTCATAGTGCGACATGGCACCGGAAGTAACGACGAACGGCACCTCATATTTTTTAACGAGCGCCAGGTTCGTGCGGTAATTCGAAAGCGCCCTTACCCGGGAGCCGCCCTTGTTATTGATGATAGGCATGAGCTCGAAGCCGATGGCAATGTGCTTGTCCGCGGCCAGCTTTGCGAGTATATGGTTGATGCCGCTGGTCTTGCCGTCGGCAGGATGCGCCAGGATGTCGACGCGCTCGTCCTCGCAGGCCGCCCGGTTGATGGCAGTGTCGCCGCCGTGAACGGTCAGCACCCGGACTTTTTTGCGGTAGCAGTCCACCATCTTGCGCAGCTCGTTGGGGTTTTTGGCATAGACCTCGACGCCGCGGATGACGTCGACATCGGCGGTCTCAACGAAAAAGTCCTGATGGTTAGCCACGCAAATGCCAGCATACCCGTACTTTTTAGCGGTCAGCGCCAGCATCGAAGCGGAGCTTCCACCCTCGGGGAGAGCATGGACGCCCATGTCGTAAAAAGCCTCACTGTGCATGCAGGTATTCCCTCATCTGTTGAAGAGCCTTCTCACGTTTAGCGGGATAAACCGCTATTCTTGCCCTGATGGCGATCGCGTCCTCCGCGTACATGATCCTTAAGCCGCCCAGGAACGCATCCTGCTTCGACAACTTAAGGAAAAAATCGCAGTCGTCGCTGACCCGTTCCGGCAACTCCTTAATGAGTTCTTTCCGGTCGGGCTCGTGCAGCTTTTCGTGCAAAAAATCCATGTACTTTTCGGCTGCCTTTTTATTTAGCCGGGCCGTCAAAATAACGATGGGATTATCAAAATAGCCTTTAGCCTCTTCCTCCTCAATGGGAGTGTTCGCGGGTAGGACGTTTTCAAGGGCCTGCCTGACCCTTGAAACGTCTTCTGTCGTATGAGCCTGTGTCCTAAAAAGGATATAATGGATCATTTACCCTGTCTGTTGTGGCTGCCTATGGATGGCCTGGTCTTTTCCGTGCCCATGCCCTTCCTGCGTAAGCCTCTTCCCTTGATGCCCGCGCTCGTCAGGCCTCTCTCGGCCCTGCCGCGGTGCGTATGCTTGGCGATCCAGTTTAGATCCTTGTCGGCTAATACGGACGGGTGGTGAGTGTCGATCAAAATGACCTCGTACCACTTGTGCTTGCCGTCCTGGCCGACCCAGTATGAGTTCATGACTTCCATGTTCGGGTACCTGCGGGATGCCCTTTCTTCTGCGATGCGCTGGATGCTCTTACGCCGGGTCAGCGTCCGGAGGCCCATGTGTTTCGACTTACGTCCTCTGACGTACCTGGACTTGCGGCTGCCGCCTCTCCTTACGTGGGCCCTGACTACGATGATCCCCTGCTTTGCCTTGTAGCCCGATTCGCGTGCCCTGTCCAGCCTGGTCGGGCGCTCGAGCCTGATGACTGCCGGCTCCCTGCGCCATACTTGTAAGCGTTCCCAGAAGAGTTTTCCGACATAGGTGTCCTGTGGTCTTTTCCAGGCTTCGCCTATGTAATGATACATTGATTTTGCCATGTAGTTTCGTGTCTCCATTTAAGTTTCATGGTTCAGCTTAGGTCTTAAGCCACATTCCGGCGGGACGTATCCCGCGATTGAAACTGCCTTGCAGAATAACTTGTATTAGCATATAAACGTTTCGAATAATAAAAAGATTGTTGCCCTACATTCGGAATTCATGGCCAGACTTACCAGTAAAGCTGAGGACAGAATGCTTCTGTGGGTGGATTAGCATATGTATCGATGCGAGCACTTCCGGGTTTTTACTTCTTGAAGATGACACAGAAGGACGCGTTTAAAGCGCGAATGTCCATCTCAAGGTTCACTTGCTCATCGGTCGATAGCGCTTTTTTAATGATGAGCATGCAATAGGGTACGCCTTCCCGCCCTTCCGTATGGTACTTGCCCATCTTTAGCTTATAATCGCCATCCCCGATGCGATATTCTCTCAGCTTTTTCACCAAGTCCTGATTAAGCATTTTATCAGGGTCCTTGACAATGCTCGGATCTAACATTTTTTCCCGCTTGATCTTTTCACGCTTCATCATTTCTGAATCCCTCGATAATGCTGTTTAATGGCCATATAAACCATGACGTATCTGTTCCGGCTTTCCACAGGCTTCATCTCGAAGCCTTCGCCAGGCTTATATGGCTCCGGACCTATAACAAGAAATAGTTATTATACAATTTTATTTTATTATTATGACGTGATATAGCTTTCTATAGCGATCGGTTATATGGCTTCAAGGAACTACTTTTTACCCACCATATCCCGGGCTCAATAGTAAAATAGGTGAATTTAAAATTTAGATTTTAATGCGTATAAAATTTGTCAACAAATTTAATGGAAAAAAATATATTATATGAAGACTATAATTAGTAATTGCTCAAGGAATTATAAATAAATTCAAGTTCATTTTTTTACCCCGTTCCAATAAAAACGCCTGAGAGTGCTTACTATGGCCGATGACATGACCGGTATCATAAGGGACCTTCGTAACGAAGCGGTAGAACGCTGTAGAAAACGGATACTGGAAGCCACGCAAGGTCTCGGTAAAAAGCCCCGGAAGCCCGGCGCAGACTACGGGCTCATGTCCACCATCAAGAAAAGGCACGGCTTATAAGGAGGCGGTTATGACAGAAAATAAGACACTGCTGCAGCAGGTAAGGGAAAAAGAGCTCGACATTAATACCAGGCTTGAGCTGGCGTCCCGCGCCGCCGAAAAGTCCATAGCGGACGCAAAAAAGGAGTGCGCCGAGATGATGAATACGGCAGACAAAGAAGGCAGGGAAGCCGCCATGATTTATTTTAACGAAGAGAAGGCGAAGATCGACGCTGGCGTCGAGGCCATCAAGCTCTCCTATTCAAGAAAAGTCAATGCCATAAGCGAAAGAGCCAGGACTTACATGCCCGCCGCCGTGGACAGGATCGAAAAAGAGGTAACGATGCAATAGGGGGATTCCATGCTCCAAAAGATGAGGCGTATTCAGGTCGTAGGTGCCAAAAAGGATTTCCAGGCCGTTGTCGATGTGCTCTACCGCATAGGCACGGTCCACCTGGAGGACGCCTCGTCGCTTGTCCACGCGGATGAGCTGGACATTAAAAAAGTCGGGCCCGAAAAAGAGTCCGACGTATCGAGCATCTTAGTCAAGATCGATAGTATATTTTTTACGCTGCCGGCCATAAAAGACCCGGAAAAGCAGGTCTCAACAGCAGTTAAAAGCCTCGCCTCTCAAACGCATAATGAGATCATCTCCAGGGCGAACCAGGTCATTCAGGCGCTCGAGTGGACGGCGAAGGACCTGGCGCTTAAGAAGAGCGATCTGGAATATACGATAACGGCCCTTAACCGGTATGAAAAGGTCATCGACAAGATCCAGCATATCGAGCATGAGATCCCGGTGCTGGAAGGCTTTGAGGTCAGCGTGATCATCATCCAGAAAGAGTTCGAAAAAGTCCTCGATATCATCCGGGAAGAGATCAAAAATATCACCGGGGACCAGTTCGAGTTCATACATACGGACGTGGACGAGGAGTCCATAGCGGCGATCATCGTATTTAATAAGAAGTACTCGGACCAGGTGCACTCATTGTTCTTCTCGGCGAATGTGAACGAGGTCCGCCTTCCCCAGGAGTACATGGGCAAAAAGTTCACGGACATGCTCCTGATGATCGACGACAGGAGAAGGGCGTCTTCCGAAGAGATCGTCTCAATTAATAAAACGCTGGAAACGCTTTCCGCCAGGTGGTATGTGGAGCTTTCGGCGCTCCGCTCGGCATTGGAGGATATACGGGAGGAGATAAGCACATTTAGCAAGTTCGGCGAGACGGAGTACGCCTTCATGATCACGGGGTGGGTCCCCCAAAAATACCTGAAAAAAATGAAAGAAAAGCTTGCGAGCGAGTTCGCCGGCAGGGTCGTGCTGGAAGAGCTCGAGGTGACGCCCGAAGAGCTTGAGAACGCGCCCGTCTTCTATGATAATCCCTGGTTCGTAAAGCCCTTCGAGTTTTTCATGCAGCTGGTCAGGCTCCCGAAGTATATGGAGATAGACCCCAGCCCGATGATGGCCTTCTTCTTCCCGCTGTTCTTCGGCCTCATGGTGGGCGATATAGGCTATGGCCTGGTCATACTGGCGCTAGCCGTCTTGGCAAAAGCTAAGTTCCCGAAGCTCGGGTGGGTCAAAGACATCGCGAACATCATGATCATCTCATCCATACCGACGATCATTTTCGGCTTTATATTCGGGGAATTTTTCGGGGACCTCGGGGAGTCCATGGGCTGGTTGCACCCGCTGAGCATCGGAGGAATAGTCTGGAACAGGATGGACGCGATCATACCGCTATTATTAATAGTCATTGCCATCGGCGTCGTACACGTATTCCTGGGCCTTATTATCGGCATGGTAAACGCCATTACGATCAAAAATAGAAAGCATCTATATGAAAAGGTCGGCATGTTCGGCGCGATACTGGCGTTGATTTTGCTCCTTGGCGTCGCCGCCAGCGTGCTGCCCGGCATATTACTGTATGTGGGCTTTGCCCTCCTGGCCGCCGGCATGGTCTTCCTCTTGCTCGGCGGCGGCGTATTCGGCGCTATCGAGCTCATGAGCGCGGTCGGTAACATCTTGTCCTATGCGAGGCTGATGGCCATCGGCATGGCCTCGGTGGTCCTGGCCATGGTGGCAAATAAAATGTACGGCACCCTTGGAGTTTTGATAATAGGGCTGTCGGTCGCCGTGCTGCTGCATGCCATGAACATCGTGCTGGCCATGTTCAGCCCGTCCATCCATTCGCTCAGGCTGCACATGGTGGAGTTCTTCTCCAAGTTCTATGAGGGTGGCGGCCAGCCGTATATACCCTTCAAGCATACTGAAAAGATCCGGTAGGCTATTGCTGCTCCGGTAATAGCTTCTTTTTACGCTCCAGCATCTTTTTTACCTTCTTCAGCCGGAACAGGTCCTCACGTTCCCGCTCCTCTATGGAGATGCGGATGTACTTTGCCTGCCTTTTCAGGTCGGGAATGAGCACCTGCTCCAGGGCATTGACCCGGCGGCGGCTCATCTGGATCTCGGAGCCGAGTCTCCGCATGGCAGTCTCCTTCTCGGCCATGTCAAGCAGCATGTCGATCTCGGCCTCGAACTTTTCCGCCGTCTCGTCGATGCGCCCGCTGGTGCCGATGGGGCCGTAGCCCCTCTCCAGCACCGTTTTCGAGACCCGCTTTTTCTCGATCACGGGAACAGGCACTCCCATTATGTTCTTGCCCCGGATGTCCAGCGACAGGCCTTTCCTGGTGGCGAACGAGGCCGATATGAGGGCGATAGAGTCGTCCACTGCCTGAGCCATCAGCAACGAGTAGCGGGCGGCATCCGCAACGGTCTCCAGCTCCGTCCTCGACTGGGAGAAGGACTCGGCGATGTGGAAGAACTCCCTGATGAGGGCGTCCATTTTCTGGCGCAGCAGGTCCCTTCCCTGCTCGGCCATCTTGATCTGGGCGTTCTTTTTGATCAGCTCCATCCTGGTCGGGTTTACCTGTTCCATGCTAGCTCCCTCTGTATAGCGGGTGATACTTCTTGATGAAGTCCATCTTTATCCTTTTCAGCTCGTCCACGGGCAGGGAGGAGAAGAGGTCCCAGGCGATGTTGAACGTCCTTTCTATGCTGCGGTCCTCGTCGCCCTGGGTGATGAAACGCTTCTCGAAGTCTTCGGCGAATTTCAAGTAGACCTTATCCAGGTCGGTCAGCGCTTCCTCGCCGACGATGGCCACCAGCCTCCGCAGGTCCCGCCCATAGGCGTAAGAAGCGTACAGCTGGTCGGCGACGTTCCTGTGGTCCTCCCTGGTCTTCCCCGGCCCTATCCCGAGGTTCATGAGCCTGGACAGGCACGGCAGGGCATCGATGGGCGGGTCCGCCCCTCTCCTGTAGAGGTCACGGCTCAATACGATCTGGCCCTCCGTGATGTATCCGGTCAGGTCGGGGACCGGGTGGGTGATGTCGTCGTCGGGCATGGTCAGGATCGGGACCTGAGTGATGGAGCCCTTCTTGCCCTTGATACGGCCCGCCCTCTCGTAAATGGAGGCAAGGTCCGTGTACATGTAGCCGGGATATCCCCGCCTGCCCGGCACCTCCTCCCTGGCCGTGGAAATTTCCCTCAGCGCCTCACAATAGTTGATCATGTCGGTCAATATGACCAGCACGTGCAGGTCATGCTTGAAGGCCAGGAACTCTGCAGTGGTCAGCGCGCACCGCGGCGTCGCTAAACGCTCGATGGTGGGGTCGTCGGCCAGGTTCATGAAAAAGATGACCCTCTCCAGGGCCCCGGTGCGCTCGAAGTCCTTCGTGAAGAAGGACGCCTCCTTATAGGTGATGCCCATGGCCACGAATATGACGGCGAAGTTCTCCCCCTCGCCCAGGACCTTTGCCTGCCTGGCGATCTGGGCCGCCAGCTTGTTGGCGGGCAGGCCGGAGCCGGTGAATATGGGCAGCTTTTGGCCTCTGACCAGCGTATTAAGGCCGTCGATGGCGGATATCCCCGTCTGGATAAAATCCGAGGGCTTGTCCCTGGCGTACGGGTTTATGGCCATGCCCGCGATGTCCAGCCTGGCCTCGGGGACGATATCGGGCCCTTCGTCCCTGGATCTCCCGACGCCGTTGAATACTCTCCCGAGCATGTCCGCCGAGACGTCGATGCGCGCCGGCTCGCCCGTGAACCTGACCCTGGTCTTTTTATTGTCTATCCAGCTCGTGCCCTCGAAGACCTGGATGACCGCGAGCTTCCCCGAGACTTCCAGTACCTGGCCGGTCCTTTGTTCACCGCTGGGAAGCGTGATCTCCACGATCTCCCCGAACGACACTCCTTTGACGTTCTGGACGAATATCAGCGGCCCCGAAACGTAATTGACCGTCTGGCATTCCTTCGTCAACAGGCTGATGCCCTTCATTTTTCCACCTCGAGCGCGCCGATGTTTTTCTCGGCATCCTGGATGATCGCCTTGATCTTTGCCACGTCCTCGAGCTCCTTCATCCTGCCTATCTCGGCTTTCAACGGCAGCCCCATTATTTGCTTCAGGGAAACGCCTCGCTCGATGGCCCTGGCCGCGTGGTCGTAAAATGTGATGATGGCTTTAAGCATCCAGTATTGTTTCTCCAGCGGGCAGAACGAGTCCACGTCGCTGTACGCGCTTTGCTGCAGGAAGTCCTCCCGAATCATCCGCGTCACCTCCAGGATCGCCTTCTCGTTCTCGGGCAGCGCGTCGGGCCCCACGAGCTGTACGATCTCCTGCAGCTCGACCTCTTTCTGGAGCAGGTACATGGTCTTATCCCTGAGGTCTCTCCACTCGGGCGAAACGCTATCCCTGTACCAGTCCTGGACGGCATCGAGGTAAAGCGAGTAGCTCTTGATCCAGTTCACCGACGGGAAATGCCGCCGGTACGCCAGGCTGGTATCCAGGGCCCAGAACGTGCCCACGATACGCAGCGTGTTCTGGGTGATGGGCTCCGAGAAGTCTCCGCCGGGGGGCGACACCGCGCCTACCACGGTCACCGAGCCTATACGGCCGTCGGAGCCCAGGCACATTGTCCTGCCGGCCCTCTCGTAGAAAGCCGCCAGACGGGCCGGGAGATATGCGGGATATCCCTCCTCTCCCGGCATCTCCTCCAGCCTGCCCGACACCTCCCGCAGCGCCTCGCCCCACCTTGACGTCGAATCCGCCAACAGCGCCACGTCATATCCCATGTCCCTGAAATACTCCGCCATGGTGATGCCCGTATAGATGGAGGCCTCCCTGGCCGCCACCGGCATGTTCGACGTATTCGCTATCATGATCGTACGCTGGATCAGCGGGAGCTTAGTCCTCGGGTCAACGAGCTCGGGAAATTCGGTCAGCACGTCGGTCATCTCATTTCCGCGCTCGCCGCAGCCGATATAGACGATGATGTGCGCGTCCGACCACTTGGCCAGCGTTTGCTCCGACACTGTTTTTCCCGTGCCGAAGCCTCCTGGTATCATGGCCGTGCCGCCCTTGGTCACCGGGAATATCAGGTCGAAGACGCGCTGTCCCGTGATGAGCGGCAGGCTGGAGTCCAGCTTTTTCTTGTAGGGTCGTCCCTTTCGGACGGGCCAATGCTGCATCATACTGATCTCTCGGCCGTCTTCCATGGTGCAAACGGTATCCTCTACGGTGAAGTCGCCGCTCTTTATTTCCTTGATGATGCCCGATACGCCCGGCGGGGCCATGATCCGGTGCTCTATGTGGAATTCCTGTACCGTCCCGATGACGTCGCCGGCGGCTATCTTATCGCCCGCCTTTGCCGTGGCCTTGAATTCCCACTTCTTATTCCTGTCAAGGCCGGGCACGGATATTCCCCTCGAAATGAAATCGCCGCTCTTTTCGTAGAGCAGCGGCAGGGGCCTCTGGATCCCATCATAGATGGATGAGATCAGGCCGGGCCCCAGCTCAATGCTCAAGGGCATCTCGCTGTTCGCCACGCGGTCGCCGACCATCAGGCCCGTGCTGTCCTCGTAGAGCTGTACGACCGCCTCGTCGCTGTCGAGCCTGATGATCTCGCCTCGCAGCTCCTCGTCGCCGACCATGACCACATCATACATCTTGGAGCCCGTCATTTTTCTTGCCACGATGACGGGGCCGGAGACCTTCGATATTGAACCTACCAGCATATTCATCTCCTCATGACGACGTTGTATCCGATCGCTTTTCTCAATAATCGCTCGATGTAGCTGGTCCTGTCCAGGCCCTTCGATCTCGATGGTATGGGTATGGTGATCGGCCTGTGTAGCTTCTCCAGCTTTTCCCTCAGCTTTTCATCCAGCAGCGATAGATAATCCTCATTGACGGCGATGATCCCCGTGTCGTCCTTGCGTATCAGCGACATGATAATGCCCCTGGCATCTTCCGGGCCAGCCGCCTCGAACGTGTCCACGCCGGCCAGCCTGAAGCCGGCGGCAGTATCCCTATCCGTGACGACCACGAACTTATACATAGAATAGCTCCTCCCTCAGGCTTTCTTCCGGTATATCGGCGGTCTTGCAGCGGGCGATGACGCGGATATTCGTGATCTCGTTGAACTTCGCCCAGAAGTAGCCGATGGCAATGGCAATGCTCAGGGGATCCCCGTAAAAGGCGTTCAGCCCTTTCATAATGATGAACCGGTCAAGCTGCTTTTCAAAGCCGGATATCTTTTCCTTTCGCAGGTGCTCCTCCGGTATGCTCTCCATAAAGCTATAACTCGTGCCCTTTAGCCTGTCGATGACGCCGGTGACGCTCCCGGTATCGAGCATCCCGGCCATATCTTCCATGCGCAGCCGCGCGCCGCCCTCGATCAGGAGGCCTTTAGCCTCCTCCATCCCTACCTTATCCCTGGCCATGCGGAGTATGGTCTTCAGGTTGATAATGTCGATCTCTATCCGCAATATTTTCCGGATAAACCTCTCGTCATAGGAATAGCCCCTCACCCCGGCCAGGGCCCTGTCATAATAGAACCGGTCGAGCGCGCTTTCGAGCACAATAAGGTCCCGCTCGCCTGAATACTCTTTAAAATGCCGTGTCAGCGGCTTCGCATACTCGATCCTCAGGGTGGCCATCAAGTCTATGACCGCCTTCAAGTCCGGCTGTTTTATTAGCTCGCCAAGGGCCACATCATCCAGGTCGCCCGCGGGCACCAGGCATCCCACGATCTCATCTGCCGTCGTGTGGATGCTCTTGCCCCGGAGGATGGTCTTGATATTCTGGACGTCCCAGCGGCGTAAAAAAATCCTTACATACCGCTCCGCCGGCGTGTCCTCCATAAAGCCCAGTATCTTCCTGAACGTGCCTGTAAAATTCTTCCTCAGCGCATATTCCACGCAATAGATACCGGAGTATTTTCCTCCCGCTTCATGGATCTCATCCTTATAGGGCGTCTTTTCAAGCTCTACGATAAGCGAGTCCATATCGGGCTTCATGATCAGGTCGTCCATGGCCCCATGAGTAAGCAGCCGGCTTTTCATCCCTCTGATCCTCGCGTTCGCGTAACCGTAGTCCATGCCCATCACCTTCGATCGCCGTAGAGCGTATTGAAGATCTCGAGCCTCATCCGGCGCCTGGCGCTCTCAAGCCTGGATTCAACCGTATTATAGATGAAGACCTTCCCGTCCGGGGTGCTCACGTTCAGGCCGCCGAGGCAGTCATTATCCGCAACGACCTCACAGCGTTTGTCCAGGGTTTCCGCTATTTTCCTGCTCAGGGCTTCATCCTTTTTATCGACATGGAGCACTATATCATTCTCTCCCAGCGCCTGTACTGCCTCCTCGGCCATCTTTCGGAAACTATCAGCATATTGGGCGCTGTCCCGGAAGGATAGAAGTCGCTCTCGCGCTTTTGTGAACGCCTCGTTAAAGAGCTCATGCTTGAGGCATGCGGCCTGATTTCCCACCTCCTTATTGGCTATATAGGACTGCTTATTTCTCACGAGGACGACTGCCTTTAACGCGCTATCCATATGTAGTTTTTTAATCTCTTCGGCCTTTGCTGCCGCCCTTTCTCTAATCTCCGCCGTGGTCTTACCCGTATTTACCATAAGCTCCGCTATTTTCTCTTCGGCACTGGCGTCCATGGACTTCATCAAGTTCTCATAGTCTACCATATCGATATCCTCGACTTTAAGCACATGCTGAATTTTAAGCACGTGCTTGCAGATCACTTCAGCACGAAAAGAATAACAGCAGCCACTACGAAGCCAAGGATGACCATCGTCTCCGGTATGGCCTCAAGTATAATGACCGAACCAGTCATCTCCGGTCGTTCAGCGATAGTTCCGGCGCCTGCCGCGCCGATCCTCGCTTGCGCCATTCCTGTACCTATCGCGCCGGCTGCGAACGCAATGGCAGCGCCAACTGGTATTTCCCAGCCTGTCATAACATCATCTCCGGAATTATATTACCAATTATCATATTTTTAGAATGAGCTTATAAATAATATCATTGATATTATAATGCAGGTGCTCCTATGAAATACGTATATAAACTTAAAAAAGGCAGCCATATAGCTTATTTTTATATATTTGTACTTAAGTTATTAAAATTTAAATATAAAATTACTAATTAAATTCGTTATGAATAATTTATTTATTTGATTTTAGTGCATCGATCCCCGAAATCTTTATCAGCTCAAAATAGAAACATTATTTAAATATATTAACTTCAATGCCATCAAGTTATTTTATAATATAGGCTTACATAAGGCATAGCGACATGCCCGCAGGGATGGCATTTCCGGCCACTCTTTTTGGGTAATAAAAATTGTTGGGTCGCATGAGCAGATAAAGCGGGCGCGATAGGGGAGCTCAATTTTTTAAAATATATATTTTTCACTTTTTTGCAAAACATTTTATAGTCAAAAGACGATGCCATGCCTATGTCCGGATCCGGCTCGATCACGATCGTAGAAGTTGTACCCCACGACCCATCGTGGAAAGAAGCATATCGTGAGGAGGCCCGCAAGATAATCGAGGTATTGGGCTCTGAGGTCCTGGAGATCCATCACATAGGCAGCACATCCATTCCGGGGATATACGCCAAGCTCATCATCGATATCCTCGCCGGGGCCCGAAAGATCGAGGACGTCGATCGATATAACGACGCCATGGCCCGGATCGGGTATGAGGCATGGGGCCAATACGGCCTTCCAGGCCGCCGGTTTTTCGTCAAAGGCGTGCCCCGGAGGACCCATAACCTGCATATTTTCGAGAGTAGTAACACGGAGATCACCAGACACCTGGATTTTCGCGATTATATGATAGCGCACCCGGGGGATGCCAGGCAATATAGTGAGCTAAAGAAAGAACTGGCTAAAAAATATGAAGGCGATATCGAAGGATATTGCGACGGCAAAGACGCCTTCGTAAAAGATATGGAAAGAAAAGCCATCGAGTGGGCAAAAAACAAACGTTAAAATTTACGCATTACTTTCAATATCCCATCGATGATGGCCTCGGGCTTAGGCGGGCATCCCGGTATCTTGACGTCCACGGGGATGATCTTGTCCACCGGGCCGGCAATGGAGTAATTCTCGTCGTCGATGAAGACGCCGCATGAGGTACCACAGGCTCCCATGGCGATGACGCGCTTCGGCTCGGGGGTCTGGGCGTAGACGCGCTCCAGGAAAGGCTTCGTGTGTAAAGGCACCGGCCCGGTGACCAGTAAAATGTCGGCGTACCTGGGCGAAGCTACCCACTTGATGCCGAGCCTCTCCAGGTCATACCTGGGGCCCATGCACGCCAATAATTCTATGTCGCACCCGACGCATCCGCCGGCATGCGCGTGGTAGATCCACGGCGACTTTTTAATGGGGCTTCCTATCTTCATATGAACTTCCTCGGGTGGGTGTCCCATTCCAGGCTATATTTACGCCGGCAGGAAATGCATGCCCGCAGATATTTCTCCATGTCCTTATCAATGATGGCGGCCGTATCCGGCTGTAAGTTCCGCAGCACCCTTTCCCGGACAACCTCCAGGTATATTTCAGTGCACGGCATGATCTCGCCACAGATGGTGCACCGCTGAAGCTTGAGCGTGGTATCCGTCGTGGGCTTTTTCTCTTCCGAGCCCTGCGACAGGCTGACCATAGCGGTCGGGTCTTTTTCCATCATCTTTTTTCTGTTTTCCGGGTCGATCACCAGGTCCAGCGCCCGCTCGGGGCATACGTCGGCGCACCGGCCGCAGAATATACATCTCAAGCCGTCGATCGAGACCAGCCGCTCGGTGCCAGAGTCGGTGAGGCTGGTGGCGCCGCTGGAGCAGCGCTCATTACAGGCCCCGCAGCCGGTACATTTATCGGCGTCCCTCCGGGGCAGCCACCTGAAGATATCGGCCGTGAACCCGTAGCCTTCTTTTACGGTCACGGGCTTGCGGAAGAAATTAGAGATAAGCTCCCCGTAGGCCTTTAGCTTGCTAATGACGTTCATAGTACATACGCCCCCACGACGGCCCAGCCGATGGCCAGCAGCGATATGAAGGTCGAAACCCGGAAGAGCCACTTTGTCGCCTGGTCGATCCGGAAACGGGCGAATAAGGCGTTGGTAAAGCCGATCGCCGCTCCCACCAGCAATATGCCGACTATGAAGACCGCCCAGGACATGATGCCCGTGGACGGCACCCAGAGGAAGAGGTCCGTGTACAGCGCTGACAGCGTGAATAGCATGATGAGCTTGACAATTTCAAGGGTGCCAAGAAGCTTGCCGCTGTACTCGGTCGTCAGGCCGCCCACGATCTCGGACTCCGCCTCCGGTATGTCGAACGGCTTGACGTGCAGCTTCACCAGGATGGCGATGAAGACCGCAATGGCCGCCAGCGGGTTCCATAGCAGGTTAAAGCCCATCATTTGTCGCACGGAGAGCGTATTATACGTGATGGCCAAGGCGAAAGTGCCCAGTATGAACGGTATCTCGTTGGCCAGCATCAGCTCGACCTCCCGCACTCCGCCCATGGCGGCGAAGAGCGAGGCGCTCGAGATCCCGCCCACGATGACGAACAGCGTAACAAATACCAGCAAATAAAAAATAACGACCAGGCTGAACGAGTAGTCGAACGAGTTGCCGGCTACGGGCACGAAGAGCGTCACCGACAGGGCACATATCAGGGCCAGGACTGGGGCCAGTATGAAGAGTATGGTGGCCGTATGCGGGATGATCGTCTGCTTGGAGAATAATTTGATGATATCGTATAAAGGTTGAAGGAGCTTGGAGCGGTTAATGTCCTGCCACTTGCCGGGCAGCCAGAGGAGCGGCCCCCGGCGTAGCTGGACGCGGGCGAAGACCTTGCGCAGGTTAAAGGCCAGTATGATGCCCATGGCGAACGCTATGATGGGGTTTAGCCAGGTCAGGTCGAACATTTCCTGCCTCCCAGCGTCCGCATGTCGACGATGTCCTGCTTATCCTTTTTAATGATGGCCACCCGGTCCGTGCAGGAGAAGCACGGGTCGATGCTCCCGATGATGGCCGGGACGTCGCCCAGCCAGCCGCCCTGGATGAGCCCCAGCATGATGTGGGCATTCAGGAAGGTGGGCACCCGGATGCGGACGAAGTCGGGCGTGTTCGTACCGTTGGAGGCCACGTGGTATAATAATTCGCCACGGGGAGGCTCGCTCTTGGTGATGGCCTCGCCGCAGGGCAGCTCAATGATCTTGGCCATGAGGGGCGCCGGCGCCGTCTTTATTTTATCGCAGCACTGCTCGCTGATGTGCATGGACATGAGCGTCTCCCTCATCTTGACCTTGACCCGGCCGAGGCAGTCACAGGTGTTCTCCGTTATGATGTCCCAGTCCACCTCGTCGTATGCGGCGTAGGGCGAGTTCTTGCGCACGTCGATGCGGTGGCCGCTGCCCCTGGCCGTCGGCCCGACGGCGCCCAGCTTAATGGCGTCCTCTTTTTTAAGTACGCCGACTCCCTTGAGCCTTTCGACGAGGACGTCGTTGGACAGGCACTGGTCGAAGAACTCGGGGACCGACTTTTTCATGACCTTAAGCTTAGCCAGGATGAAATCGGCCTGGGCCGGCGTAACGTCCCTGCGGATGCCTCCCAGGGTGATAAGGCCGTGGGTGACGCGCTGTCCGGATACCACTTCCAGGCTGTCCTGCATTTCCTCTCTGATGCGCAGGGAATTCATGAGCATGGTGCGGAATCCCGTCAGGTCCCCTACCAGGCCTATGGCCAGGAGGTGGCTCTGGATACGCTCCATCTCGCACAACAGAGTCCTGGCGAGCTGGGCCTTTATGGGCACGTCCACCGCGGCTATGTCCTCCACCGCCTTGCTGAACGTTAGAGCGTGATGGGCGTTACAGAAGCCGCAGATACGCTCGGCCAGGAAAACGTCTTTGTAATAGTCCCGGCGCTCCATTAGTTTTATGACGCTGCGATGGTTAAACCCGAGCTTCAGGTCCACCTTCTTGACGACCTCGTCCTCCACCGACATTTTCAGGTAATTACTTTCGATGAAGGCGGGATGGTACGGGCCGTAAGGTATGGTCGTTACGGGCAGCGTTACGATGTTCTCCTTCGGAAGCACCGCCACCGGTGCCGCGTCTATGCGCTCGGTCTCGTGGTCCGCCTCGGGCCTGCTTCCGATGTACATCTGGTCCCAGTTCACCGGCAGCCACAGGTGGGTCGGGTTGGGGTGGCCCTGGACCTTAACGCCTAAAAATTCGATGAGCTCTCTCTCCGACCAGTCTGCCTGGCTCGTGATGGGAGTGATCGACTTAATGACGGGGTTCTCCCGGTCCAGATATGTCCTCAATATGATATGCTTGCCCGGCTCCATGTGGTCCAGGCTAAAGTAGTAATCGACCTTGATGCCTTGGACGCCCATGTCCACGCCGGAGGCGTAGATCATCCGGGCTCCTTTCTTCAAAAGCTCGCTCACCTCGTCCGAGATGGTTTCGGGCGGGATCTCCTTTATGTTGAGCTTCAGGGGCGACTTACTTATCTTTCATCCCCCCGAATGGCGTTTTAGGGCCGTACATCTCTTCATGGTTCAGGTATAGCTCGCCGGCCCCGCAGTTGAAATTCTCGTCCACGTTCCGGTACTCCGGGAACAGGGAAGGGATGATGACCGAGAAGAAAATGTAGAAGGACACCAGCGATGCTAGCTCTGCGAAAAGGAAGAGCACCACCGGCACGCCATTACCGCTTGAAAAAAAGACGGCGCCCAGCACGCTGACGACCAGAATGAATATGGCAATGATAAAGTAGGGCTTCATTTTACGCTGTTCTCCAATTTTTCTATGAGCTTATCGACCGGCGCCGTCCGCATGTAGCGCATGCCGAAATCGTCGGGCTTGATCCCGTACGATACCGCCAGTAGCTCTGCCAGATGGATGACTGGCACGTCGAAGTTATAGTTATCCTTTTTTCTCAGGCTCGCGATCGTCCTTTCGAACTGGTCATAGCAGCCCGAGCAGACTATTACGAGCGCGTCCACGTCATGTTCCTGTATCGCATCGAACTTGCGCTTTGCGCGGTCATATGTGGCGAATTCCCTGTCGGCCAGGTTCGCCTGAAGGCCACAGCACATCCTCTCCAGGCCGTAGGGCACGACCTCGTCGACCAGCGCTTCCGTTAATTCATTAAAGTAACGTACCAGGTGGCCGTCCTGGAAGATGCGCATGTGGCATCCCGGGTGGATGGCGACCTTTATATGGAGCTTCTTGGCTTCGCGCCGGATGCGCTCGATGCCTACATCCTCGTAGAGGACTTCGAGTAAATGCCTCACCCGGACGTTGGCGTCGTAATGCTTGCCCGCCGCCGCAAGGTACTGGTTTACCTCCTCCAGGTCCTTCGGGCTTTCCCTGAGCACCTTGTTCGCCTCGTAGAGCGTCACGTAGCACCCGTTGCACGAGACCATGACGTCCCGGCCGGCCTGTTCCGCCTGTAATAAATTGTAGGACGCGAGCGTGAGCCAGACACGTTTATCCACCGATATCCACACGCCTGCCCGAGGGCAGCAGGTGGACTTCTCCAGGTAAGTGATATCCACGCCTAGCCGGGGCAGCGTCTTCATGATGGCCGATTCGGCCCAGGGCATCCTCGTGGGCATGACACAGCCCAGAAAGTGCGCATACTTCGGCTTTGGGGCTGTCGGCGCCATTGCCGCTTGAACGGTGGTCTGCTCGGTCATTTGAATTTGTACTCCATTTTCTCCATGTCCAGGCCCATCTTCTTGTCTATTCCCATGGCCTTGACGATTTTCTGGATGTCGTCCACCGCCTCGTGGTACCGGTGCGCCGTGGGTGGTATAGCGTCTAGCCCGGCTTTAACCCTGGCTTCTTTTAGCTCTTCGGTCACCGGGTATAACAAGCCGATGGAGAAGTGCCTGATCAGTTGTGGCTTAACGGACGAAGGCAGCGGTATCTTTACCGGCCGCCTCCACGGGTATAGCTCCTTCATTTCCTTAGCCTCCGGACGATCTCCTTGCCGTCTTCCCTCGAAACGAGCTTGATCGCCTTGGCCGAGCACACCTTGATGCACTCGGGATCGCCGCCGCACATGTCGCACTTGGCCATGGCCTTGAGCCCTCTCTGCAGCTGGGGTATCGAGATCGGACAGGCCCACATGCAGGCCTTGCACCCGATACAGAGCATCTTATCGATGGTGACAAAGCCGGTGACCTCATCCTTCTTGATGGCCTCCACCGGGCATGCCGCCTTGCACATGGGGTCCCTGCACTGTTGACAGTATACCCTGATGAACTCGCCATGGGGCCCGTCGATGACCTTGCAGAGCGAGAGGTCATAATTATAGGTCTTATAATTCCTAAAAGAACACGCCGTCATGCACTGCCTGCATCCAGTGCACAGGTCCGGGTCGTGGACAATTACCTCGGTCATAGGCTTTCCTGATATATTACACAATGTTTATTGTCCGTAGTCATATATTTTCTCATATCTGAATTTAATAAGTCAAAACAGCTTACGGAGATTAGCCGGATAATGAGCGAAGGATGATGTCCCTCGCCCTGAGCACTTTATTGTAGTCGTCCAGCTCGATGATCATGCGGTCGTGCAGCTTGAGCATTCCCAGGTCCAGGATGCCGTCGCCGGGGCAGAGGTGGGCATCCCTGTCGCCTTTGTTATCGTTTACGTGAAGGTAGGATATGTGCGAAAGCCTCATGAACGATAGCGGGTCCGGACAGGTGACGGCGTGGCCGACGTCGATGGTGATGCCGCAGCCGCAGCGCTCCCGGAACATTTCCAGCTCATCGGCGTTGGTGCACAGGTACGTGGTCTTATTCGGCATGTTCTCGATGGATAGTGTTATGCCGCGGCCCCTTGCGTAGTCAGCCGCCTCGCCCAGCACCTGCAGGGCCATCTCAGTGCACATTTCCCATATCCTGGGAATGGGCTTGTGGATCACGCCGGGATGAGTGGTGATGTACATGGCGCCGATGCCGGCGGCCATGTCGACCGTTTCCTTTAGCTGCTTCAGCGTCTCTTCCCGGATGCCACGGTTCACGCTCGCAGGGTTAAGGTCGATAGTAGGCGAATGTAAGTAGATGTCGATGCCGTTGTTGCCGATGTCCCGGATGTCTTCCTTCCACAGGCCTTCTCGGGGCCACATAGGGCCTTCGCATAGGATCTCCATGGCGTTGAAATCGTCCCCTACCGCGGTCGTCGCCCACGACCCGGGCGGCCTCATGAATAGGGAGAGCGTTGAAAAGCCGAGCTTTAGGCCCCGTTTATCGTACATCATTTACTATTTATTGTCGATACGCTAAAATGTTATTGGCGATTTTTTTTCCTCGAGGGCGCCATTTTTACGGATTAACGCTTTTATCATGCAAGCCAAGCAGTTATCGTGCAATCGAAACTTAAGGTCATATTTTTACTTTTTATCGCCGTCTCACTTTTAGCGGCTGGCTGCACGAGCAAGGGCCAGCCCGATGCGTCTAATACGGCAATAAATCCCGATGCGTCTAATATGGCAATAAATAACTCTACACCGCCTTCAGGGTCTGAAAACTCGTATATCCAGGAGTTCAACCAGGGGTACCAGCATCACATGAACGCCAAGAGCGCCTTTGAGAACGCGACCTCCCTGTGGAACACGGATAATTTCACGGATGCCATCGACCTGTTTAGAGTGGCAGGCGACGAATTCTCCCTGGCCGCCGACCATTACCATAACATGGGCGATTATGCCGGGAACGATTCGGAACGCTCCTTCGCCGATAACATGGAGGGCGCCGCCATAGACCTGGACCTGGCCTCGGACCGTTTCATCATGTCCATCAACGAGTCCCTGGCGGGAAACCAGACAGATGCCCTGACTTATTTTAGCGAGGGGCAGGCGCTGGTAGACGATAGCACCAATAAGACCGATAGCTGTCTACGCAGCAGGCCATCACTGTTCCAATGACAGGTCCTCCTTACAATATTTATCTCTAAAAGAAAATTAATATTTATTTTTTTCATCTGGAGCGGGTGGAGTCAGTTTTTATAACACAGAGCCACGGAGTCTTTTTTTAATGTGAGTTCTCAGAGTTCTCAGAGTGGTTTATTATGGACGGGAGACACAGAGGATGTTGAGGCAGAAAGAAATAAAAGATACCTGGAAATTCAACCCAGGTATAATTGGTAAAAATATTGTAATGCCCGAAAAAGCATATCATTGTGTCTCAACCATTTGTTCCCCGGTGACTCCATATCCTCTGTGCCCTCTGAAACCGAACAACGTCTTTGAGCTCTCTGAGAACTCCATCTAAAAAAGTCTCCGTGGCTCTGTGTTATAAAAACTGATTCCGACAGCGTGTCACGGGATAAAATGAACAAGCATTAACCTAATAAGAAAAAGCATTTTTCATTTATAAAGAATCATCGTCCGATATCTAGGTTAAAAATATTTTTATTGGCTCCCGGACGCTTTCACCTTCATCTTTTCCCGATGTCGCTCCTCGTAGTGCCGGAAGAACTTGAAGTAGAGGACCGAGGCCGCGAGGTAAAAGACGCACGTCGCCGCGTACGGCAGCAGGTATGCGCCATAGGTCATCAGCATTCCAGCGATGTATGAGCTTACGGCAATAGACAGGAAGTTGCCCATGGACGTGAGGCTCGAAACGGAAGCCATCTCCTCTTTGTGCACGATCTCCATGGAGAAGCTGTTGCTGATGGGGGCGGACATGTTCATGAACAGCATCCTCATCACGTAAGCCGCCCCCGCGATGTACAAGTTCGTGGATATGGCGAGCACGATGAGGAAGGGGATGGACAGGAAATACGTGAGCGACACGGTCTTGACCTTGCCGATCTTCCCCACCATGTAGGGCACGGCCATGGCGCCGATGGCCATCGAGGCCTGGGCCAGGGCGAAGATGATCCCTATCTGGCCCGGGTTGGCCCCGAGCATCTTATTAAAGTAAATGTTAAAGAACGGCACTATGAGGCCCGCCCCGAATCCGATGAGGCAGCTGATGGTCACCAGCCGCTTTACCGTGTCGGATTTCGCCAGCTCGACGATCATTTCCTTGAGTTTCGGGGCATCGACGCATACCCTCTTCCGCTCCTCCAGGAAGACCAGCGGTATCACCGAGAGCACGGCGACGATCAGCGAGGCATACAGCGTATATCGATAGGATATGATGCTCGAGGTCGCGACGCCGAAGATGGCGGACCATATCTGGGGCAGATAGCCGCCGATGGCCATGCCGATGACCGTGGCCACTACGAAGATGGCGAAGTTAAAGCTGAATAAATAGATCCTGTCCTCCGGCGTGCTGTTCTCCACCATGAATGGGGCCGCTATGATGGTCGGCACGGTCGAGAAGATGCCGCTCAGAAGGCTCAATATGAGCAGCCATTCCTGGGACGTCAGGACGTACAACAGGAACAAAACGGCAGCGGACAATATGCCCGATAATATTAAGCTCTTTTTGCTACCGATGCGGTCGCATAATTGAGCAGCAGGGAACGCGAACAATCCCGTAGCGATCATGGTAACGGATACGATCAGCCCGATGAACTGTTCGTTGTAGCCGAGCTTGATGATGTATAAATTGAAGATGACATTGGCCATGCCCACGTAGAGCGATACCAGGAAATTAAAGGCCAGGTACATCCGGGCATTGGTCGAGAAGTTTTTGAGTGCTTGCAAGTAATTGCTGATCAAACGGGCATCCCCCTCCTCTCTAAATCTTAAAAATAATCTTAATAAAGATACTTTGTGGTTTTTTTGGCTTAAAATTATTTAATATGCATTTTTAGCAATTTTAATGGCTCGTTTTTCATACGCTCGTCACTCTTTAGTCCAGATGCAGTATGGTCGAATATGCGGCTCTGGGGATGGGCATGGACAGGTGCATCGGGACCCTGAAGGGCCGCTCGCTATCCTTGAAGTAATAATAGAGCAGGGCTGCCGTGACCAGGTAAGCGGCGCAGGTCCCCATGAACGGGATCAGGTAGTTGCCCTTCGAGATCAGGATGCCGCTGATGTACATGCTGGCGGAGACCGCGATGTAATTGCCCGTCATCATCATGCCGACGGCGAAGCCCTGTTCCTTAGGCTTCAGCCTTTCCATCTGGAAGCTCGTGGTGGCGGGGCCGGCCATGTTTATGAAGAACTGGTAGAGCACAAATGCCCCGGCAGCGACCAGGAAGCTTTTTGTCAGCGCCATGAGCATCAGGAACGGGACCGATATTATTTTTGAGGCTACGGCGGAGCGTATCTTGCCGATCTTCGACGCAATATACGGTGTCGTGACGAAGCCCAGTATCATGACGGCGCCGGCGACCGCCGAGGCCATGCCGACCGCGAGGACGCTGACGTGCATCCCCCGGGTGAAATATACGTTAAAATAGGGGACTATCATTCCAGACGCTACGCCGAACGTCAGGCTCGTGATGGTGAACTTGATGACATCCGGGGAGAGCTTCATGTCTTTCAGGGAGAACGCCGGGCAGGTGCGGCGGGTTTCAACTTTCTTTCCTTTCAGGGGCAGTATCATTGCCAGGCCCATGGCCAGCAATATGACAGATGACAGCAGCGTCAACTGGAGGCTGTCGATCTTCAGGCCGTGAAAGATCCCCCACATGCCGGGCACTATGCCGCCGAGGGCGCACCCGATGACCGAGGCTATCCAGCTAATGGAGGCGTTCGCGCTGAACACGTGCACCGTATCGTCCTTTCCGCAGTTCTCCGCGAGCAGTGGCGTCAGGGTGACGGCGCTTATGGAAACGAAGACACCGCCCATGACGCTGAAGAGCAGGAGCGCGTAGGGCGATGAGAATAAATATAACGGCACGGCCGCCAGCATTGACATCAGGCCGGAGGCGATCATGAGCTTCTTTTTATCAATGCGGTCGCAGAGGATGCCGGCCGGTATGGCCATGACCGAGGATGCGAGCACTTGCGCTGCCAGGATGAGCCCCAGGAAATCCGCACCGTAGCCTAAGTTCAAAACGTAAAGATTGAACAGGATGCCGTATATGCCCGTGTAGAGGCATATAATGAAGCTGCGGAGCAACAGCAGCTTCACGTTGGCATGGAAGCCGGATATTGTGCGCAGGTACTCTCTCATCATCTCCATAGACCCCTAAAGCATCAAGAATCTCTGACGAGAGTTTAAATCTTTATGCCTGCCCCAGGAGCCCTAATGGGCGATTTTGAAGCACGAAGGCCCGCTAAAGCGGGCCCACACAAAGGCAACTCTAAGCACACGAATTATAATAAAGGATTCAACTTCAACGTTTTAATCAGGCTTAAATAAATTATAATTCGTGTGCTTAGAACTGCCTTCGTGGAGCCAGCCGAAGGCTGGCCTTCGTGCCCTGTCACAGGCAACCCGACATAAGGCTAAAAAATGTTTTGTTCCTAACTATCCGTGATCCCGCCCTTATTTCGGGCCATGGCACGGGACTTTTCCACCCGCAGCCTTTCCGCATTCCCGAAGCAGTGGTACATGAGCCCGGCCGCGAGAATGTAAGCGGCACAGGTCAGCGCATAAGGCAACACATAGTTGCCCCCGGCCATGAGAATGCCGCTGACATAGGTGCTCCCGGCGACCACCAGGCCGCTGATCGTGGACATGAGCCCGATGGCGAAGCTTCTTTCTTCGGGGGCGATCAGGTCCATCTGAAGGCTGGTGAGGGCGGGCCCGGCCAGATTCATCAAAAACATCCGGGCTGAATAGGCGAAGGCCCCCACCATGAGGCTGGATGCGAGCGCCATCAGGATGAGGAAGGGCAAAGAGGAAAGCTGCGTCAGCGTCGTGGCCCGGGCACGTCCTAAACGGGCGGTAATACGGGGCGTTATGATGAAGCCGACGACCATGAGGGCGTCCGTGACGGCGAAAACTAAACCCGTCTCGAACGATGTCGCATGGAGCACATGGCTGAAATATACGTTGAAGTATGGGACGATCATGCCGGTGCCCACGCCCGTCAAGGCGCTGATGAGCGTGAACTTGAGCAGGCCGGGCGAGAGGCTGATCCGCGTCGGCCCTTTTTTACGTCGGGCAGTCCCTGGATCCCTGAACATCAGGAGCACCGCCCATCCGGCGAAAATAAGCGAAAGCGACAGGATCATCGTCAGGCGGTATCCGCCGAAACCGGAAATATGCAAAAGCGGCAGCGCCCGGGGCAAAAAGCCGCCCAGTATGCACCCGATAATGGACGCGGCCATGCTGAACGCCGAGTTAAGGCTGAACACCCGCACCGTATCCTTTTCACAGTTCTCGGTGAGCAGGGGCGTGGCACATACGGCGCCCACCGAGCTGCAAATGCCGCTCACGAAGCTGAATAATAGCAGCACCGCCGGCGAGTCCGATATGAAAAGCGGTATGACCGCCAGGAAAGCCAGGAAGCCGAAGACGAGCATCATCTTTCGCTTATTAAAACGATCGCAAAAAATCCCCGCCGGCACCGAGGCCACCGACACCGCAAACAAATTAACGGCGAGCATGAGGCCGAGGAAGTCCTCGTGATAGCCTATGTCCAGGACGTAAAGGTTAAAGATGACGTCGTATATACCCTGGTAGACGCTCAGGATGACCGAGCGCATGATAAATAGCTTTACGTTCCTGCTGAAAACGTCCCCTGCTTCGACCTTTATAATAGTAACCCCCGCTTAGCGGCTCATTCACGGGTTAGCAATAAACCTTTAAATCCTTCTGCTTGATAAAAAAGCCATTAAAAATGGTGCACAAGCGATTTACGGGTAAAAAGCACTACAAGCGTACCATTAGGCCGTGCAGATACACTTTTATACTAAAATTACCTTAAAAATGGCTTAAAAATTAATCAACTTTTATATTGATAAAAAAGACTATGATTATTAGAGGTGGGTGATTCAATGGATGGTCTCATCTGGCTAGCAGTATTATTCTTAGTCCTGGCATTAGTCGCTTACATCCTGGGCGCGAGGGGCCTTGCTGGATTCAGCATGGAGATCGCAAGATGGCTGGTTATCATCTTCGTGATCCTCGCGATCATCGTCTTCCTGTTCGGCGGCAGGGTATTCTTGCCCGCACCGCTGCTCTTGTCGGGCTGACGGCCGGGATGGAATAAAGCGATAATAAGGACTGGTGAGCGTCCACAGGATAACGGCCAGAGTTATCCGGGCGCTCATAAAGCTTTAATGTAAATTTTATGCTTTTTCTCCAATAACAGACAACTACAAATATTCAAACGGAATATGTGATAGTACTACAGTGTAAACGATGCTTATACTGCTGTAATGGGATGGATAACGGATAAAAAATGCGGCATAAAATTGGTGCTGCCCTTGACGGAGCATAAAAAGTGTTAGAGACCAGCCTTCTACTTTCAATACTGCTCATACTGGTTTTGGGGAAGATACTGGGCATCATCGCCGAGCGCCTGGGCCTGCCTTCCCTGGTAGGCGAGCTACTCGCCGGCGTCATACTCGGCCCCACGCTGCTCATCATCCAGCCCACGGATTCTCTCGACTTCGTCGCCAACCTGGGGCTCATCTTCATGATGTTCATCATGGGCCTTTCCATAGACATCGAGGGCGTATTGAAGACGAACGGGCGTAGCGCCTCGTCCATAACGCTCATCGGGGCTGCCATCGTATTCACTTTCTCCGTCCTGATCATGGTCGCCATCGGCACGGCCCTGGGGCAGGGCTTCTATTATTCGCTGCTCGAGGGAAGCCTCGTCGGCATAGGCCTGACCTCCACGTCCACCGTAGTAGGCTTCCGGTATTTGACGGATATCGGCGACCGCTTCTCGAACGTGTTCAAGACTCTCGTCGCGGTGGAGATCACGGACGGCATCTTTTCCATCATGGGGCTGGCCGTGCTGCTCTCCATCGTGGGCCTGTTCGCCACCGCATCGTCCCAGGGCGCTTCCGTCAACGTGAACAACTTCCTGCAGGATGTGGGATGGTCCACCTTTAAGCTGTTCCTGCTGATACTGGGCTTCATCATCTTCGTCATCAAGTTCGGCGGCAAGGTCACCGACTGGCTGCTGGGCGTCTCGAGGAAGACCGGCGACGACCAGTCGATCATCACGCTTTCGCTCATCGTTCTTTTTGCCGTGGCCACGCTGAGCGACTGGCTGAATTTGACCTATATCATCGGCGCTTTCCTCGCCGGGGCCATCCTGGCCGGATCGCCTTACAGCAATACCATCATCGAGCCGAAGATAAAAGCGGTAGGCTATGGCTTGTTCATACCCATATTTTTTGCGTATACCGGCGTGAACATGAACTTCAACGCCCTGCTTGGCGGTCCCGGCATACACGTATTCAGCTTTGTTATCCCGTATTACCTGTTCCTGTTCCTGGGCCTGCTGGTTATCGTGATGGGCGGTAAGTACTTGGGGGCGATCGCCGGCTGTGCTATTTCTGGCGGCTATAAAAATAATGAGGCTAACCGTATCGGCTTCTCGCTCATGTGCGTGGGCGAGGACACGCTGGCCCTGGCCCAGATCGGCATGACGATGGTAATGTTTAACGGTAAGTACCTGATCACGCCCGAGGTTTTTTCAGTCCTTGGCCTGATCATCATCGTATCGTCGATCCTCGCTCCCATATTTATCAGGAGCTCTTTTAAGGAGAAGAGCTATGTGTCGCCGGTGGCACCCCGGACGAAGACGAACCTTAGCGGTAAGCCGAAGGGTAAGTCCAAGAGCCTTTGATCTTTTCTTTTGTGAGGATCATCGTTTGGATTTGTGTTACTGTGGCTTCCGGTAAATATCTTTATATAAATGCTTACGAATGATACGCAGGTCTTGGATTATTATATGTCCCGGGCAACAGAAAATATTATATGCCATTAGTGCAATTAGGTGTCTGCGTCATTTCTTAAATATGGAAGTAAGTAATTGATGCGCCGGTAGTGTAGTGGTTATCACTATGGCTTGCCAAGCCATAAACTCGGGTTCGAGTCCCGACCGGCGCATATTTCATAAAAAAATCCGACTCCGAAGGAGGCGGCCATTAAGAAAGTTTTTTGAAAGGCTGGCGGAAAACTTTTTTTCAAAAAAGTTTGCCTGCCATAAGTGGTTCTTAGATAAGAGCAGTTTGTTGGTCTAGTAATGCTTGGTCTTTTTCTTGGCGGGTCGACGCCTGGCTGATGCCAGGCTACTCGGTGTTTCCTATGAAAATGTCTTCAAAAAAGTCTAACATGGAAGATGTTCCCAAAATATAGTAAAAAAGTGATTTGACCTAAAAATTGTCT
>Ga0209039_10000558_pt1 | contig 36084 bp, 23 predicted proteins | sample BogFormECP12_OM1_FD_188238 | JGI IMG/M metagenome (GOLD analysis project Ga0209039, IMG submission 188238) | Bog forest soil microbial communities from Calvert Island, British Columbia, Canada - ECP12_OM1 (SPAdes) (version 2) | ecosystem: Environmental > Aquatic > Freshwater > Wetlands > Bog ...
TAGAGGTTGGAGCAAGCCCGGAGCCTCACTCGTCGCCAAATCAGCAGCCATCTGGGGCTTACCCATTTCCGGGGGATCTGAAAAAGACCAATTCTCCACCCTCCAACAAAAATCAGTTGACAATGCATTTCATGGTAGCTATCTTTCTGTCGAACAATAATGACTGACTGTTCAGTCATTTTGTGGAGCGAATAATGAGGGTAATGAATGCCCGGCGAATGAAGGCTGCCAAACCCTCCCCGCGCCGGCGGGAGCAGAAGGTGCATCGCCAGGAGGAAATCCTGGCGGCCGCTTTTGAAGTCTTCGCTGCGCATGGGTACGAAGCCGCCCGCCTCGACGATGTCGCCCGCCGGGCGGGAATCGCCAAGGGGACGATCTACCTCTATTTCCGGGACAAGGAGCAGCTCTTCCGAGCGGTGGTGCGAAGCCTGTTGCAAAAGCGATTTGACGCCCTTGCAGGAAGCTTCAAGGGAACGGCCGAGCAGTTGCTGCGCGAGCTGCTTTCGCGCATGTATAGCCAGGTGGTGAGGAATGATAAGGTTCGCTCCATCGTGCGCCTGCTGATCGCGGAAGGCGGCAGGTTTCCGCAACTTACCGAGATCTACCACCGCGAAATTATTGCTCCGGGAATGAAGGCGGTGCGACAGGCTCTCTTGCGGGGGATCGCCTCGGGCGAATTCCGGAAAACCTCAGCCGTGGAATTCCCCCAGCTTCTGGCGGCGCCGGGAGTTTTGGCTATCGTGTGGAGATTGCTTCACGGGGACCGGCACCGCCTCAATCTTGACGCCTACAGCACGGCGCACCTGGAATTCGTACTCGGCAACTTGCGGAAGCACGCGGGTTAAATGCCACGAGGCAAGTGAGGTGGCGCGGCAAAGGAGAAGTTCCATGCGGTCGAGGGCAAGGTGGGTCACGTTGCTTGCGGCGTTGGCGTTTGCAGGCGGAGCGCCCGTGTATGCGCAACAGACTGCTCCGCGGCGGCTGACGCTGAATGACGCCATTGGTCTGGCGCTGAAGCAGAATCTCAGCGTGCGCGTGGCGAATACGCAAGTGGAGGAATTGGAAGGGACGCGCGATCGGCGGCGGGCTTCTTTGCTGCCGCATGTGAACGGCAACGCGTTAGCCAACCGCGAGAATATCGATTTGGCCGCCTTGGGAATTTCCTTTCCCACGGTTCCTACCGTCGTCGGTCCCTTCAACCACTATGATTTCCGCCTCTCGGCGAGCCAATCCTTGATTGACCGCCACTCCTACCACAACTGGAAGGCCAGCGAAAAACAAGAGGAGGCCGCCAAGCTCGATTATCAGGACTCGCGCGATTTGGTGATTCGTCAGGCTGCGGGGCTCTACCTGAACTCCCAGGCTTCCGCCGCGGAAGTAGAAGCGGCGGAATCTCGCGTGACAACTTCCCAAACCCTGGAGAAATTGGCTCGCGACCAACACGTCCAGGGGCTGGCAACCGCTGTGGATGAGGTTCGCGCGCAGGTGCAACTGGCACGGGACCGGCAGAACCTGCTGGTGGCGCGCAATACGGATCAGACTTCCCTGCTCGTCCTTGCCCATTTCCTCGGACTGAGCCCTGGCTCCCCGCTGGAACTGGCCGAGCCCTTGAAATTCCATCACGTGCAATCAGCCGACGCCGACCAGGCGCTGCACACCGCCCTCGAGGCGCGATCCGATTACGCCGCGCTTCTCAAGCAACGAGATTCACTCGACGAGCAGCTCAAGGCCTCGCGGGCACGCTATCTTCCCACCCTCTCGGTTAACGGCGATTATGGAGCGATCGGGCGCGGGTTCGGCTCCATGGCGGGAACCGGCGAGATTCAGGGTACGCTCACGGTCACCGTGTTTGACCGGGACCGCGCCGGAGAGAAGATCGAACTCCAAAGCCAGGTCAAACGCCTGAATGCGCAGATTGACGACCTCAACCGCGAGATCGAGCAGGAACTGCGCAAGGCGTTGCTGGACTTAGAATCCACCGAGAACCAAGTGACCGTCACCGAGGCGGCCCTGCACCTGGCCGAGCGCGAACTGAGCCTGGCGCAAGACCGCTTCCGCAACGGGGTGACGGACAACATCGAAGTGGTGACCGCGCAAGCCAGCCTGGCGAGCGCGCAGGATGACCGCATCATGGCCTTGGCGCAACACGCCGACGCCGTCATGGCTCTGGTGCGCTCGCTGGGCGGAACCGAAAAGATCTACCGAGCATACCTCGCCGAGCCCTGAGGAGTGAGTAGGCAGTAGGCAGTGAATAGTAAATAGTGAATAGTAAACAGTTGATAGTTACTAGAAATTGAGACATTGGAAGAAGAGGGTAATAAGTCATGAAACGCGTAATTCCGCTTCTGCTACTCCTGGCGATTGGCGGCGCAGTGGTCTACTTCCATCCGCAGTGGTTCCGTAAGCCCATCGATGAAAATGTGCTCAAGCTTTCGGGGAACATTGAAGCGCACGAGAGTCTGGTCAGCTTCAAGGTAACCGGCCGAATTATCGATCTGCCGGTGGATGAGGGCATGACCATGAAAGCCGGCGATTTGCTGGCGCGGCTCGATAACGATGACTACCGGCAACAGGTGGCCGTGGACGAATCCGCCATAGGCGTGCGCGACCGGCAACTCACGCTGGGCCTGGCGGGTAGCCGGACGCAAGACATCGAGGCCGCCAAGCTCGCGATGCTCGATGCTCAGGCGGACCTCGAGCAGAAGAAGAAGGATTACGAGCGTTACCAGGCGCTTTACGAAAAGGACGAGATCCCGGGCCAGACGCGCGACTTGGCCGCCACCAACGTCACCCGCGCACAGGCCACCTATGATCGCGCGCAACAAATCTACAACGAACTCGTGGAAGGAACGCGCAAAGAAGAATTGGCGGTTGACCGTGCCAATGTTCACCAAGCGGACCAAAACCTGCATTTGTCCCGTATCCGGCTTGCCTATACCGTCCTGCGCGCCCCCTTCAGCGGAGTGGCCCTGGTGCGGCAGGCGGAGTTGGGTGAGGTCGTCTCACCCGGCACGCCGATCGTGACCCTTGCCGACCTGGATCATCTGTGGGTCCGAGTGTATGTGCCGGAGACCGATCTCGGCAAAGTGCATTGGGGGCAGGTGGTCGATGTGCAGACCGATACTTACCCGGGCAGGGTTTATCACGGCCGGATTTCTTTCATCTCTTCGGAGGCGGAATTCACTCCCAAGAGCGTGCAGACAGAGAAAGAGCGCGTCACCCTAGTTTACCGGGTCAAGGTGGACGTGGCCAACCCGAACCGGGAACTGAAGCCCGGAATGCCGGCAGACACCATTATTAAACTGAAGTAGAGAGTGTACCGTGAGCATCCCTCCTGCCATCATCGTTTCCTCTCTGAGCAAGCACTTCGGTGAAGTGCGCGCCGTGGATGGGCTCAGCTTTGAAGTTCATGCGGGAGAAATTTTTGGGTTGGTCGGTCCGGATGGCGCCGGAAAAACCACCGCACTGCGGATGTTGGCGGGGGTGATGAGCGCGGATTCCGGCTCGGTGAGCGTTGCCGGCTGCGACGTGGTGCACGACCCGGAGAGCGCCAAATTCCAACTCAGTTACATGTCGCAGCGATTCGGACTTTACGAAGATTTGACGGTCGACGAAAACATCCGGTTTTATGCGGATCTATTTGGAGTGGTTCGCAAGCAACGCGAGCAGCGCTCCCAGGAATTACTGGCGGCCGCGGGCCTGAGCGATTTCCGCAGACGCCTGGCGGGAAACCTTTCCGGCGGGATGAAACAAAAGCTGGGCCTGGCCTGCGCGCTGATTCATACGCCGAAAGTGCTGCTCCTCGACGAACCGACAAATGGGGTCGATCCGGTGTCGCGACGCGATTTCTGGCGGATTCTATATTCGCTGCTGGCGGAGGGCGTAGCGATTCTCACTTCCACCTCGTATCTCGACGAAGCCGAGCGCTGTCATCGCGTCGGGTTGCTGTACCAGGGCCACATGCTCTTTTGCGATCGGCCGGACCAATTGAAGCGGAGATTCCCCGGCGAAATTTTGGCGGTGCACGCCGCGCAGCTTGGGAAGGTCCGCGAGATCCTCACCCACGCCCCGGGCGTGCGCAGCGCGTTGCTGGTGGGCGACCGCGTCCACTTGTTCGTGGACGACGCGGCTCGCCGGCTACCGGATTTGCGTGCGCAACTGGAATCCGCCGGTGTTTCCTACGATGCCATCGAACGGGTTACGCCCAGCATCGAGGACCTTTTTATTTCCGCCGTAGAAGGCCAGCCGTCGGCGGGGCCGGGAGTGAAACCGTTATGAGCGAGAACCCGCCATCCGTGGTGGTCGAGAATCTGACCAAACGATTCGGAACCTTTGTGGCCGTGGACAGAATCAGCTTCCAGGCGCACCGCGGCGAGATCTTCGGCTTCCTCGGCCCCAACGGCGCTGGCAAATCCACGACCATCCGCGTCCTCTGCGGCCTGCTCCAGCCCACCTCCGGCCGGGTGATGGTCGCTGGGCTCGATGTTGCCATGCAGCCGGAAGCGGTTCGCCAGCAAATCGGTTATATGTCGCAAAAATTCTCGCTTTACAACGACTTGAAAGTTATCGAGAACCTGCGGCTTTTCGCGGGGTTATACAGCGTCCCTGCCAAAGAGCTGCCGGAGCGTTTGGCATGGGCGCTGCGCATGGCAGGACTGGAAGGTCGCGATCAATCTCCCACCAGCGCGTTGGCCGTAGGCTGGAAGCAGCGGCTGGCGCTGGGGTGCGCAGTGCTCCATCGCCCGCCCATTGTCTTTCTTGACGAGCCGACGTCGGGCGTCGACCCCGTCTCGCGCCGGCAGTTTTGGGAATTGATCCAGCAGATGGTCGGCGAGGGCGTCACGGTTTTCGTCACCACGCATTACATGGATGAAGCGGAATACTGCAACCGCTTGGTGCTGATTGATCGCGGGCGCATCGTGGCGATGGGCACCCCCACCGAGCTCAAGACCCAGCATATGAAAGGCCAGCTCCTGCTCGTCGAGTGTGAACCGTTGGGGCCCGGCCTCGAGGCCCTTGAGACCGCGCCGGGCGTGCTGGACGCGGCGGTCTTTGGAAGCAGTCTGCATGCCGTCGTCGCCGACGCCCAGGCCGCCATGGCCGGGATCCGGCAGGCCCTGGAGGCCCGGCAGGTCCGCGTTAGCCGGCTGGAGCCGATTCCGCCCAGCCTGGAAGACGTCTTCGTCTCGTTGACCGCAGGGCGTGAGCTGGAACCCGCGAGGGTAGCATGAGCCTGCGCCGCATCCTGGCCATGACGCGCAAGGAGGTGATTCAGATCCGGCGCGATCCTCGCAGCCTCCTGATCATCATTGCCATGCCGTTGCTGCAACTGTTCATCTATGGCTATGCCGTGAACCTTGACATCAAGCATATTCCCCTTTGCGTATATGACCGCGATGCGACCCAAACCAGCCAGGACCTGCTGAAACATTTTCAAGCGACCGACTACTTCGACATCGTTCGCGTCTCGCCGAACTACCGGGACCTTGTGCGGGACATTGATCAAGGCACTTGCACGGTGGCCGTCGTGGTCCCGCCGCAATTCTCGGAAACCCTTCACTCCAGCGGGCGAGCGAGCGTGCAGGCGCTGCTCGATGCCAGCGACAGCAACTCGGCTAACATTGGTATGGGCTATGCACAGAGCATCGTGCAGGCTTACTCCCAACAGGTGCAGATCGACTGGCAGCAGCAGCACGGTATGGCCGCGGCGGCCCCGGACGTTAAATTCGAGCCGCGCACGTGGTTTAACGAAGATCTGTCGAGCATGGCGAACATCATCCCCGGCGTCGTCGCCCTGGTGATGTCGGTGGTCGGCGCGTTTCTGACCTCGCTGACCATCGCGCGAGAGTGGGAGCGCGGCACAATGGAACAGCTCATTTCCACGCCGGTGGGCAAGCTGGAAATAGAGATTGGAAAGCTGGCCCCCTACTTTGTCATCGGGATGTTTGACACCGCGCTTTGCGCCGGCATGGGGGTATGGTGGTTCGGCGTGCCGTTCCGGGGAAGCTGGACCCTCATGTTCGGCTGCTCGATGCTGTTTCTGATCGTGGTGTTGTCGCTCGGCTATTTGATCTCCGTGGTGGCCAAGTCCCAGCTTGCCGCTAGTCAAATGGCCCTGCTGACCGCGTTCTTGCCGGCTTTTCTTCTCTCGGGTTTCGTATTCCCCATTGAGCAGATGCCCACCGTCGTGCAGTGGATCGCCCGCATCGTGCCGGCGCGCTATTACGTCTCGATCCTCCGCAACGTCTTCCTGAAGGGCACCCCGGCGCGGTTGATGGCGGGACAGGTGATCGCCTTGGCCATCATTGCGGCGGTATCGATCACGCTGGCCACCCGCGCCTTTCAAAAGAGGCTGCAATGAGCTTCCTCGATTCACTCACGCGCATCCGCTGTATGTTGACGAAGGAGTTCATCCAAACACTGCGCGATCCCCACACCCGATGGATGCTGGTTGGCCCGCCGCTCATCCAGATGCTGGTTTTTGGGTATGCGGCCACGCTGGATGTGAAGCATGTGGAACTGGCGGTCCTTGACCTGGACAATACCCAGGAGAGCCGCGAGTTGGTCTCACATTTTTCTGCGAGCCGCTATTTCGATATCAAGACGTATGCCACGCGGCGAGAGGAACTCCGCGACGGTATCGACCGGGGCAACGTTCTCGCCGCGCTGGAAATCGATTCCGGGTTTGCGCAGCGCCTGCGCAATGGACAGGGCACCTCGGTGCAGGTACTGCTGGACTGCTCGAACTCGAACACGGCACTAGTGGCTTTGGGCTATTTCAACCAGGTCGGCGCCCAATTCGCCCGGGACTATCAGCTCGACCGGATCGAGCGAAGGGCCCCTCAACTCGTGTCGTTTTTCCCCCAGGCGGACCTCCAGGTCCGGCCGTGGTTCAACGAAGGCTTGGAGAGCCGCTGGTATTTCGTTCCCAGCGTCATCGGCAATCTGACCCTGATCATGGTCATGATGCTGACCGCCTTCGCGGTAGTGCGCGAACGGGAGATCGGCACGCTCGAGCAGGTCATGGTCACGCCCATTCGCCGCTGGGAGTTTATCCTGGGCAAGACGATTCCCTTCTTCCTCATCGGCTGCTTCGATGCGGCCATCATCTCGCTGCTCGGCACCTTGTGGTTCGGCGTGCCCTTCCGTGGAAATCTCGGCGTGCTCGCGATGGGAGTCGTGGCCTTCATTTTCGCGTCCTTGGGACTGGGGCTGCTGATCTCGACCATCTCTGCCACCCAGCAACAGGCGATGATCACTTCCTTCTTTTTTACGATGCCGATGATGACTCTGTCCGGATTCGCCACGCCCATCAGCAGCATGCCGGAATTCTTCCAGGAGCTGACCTATCTCAACCCCATGCGCTATATCATGGTGGTCCTGCGCAGCGTCTATCTCAAGGGCACTGGTTTCGACATCCTCTGGCCACAGATTGCCGCGATGGGAGTTTCAGCGGTGGTCCTATTGGGTGTCAGCGTCCTGCGCTTCCACAAATCACTTGAGTAATACGAGAACAAGCAAAAAACAGCCCGTGGCGTTGCCGGGGCAAAACGAAACTGGTCACCCGCAAAGCAACCCCCTGCCGAGGGGAGAAATCAAACTTGAGAGGCTCTTTGCCCCTGTGCGAAGGATCTCAGGACATCAATGCGAGCTTTTTCGGAACCTTCAGGAGCGAGTGGCATGCCGATCCCGGTCTGCTCGACAAGGCGTGCGAGGAAGCCTGGCGCGGAATTGTTCCTTGTGCCGTGGGCCGTTGGACTTCTGGCCGTGGTTTCCTTCTTACTGCCCCCCGGCGCTTTGGCCAGAGCACCCAAAGCCATGACGGGCTCGCCCACTCTTCCCGCGGGAACAATTTTGCATGTGCATCTCCAGACCGCCGTCAGCACCAAGACTTCCAAGCAAGGGCAGGCAATCACTGCAAGTCTGTCAAGGGAAGTGGAAGTTCAAGGTGGGGTTGCCATCCCTTTTGGCTCAATTTTGAAGGGCAGCATTGAGAAGTGCTCCCAGCCCACGGCCTCTGATCAACGGGCGGAACTTCTTTTGAGCTTCGGACAACTTACCATTCGGGGCGAAGGCAATCTCGCCCTGAAAGGACAATTGAGTGGCATCAGCAATGCGCGGGAAACTCTGCTTGCGGACGGAACCATCGCCGGAGTGCTCGAATCGGAGGCGCCGGCATCGCTGCTGGGCGGAGTCCTGCAAAAACTGGGCCAAATCGATTCCTCCGTCAACGATCAAATCCAGAAACAAAAAATCGGCCAGGTTAATACCGCAATCGAATTTCCGGTGGGGACTGACATTCAATTCACTCTCACCGAGCCCCTGAGGATAAAACATCTTGTCACATCCGCCGGCCCTGGCCAACTTCCTACCAACTTGCGTGCTTCCGTCGCAAACGTGCTGGCCGACGCGCCAAAGCGCGCGGTGAGCAAAGATAACCGGCCGGGAGATCCCATCAACCTGGTTTTCGTCGGCACGGCGCAAGAAATTGAGCAGGCGTTCCGCCAAGCGGGCTGGACCGAGCCTAAGAAAGAGAATCAACAATCAATTTGGAAGATCGCCCAAGCAGTTATAAACGACGATGGGTACGACGCTGCTCCCGTCTCAAACCTCTATGTGTTCGGACGGAAAGAGGATCTCGCCTTCGAGAAGACGCTCAACACCTTCAACAAGCGCCACCATCTGCGACTGTGGCGAATGCCGGCGAGCGCACCCGGCGGCCGCCCCATCTGGCTGGCCGCCGCCACTCACGATGTGGGAATCGACGTTCACCCTGGCGTGATTTCCCACGCCACCGATCCCGATCTCGATGACGAGCGCGCACAAGTGGGCTCCGACCTTTACATGGGCGGCGCCGTCCAGGCCGCCGAGTTGATTGCCCCTCCCGACCCGCTCAGCAGCGGAATGACAGCCACCGGCGGAGTATGGCACACGGACGGCAGATTGTTCGTCATCGATCTGAGAACCGGAGCGGGCTCGGCGATGTAGTCGCGGGGGAATCGCAAAAGCAAGTCAGAAGGCAAAGCGCAAAGGTCAAAAGGCAAAAGTAATAAACCCCTGCTGACATCAATTTGCTCGCTGGACCCTCGAACCCCCTCACCCCCACGACCTGCAAAACGTGGGGCCCCCTCCGCCTTGCGGTCTCCCCTCTCCCCCAAGGGGGCGAGGGAAGAGAGATTCTTCGTTTTGGCGCTGTATTCATGACGCCAGGCAATGGCTTATCGGATTTTTCCCTCATTGCGGCTGGTGCGATCCCCCGCCTTTTTGCGCGGCGATCCAAGTGTCCATGTTCGCCTCCAGCACATCCAAGGGCAACGGTCCATCGCCGAGCAGCGCATCGTGGAAAGCGCGCAGGTCGAAGCGCTCACCTAGTTGCTGCCGGGCGCGCCCACGCAGCTCGATAATTTTCATCTGCCCAAGCTTATAGGCCAAGGCCTGTCCCGGCCAGGCGATGTAACGGTCCACTTCGGTTTCGATATTGGGCTCGTCCATCGCGGTATGTTGGCGGAAGAAGTCCACCATCTGCTGGCGCGACCAGTGTTTGGCGTGCACCCCCGTATCCACCACCAGGCGGACGGAGCGCCACATTTCATTCTCCAGTCGCCCGTATTCGCTGTAGGAGTCCTGGTAGAAGCCCACTTCCTTACCCAGCCGCTCCGCGTAGAACGCCCAACCCTCGGAGTAAGCGGTATAAGAAGCGAATCGGCGGAAGGCGGGCAGGTCCGTTTGTTCCTGGGCGATCGAGAATTGCAAATGGTGGCCGGGGATGCCTTCATGGTAGGCGATGGCTTCCACATTGAGCAGCAGGCGATGGCCCGGGTCGTATTCGTTGACATTGATGCGCCCGGGCCGCGAGCCATCACCCGCGCCAATCGAGTAATCGGCCGGGACCTCGTTCGGCGCGCGGAATGCCTCCATGGGAACGACGTTGAGTTTGTTCTTGGGCAGATGACCGAATAGTTGCGGAAGCTTGGCGTACATCTGGCCGGTGTAATGCTTGTATAAACCCAATAGCTGCTCACCCGAGCTCGCGTAGAGTTGCGGGTCCTTTCGAATGTGCTCATTAAAACTGGGCAAATCGTTGTAACCCTGCTGGCGAGCGAGCTTCAGCATTTCCGCTTCGATCTCCGCCACCTGCTTGAGCCCCAGTTGGTGAATTGCCTCCGGGCTCATGTCCGTCGTCGTCATTTGTTTTACCTCGAAACGATAGCGCGCCTCGCCGTCGGGCAGCGCCCAGACGCCATATTCAGTGCGACCGCGCGGCGCGTACTCGGCGCGTAAGAATTCCGCCAGCCGCGCGTAAGCCGGCGCTACCTCCTGCCTGACGGCGGCAAGGACAGAGTCGCGCAAATTCTTTTTGTCGGCTGCGGAAATGTCGGCGGGAAAGTTGCGAACGGGCTGGGTGAACGGGCTGTCTTCCGCAGACTTCCCAGCGATGTCCTGCGCCTCGAGGGTAGACTTCTCAAGCAGGTAACGCGGTGGAACCAGATGATCGCCGAGGCCGGCCCGCATGTTCTCGGTGGCCTGCTGAAAAACGCGGGGGATTTGATGCAATCGGGCAATGTAATCCTGAAAGTCTTTCGCGGAGCGGAAAGTTGTGTCAGAGGGCAAGCTCGCAATTTCCAGGTGCAGTCCATTCATCTGGTCAACTGGCATTTCCCAGTCCTTGAAGCGTGCAGCTTCGATTTGCTTGTGCAGGCCTCGGATCACCAGGGCCTTGTTCAGACGTTCCTGCTCCGGAAATCCAGTGGCGTCGATGGACTCGAAAATCTCGAGGGCCTGCCGCGCGTGCTGGACTTCCCCGGCAAAAAACCCCGGCGAATAATCGCTGAGGCGGTCGTTATATCGGTTGTCGCCAACCGCGGTGGCAAACTCGGGGCGATTGCGCAGTTGGTAGTCCCACTCCGCCTGGAGCGCGGCCTTCAGGCGCGCCCGGCGCGCTTCCGTGGAGTTTTCACCCGGGGCCTGCGCCACCACGGCAAGCGCGCACGAAACTGCAATCAGCACGGAAAGAAGCCAATTCATGCTGCCAGCCCTCCTCACTTCAGAATCTCTCTTCGAGTCTGCGCCACGCATATTTGTTCGCAATGGTACGTGCGCTCATATGACGCAGGAAGAACCGCAGACCTCAACGGCGGAGGTCTGCGCTACACTTGCTCGCCAATTCATGTCAAAATGGCGGAACCCTCAAGCCGTCGTGGAGGCCGTTTTCCAATACACCGCATAGCGCTCGCCGAACAGTTTGTAGAGCGGGATCAAGCTGATCGTTTTATCCTGTCCCATGGTTTGGAAAGTTAGCGGTTGGCCAGAGACGGGTTTCAGCCAGCCAAGCGGGTCCTTGCGGCTGGTGGTGATGACGGGAGCAAATATCTGTTCACCGGGAGGTGTGGTTGAAGACTCCGCGTAGAACATCTCCTTCGTAAGGCCCTCCGTGCCCAGGCGCCCCGCCAGAACCAGGGGACCATACATCGCGGCCTGCTGAGTGTCATCGCCCGGTAAGGTCTCAATGCGTAGGCTCATGGGGAAACGGACCTCCACGCGGTCGCCTTCCTTCCAAGTTCGGTCCAGCGTCAGATAGCTGCCGGGACTTGAAAACACCAGCAGCGCCGTTCCATTCAACTTAATCGACCCACCGTTGGTTGCCCACCCTGGAATTCTGATGTTAAGAACCATGTCGATGGGCCGCTCGGCGTGAAACACCAGCGCCGTGCCTTCTTCCTCCGGGAAGTTGGTTTGTTGTTCCAGCCGCAAGCCTTTTTCCGGCCAAGCCACCTCGGAAGCGATAAAGAGATTGACGAAGATGCCGTGATCATCATGAAAGTAAATGGTGTCGGCGGTCTTGGCATATTCCTCGACGCCAGTTGCGGTGCAACACCAGAATGAGTCATAGGGAGAATTGAAATATTTCCAGAATCCTGAACCGAGCGGCAGAAAGTAACTCATCCCCCCATCTTCGAGATTTTGCGTGCCCAAGCGGCTATTAAAAAGCGTGCGCTCGTAGTAGTCCATCACGCGCGGGTCCGCCGTCCATCCGTAGACGTGGCGCGCCAGCTTGAGCATGTTGTAGCCGCAGCAACACTCTTCGGTGGTCTTTCCCAGTTCTGTCGCGAGGTTTCCGGGGGGGGTTCGCCAGTATTCGTCGTTGCTGGTGCCTCCCGTACAGTAAATTCGGTCGGTGGTTACGGTGCGCAAGAAAAAGGTGGCGATCTCACGATAACGTTCTTCACCGGTCAGCTCATAGCGGCGGGCCGCACCGATAACCTGAGGGATATGCGTGTTGGCGTGAATTCCCTTCAACTCATCGCGATGCTCGGCCAGGGGATCAAGAAACATGGTCTTTTCGAATCGCCCCGCCAAGTCCAGGTATTCACGTTTTCCGGTCATGGCGTAAAGGTTCCCGAGCCCTTCATTCAACCCACCAAACTCTGTTTGCAGGATTCGTTGCATGTGCTGGTCGCTGATGCTCTCCTGCCAATGGTCGATCCATTGCGCCATTCCTTCGGCCACCGCGAGCGCCTGATCGTTTCCGCAATGGACGTGCACATCCAGAAGGCCTGCCATAATCTTGTGATAAGTGTAGAGGGGCGCCCAGACCGGCCGCCCCTCGCGCAGGCGATCGAAAAACTCTTCCGGGAACGCGCTGAGGTAACCGTTCTGGTGCGCCTTCTGGCAAGCGGCCAGTTGGGTAACTAACCCCTCCGCCTTCTCTTTCAACTCACCGTCACCGGCGCTGGCATACATCAAAGCGCAGGCCGACAAGTAGTGGCCTCCTGCAAAATGACCCCGCACTTCGCTATCGGGTTTCTCCCACCCTCCCAAAGGCTTCGCCGATGAAGGAAATCCGGCGTTCAAGCGAAAGGTATGAAGCAGCCGATCAGGGAGGAGCAGGTGCAGGTAACGTCGGTCCGCCTCCTGCGCATCCTGGAACGCGCCCTTGCGCAAGCGGACTTGCTTCAAGGGGAAGGGTTCGACCTTCCAAGGAATTTTCTCCCTGCTGCTTGGCCGCGGTTCCTTTTCCGGCGCACCCGCCCCACCGTTATGAGCAGGACTGGCCAAAACAGCGTCCGGCAGGAGGGCCGCTCCCGCCAGCGCCGTTGCCGCAGAAACAAACTGCCTTCTCGTGGGTCGGTGAAGATGAGTCATGTTTTCCTCCTTCGGTGCAGGGCGATGATATCACTGGGTTGAGCAAGATGAGGAGTGAATCAGACCTAAGTATTGGACCTAATCCAAATCTCTCACCACAGGCCTGGAGGGGTGCGGGCGCGCAGGCCCACATTTGTTACAGAGGCACCCTAAGTAGAGCCCGCCTATTGTACAATGCAGTAAGGGGTTTAGCACAGGCGACAGGAACCATCGAGATGGAGAGGAAGTGGGAAACATGATGAAGACGGGAGCGGAGATCCTTTGGGAATGCCTGGAACGGGAAGGCGTGAAGCACGTCTTCGGCTATCCAGGCGGGGCGATTCTTCCTGCCTATGACGCCTTGAAGCACAGCAAGATCCACCACGTGTTGGTGCGGCACGAGCAGGGCGCAACTCACATGGCGGACGGCTACGCGCGCGCCAGTGGGCGCGTGGGCGTGGCGGTGGCCACCTCCGGCCCCGGCGCCACCAATATGGTAACCGGCATCGCCACGGCCATGATGGACTCTTCCCCGGTGGTCTGCATCACGGGGCAAGTGGGCAGCAAGCTGATTGGCTCCGATGCGTTTCAAGAGACGGACATCACCGGGGTAACCCTGCCCATCACCAAGCACAACTATCTGGTGACCCATGCGAGTGAACTGGCGCGCACGCTCCGTGAGGCTTTTTATGTGGCGCAGTCCGGTCGTCCCGGCCCTGTCCTGGTGGACATCACCAAGGACGCACAGCAATCCTCGTGCGAATTCGAGTGGGAAGCAGCGAAACCCCAATTGCCGGGCTATCGACCTGATCTCTCGCCCACGACGGAAGATTATTCCCAGGCCCTCAAACTGATTCAGGAAGCGAAGCGGCCGGTCATCCTCGCCGGGCACGGGATCCTCCTCTCCGGCGCTATGGCCGAGGTTCGCGAGCTGGTCGACCGCACGGGGATTCCCGTCACCCTGACGCTGCTCGGCCTCGGTGCATTCCCCGCCTCCCACCCGCTGAATCTCGGCATGATGGGGATGCACGGCGAGGCTTGGGTGAACCACACCATCCAGGATGCCGACCTGCTGATCGCCCTGGGCATGCGCTTTGACGATCGCGTCACGGGCAATCTGAAGACCTACGCGCCCAAGGCGCGGAAAATCCAAGTGGAGATCGATCCCGCGGAAATCAACAAAAACGTAAAAGTCGATGTGGCCCTCATCGGCGATCTGCGGGAAGTCCTGCGCGAGCTGTTGCCACGGCTCCAGCCGACCGACTGTAGTGAATGGCGGAGTTACATAGACGGCTTGAAAGGCGATGCCGCGGTGCGGGACATCCAGAACCTGCCGGACAGCGGGCACCTTTACGCTGCGCACGTGATCAACGACTTGTGGCAGGAAACCCGGGGTGGCGACACCGTGGTGGTCACCGACGTCGGCCAGCACCAGATGTGGGAAGCGCAATACTTCAAGCACGAAGTGCCCCGCTCGCTGATTACTTCCGGCGGCCTCGGCACCATGGGATTCGCGCTGCCCGCCGCCATCGGAGTCAAGGTGGCGCGCCCCGAGGCGGAAGTGTGGGTAGTGGTCGGCGACGGCGGTTTCCAAATGACCATGGCCGAGCTGGCCACGCTCGTTCAGGAAAACCTGAAAATCCACATTGCCATCATCAACAACGGCTACCTGGGAATGGTGCGGCAGTGGCAGGAGTTTTTCTACGACCGCAACTACGAATCCACCCCCTTACTGAGCCCCAATTTTTGCAAGCTGGCGGACGCCTACGGAATCCGCAGCGCAGTGGTGACCGAGCGCGCGCAAGTGGTGCCCGCGGTGCAATCGGCGCGCCGGCACGATGGCCCGATGCTGATTGATTTTCAGGTCGAGCAGGAAGACTCGGTCTACCCCATGGTGGCGGCCGGCGCCGCGCTGCACGAAATGATCCGCCGCCCCAACCCGCTGGTGGAAACTGCCGAGGACGAGTAGGATTTGCGATTTCTGATTTGTGATTTGCGATTTTGGGTTTTAGATTTTGGATTTTAGATTTTAGATTTTGAATTTTGGATTTTGGATTCTTGCAGTTTGAATTTTCGATTTCAAATATTTTGAATCTTGAATTTTGAATCTTGGATTATTGATCCCTATGCTGAAAACCTTTGTGGTGCACGTCGAGAACAAGCCCGGCGTCCTGACTCGCGTGGCATCGCTGTTCCGCCGCCGCGCCTTCAACATCGACTCGCTGACCGTAGGACGCACGGAAAAGCCGGAAGTGTCACGCATGACCATTACCGTGGAGGCGGACCAGGACCAGGCGCGGCGGATTGAAGCGAGCCTTTACAAGTTGGTGAACGTCCTCCTGGTAGAAGACATTACCCATGAGCCCGCCATCACCCGCGACCTAGCCATGATCAAGGTAGCCGCCCAGCACGACCAGCGCTCCCACGTGCTCCAGTTGGTAAACATCTTCCGGGCGCGAGTGGTCGACGTCGCGCCGGAGTCACTCATCATCGAAATCACCGGCGGCGAAGACAAAATCGATGGCCTGCTGGAGGTGCTGCGCCCCTTTGGGTTGTTGGAAATGGTGCGTACCGGTATTGTGGCCATGCGGCGGGGCAACAAGTCCTCCACCGCCGCCCTGGCAGCGGAAGAACTGGGCGAACTCACAGCCGAAACCCACGACGACGAAGGCCAGTCGGTGTAGCGCGGGCCTGTTGTTGAAGTCCGCGGCTTTGGGTTATCGATTGGGGACGAACCGCCCACCTCCAGGTCTGATGCGCTATGCACTCACCACCCCGGCGCCGGGAAGCCGCGCCGCCTTCTTAATTCCGTGCATACGGAAATGCCGTAATCCGCAGTTTGGCTGCGCCGTAGGGAACAAGCGAAATTGTCTCCACATGCCGGTTACTGGTTACGGGGCTTACCGGCAGGGGTCCCGCCGAGTCGTCTTCGATTTGCCATTCGGGCAAGCGGCGTGCCTGAGCGGCAATCTCCACGGGCGAACCCTCCAGGCTGAAGGGTTGGTAGCCCACCGGCAGTTCCGTCACGGAGAAGGGCGGGGCCGCGCCCTTTTGATCGACCACCAGCGCGTAGTTCCAAGGTGTGGTTGGGTAGACTTCCCAATCGGTGGCCGGCCCCGATTGTCGCAGATGCGACCAGCACTCGCCGATCTTCAGCGAAAAAATCAGCGGCCCACGCTCCACGGCAATCGAGTTGTTGAACCAAGTGGAATTGACCACGCGCATCGGAAAGTGGAGTTCCACTGAATCGCCGTTGTGCCAGTCCCGCTCGATGCGGAAGAACTCCCCCGGCTTCACCCCATCAAGCGCCGCGTCATTCACGGTCACGGTGGCGCCCGCGGCCCAGCCGGGAATCCGTAGCAGGAGAGGAAACTTCACCGGTTGCGGGGTCTTCACTTCGAGGTTTACGGTTTCCCGAAAGGGGTAGTCCGTTGTCTCCACGATGCTGACGGGCACCCCATTGGCAACCGGCGTTGACGCGTCGCTGGGGCCATAAGCGACCGCCGCGAGACCGCGATCCTGCGTTCCCATCCACAAATTGGCGGCGAACTTGGGCCACCCTTGATGCATGTTGGCGGTGCAGCAGCCGAAATTCGGCTCCAGGCCAAAAAGATTCGACTCGGGACCGTTCGTTGACCAGCGGCGGTTCGCCACACTGACCATGACTTGGTTTGCCTGCTGATCATACTGGTGGCCCCACGAATCATCGGTCATGGTTCCAGGGAGGGCGTTGTAAGCGATTTTTTCGAGGCGATCTCCCAGCGCCGGGTCGCCGAGGATCGAAATATCGGTCTCCAGGGAGAACATCGCCTCCACCACCGCGCACAGTTCCGTCCCTTGCGAAGGATCAAGCCCGGCGTAGTGCTCGTCGGCGGAAAACATTCCCGACGGCTGGCCGTGATAGCGGTCGAGCGCGCGCAACATTTGGTAGAGGCTTTCCCGATCCTTTTTCTCGCCGGTTAACAGCCACCAAACGGCGGCAGCCTTCATCGCCATGGCGTTGTTTACCCCATGATTCGCGAGCATGCCCTGCTTTTTCCCCGTCTTGCCGGTGTAGCGGAAGTCAGCGAACTGCGCTTCCCAGTCGTGCCCCAGGTCATGCATTCGGCGCGCCAGATCCAACAAGCTTCTGTCTGCGATGCGATTGTAGAGCCAGAGAATACTGAGCACCTCGTCGTGCCAGCGGAATATCGCCCACTCCTTGAGTGGCCGATCGTTCAGATGCCGGGCCTGGAAAGCAAAATATCTTTGCATCACAGGTATGACGCGCGGATCGCCGGTGGCCTCCTGATACTGCGTGAGCACTTTCAGCATGACGTAGTTCGGCCACCAGTCCGTCATGCGCGCGGGGCCGATCCAGCCGTCCGATTGCTGGTTTTCGAGTGTCCAGTCCACCCACTTTTTCACCTTGGCCGTCAATCGCTCATCACCCGTCAGATAGGCCAGAGGCACCAACCCGTCTAGGAAGTAGGGGCCCCGTTCCCAGCTTTCGCCCGTGCCGCCCAACCAACCACTGTCGGGGCCGAGGTCGGGCCAGAATTCGTCAAGGTGACCGCTCAAACCATTCTCCTGGATTTGCAACTCCCGCAACAACCATCCCGTGGGCCTGACGGAGGTGAGCGGTAGCGGGTTGAACGCGTTGGCCTGAAGAGGTGCGCGGTTCGGGGTGGGGCCGGTGGGTTGCGCCGCAAAACCCCGCAGCGCTACAAGGCTGAACAGCAACCACCCAAGCAAACTAAGTTTACGAACCATTCGTCTAGACGTTAGAAGAGTGTGCATCATCGGTTGATTTACCTTTGCAGTTCTTCCCAGGCCACGGTGTCGCCGTGACGGTCACACTGGCAAGCATAGCGCCGACCTGTTTTGTAGGTCCGCGGCTTGTCGTGCGGGCCAGCGCTCGTTGGCTCGGTTGACTGTTGCCGCACGGTGAAAGACTAAGGAGCATTATGCCTAAAGGTCTGACACGTCGCAACATCCTAAAAGCACTCGGCCCGGCAGGCCGCCTGTCGGCTGCGGACTACTGGGGGGAAGGGAAAAAATCATCGAGCTGGAAAACGAGAATCGGTGCTGACACGGAATCGATAGGGTGGTTATGACGGGCTGAATTTTCCCATCACGCTGGCGTGCGGGAGCGATTTCGGACAATTAGACGCCCTCCTTTTGCGATTTTTTCCTGCCCGTAGGAATTTTGATAATAATCTCCTTGACAAATCAGTAGCTCAGGGCGTGTAGTCTATGAGGGCGACCAGGGGGGCCGAAGACCGAAGACGGCAGGGGCGGGGGGCGGAAAGAGGGCAGGAGGTAGTACGCGGTAGGCTATAGGCTGGCTCCGGGGTCCTGACTCCAGAACGCTCGCGAACCACCGTCCACAAACCACTCCCCACGGCCCCATGGAGGATTCAATGTCTTTAACACCAAAACGGAGAACGACGAAGAAGGCGGCGGCCCGGAGTCAGCGCAACGGCCGCAAATCGCGGGGCCCCGTGACGCCGGAAGGTAAGGCTCGGGCTTCCCGAAGCAATTTGCGCCACGGATTCTACGCGCAGGCGCCGAACGGGGCGCTCGCTGCGTTGGGGGAAGACCCGAAGGAGTACGCCGGCCTCATGAATTCCCTGGCATGCAATCTGGTCGAGGGCTTGGAAGGCCAGTTGGTGGAGCGCATCGGGGACACCCTGTGGCGGATGAAGCGCGCCGCGGTCATGCAGAACGGCTTGGCCGCAAAGCGCGTGCAAAACGGTTTGCAAAAGGAAATGCTGATGGCCGCCCCCGAGACGCTGCGCATCCATCATATTTACGAGAACCTGTGCGCCATCGGCAGGATGCTCAACGCCCCGGATTCCACCCCCTCGCCTGGGGAAATCCAGGCCCTGGTGAATGCTTTCGGGACCACCCCGCCGGAGGATGTCCGAAAACTCTTCCCCCTCCTCCGGGCCTTCGGGGAGGCGGTGGCGAAGGCGCCCGCCAACGAAAACGGCGATCGAGGCACGATCCCTTCGGGCGCCGAAGGACAGGAAAATGAGGCGGCGCGCCAGCAACTTCTTGCCGCACTGAATCAGGTCATCATGCCCTACGCGAGGAGCCGCGAGACGCTCATGGAGGAACTTGATAAGGTTCGGTCACCCGAGAATATCGCCGCGCTCATGGCGCCGCGGGACGAGAATGCCCAGCACATGCAAAGGATGGAAGACTCCTGCCTGCGCCAACTCTGGCGGGTCACCAATATCCTGGCCAAGGTCCGGAGTGGCGCGCTGACCTAAAAAGAAGTTAAAAATGCAGATCGGTCCTCAGAGTTTATTGAAAACAAAGGGGCAAAATGGGCGGTCCTCAGAGTTTGCTGAAAACAAGCAAGTTATCTCATTTTCGCGATGAGTTGATGAAAAGAAAGGAGATAGTCAGAGGAAATGCTGAATTCTGACCTACGGATTGTGAATTATGAATCATGAAGACTGCGGACGCGTAATCGGCTCCTGGGTCCACCAGGCCGTGTCGACGGCGGGGCATTTCTCACATCGCTGCGCCACTTTCATTTCGGAGGCAGGTAGATGTAGGATGCAAAGAGCCGGAAAACGAAAGGGAGGCCGCCAAGAGCGGGGCTGATCGCCTCGGGAGAAGAGGAGAACCCTTCAACATGGATTTCAAAAACAAAGTTGTGGTGGTAACGGGTGGCGCCTCGGGAATCGGCTTGGCGTGCTGCCGGGAATTCGCCGAGCGGCACGCCGATGTAGCCGTGGTGGACCTCGACGAAAAAGCCGGGCGGCGCGCCGCGAAGGAATTGCGCCAAGGCGGCGGCCGGGTTGAGCGCTTTTGTTTCGACGTCAGCAAGCGCGTCCAAGTTGAGGCCGGCGTCGCCAAGATCACGAAGAAGTTGGGCGGCATCGACATCCTGATCAACAATGCCGGCATTCAGCGCTATGCTTCAGCAACCACATGCACGGAGGAAGAATGGGACTTGGTGCTCAACGTCAACCTGAAGAGCGCCTTCCTGATGTCGAAGTATGTGATCCCGGTTATGATCAAGCGGGGTGGCGGGGCCATCGTGAATACGGGCTCGGCGCAATCGGTTGCCGCCCAGAGCAACTCCGTACACTACGTGGTCAGTAAGCACGGCATCCTCGGGCTAACGCGCTGCCTGGCGCTCGATTACTGCAGGCAGAACATCCGCGCGAACTGCGTGCTGCCCGGCGCCATCGACACACCGATGTTGCGCTGGTCGGTGTCACTCGGCCCCGATCCGGAAGGCGCCTTAGCGGCCTGCGACCGGCTACACATGCGCGGGAAAATGGGGAAGCCGGAGGAAGTGGCGCGCGTCATGGTTTTTCTGGCGAGCGATCTCGCCTCCTTTATCACCGGCGCGGCGGTGGCGGTGGATGGTGGGGCCTTGGTCCCGGTAGGCGGGATGGGGTTCCAGGAAGGGGGCTTGCCAGCAAAGAAGCAGTGAGGCATTATCATTCACGCAGCAAGGCAAGCAGAATCCCGATCGGAAAAAGGAAAACATCCTCATGACCAAACAACATGCATGCCTGAAAACGCAATGGAACGGGCGCGAGGCCTACACGCTCCAGAATGACCTGGTGCAAATGGTGACCCTGCCCGGAGGTGGCCACATCGCGGAATTCCAGTTTCTGGCCAGCACGGGATTGCCTGTCCTCAATCCCCTCTGGGTTCCACCGTGGAAGACCATGGAGCCTTACCAATACCGGGCGGAAAAGGACGCCGCGGTTTACGGTCCGGTGAATGAAGGGAAGCTGCTCTCCGGCATCGCCGGGCACAATATTTGTTTGGATTACTTCGGCCCGCCGTCGGAGGAAGAGGCCGCACAAGGCCTATCGACGCATGGGGAAGCGCCTTCGGCCAAATGGCAAAAGACCAAGCTCCACACGACTTCACAAGAGGTCAGCCTTACCCTCGCGGTGCGCCTGCCGGTGGCGGGACTACGCTTCAGCCGGGAAATCCGCCTGCGGCGCGGCGAGTCCGTGGCCTATTTTGCCGAGACCGTTTTCAACGAAAGGAAGGCCGACCATTTCTTCCACTGGACCCAACACGTCACCTTGAGCCCGCCCTTTCTGGGGAACGATACTAGCCGCATCGCGATATCAGCCACGCGGGGGAGAACGCATCCAGGCGGCTACGGAGGCAATGAGTTGCTCGTTTCAGGACGCAACTTCCATTGGCCCTTTGCCCCGGGTCGAAGCGGCAAGAGCATCGATCTTACGCGCCCCTTCGAGCGCCAAGGACTGGGATTCGTGGTGTCGCTTTTGCTGAATCCACGCCGGCAAGTTCAGTACGTCGCTGCCCTTAACCTACCACACCGCCTTCTGGTGGGCTACTGCTTCCGTACTAGCGATTTTCCCTGGGTGGCCATTTGGGAAGAGAACCAATCGCGGGCGGCGGCGCCATGGAACGCGAGCGCCCAAACGCGCGGGCTCGAGTTCGGGTCAACACCCTCTCCGGTTACGCGGCGGGAGGCGTTTGCGGTGTCGCCCCTGCTCAACACACCAACCTTTTCCATCGTTCCTGCAAAAGGGAAAACGGCCGCCAGCTACTTAAGCTTTCTCGCGCAAGTCCCGGAGGATTTTGGCGTGGTGCGCGACATCCAAGTCGCCAAGAGCGACATCCTGGTCCAAGGGAGCGGCCGCCGGTCGTCTCTGCAATTGCCCGCCGCCGGTCTTGCCGAATACGGCTGGGCATAAAGGGGGCTATCGGTACGATTTGATACTTGGCCACAACTCGGCCAGAGGTCTCTTGATGCCGCGGCAAATCATGATGGGAATGCCGTCTTCGAATGGCTGGATCCAGGGTGATGTGAAGGTCGCCGCGCGCTTGCTGGAGGCGAACAAATGCTCGTCGGCGCCGCAGTCGCCCGCCACATCGATGACCACGTTGCCGCTGTAGCCATGCGTTCCCCAGAGGTAATACTGATTGTGACCGCTGAGCGCGGGCGGCAATCCAAATTGGGGTCCGAAGAAATCGACGGCGGCCGCTTCACCGTAATTCCCTGCTACGATAACCGCCTGCGCGCGGTCACCGGGCGAAAGGGACTGATAGACGTTGGCAACGGTCGCGGCCAGTTCGGGCCAGCCGTGCATATCGGCCCAATCGCTGGGAAGGGCAGGCAGTTGATGGTGCTCGGTCGCCACTGCCTGGCGTGAGAGGTGCATGATTCCAAATAGCCAGTTTGTGTATCTGGCCGCCTGCTCTTCCGGAAGGATCGGCAATGCGAAGGGGACGAAAATGAGCCCCAAAAGGATCACGGCGATGGCCACGGCCGGTCGAAGCGCCTTCCATCGAGTTGTCCAGGCTTCGATCGCCACACCGCCCGCCGCTATGAGATATGGGTATACGTCGGCGGGGTAGTAATGTTTTCCGTGCAGCACGATCATGAAGGCAATCAAGATAATGTACGTGTAACCCAGGAAACGCAGACGCGCGCTCCACAAGAGCCAGACCAGACCGATAATCCACACCAGAGAAAGAAACACATTGGTGATGAGGAGTTGCTGGAACAGGTATTGCGCAGGGCCGACGATCAGGTTCTTCCCGTGCTGACCATTGCGTAGGAATTCCAGAGTGGGAAAGCCATAATATCCCTGCCAAAGGAAATTCGGCAACGCGATCAGCCCACAGATGCCGCACCCCGCCAGGAACCAGCGCGAGAAGAGAATTCTCCGTTCGGGAGTGAGGAGCAAGCCGAGCAGCAATGCCGCAAAGAAGAACACCACGGTGTATTTGCTCTGAATGCAGATCCCCATGGTAGCGCCCACCGCCAGCCACCCGCGGGGGTCGGCGCCTTTCGCCAGGCGCAGCGTGTAAAGCGCCGCCAGCGGCCAAAGCCAGAGACCGACCATGTCAGGCGAAACCTTCATCCCGAAGTTCATGAGTACGGGGGCGAGAAACACCACGAGCGCGGCGAGGACCTGGGCGAAAGTTCCGCCCCCCAACTCCGCGGCAAGCAAACACGTTACGTACACGGCTGCGGCGGCAAAAAACGCGGGAACGGCGCGCAAGAGCACGAGCGAGTGACCGAACATTTGCGTTCCGGCGGCGAGAAGCGGCGTCACCGGAGGCTGGTCAACGTAGCCCCACCCCGGGTGCCGCCCACAAATGATGAGATAGAGTTCATCGCGGAAATATCCATAGTGCGGGTTACCCACCAGGTGCAACCCAAAGGTCACGATGGCGGCAATCAACGGAATTCGAAGGCGGTCGCTCGTCAGCATGTTTCTGCTTCTGGCCTTACTTGCCGCGCCCCACCTCGTTGACGGTGGGTAGCTTGGTGGAGTTCCAGCCGCCGCCCAGCGCTTCGATCAGAAGGACGCTCGAGCTCATGCGGCGAGTCAGAATATCCAGGGCTTGCACCTGGTCTTGCAGAAGAATGGCTTGTTCGGTGATGACTGTAAGGTAGTTGACGGTGCCGGCCTTGTATTGGTAAGTGGAAATATCGAGCGAATTCTGGGCAGCTTTTACGGCCTCGTTTTCGGCTTGGGCTTCATTCTCAAGCACGCGTAGCGCTGCCAGGTTATCCTCGACTTGCTGGAAGGCCACGAGAACGGTCTGGCGATAATTCGCCACCGTGGCGTCATAGGCCGCTAGTGTCTGGTTAAGCGTGGCGCGGCGCCTGCCGGCATCGAAGAGGGTTTCGGCCAACTCCGGCCCCACGGACCAGAAACGGCTTGGCCAGGAGATCCACTTTAGGAATTCCGCGCTTCCCAGGCCTACCCCGCTGCCGTTGACGAGGGTAAGGGTTGGGTAATAGGCCGCTTTGGCGATGCCGATCTGCTCGTTGGCCTGGGCCATCTGCCGTTCGGCGGCGGCGATATCGGGCCGGCGCTCCAGCAAAGTGGAAGGAAGTCCCACCGGCACGGGTGGGGGTGTGATCTTGATAGGACCGTAAGAGATGGAAAGCTCAGCGGGGACCTTGCCCGTCAGGACGGCTATGGCATGCTCGTACTGTGCACGCGCCACATCATAGTCGATCATCTCGGCCCGCGCGGTGTTCAATTGGGTCTGCGCCTGAGCCACATCCGCGCCCGACGCCACACCACTGTTAAACCTGTCTTGGGTGAGCTTTTGGTAATCCCGGTAGGACTTCACGGTGGTTTCGAGCAAGTCTTTTTCGCCATCCGTGCCGCGCAACTCAAAGTAATCTTGCGCAAGTTCCGCCTGATAAGACAGCCGCGCGTTCTCCAGTTGGGCGTCACTGACTTGCGCGGCTTCGGCGCTAGCCTGAATACCGCGCCGGATACTTCCCCAAATATCGGCTTGATACGACACGTCCACCGGAAGGTCGTAAGCGGTATACGTCGTAGGGGAAGAGCTGGTCACCGATCGCCCGTACGTAATGGAAGGAGCGGCGGAAACAGTCGGGTACAGGTTCGAGCGCGCAATCCGCACAGCGAATTTAGCCTCGCGGAATTGCGCCTCTGCCGCGATGAGACTCTGATTGGAGACACTCACCTGTTCTTCCAGGGCATTGAGCTCCGGGTCGTTATAGATTTCCCACCATTTGCCGCGTGCCAGGGCGTCGCTGGGCTGCGCCGGCGCCCACTCGGACGCCTGAGGAGAGTTCGCAGGCGGGAGCTCCTTGTAAGCCGTTGGCGTGGCGGCGGTCGGGCGTTTGTAATTGGGGCCCACCATGCAGGAAGGGAGCAGTAAGCAGAAGGCAGTAAGCAGGAGGCAGACAGACAAGTCAAAAGGCGAAGCGCAAAAGTCAAAAGGCAAAAGTGCGTGCGTCCTGAGTTCTGACTTTTGCCTTTTGCCTTTTGCCTTTTGACTTTGCATTGCCCATCTTTCCATCTACCTACTCCTTTCTGCTTACTGCCTTCCGCCTTCCGAGGGCTAGAGCTCCGGGACCAGGGGCAGGTCGGTCGCCGGATCAGTTCCCCGAACCCGATGCCGCCAATTCTGCAATTTGTCAAAATAGAGGTACACCACGGGAGTCGTGTACAACGTCAACAACTGGCTGACGATCAGCCCGCCGATGATGGCGATTCCCAGGGGACGGCGCATCTCCGATCCGGTGCCGGTGCCGACAGCGAGCGGCACAGCGCCCAGCATGGCCGCCATGGTAGTCATCATGATGGGCCGGAACCGCAACAAGCATGCTTCGTAGATGGCGTCTCTTGAATTCTTGCCTTCGTTGCGCTCAGCGGAAATGGCAAAGTCGACCATCAGGATGCCGTTCTTCTTCACCAGACCGATCAGCAGAATGATTCCGATGACGGCGATCACCGTGAGGTCCGTACGCGTGAGCATGAGCGCCAGCAGCGCGCCCACGCCCGCCGATGGCAACGTGGAGAGAATGGTAACGGGGTGAACGTAACTTTCGTAGAGGATCCCGAGCACCAGGTAAACCGAAATGAGCGCGGCGGCGATCAGCAGGGGCTGGCTCCCGAGGGTATCCTGATAAGCTTGTGCGGTTCCGGCGAAACCGGTGCGAATGGTCGAGGGCAAGCCAATCTTGCTGGCCCTTTCGGTGATGGCGTCCGCGGCATCTCCCAAGGCAACGCCCGGCTGGAGATTGAACGAGATGGTCACGGAAGGTGAGAGGCCCTGGTGGTTTACCGCCAGCGGCGCGGTGATGGGGGCATATTTCGTGAAGGCACTGAGGGGAACTGCCTGCCCCCTGGGTGAGTGCACATAGACTTGGCGCAGGAACAGCGGATTCTGCCAGAATTCGGGCGCCACCTCCATGATCACGTGATATTGATTGAGCGCCGTGTACATGGTTGAGACCTGGCGCTCGCCGAAGGCATCGTAGAGGGTGTTATCAATCAGTTGCGGCGAAATGCCAAAGCGCGCCGCGGTGGGCCGATCATACTGCAGGAAGGCCTGGAGGCCGCGGTCCTGTTGATCGGTGTTCACGTCCGCAACCAGGGGGAGGGTCCTCAACTCCTGGAGCATGCGGGGGGCATAGTTTTGCAGATCCTGGATATTGTCACCGCGCATGGTGTATTGATATTGGGAAGCGCCGAAGCGACCGCCCACCCGGATATCTTGCGCGGCTTGCAGATAGAGAGAGGCCCCCGGCACCCGGCCCAGCTTGGGCCGCAACCGCGCAATAACCAGGTCGGCGTTGATTTTTCTCTCCTGGGGAGGCTTGAGCGAAATGAACATCTGCGCGGTGTTCATGGCGCCACCGCGGGGGCCGCCTCCCCCGGTAAACCCATTAACGGTATCCACCGCGGGGTCGGCGATTACAATATCCACCATCTGCCGCAAGACCTTGTCCATGGCTTGAAACGAGGTATCCTGGTCCGCCTGAATCGAGCCCATGATGCGTCCGTTGTCTTGCTGGGGAAAGAACCCCTTGGAGACGTGGATGTAGAGGTATACATTCAGCCCAATGGTGGCCAACAATACCGACAGGGTAATGGCCGGGAAGCGCAGCACGGTCGCCAGAGTCCTTCCATAGAAACTCACCACCGCGTTGAAGGCGCGTTCGGAAGTCTGATACATCCAGCCATGGGATTCGTGCTCCCGCAACATGTGTGCGCACATGGAGGGCGTGGCGGTGAGGGAGACCACCATGGAAACAAGGATGGCCACGGAGAGGGTCACGGCAAACTCGCGAAACAGCCGGCCCACAATTCCCCCCATCAGCAGCAAGGGGATGAACACCGCCACCAGCGAAACGCTCATGGTCACCACCGTGAAGCCAATCTCCTTGGCGCCCCGGAGCGCCGCCGCGAACGGCGCCATCCCTTTCTCCAGATAGCGGGTGATGTTTTCAATCACCACAATCGCATCATCCACCACAAAGCCGGTGGAGACGCAGAGCGCCATCAAAGAAAGATTGTCGAGACTGTAGCCCAGCAGGTACATGGCCCCGAAGGTTCCCAACAGGGACACAGGAACGGCCACGCTGGGGATAAAGGTGGTCCGCGGGTTGCGCAGAAAAACGAAAACCACCAGGATCACCAGAATGACGGAAATGATGAGGGTCCGCTCCACGTCGTGAACCGAGGCGCGGATGGTCAGGGTTTGATCCATGGCCACGCGCATATCGATGGTAGGGGGCATGTCCGCCTTGAGCTGGGGCAGCATGGCCTTGACGCGGTCCACGGTGTCAATGATATTGGCGCCGGGCTGGCGGAAGATGATGACTAGCACGCAAGGCTTGCCGTTAGTGTAGCCCGAGGCGCGAAGTGATTCCGGAGCGTCCACCACTTGGGCGACATCCGCGAGGCGCACGGCGGAGCCCTTGCGGTAAGCCACGATCAGCGGGCTATAATCATTCGCGTGGAACAATTGATCGTTGGCGCCCACCTCATACATGCGGGTACCGTCGGAAAAGTGCCCCTTCGGTTCGTTGGCATTGGAATTACTCAGCACCCCGCGCACCTGCTCCAATCCGATACCGTATTTGTCGAGCAAGGTCGGATTCAATTCCACCCGAACCCCCGGCAGAGCGCCCCCCCCCGCGAAGGCCTGGCCCACCCCTTTGACCTGCGATAGTTTCTGCGCCAGGATGGAGGATGCATAATCGTAAATCTTGCTCTTCGGCAGCACGTCGGAGGTGAGCGCGAGCATAAAGATGGGAGAATCGGCCGGGTTGATTTTCCGGTACGTTGGGTTGCTGGGCAGGTTGGTGGGCAGGTAACCGCGGGCCGCGTTGATGGCGGCCTGGGTGTCGCGCGCGGCCGCGTCGATGTTCCGGTTCAAGTCAAATTGCAGGGTGACGTTGGATCCCCCCAGGCTGCTCGATGAGGTCATCTCGGTGACCGCCGCAATGCGGCCAAACTGCCGCTCCAGCGGAGTGGCCACCGAGGAGGCCATAGTTTCGGGGCTGGCGCCTGGCAAATTTGCCCCCACGGAAACGGTGGGGAAATCCACCTGGGGCAGCGGCGACACCGGCAGCATGCGGAAAGCCACAACCCCGGCCAGCGACACGGCGACGACCAGGAGGGTCGTCGCGATCGGCCGGCGGATAAAGGGCTCGGAAATATTCATGTTAATTCAGCGAAAGATCGAAACCATTGCCGATTGTCGATTGACGATTTTCGATTTTCCCCCCAATCGTCAATCGAAAATCGACCATCGTCAATTCCCCGCCGGCGCGGTGGCCGGGCTGCCATTACGATGCCGGGAAAAGCGCGTCGCCAAACGATCAAACCAAAGATAAATGACCGGAGTCGTGTAGAGGGTCAACAACTGGCTTAAGAGGAGCCCGCCGACCATGGTGATGCCCAAAGGCCGGCGCAGCTCCGAACCCATGCCGGTGCCCAGCGCCAAGGGCACGCCGGCCAGTAACGCCGCCATCGTGGTCATCATGATGGGCCGGAAGCGCAACAAGCAGGCTTGATAGATGGCATTCACCGGCGTCATTCCTTCCTTGCGCTCCGCGTCCAAGGCAAAATCGATCATCATGATACCGTTCTTCTTCACAATGCCGATGAGCAAGACCAAGCCGATCAGCGCAATCACGCTAAAATCTATGCGGCAGATCAGGAGCGCCAGCAGAGCCCCCACACCCGCCGAAGGCAGCGTGGACAGGATGGTGACAGGGTGAATGTAGCTTTCATACAAGACACCCAGAACGATGTAGACCGTAATGAGGGCCGCCAGAATCAGGATCGGTTCGTTGGAGAGCGAGGCCAGGAAGGACGCCGCCGTACCCTGAAAGTCCGCCTGAATGCTGGCCGGCATGTTGGATTCGGCCTTGACCTTGTTAACGGCATCCACCGCGGTCCCCAGCGAAGCGCCGGGAGCCAGATTGAAAGAGAGGGTGACCACCGGGAACTGGCCCTGATGGTTCACGGTAATCGGCGAGTTCTCTTCCTCGATGTGGGTGAAGGCCGCCAGCGGCACCTGGCCGCCGTTGGAAAATTTTGCAGTGGAGGCAATCTGTCCCCCACCAAAGGCGTTATCCGAAGCGATCGTGGTGGAGAGGCCGGAGGAGGAGGTGGAATTCGAGAGGCTGGTCGAGGCGGCGGTCAGGGAGCTTGTGGGCCCGTACAACTGGGCGGAAGCCGATCCGCCCGATACCAATCCTGCCGATCCGGCGGAACTGCTCGCCGCGCCGGTGCGGATGAAGAGGTCGCGGAAATCCAAAGGATTCTTCTGGAAATCGGGCTTTACTTCCAACACCACGTGGTACTGGTTCAATTGGGTAAAAATCGTCGACACTTCCCGCTGGCCGTAAGCGTCGTAAAGCGTTTGATCGATAGTGGAGGGGGTGATGCCGAGGCGGTAAGCCGTATTGCGGTCGTAAATCAGCTTGGCGCGTAATCCCCCCTCCTGCTGATCACTTGCCACATCGCGCAGATCGGGCAACTCTTGCAGTTTCTTGAGCATGACGGGCGCGAAAGAATCCAACTCGGCGGCGCTGGGATCTTCCAGGGTGTACTGGAACTGCGTGCGGCTGACCCGGTCCTCCACGGTGATATCCTGCACCGGCTGCATGTACAGGGTGATTCCCGGCACGCCGGCCAGCTCCGGCTGCAAGCGGCGGATGACATCGCTGGCGCTCATCTTGCGCTCGTCAAGCGGCTTGAGGTTGATCAGAATGCGCCCGCTGTTCAGCGTGGTGTTGGTTCCATCGATGCCAATAAACGAGGATAGGCTTTCGACGGCAGGATCCTTCAAAATGATCTTGCCGAGCGCTTGCTGCTCGGTGGACATTTCCTGGAAGGAGACGGTTTGCGAGGCTTCGGAGACGCCTTGGATCACCCCGGTATCTTGAATCGGGAAGAACCCCTTGGGAATGTAAATATAGAGCAGAATGGTGAGGACCAGCGTGCCGGCAGCGACCACCAGAGTCGTGGTCTGATGGCGCAGGACAACTTGGAGCGTCCGGTCATAGAAGGAGATGATGGCTTTCCAACCGTGCTCGGTGACCCGATAGAACCGGGTCTGATCAGCTTCCGGGGAATGCTTGAGCAGCTTGGAGCACATCATGGGCGTGAGCGTCAAAGACACGATAGCGGAAACCAGGATAGTGACCGCCAGGGTAACGGCAAACTCGCGGAAAAGCCGCCCGACAATGTCGCCCATGAACAAGAGCGGAATAAGCACGGCAATCATCGATATGGTCAGCGAAACAATGGTGAAGCCAATCTGCGCCGATCCTTTTAGCGCCGCCTGAAGCGCCGGCTCGCCCTCTTCGATGTAACGCGTGATGTTCTCGATCATCACGATGGCATCGTCCACCACGAAGCCGGTGGAAATGGTCAAGGCCATCAAGCTCAGATTGTTAAGGCTGTAACCGAGTAGATACATCACACCAAAGGTGCCGACCAGGGAAAGCGGCACCGCCACACTGGGAATGATGGTGGCGGCTAAGTTGCGCAAGAAGAGAAAGATAACCATTACCACCAACGCCACCGTGAGCATCAATTCGAACTCCACGTCGGCGACGGAAGCGCGAATGGTGGTGGTCCGGTCGGTCAAAATCTTGACCTGGACGGACGAAGGCAGTGATTTCTTAAGCTGATCCAGAAGGGCCTTGATGCGATCCACCACCGCGATAACGTTCGCGCCCGGCTGGCGCTGAATATTCACAATGACCGCAGGGGTGTCATTCATCCAGGCGGCTTGGCGGACGTTTTCCACGTCGTCATCGACCGAGGCCACGTCGGTCATCTTCACCGGGGAGCCGTTCCTGTACGCAATGACCAGCGGCGCATAATCAGCGCTCGAGAGCAACTGGTCATTGGCGCCAATCTGATAGGACTGGTGGGGGCCGTCAAAGTTGCCTTTCGCCTGGTTGACGTTGGCGGCCACGATGGAGCTGCGCAAGTCTTCCAGGTTGAGCCCGTAAGAGGCCATCAACGTGGGATTGGCCCGAATCCGTACGGCGGGTTTCTGGCCGCCGCTGATGCTCACCAAGCCCACCCCGGGCAACTGGGAAATTTTCGGGGCCAGGCGCGTGTCCGCAAGGTCCTCCACTTTCGACAAGGGCAGCGTGGTGGAACTCAGCGCCAGGGTCAAAACCGGGGCGTCGGCAGGATTGCTCTTGCTGTAAATGGGTGGCGTGGGAAGGTCGGGAGGCAGGTAAGTTCCCGCCGCATTGATGGACTGCTGCACTTCCTGCTCAGCCACGTCGATATTCAGGCTAAGGTTGAACTGCAAGGTGATGATGGAGCTGCCGTCGGAACTGGTCGAGGTCATCTGCTGGAGACCCGGCACCTGGCCGAACTGGCGCTCCAGCGGAGCCGTGACCGAAGAAGCCATCACATCCGGGCTGGCCCCCGGATAAAACGTAATGATCTGGATGGTGGGATAGTCCACCTCCGGCAGGGCTGAGACGGGCAACTGCTTGTACGCCACCGCGCCCGCCAGGAGGATGCCGACCATCAGTAGCGACGTGGCTACCGGCCGGAGGATAAAGATCCGTGACGGGCTCATGAACTCCCTCGAGTGCTCCTCTCGCCGGACTTTGCTACCCTGACCTTACTTCCTTCCTGAAGCTTGTCGACACCCGTCATCACGACCTCATCACCGGGAACCAAGCCGGAGGTGACTTCCGTATCCTCGCCCTCCGTGGTCCCGACCGTGATTGTCCGCACGGTGACACTGGAATCCGGTTTGATCAGGTAAACGTAAGTTGCCTGTGAGTTCCGTTGCACGGTCGCCGTGGGGATCAGGGTTACACCTTGCTTATCTTCCACCAATAATCGCGCGTTGACAAACTGGTTGGGGAACAAGCTCCCATCGCGGTTGTCGAAGTTCGCGCGGAATTTGACGGTGCCGGTGGTCGGGTCGATCTGATTATCCAACGTCTCCAACCACCCTTGGGCAAGCTTCGTCTTCATTTCCCGGTCATAGGCTTCCACTTTTAACCGCGCCCCCGCGCGCATTCTTCCCATGATGAGGGGAAGCTGGTCCTCGCCCAGTGGAAAAATCACACTGATGGGTTCGATCTGGGTGATGACGACTAACCCCGTGGCATCGTTTGGCGTTACGTAATTTCCCGGATCGATGAGCCGAAGGCCCATGCGGCCGGCAATCGGGGCGGTGATATGGCAGTAGATGAGATCAAGTTTGGCGCTATCAATTTGCGCTTGATCGGTTTGCACGATGGCCTGGTCCTGTTTGACCGTGGCTTCCTGCGTCGCCAGTTGCTGTTCCGGAATGGCCTTCAAGGGGGCCAGCGTCTGATAGCGCGTTAAATCCACCTTGGCGTTTTCCAGGTTGGCTTCATCCCGGGCCAGCCCCGCTTGTGCCTGCTCCAGCATGACTTGATAAGGCCGGGGATCAATCTCCGCCAGCAGGTCGCCTTTGCCAACGGTCTGGCCTTCCTTATACAATACCTGCATCAGATATCCGGAGATTTGACTCTTGACGGTTACCGTATAAATCGGAGTCACCGAGCCCAGGCCGGTATCATAGACGCCGATGTCACCCTTGCGCGCGCGGGCAGCATCCACGGGGATTGCGCCCGAGCCTCGTCCGGGCCTGCCGCCCGGCGATTGGGCAGTATCACTAGCCGCCTTGGCAGTATCTGCATGAGAGCGGAAATAGTAATAAACGCCCAACCCCACCAAAACCAAAATCACCAGCCACAACCATCCGTGTTTCTTGGACTTTCCGGGAGGGGGGGTGTCTGTTATCGGAAAGCTCGGCATGGTTTCTTGCACGTCATGCCGGTCTAGCGTGTTGGATTTTTCCAAGTTCATGATCTACTTGCCTCTACTGTTGCGAAGGGAAACTGACAACCATCAATTTAGCACCTTAATTCGACGATAAAGGAGCACTCCTGGTTACCGGGTGCTGGCGTTGTCTGGATTCGATCATTCCCGATCAGAATACCATAAGTGGCAATTCCAGAATACTTCCCCGAGGGTGGCGCCGAGGTAGGCCGGTGGCGATCCCTGGAACCATCAAGGACTTACAACTTCCCGAGGTGAAAGACGATTCCTGCCGTGTACTCAAGGTTGTTGACACGCCCGGTGACGGGGAAGATCGCACCGAAATTATATGAATTCGGCAGGCCGAAAGCGGGCGAACTGGTAACGTGATCTCGCAGGTCAATGCGGAACGTAAGCCGTTTGGTAAGTTTGCGGTCGAGGCCGCCTCCCAGGTTTATCCCGAATTTATCGTTATGGTTGATAAGCGCCGTGCTCGCCGCGGCGAATCCGTGGTTCAGGGCGAGTGTGACCGCCGCGCGGGTGGGGCTGAACCGGTCGTACTCCACACCCCCCTCCGCATAAGGTTGTACGTGAAAGAGGAAGATTGGCCCGTGGAATACGGCGCTGAGGCTCCCGATGTAATCGTTTACCGCGTACACCACCCCCTGATGCGGAAAGGCATTGGTATTGGTCACGACCAAGTTATTCGGTCCATAGGTATAAGCTGACTCAATGCTGAGAAGCTTCCCATAAGGCACCGATACGCCCACGCTGAACTTGGGGCCCAGGTCAAATCGCGAATGGTACGCCCTGCCCGCGGAGTCAAAATAATGCGCATCGATAAGGGTCGATCCCCCTCCCAGCACAAAGACATCAGCCTGGGCATCCTTGAAGATATCCCGGGCTTGCCCCGCACCTGTGCTCAAGAACCAAACCGTCAGAGCCATCAACCCCTGCACCGTCTTCTTCTTCACCATGATCGAAAGGACCTCCTGGGCACCTCAACCTGAATTTCTCACCACGGCTTTGGAAGGGGGCGGCGCCTGCCCCGACTCGCCGGGAGCCCCGCCGTTCGAAGGCCTTCCTGATTATTCCCGTGTCCCGCGCCCCGTGCACCCGGCACGATGGGTAGGCTCAATGCTTCGATGCCAGCCGCCTTCGGGTAGTTGGTTTGGCCATCGCAGGGGGTTGATCGGAATCTCCCACCCGCCCGAGCCGCTCTTATCGAACGGCGGGAAGGGCGGGGCTCACGCTCTCCGCCGCCCCGCCCAACGTGAAATCGGGAAAGACAGTTTACTACGCGCAGCCGCAAATGAACCATGGGGATTTTAGAAATGTCAGGTGTATACTGGCGCCGGGTCAGGATGCCAAAACGGGAATCTTGGTGGAGTGGTGTTGTGTATGGGGAGGAATAGTGCCGGCAACGCCGTTGCCTGACTTCTTTCCAGATCGGGTTATCCCTGCCGCAGACGCAAATCCGGTTGAGCTGTGGGTGTACACGGTCCTGCCTAAAGAGGGGTGGGTACCCCATTCCCCCGGAGACCTAGCACGTGCGGAGCACCCCGGGTCGGCCATCAAGTATGGCGATCAAGTGTATGAACTGTTGCGCGTGGAGGAGACGGCGGAAGGAGGTTATGCTTTTCGTTATGGCCTACGGCCGTGGGATCCGCAATACGCCATTCGTCACGTGGTCAACTACACGCTGAAGACGCAGATGGACGCGGCCGCCGCGCATAAGAACATGAGGAGAACCCAGCGGCTCCGCTCCTTGATTCTCTGGCTGTTCCCCCTCGCGGGATTCGCGCCGGACCCGTTGCAACGTGAGTGGGAAAAGAAGACGGGCCTCAGCATGGCCTGGGTTTCTGCAGGTTCGGCCTTGTTCGGCATGGCATTAGCCTTTGCGCTGCGCGATGCTGCCGGGGATTCAGGCTTCGCCCCCGTCGTCTTCTACCTGGCCCTGGAATCCTTTGCGCGCATATTTTGGATCGGCATCTCGCATCGGCCGCACGGGTCGCTCCTGCTAACTCTGCCGTATCTTTTGTGGCGAGGCTTCGAACGACTGCGGTCCCCGGAACTCCCGCAAAGGGTGGGCGCGATACGTCCGACGACACAAGATGAGGTGAGCCAGGGGTCGGACGGGAACTCGTTGCGAGTTCGTTCCTCGTATTTCGACACCACTTTGGCTGAATCCACCCTGGTAAGGTATGAAGGGGCCCTTTACAGGCCATTGCGTTGGCGCCAGGAGGGCAAGGGCCTCTCCCGGCGCTGGATCTATGATTTGGAAAGGGTCGAGCTGGCGGCCGGCGTCCCGAGTCACGAGTACACCCGCCCGCGCACCCCGGATCGGCAAAAGGCGGTGGAAGTCTTCACCCATAACCTCGACCTGGCCCAGAGCTTTGCGCTGGTCTGGGGCACCTACCCCCGCCGGGACCAGCTTCGCCTGCAACTCCTCTATCAGTACGACGGTCCGGGCTCCACCGCCACAACGGCGGGCTTCTTTTTGATCGTCGGGGGCGTGCAGTTCTGCCTTACCGCCGCACTTTACCGGGAGACCCTCCTCGCGCTGGCGGGTCCCGCCTACCTGATCCTGGAATCGCTCTATCGCCTTTACAAGGCAAAGGCGCAGGGTGAGCCGGCGGGTTCGCTTGCCGGGTACCTTCTGCGCCTGGTCATCCACCCGCCGAGGTAAGGTGAGATGGAATAGGTGTAACCGCCGTTAGGGGATCAAGACAGCGGGCAGGATGCCCGCGCTACAGCTCCGGGTGAGGCCCAAAAAAAGCGGGCCCATCTTTTCGATGGGCCCGTGTGTTCAAACGCAAACCACTAACTCGCCGGTGGGGGTGCTTAGGGTGTGCAACCACCGCTATAGGCGCAGCTCTCGGCTTGGAAGAAGATGCCGTACTTCCCCAGAGCTTGCGGAACGGAGATGTTGTGGGTGTCAGAGTCGTCCACCATGATGGCTAGGACGTTGTTGGTCAACGTCGATCCAGGGTACCACGGAGTAGCGAGGCCCTTGGCGTACTCATAGAAGGTTTCAGCATCGCTGTTCACCCAAAAGTTCTGGACGTAGTTGGCCAGCGGGAAAGAGTTACTCCCGATGCAGCAGGGCCGCTCGACGATGTACTCAGCACTATTCCCGATCAGACCAGGTCCCCCGCTGGATGTAATGCCGAAAATGGCAGAGATCCCCAGGGTTTCATCCTCCAGCCACACGTAGCCTTGAGTGGCGGTGGTGTCATAAGTCTCAACAAAGAAATCATCGCCGGGGTTCACGTCAAAGGTCGCGATGATCGGGTAGGCTGGCCACCATTCGAGCCAGGCGTAGTAGGAGGTGGAAATGAGTGGCCATCCATAGGGGTTAGAGCAGGAAACTCCTGACAAGGTTCCGCCCTGG
>Ga0209039_10000559_pt1 | contig 36083 bp, 31 predicted proteins | sample BogFormECP12_OM1_FD_188238 | JGI IMG/M metagenome (GOLD analysis project Ga0209039, IMG submission 188238) | Bog forest soil microbial communities from Calvert Island, British Columbia, Canada - ECP12_OM1 (SPAdes) (version 2) | ecosystem: Environmental > Aquatic > Freshwater > Wetlands > Bog ...
GCCCGCCGGCAGGGTCTGCGCGCCCACCCCCGGAACCTCGACGGGCGCGTCGAAGGTCACCGTCGTTTTTCTGTTCCAATCGTCTGCCTTGGCACTGGGCAGAACCGCGAGAACCACCAGGCACAGGCAGAAGATCATTGCGACTACTTTAAAGCGATACAGCTTTTTCATCGGAGTTACCTCGATACTTTCTTGGGGCGTTCGATTCTGCCCCGCCGTTTTTGCGTCGGATCTAGAAATGAAAAGAATTCATAAGGCACCAGATCAGCGGGAAACCTCGGCCCGTGGTGGCCCGCGCGGGCGCCACTTTGAAAGGCTGAAGAGCCGACTGATAGACCCTAAGATCAGCCGTCGCCTCGATGCCTTCCCCTGGGTCTATTACTTGCCCCGGGGTTTGTAATGGGGAATTCCCAACCTCACAGACGTGAACCAACGGGTTCCCCAGTGCGACTCTGGCCAGGGCCGTCAAGGCACCAACGCTTCTGGTCCAGGATCCTCCTAACCTCTCCTTCTGATCCCAAAGGCTTAAGGAGAGGGCTTCCGTTCCGTCCGGGACGGTAAAGGCAAGAAGGCCGCGAAAATCCTTTTCCTTTCGAAACCGCGGAATAACTTGCTGCTCGAAAGTCCTGGTGAGCTCCACCTCGCAACCGGGCTGCACCTTGATGACCACTGCTCGTGCGAACATATCGCTTTCCCTCGACATCCGCGTCCCACCAGAATCTAGCTTCTCGCTTGAGACACTATGGTTATACCTCGGAGTGATTTGCGTGTCTGTTCCGCATGGCTCACGTGTTTGGTCAAAATAGCTCAATCCAGTTAATGCGCGGAAGAGGTGGGACCGGTCAGGGGTGGGCCTATTGCATCGCGGCCAATACTTCGTCGAGCGGCACCGTGGCGAAGGTTGTGGCGTGGTCGGACGTCCCGTAAGGAATAATCAGTTGGCCACCGTGCAGGAGGCTGCCGCAGGAGTAAACCACGTTGGGGACATAGCCTTCGCGTTCATCCTCGTTGGGCACGATGAGCGGATCGCGCAGGCGGCCGATGACTTTGGTCGGGTCATCACCATCGAGCAGGAAGGCGCCGATGCAATATTTCCGCATCGGGCCCACCCCGTGGCTGAGCACCAGCCAGCCCCGTTCGGTTTCAATGGGCGAGCCGCAATTGCCCATCTGAATGAATTCCCAGGGGAATTTGGGCCCCAGGAGGAGCTGCTTTTGTCGCCATAAATGCAGATGGTCGGAGAACATCACGTAGATGTTCTCGTAATCCTGCCGGCTAAGCATTGCGTAAAGACCTTTAATCTTCCTCGGAAAGAGTGCCATGCCTTTGTTCCGGACGGCCGGACCGTGCAGCGTGGCGAATTTGAAATGAAGAAAATCAGGTGTTTCAAGAAACTGCGGCTGGATCTCTTTGCCATCATAGGCTGTGAAAGTAGCGTAATAGGTCCGCGCGCCATCGTCGTCTTGAAATAGAACAAACCGGGCATCTTCGATGCCGTGGCTTTGGACGGCGGTATAGGGAAACAGCACACGTTCGGAAAGACAGGAGCCCGCATCGAATTGAACTTCAAAACACGATTGCGCCAGGGCCAGAGTTTTCTTGGCCACTTTTTCCGTTTCGAGGTCATGCGCCCGGAGATCCTTGGCTGCCCTGTTGATACTGGCGCGCAGCTCTTCCAGCGTAAACGGTTCCCCCAGGAGTTTCAGCACTTCCCGGCTGAAGGCACCGATCAAGTTGAGTTCGCGGAGTTTCCGCTCGAACAAGCACTTTTCGAACGCCGCGTCCGACACGTGCTCTGGCCCCAGGCTATAACCGGTGGGCGCATCGATCAACACGTTTCCACTGATGTCCACAACCCCGGCGCGAAAGGTGATGGAGGAAATATGCCCTTCCCCCGTAGCTCGAAGGCTCAGGACAAAACGCTGCGCCCCCGCTGCCAGGTGCGACTGGTCCGGGTGCGGTACGATGGAGGGATTGAACAACGCGGCAGCTTCAAAGGAATACTCGTGGGTGAAATACCCGCCGATCAACAACGACCTTTCTGGGGAGAGCGCTACGTCGCTCAACAAATAGGGGTGCACCTCCTCGAATCGACGCCGGAAAAACTCCCGGATATTCTTGTGACGTCCCCCGAATTCCGCCCACAACTGGCCGAGCAAGCTATCGGCATCATCTTCGGAAAGGGCCAATACGTGGGCGCAAATCTCGCTGGTGCGCTGGCCACTCATGAAATGAAACGGCCGGAGCAGGACCCGCGTAGAGTCCGGATACAACGAGATGTTGGTACGTTTAAGGTTGATGGTTTTCATAGGATGGTCGAGGCTAACCCCAATGCTGTTCACTTAAGCTGACCGTTCTCGATTCGACCTCCTCACCCACCGCCTTGCGGGCCCCCCTCTCCCCCGAAGGGGAGAGGGCAGAGAGAATCATGAATGCAGCGCTAGAACTAAGGAATCTTCTTCCCTCTCCCCTTCGGGGGAGAGGGGGGCCCGCAAGGCGGTGGGTGAGGAGGTCTCGCGCGATCAAATTGCTGAATGATTTCCTAAAACCCCTTCAGTGAACAGTATCCGGGCTACGCAGCCGGCTCGTTAAACACCGTGACATTGTCTTGCATGAGCTTCATTTCCGCCAGCGAGAGCAGGAAGGCCAGCGTCGATTCGGCTCCCTGGTTCATGTTGACTCGATCCACGTGCAAAGCGTCACAGCAGCCGCCGGTATTGATGGAGTGAAGCTCCAAGCCGAGGTCATTCCAGCCCAAAAACCAGTCGAAGGCGCGATGGGCCTGTTCGTACCACCAGGAGTCCGAAGTTGCCCGGTAGGCCTCCAGACAGGCCGACACCATCGCATAAGCCTCAATAGGCTGCTGGTCGAAGGTCGAGCGCGTGCCGCCACGTTGATAGAATCCATTGCTGCCGATGGGCCGGAAGCAATCATTCTCGGAGGTTTGCACCTTCACCAGCCACCGTAAGGCCTCCAAGCCTCGGTCAAACGCTTTTTGATATCCGTTAACACGTCCGCTGAGAATCAGGGCGTGCGCGAGCTTGGCATTGTCGTAACTCAACTCCTCTTCAAACCAAGGCCAATCCGGATGGGAGGCCCGGTCGAAAATATCCATCAATCGTGCCCTCAGCCCTTCGCGGATTTGACTCACCAAGCGGTCGCCGCCGAGACGCCGTAGATATTCGTGGATGCCGATGAGGCAGAATGCCCAGGCGCGCGGTGAGGTAAACTCCGTAACCACCGGCAAGGCCCGCGCGAAGAGTTGGCCGGCCATGATCTGAAAACTTCGATGCGGGGAGCGTCCTACGCCCACACCCAGCGCCCAGAGCGCGCGGGCGTGACAATCCTCAGACCCCTGTTCATCAAGCCAGCGGCGGTCAAAACTCAGGAAGTTATGGAACCGTTTCGTTTTGTCATCGAAGGCGTGATTTAAAAAGGCGGCGTAAGTAGTGGAAAGGGTTTGCACGCGTGCTGGTTCTTCTTTCAACTCATCGAGCAGCGTCGTGAGAATGAAGGCGCGGGCGTTGTCGTCCGTGCAGTATCCTTCCGAAAAGTTCGGCACCGTGAGAATGGCGTGCTGGAAAATACCGGTCGTATCGGTCATCCGGGAAAGGTGGTCCAGTCTCACTTCCGGCAACTCCCGCGGTTGCTGGTCGAGAGTTTTCGTAGCGAATAACTTTCGGGACAACAAGGCGCCCTGGAGACGAGCCTGTTCGAAGCTGTGCATGTAGAGCCCCGCCACCTTGCTCCAGACCATTTCGCGGCCCAGCTTGTAGGCGTTCTTGCGCATGGCATGGCGGCGTGTGGCATCGCGCAGCAAGCCGCAGACCTCGCGTCCGATGGCGATCGAGTCCCCAAAGGGCACCAAAACGCCGCGGTCCTCCGCCAGCAATTCTGCCGCGTGCCAATAAGGGGTGGAAACCACGGCCTTACCGGCGCCAAACGTGTAAGCCAGCGTGCCCGAGGTGATCTGCGCCTCGTTGAGGTAGGGCGTAATGTAGAGGTCCGCGGCGCCAATGAACTCTTTCAACTCCTCGAGTTCCACAAAGCGGTTGTAGAAAATCACGCTCTTTTCGACTTTGTTTTTCTTGGCCAGGATTTCCAGGCTGAGACGATACGCCTCTCCGCGCTCCTGCAACTCGTGGGGATGCGTCGCACCCAGGACGATATAAACAACGTCCGGGAATTCCGCCAGAATCTGCGGGAGAGCGTTCAGGACATGCTCGATTCCCTTGTTGGGCGAAAGCAGCCCGAAGGTGAGCAACACCACCCGTCCTTCTACGCCAAACTGGTCCTTGTAATAATTGGGATCCACAAACGGTATGTCGGGAATGCCGTGCGGAATGAGATCGATCTTGGCGGAGGGCGCCTTGTAAATATCCTCCAACATCCGGCGTCCGCGCCCGGTCATGGTTACCAGCCGGGTCGAGTGCGCAACCAATTCCTGCATCACGCGCCGCTGCGTGTCGTTGGGCTCGCGCAGAAGGGTGTGGAACGTGGTGACGACGGGCATTTTCAGTTCGCGCACGAGCGCCAGTAGATGGCGGCCGGCGGGCCCGCCGTAAATCCCAAACTCGTGCTGAACGCAGACGATGTCCACGTTGCTGATGTTGATGAAGTCCGCCGCGCGTTGGTAGGACGAGAGGTCCTGCTCTTCTATTTCGAAACGCACCACGCCGGGATACTCATACCCCTCCTCGACATCATTAACCGGCACCGCAAAGCACTGGCTTTGAAGGTGCTCCGCTGCCACCGAGGTGAGGAGGTCGGACGTAAACGTGGCGATGCCGCACTTGCGCGGTAGGTAGTCGCCGAGGAAGGCGATCTTGCGAATTTTAGATTCCGATTCCACGAGTGTGTTCGTATCATCCGCTGGCAGCGCGACACACACTGCTTATACCCTGCGGTGATTCGTGCGTCTGGTCAAAATAGCTCAGTCACGTCGACGGCGGCGTACCCGGAGGGGCAGGGGTTCAGAGCAGCAGGCAGTAAGCACCAGAATTTGATCCCGATTCGACCCCCTCACTCGCGTTTTGCGGGTGGGGGTGAGGGGGGTCGAATCGGGAACGATCAGTTTAAGTGAACGGCATTGGGATTAGTCCAGGTCCGAACCTGGATGTGATCTGATCCCTCGCCCCGTGCGCCGTGACTGAACTTGCTAATTCCCGATGACAGCCTCCAGAGTTCATTTGCCGATTGGGAAGGTGTCAAGCCAAGAGACTCATCCGGCCCCCCCCTCAGGGCGACCCAACCGGCGCGTGCCGATGGAATCCTCCCCGAAGGTGCGCTGGATAAATCATGAGAACATGCGAAGAGTAATGTGCATGCCGGGATACCGACGGTTGTACATGTAATAGGCGCCATCATTGTATTCGACGTAACAGTCGTCGTTGTAGTCCCAGCCTACCGGCCATTCTTGATCGAACCCGAACCAGTGGCCGCCGTAGTAGAAGCGGTTATACCCGCCGATCATCTCGGGGCGCCCCATGTGGAACCAGTGGTCATGACCGAAATGGGCACGATAACTGACGTCAGAAATGCCGCCATAAAGGCCGCCATAATTGCCGTCGCCGAAGAGGTTGAGCGAAAGGTGAATGCCGGGATGCCTACGGTTGTACATGTAGTAGGCGCCGTCATTGTATTCGACATAACAGTCGTCGTTGTAGTCCCAGCCTACTGGCCATCCTTCATTGTACCCGAAGGAATAGCCGGCGTACTGGAAGCGGTTATACCCGCCGATCATCTGGGGATGCCCCATGTGGAAGGAGTGTCCCTCACCGAAATGGGCACTGTAATTGGCGTTGGAAATGCCGCCGTATTGGCCGCCGCCGCGGTTGCCAGCAACGGACTGTGTCTGCTGCCCTCTGGACGGCTGTGCCTGGCGTTGCGCCTGCTGCGCTCGCTGTGGCTGCGCTCGCTCGGCGCGTTGTGGCTGTGCTCGCTCGGCGCGTTGTGACTGGGCTTTCTCCGTGCGTTGTGACTGGGCTCTCTCCGTGCGTTGTGGCTGTGCTCGCTCGGCGCGTTGAGGCTGCGCTTTCTGTGCGCGCTGTGGCTGTGCTTTCTCGGCGCGTTGAGGCTGCGCTTTCTGTGCGCGCTGTGGCTGCGCTTTCTCGGCCCGCTGTGGCTGTGCTCGCTCAGCGCGTTGAGGCTGTGCTTTCTCGGCGCGTTGAGGCTGCGCTTTCTGTGCGCGCTGTGGCTGTGCTTTCTCGGCCCGCTGTGGCTGTGCTCGCTCAGCGCGTTGAGGCTGTGCTTTCTCGGCGCGCTGCGGCGCGGCTTTCTGTGCGTGTTGTGGCTGCGCTTTCTGCGCCGCCTGAGGTTTTCCTCCGCTTCCGCCCTTTTGCTCTTCTTTTTGTGCGAATGCAGGAAGGGTGGTTGCGAGAAGTAAAAACATCACTGCTGTGTTGATAACTCGATTGTACTTCATAGGTGTTGCCTCCCGACTCATGTCACATCTGCCTCTTACCGGATACTCGAGACCCCCTTGTTATACCGCCTGTGCGCATGCATGTCAGTTCATTAGGGCTCACGTAATAGGTCAATAACGCTCATCTCAGATAATATGGGCAATCCTACAGATTGGAGCCGGTGGGGATTTGCCGAGGATCTAACATGGACGGGGGGCGTTCGTCGTTGAGGTCTGCGGGACTTCTCACCGCAGAGGCGCGGAGGCGCAGAGATTTGAAAACAAAAGTCCTTTTCTCTGCGTCTCAGCGGCTCGGCGGTAATGGTAGTAGGTTTCGCCTACGGCTAATGATGTTCTACCCCTTCGGGGAGGATGACGGAGAAATCCGCACTAGTCGGTCAGGACCACGCTCAAGAGGCCACTGTTAACCGTCAACGCGCCGCTGCCCGTGTAATCGACGAAGCCTAGCGTGCGGAACTTGTTCATGAAATGACTGACCCGTGACCGGGTGGTGCCGACCATTTGCGCCAAGTGTTCCTGATTGATTCCGGGATGGACGGTTTCGGTTCTGCTTTCCTTGCCAAAATGCGCCAGCAATAAGAGAATCCGGGCCAGGCGCTTCTCGCTGGAGTTGAAAAGCTGGTCGACCAGATCCCCTTCAAATCGAATATTGCGTGAAAGCAGGTGCGTGATGAACAATTCCGCGATTCCGTGCTGCTCGTGGAGCAGACGCACCATCAGCGACTTCTCGATCCTGTAAAGAGTGCAATCCGTCACCGCCATAGCCGTGGAGATGCGCAACGGCTGGCCGGCCAGGCATCCCTCGCCGAAGAACTCGTTGCCGCCCAGAACGGTGACGATCGCTTCCTTGCCTTGTTGGGAGGTCACCGCGAGTTTCACCCTGCCTTTGTGGAGATACCACACGGAATCCGCAGAGTCTCCCTGGCTGAAGATCGTGCGGTTCGCGCCGTATTCGAGAATGGTTTTCCCGTGCGAGATTTCTGCGAGGAATGCTGCCCAATCGATGGGCGGAGTCTTTCCGTTTGCTGTAGCAAGTGGTGGCTTGCCTTTGTCGTTGGCCCTGACAACCTTAGGCTGGCTCTTCTGTGTCTGTGGCGTCATAACACCCTCTGTCTGCTCGCTGAAGATACCCTGGATCGCGGCGTATTCCAGAACAGTATTCCCGCCGGCGATTCCCGCGAGGGCCGCCTCCCAATCGACAGGCTGGCTTTTCTTAGCCATAACCACCCCCCTCAGCTTGCTAAGGGCGCGCCCGTGATATCTGAAGAAACACGATTTTGGCGACGACCCGGTATCACCTCACGGGTCGGATTCACTCCACGCCAGTTTGGTTGAGAATGGGCTGCTCGCTCGCTTTCCCTCAAACGCTTCGTCCTCGATGACGACCTTCCCCGACTTACAGTCTCCCTCTCTCAGGGTAGTGTATGTTGATAGTAGGTACCATTCGGCAGATTGAGTATTCGACTGGACGTTGAGCGCCTAAACCTCTAGGTGTCTCTACAGAATCCACAGTAGAGACAAATGGCAGTGGATTGATGTCTATTGAAGCTTGATAATCGTCGACAAGTGCGTCAAGCTGGGCGCCGCTATAAGGTATCTGAGAATCCTGCACACTCGGTTTCTCACAGAGTTCGAATGTACCCTCTTGCGTGAATGGTGAGGCTCAGGCATCATCCATTCTGGTGGTAAGGACAGGAGACTCCTCAAAGATGATTGATGATGGCGTTCAACGCGGGGGGAAGCATGGAGTGAGGCTTTCAGGTGCACCCCAAATCCTTGCACAGACCATCCTGGATACGTTACGGGAGCCTATCCTGGTTCTCGATGCCGGCCTGCGGGTGAAAATGGCCAATCGGTCTTTCTACCGGACCTTCCGGGTTAAGCCCGAGGAGACTGAGGACAAACTCATCTATGAACTGGGGGATGGCCACTGGAACATTCCCAAGCTTCGCGTTCTTCTGGCGGAGGTTTGTTCCGGCGGCCGGCAGGCGGAAGACTTCGAGGTAGAGTGCGAATTCCCCGGCATCGGCCGGAGGTTCATGATCCTCAATGCCCGGCGAACCGAGCGCGAGACGGGCCAACCGATAATCCTCCTCGCCATAGAAGACATCAGCGAGCGCAAGGCAATTGAAAGAGCCCTGCAACATCATGCGAAGGAATTGGAGCGATCCAATGCGGACCTGGAACAATTTGCGTATGCGGCCTCCCATGACCTTCAGGAACCCCTGCGCATGATTACGAATTTCACGCAGCTTTTGGCAAAACGCTATAGAGGAAAACTCGATTCCGATGCCGATGAGTTCGTCGCCTATATCGTCGATGGGGCCACGCGAATGCACCTCTTGATTAACGACCTGCTGACGTATGCACGCCTGGGTTCGCAGGGGGCGGAATTTACACCCACCTACTGCGAGGCGACCCTCGCTGATGCTGTCTCGAATCTGGCAAGCGCGATTGAGGAAAACGGAGCCACGGTGACCCACGATCCCTTGCCGACCGTGATGGCCGACAGGAATCAACTGACCAGCCTTTTCCAAAATTTGCTCAGCAATGCGATCAAGTTTCGCGCCGAGGGTCCGCCAGTCGTTCATGTCTCAGTTCGACGAAATGAGAACGAATGGCTTTTCTCGGTGCGGGACAACGGCATCGGCATTGACCCTGAGCACTTCGAGCGCATCTTCTTGATATTTCAGCGCCTGCACGGCAGGGGCGAGTATTCCGGGACGGGGGTCGGCCTGGCTATTTGCAGGAAGATTGTCGAGCGCCACGGAGGGAAGATTTGGGTCCAATCACAAGCGGGGAAGGGGTCAACGTTTTACTTTACGATGCTGGTGTGAGCAATCAATGGCAATGTGTCTGAGGAGGCAGGAATGGAGATCATGGGAAGGCCGATTGAAATTTTGCTCGTCGAGGATAATCCTGCCGATGTGCGCCTGACGATGGAAATCCTCAAGGAAACTAAGGTCCGCAATACCCTAACCGTCGTCGGCGACGGGAATGAAGCACTGGATCTACTTCGCCGGACCGGCAGATACACCCACGCCGTGCACCCAGACCTCATTTTGCTCGACCTGAACTTGCCCAAGAAGGATGGCAAGCAAGTCCTGGCGGAAATCAAAGCCGACCCCGTCTTAAGGCTTATCCCGGTGGTGATACTGACCTCATCCAAGGCCGAAGAAGACATCGTGAAGAGCTACAGCCTCTATGCCAATTGTTACGTGACCAAGCCGGTCGACCTGGAACAGTTTGTCAAGGTTGTGAAGTCGATTGAAGATTTTTGGTTGACGATCGTGAAGCTTCCGCAAGGAAAAACGTCATGACATCCGAGCCGATTAAGGTCTTGTTGGTGGAGGACAATCCGGGAGATGTCCGCCTGATCCGGGAAATGCTGAAGGAAGCGAAGACCCCCTTGGCTGCCCTGGAGGATACCCCCAGCTTGGTGATGGCGGTCGAGCGGCTGGCCAAAGGGGGAATCGACGCGGTGTTATTGGATCTCGGGCTCCCCGACAGCCAGGGCATTAGCACTTTTGTGAAGTTACACAATCAATTCCCCCGCGTTCCCATCGTAGTGCTAACGGGTCTTGAGGATGAAGAGCTGGGCCTTCAATCCGTCCGGGAAGGGGCGCAAGATTACCTGATTAAAGGAAAGGTGGATAGCCAGTGGCTTCGCCGCGCCATCCTCTATGCGGTTGAGCGGATGCAAGGGAAGGAAGCTCTGGAGAAAAGCGAGGAGCGGTATCGCCTGCTCTTTGAAAAAAACCTTGCGGGAGTATACCGCACTGCCCTGGACCGCCGCATCACCGATTGTAATGAAGCTTTCGTCAAGGTCTTCGGATTTGCCTCTCGTGAAGAGATCTTAGCTCATCCCGTGCAGGACCTTTACTTTGATCCCCGCGAGCCGGAGGCAATCACCGCCCGCATCAAGGCGGAAAGGACCCTCTCGAATTTAGAATTGTGCCTTAAGCGAAAAGATGGGAGTCCGGTTTGGGTTCTGGTTAACGAGAATCTGATCGAAGGGGAGGCCGGCAGCCAACCGTTTATCCTAGGGACCATCATCGACATTACCCAGCGCAAGGAGGCTGAGGTGGCGTTACGGCAAAGTGAGAGTCACTTGCGTGCCATCGTTGAAACCGAGCCGGAATGTGTGGTGAAAGTCGCGTCCAACGGCGACCTCCTGCAAATGAACCCGGCGGGCCTGGCCATGTTCGAGGCTGATAGCTTTGCCGAAGTTAAAGGAAAGTCAGCCCTTGCCTTGATTGTTCCCGAGCACACGGCGGCGTTCAAAGCTTTCTTGGGGGCAGTGTGCAGCGGCACCAGAACCAATTTAGAATTCGAGATTGTGGGGCTCAAAGGTACGCGGAGGTGGGTGGAGTCTTATGCGGCCCCCATTGCTGATGAGCCGGGATCAACTTGCATGTTGGCCGTCATGAGAGACCTCACCGAACGCAAGCAAGGTGAAAAGGCCCTCCGGGGGCTTTCTACACGCCTGCTGCAGTTACAAGATGAGGAGCGGCGACGCATTGCCCGGGAACTCCACGACGCCATAGGCCAGAACCTCGCCGCTTTGGTGACGAACCTCACCGTGGCGCAAAAGTCGGCTGATCGGCTTAATCCGAAAGCACGCCAAGCTCTATCGGGAAGTCTTGAGGTGGCAGAGCGGTCCTTGAACGAGATGCGTACCCTCGCCTACTTGTTACACCCGCCGCTGCTTGATGAAGATGGCTTGACTTCAGCCTTGGCTTGGTACGTTAAGGGGTTCGCCGAGCGAAGCGGAATCAAGGTCGACCTCAAAGTGTCTTCGCGTTTTGGCCGACTGCCCCAGGAGGCAGAGACCACCCTTTTTCGCGTCGTGCAAGAAGGTCTTACAAACGTCCACCGTCACTCCAAAAGTCCCACAGCCAGCATACGGCTTTCACGGCGCGCGACTGGGGTGAAGTTAGAAATTACGGACAAAGGCCAAGGGATGCCCGCGAAGGCCCTCCACTCAGGCAATCAGAAAGGCGGACAGCTTGGAGTGGGCATTATGGGCATGAGCGAGCGCGCCAGACAACTCGGGGGTCGGCTGGAAATCGATTCAAGCCCTCGAGGCACGACCGTCCGAGTGGTGATCCCGAATCCCGAGGTCGTTCCGTGAAGACGCTTCGTATCCTGGTGGCGGATGATCACGAGGTCGTGCGGCAGGGATTGCGCGCCCTTCTGGAAGCCCGTCCCGAATGGGAGGTTTGCGCCGAGGCGGCCAATGGCCGGGAAGCTATTGAACTGGCAAAGCAGACGAAGCCCGACGTCGTGGTGATGGACATCAGCATGCCGGAATTGAACGGCTTGGAAGCAACGCGACAAATCCTGAAAGCCCTCCCCAGAACTGAGGTACTTATCTTGACGCTTCACGAGTCCGAACAGTTAATACGTCGAGTGGTTGAATCAGGCGCTCGTGCCTACGTCCTGAAGTCCGACGCAGGAAGAAACTTGGTGGAGGGCGTAGCGGCGCTTAGCCGGCACAAAGGTTTTTTCTCATCCAACGTAGCCACGGCGATAGTGGAGAGCCACCTGAAAAATGGTAAGACAACCGGCAGAACCAAGCGCAATCGGGACCTCCTGACCCCTCGCGAGCGAGAAATTGTCCAGCTCCTGGCCGAGGAGAAGAGTAACAAGGAGATCGCTGCAATCTTGGGGCTCAGTGTTCACACGGTAGAAACCCACCGAAGCAACATTATGGGCAAACTCGGAACCCATTCCTTGAGCGGCCTAATTCGCTACGCCGTTCGCAATAAGATTGTGCAGTTCTAGAACGTTCCGGAATGCAACGCTGGCAGATACCATTCTGGAGCTGCTTCGAGTCAGAAGGCCGAATTCCATCCCCCAGTGCTTACAACGGGTGAGTAGCCCAGAATTACCCCTTTCTCAGCCATCCTAAGATTGCGCTGATGCCTGTACCCATGTCGACCCCTTCGTGATTTCCAGCGACCCCACCCTGTAGGTTCCCGTCAGTAACTGGGATGTGCAATTCGGGACCAACAGGTGTGCTCTTTTGAACAGACAGGGCAAAACCCAATTTGATAGGGTATGGTCTTTGTAACGTCATTGTTAACGGACAGCGGCCACTGGGTTGGGAGGAAATGCCATGTCATTAAAAGCAGCCCAGACGATGACGCAAACGTCCTTTTTCGTTCCAGTTCCTCTTCCACGCCCGTCCTCACAACTCCTGTGCCAGCGGAGAAGGACCTTCACCTTGACGCAAAGGCGACGCGAGTAGGAACGCTTTTTGGCCTCGCGTTGATCGGCCGGCGAAACATCGCACCGGTCGATGGTTTTTTTCTCGCGCGGCCCGGACATGCGAATTGTCCCCCCGCCCCGCGACAACGCCTTTAAGGCAAGCAAGGAGGGATCCGATGATGCCAAGTAATGACAAGCCACATTTCCATTCAACCCAGTTTTGCCTTCCCCGTGGAAGGGTCCTGCTGGTTGATGAGGATGAACAAGATTTGAAGTATTTCACCACGCTGTTGGGGCGAATGGGTTACTCGGTCCGAGCTTTCACGAATTTCCGAGAGGCGGAGGGGTGCCTGGAACACGAGCACTTCGACTTCGTCATCGTGAGCCAGGGAAGCCCGACCTTTGAAGCGCGCCCCCTGGTGGAGCTTACTTTGGCACGCAACCGGCACACACCGGTGGTGGTGCTGACGCGTTGCCTGGAGATGAAATGCTATCTCGAGGCCATGCAACTTGGCGCTGCGGATTATCTCGAAAAACCCGTGGCGCCGGCGGAGTTTGAACGCTTGGTCACGACGCACTTCGAGCCAGGGCAGGGTGAGCGCGTAGCGCAGGGCGGGTAGCGCAGCGCGGCCGAACCGCAAAAGAAAACCAAAAGGCAAATGGCAAAGGGTAAAAGTGAGTAACCGTAGGTCCACAAATCCTTGCCAAAAAAACAAGAAATTACGGGTTTGCAATGCAGCGTGTGTGCCTTTTGCACTCTGCACTGCTTCACCTGATTCATTTCCACCGACCCCACCCTGTAGGTTCCCGCATGAACTGGGATGAGCAATTGTGACCAGTCCGGTGAGCAGTACAGGGCTGACAGGCAAATTACCCCAGGCTATAACAAGTGTGCATCTAGCTTCCATCCAGCATGTACCTCGAGACGGGAGTTAGGGAGAGGATCAACATGTTTTGGACAGTTTTCGCGGTTCTTTTGGTCATGTGGTTGTTGGGCTTTGGCTTTCACGTGGGCGGAGGCCTCATCCACTTATTGCTCGTGTGTGCAGTGATTGTATTGGTATGGAACCTGATTAGCGGCCGCAGATCTTATTCTTGAGGCGGCCGAACAGGCCCAATCGTGGAGGCCGGCACGATTTAACCCTGCTGTTCATATCACTCAGGGAGTGCCGGCCGTCGCAATCGTTTTGGTTAGGGTTATGCAAGGCCGAAGACCCGGCGGACGATCGCGGGGGGTGCGTCTTTGCCGCAAAACTCGTGTTTCAAACTCGGTGAACGGGGGCGAGGCTCTTTCTGCATGGTAGCGCGGCAGCAGGCGGGGAGGTTGCTTTTTCTCTATCTCCTCGCAGGAATGGCATGCGCATGGCCTCAGACGGGGAGGTCGGTCCCCACCGCGGAAATCATCATTGCCCGCATGGCGCAGGCCCGGGCGGAGAACCGTGCCCGCCTACGGCCTTATATCGTCACGCGGAACTACAAGCTGTTTGGCAAGGATGAGAGCAAGGCCAAGTCCGAGGTGATTGCCGATGTCGCCTTCGTTCCTCCCGACTCCAAGAAGTACACCATTGAGGAGACGAATGGGAGCGGACTGGGACAAATCCTGGTTCGCCGCATGTTGGCCAATGAAGCCGAGGTCACCAAAGATCACGTCTCAACCGACATCTCGGCGGACAATTATGATTTCCGATTCATCCGCGAGGCAGACGCGAGCGGCCAGCGCTGCTTCGTGCTGGAGTTGCTTCCCCGGCGCATCGAAAGACATCTGCTCCAGGGCAACATTTGGGTTGATGCCCACACCTACTTGCTTCGCCGCTTTGAGGGCGAGCTTGCCAAGCCCCCGTCCTGGTGGGTGCGGGACGTGAGCGTCACGTTTGTTTACGGCGACGTCGGCGGAATGTGGCTACAGACAGCCACGGAGGCCGCGGCTGACGTCCGGATCCTCGGGCGTACCACCATGGTTTCGCGCGACGTGAAATATAAGATCACTGAACTCGTAGCTACCGCGCCTGCGGTCGAAACAAACTTCTTGGAATTGATCCCTGGCCAACTTTTTCGCCATGGTGGGGTCCCACGGCCACCGAAATGATTCGTTCGTGAGGGAGAATCAACATGGAATTGGACAAGGCATTGGGGTTTGCAGTGATTCTAGGCTGGGATGACTTGAAGAAAGTCAGCGACCCATGCTCAGCACGGGTGGAATACCGAAGTGCGGTGGGAACGGCGGTGGATTACCTGAGCATCTGGTCGGTTGATGCTGAGGGTCATCAGAATATGGTGTGCGACTACTGGACGTGGACTTCTTCAGCCCACCCCAGCGGAATATGTTTCAACAACAAATTCCAATCTCCGCCGTTGGGTCTGGCCCTTGACTTCATCCTCATGAACCAGGATCAGTTCACGCGTCCCGCCGGTGCTTGTCCGGAGGGTCTGGCTCTGATCGACCCGCCCACCAGAGATGAACTTGCCGAAGCCGCCACTTGGATGAGCGGGGTCCACGGCGCCGCGACCAACGTCAGCCGCGCTGAGGATGAAAGGGTTGCAGCTCTCTAGGGGGAGCAGAATCTTGCTGGGTCTTGATCGCAACGCCGCGCGTTACACCTGGACAGCGGTTTTTGTTCTCCTCCTGGTGGGGCTGCTGTATCTCATTCGCGAGACTTTGTTTATCTTTTTCGTGGCACTGCTGTTTGCCTACATGCTCTGGCCACTGGTGAAGCTTCTCGACCGTCGGCTACCGGGGCACTCAAATCTGCCGGCGCTCACCCTCGTCTACCTCGCGATCGTCGGGATCCTGATTGTCATCGGAATTACCCTTGGCTCACGTGTAGTCCAGGAGGCGAACGCCTTGGCAGCCAGGCTTCCAGAGCTCCTTGCGAAATTCCAGGTTCCGGCCGCGCCCACCGTTTCAACCCCCGCTCCGCCGCTGAAGATCACCGTCATTTCGACGGTGCAACAGCAACTGGCCAATCATTCGCGAGATATCCTGGCCTGGCTATCGAATGCCGCCTTGGGGGTCATCGCGCGCGCCGGGAACCTCATCTTTTTCATCCTAGTTCCGATTCTCAGTTTCTTCTTTCTGAAAGATGGTCGGGAGATGCTCAGTTCTGTGGTGGGCATTCTTGCCGCAGGGGCCCGCCGCGACATGGTGGAGAGAATTGCCACTGACCTGCACGTGCTGCTGGCACAATATATGCGAGCTTTGGTGTTGTTGGGAGTCGTGGCATCTTTGGCTTATGGACTTTTCTTCTCGATGATTGGCGTTCCGTATGGGATGCTTTTGGCGGCCGTGGCCTTTCCTCTCGAATTTATTCCCATGGTGGGTCCTCTGGCGGGAGCCGTCATCGTCTTGCTCGTCGCGGGGTTGAACGGCTCCCACCACCTGCTCGCGATCTTCATGTTCCTTCTCGCGTTCCGCTTTTTACAGGATTATGTTGTGTCACCGCAGTTGCTCAGCACCGGCATGAAGCTCCATCCTTTGCTGGTTATCTTTGGGGTCCTGGCGGGCGGTTCGATCGCCGGTATAGCCGGCTGCTTTCTTTCGGTTCCGGTGCTCGCTACTTTGCGAATCGTTTACCGGCAGTTCTTATTCAAAGCCCCTCCCGCGGTGGTCGCGCCTGACGGAACTGCCACCAAGTGAGGAACCTGCATCTGCGAACCGTGTTGGTGGGAGTTGACGTGTGTGATTTCCGCGCCAAAAATAACAATCTGTGCGGAGTAATAGACCCAAGTGAGAATAATGACGAGGGATGATGCTGCCCCGTATGCTGAGGCGACGGTGGACCTGGCGAGATACAAACCAATCAGCGCTTTGCCCGTCGTCAAGAGTAATGACGCGACGGCCGCACCCACCCACACGTCACTCCAGGTAACATCAGCGTCTGGTAGATACTTGAAGATCATCGCGAGGAGCAGCGCAATCACCCCCAACGAGAGGAGAAAATTTACAGATTCCAACAAGAATACGGGCCAAGGAAGCAGAGGTCCTATGAAATTTCCCACGGCCCCCAGCGCGGCGCTCACCACGAGTGATACGAGGAGCAGGAAACCCAGACCCAGGACCAAACCGAACGACAGAAAGCGTTCTCGAATGACGCGCAACCAGACACTTCCTGGTCGGCACTCAACTTTCCAGATCTTATTGAGCGCGTCTTGAAGCTCAACAAACGCGCCTGATGCACCTACGAGCAGGATCCCGATCCCGAAAGCACTCGCAATGATGCCCAGCGCGGGCCGATTCGCGCTCTGGAGGATCGCTTGAATAGCTCTTGCACCCGTCTCACCCACCAAGCTTTGGAGTTGACGTGAGAATTCACCCTCTGCCGCTTTTTGCCCGAACGCCAGACCCGCCACCGATATCGCGACGATCAGAACCGGAGCGAGCGAAAAGACTGTATAAAACGCCAGCGCTGCACCCATGCTCGGGGCATTGTCATCTGCCCATGCCAAGCAAGCCTTCTTGAACAGTACGTAAGCGGCTTTCAGTTTCACGAATTCCCTTGATGCTCGCATAAGGTTCAGATTGATCCAGCGAATTACCCCTCGGCACGCTCATCCGAGGCGCCCGAGGACCTTGCCTCCTATCCTAGTGCAACAAATTTTGCGTCGGGAGTCTGCTCAAAATTGCTCAACCCTGCGGTCACGCAGTGGCCCCGTATTACCCCTTTCCCGGCTACCCGATGATCGCATTTGTGGCTGTATCCATGTCGAACCATCGGGGATTTCCACTGGCCCCACACAGTAGTTCTCCCTCAAAAATCGCGGTGTTCAATTTTGAACATCAGTTTGTTCTTTTTTGAACAAACTGGTGTTATTTTTTGAACAGACAGGCCAAAACCCGATTTGTTAAATTGTCGCGATTGTAGAGTATTAGTTCATACCCAACGGCCACTGCGCCGGGAAGGAAACGCCATGTCACCAAAAAAAGAGAGGCCACAAATGGGCACACGGAAAGTTAGTAAGCTGTGGATTATGGCACTCCTACTGGTCGTTTTTGTGGCCGGATGCGGTCGAGAGCAGGGAACCCTCGTACCCACGCTGAGCACGGTCAGCGGGATCAATCCGAATATCGGCACTCAGGGACAGACTTTGGGCGTCACCCTAACGGGAACGGCTTTCGCAACCGGAGCCACGCTCAACTTGAGCGGGGCGCTGATCGCCGTCAGCAACCTGACGGTGGTGAGCAGCACCCAGATCACCGCCACGTTTGCCATCGCCGCGAACGCCGTGCTCGGCCCTGTGAACATCAGCGTGACGACTTCGGGCCAGACTACCAATGCGGTGCCGTATACAATCGGGCCCCCACTTGCCGTGACTCACACGATCCCCAGCAATGGTGCAGACGGCGTGCCGATCAATCAGGTAATCTCGGCGAACTTCAGTGAGGGGGGATTGGTACAGGCGCTGAACTGTGCGACCGCCACTACATCAAGCTTTACCTTGACAGGACCGGCGGGAGCGGTAGCCGGAACGGTCACATGCTCAAGTGCAACTGCGACGGCGACCTTTACACCGACCAGCCTTCTCGCTTCCAATGTCTCCTATACCGCCACGCTGACAACGGCGATACAAGACTCTCTAGCCAATCCGCTGCTGAGCAACTATGTGTGGAGCTTTGCCACGGCGCCTATTCCTGCCGTGATTTCCACCAACCCCACCAATGGCGAAACGGGCGTGCCTGTCAATCAGGTGCTCGCGGCAGACTTCAGTGAGGCGATGAACTGTGCAGCGATCACGGCCTCAAGCTTTACCCTGAACGTAACGGTACCTGGACCTGGTGTCACCACACCTGCCGGCACCGCCGTACCGGGAACAGTCGCCTGCTCCGGCACGAGCGCGACCTTTACACCCACAAGCCCTCTCTCCCTCCTTACCCTTTACACTGCCACGATTACAACCGGGGCGACAAATGTGGGAGGCGCACCACTGGCGAGTAACTATGTATGGAGCTTTACCGCCCAGGGACCACTTACCGTGATTTTTACTGTCCCCACCAATGGCGCAACCGCCGTGCCTACCAATCAGGCGATCTCGGCAGTCTTCAATGAGCCAGTGAACTGTTCAACGGTCACCGCCGGGTCAACCTTTACCTTGACAGGACCTGGTGGCGCCGCCGTAACAGGAACGATTACGTGCTCAGGTTCAACTGCGACCTTTACACCGACCAGCGATCTCGCCATCAACACCAACTATACTGCCACGATTACCACCGGGGTGATTGATTTGCGTGGTATAGGACTGGCGAGCAACTATGTATGGAGTTTTAAGACCGGTGCGACCCCGAGTACCATACCACCCACGGTGACTGCCGTTACCCCTCTCAATAATGCTACCGGTGTGGGGTTCAACACGGCAATGACCGCCATGTTCGACGAGGCGATGGCCCCGGCAACGATGAATGCCTCAACCTTTACGGTTACCGGACCTGGCGCAACCTCGGTAGGCGGGGCAGTTACCTATAATCCGATCAACAACATTGTAACCTTCACGCCTGCGAGCAATCTCGCACCACTTACCTTATTTACTGCCACTATTACCACGGGGGTTACGAACCTGTCCGGTACGGCAATGGCAGCTAACTTTGTATGGACGTTTACCACAGGTGCGGCCCCGGACCTCACCCCGCCCACGGTGATTTCCACCGATCCTTTGAATCTTGCTATCAATGTGCCCCTCAACCAGTTGGTTACTGCAACCTTTAGTAAGGCGATGCTCGATACCACAATCAACACAACAACCTTTACCCTGTTCCAAGGGACAACGCCTATACCTGGCACCGTGGCGTATATTGCTGGCAGCAACACGGCAATCTTTGTCCCCACCAGCAATCTCTTACTCGATTCGGTTTACACGGCCACGATCACCACCGGGGTAACCGACCTGGCGGGCAATTTCTTGGCAAGCAACTATGTTTGGAGCTTTACGACCGCGACCCCAATCATCATCCCGCCCACGGTGCTTTCCACGAACCCTGCGAATAATGCCACCGGGGTGTGTATCAACGCCACCGTCAACGCAACCTTCAGTACGGCCATGGACCCTACAACCATCAACACCGCGACCTTCACGGTGACCGCCGGCGGTTTGCCCGTAACCGGTACGGTTACCCTCGACGTAACCGGCACCATTGCCACCTTTACACCCTTGAGCAATCTCGCACCCAGTACCTCCTACATTGCCACGATCACGACCGGTGTCACGGACCTAGCAGGCAATGCACTGGCAAGCGACTATGTATGGTCCTTCACCACCGGGACAGCGGCGGCATGTCTACCGCCCCCAACCCTTGGAGCGGCCGCGCCTTTCGGAGGCTTTGGGGGTGGCGCCGGGATGACCAACCAGGGGATCAATACCGTGATCCATGGCGATATTGGGACCACCGGTGCTTCTACGACGATGACGGGATTCCACGATAACCTCGTCGCGTACCTCCCGCCCGCAGGATGTATCTATACCGAAACTCCGCTCAATATCGGAGACGTCACGGGACAGATATTTACTGCTCCCCCGCCTCCCACCATAACCTGTCCGAATGAAGGAACGGCGGTCACCTTTGCGACCGCAACCGCGGCCGCGGCCGCCGCGCTTGTCGCGTATAACAACCTCGCGGGACTGCCCAGTGGTCCCGATCCAGGCGCTGGCCAGCTCGGCGGGCTCACCCTCGCTCCTGGCACCTATACCGCCGCCGGGGGCTCGTTCCTGTTAACAGGATCGGATCTTACGCTCGACGCCCAAGGGAACGCCAATGCGGTTTGGGTCTTCCAGATGGCGACCTCACTCACCGTGGGCGCCGCGGGGGCTCCGCGCAGCGTGATTCTGATCAACGGCGCCAAGGCTGGGAACGTCTTTTGGCAGGTCGGCAGCGCCGCGACGATCAATGCGGCTGGGGGCGGTACCTTTGCGGGAACCATCATCGCCAAGGCAGGAGTCGTGGTCTCGACTGCCGGCAACGCCGCGATTACGACCATAAATGGCAGAGTGTTGGGATTGAACGCATCGGTAACCCTGGTGAACACCGTCATTAACGTGCCTTGACAGTAGTGTGAGGAGTAGGACCCACGGGTGGGACCGGCCTTGCGGGGTGGGCAGTCCCACCCCAAGTAAGAACATGCGGCGTCGAGTTTGAAGCAAGTTGAGTCGTACTACATGGTTGAGAAGCGACACTCTTTGTGCCCCGCTTCTAAGTGAGTAGGCACAATTTTGGAGGCAACAATGAGATTAGGATATCGGATTATTACTACCATGGCGGTTGCTTTCTTACTGGCGCCTACCCTCTTACTCTGTGCGGACGACACAGCAAGGTCGGCAGCCACAGCGAAGAAGGATGGATCTGTCAAATCTCAGGGCGCACCCGGCGCCGTGGTCAAAGCCAAGCCGGCGGCGGCGCCACAGTCCGTGCCGGGGATGGCCAAGCCGGAAATCTATATTCCCCGATATGAGCTTTTTCTGGGCTACTCGAATTTCCGGGCGCTCAGTGACCCCGGAAACCGCATCGCCTGGCTATCGGGCGGCAGCGCGTCGCTGGCTGTCAACGCGAATCGTTACTTTGGGATCGTTGGCGACTTTGGCGCCTACCATGCCACGAGGTTCGGACCGAACGCGGCTCCGACCGGCGGCGAAGTGGACGCCTATGGGGACGTCTATACCTTCATGTTTGGTCCGCGCCTTTCCTTCCGGCACGATCGACTCACTCCCTTTGTACAGGCCCTATTCGGAGGAGCGCACGCCAGTGACGTGACGCTCAATAGCTGTGCCGGGGTTGGATGTACGCCCCTCCCCTTCGAGAACTCGTTTACCATGGCCGCCGGAGGCGGACTCGACATCACACTAACCCGCAACGTCGCCCTGCGTCTACCTCAAGTCGAATACGTGATGACCGATTTCAAGGACCCCACCTCCACCACGGGGTCAACGGCGAGGCAAAACGACCTGCGCCTCTCGGCGGGAATCGTCTTCCGCTTCGGTGGGAGTCATCGCCCCCCTCCTCCCCCACCTCCACCCCCCCAGCCGCCGGTGGCCTCGTGTTCGGCTGACAAGGGCATGGTTTTTTTCGAATCAGGAGAGGCCGTCGCAGTGCATGCGCAGGCCAGCAGCCCGGACAACAATCCCCTGACCTACACCTGGACGGCAACCGGTGGCGCCGTGGGGGGTACCGGCTCTGATGTTCAATGGAACTCCTCCGGCGTGGCCGCCGGCACCTATTCGGTAAGAGTGCGCGTGGACGACGGTCGGGGCGGTACGGCGAATTGTTCGGTGGGTATTCGCGTCGATCCGCGGCCGATTCGCCCGCCGACGTTAAGCTGCTCGGCGGACCGCAGCTCGGTAGTGGTCGGCGAACACGCGCAGATCACAGCGACGGCCAGCAATCCGGACAACGTCCCGTTGACCTACTCCTGGCGCACCAACGGCGGCCAGATCATTGGCTCCGGGGCGTCGGTGAGTTTCGATAGTTCCAGTCTGGCCCCGAACCGCTACACGGTGATGGGCCGCGTGGACGATGGTCGCGGTAATACCGCCGATTGCTCGGTGAACGTCGATGCGCAGGCGCCTGCGATTAATGCGGCAGTACCGGAACTTGAGGCGCGGCTTGCCCTCCACAGTATCTACTTTCCGACGGCTCAGCCTACGCCCGAGAATCCCGATGGCGGCCTGCTGGCGAGTCAGCAGGATACCCTCAGGACTCTGGCCTCCGACTTCAAGAAATACCTTGAATTCAAGCCGGATGCCCACTTGACCCTGGAGGGGCATGCAGACCTACGCGGATCGGTTGATTACAATAACGCCCTGACGGAGCGGCGCGTGGCACGGAGTAAGAACTTCCTGGTCGAGCAAGGCGTTCCCGCGGCCAGCATCGAGAGCAAGTCATTCGGCAAAGAGCAAAATCTGGACGCCGCCCAAGTAAGGGAACAGATGGAACAGAATCCCGACTTGACCCCGCAGGATCGGGAGAGATTGTATAGCAATATGCAAGCAATTGTCTTGGCCCAGAACCGCCGCGTCGATGTCGTCCTGAGTGGTACGGGACAACAGTCCACTCGTCGGTACCCGTTCAATGCCAGAGACGCCCTGACACTGATCAACACTCAGCGTACAGGAACGGCGAAGCGACCGGCGCCGGCGGGCAAGACGAAACCCAAGCCGTAGTAGGGGAGCAGTCAAACAACGGGCTTCCTCTGCCTAGTTTAGAAGCGTCAGTTTCCTGAATCGACGGCAGCCTGATGGTATAATAGGGTTACGTCTTTATCGTCGGCAAAGAAAAGCGGTGCGGACGCAGGGAAAGAAACGCAAGATGCGGGTTCTTCAGCACCAGAAATAACAGGTAATGACGAATTGACGAAAAGCAGGCGCTTTCTTGATCTCTAGCTTAAGTTGGGATTCCCAGAATAAAGTTGTCGAATAGTTTGATTTCGAACAGACAGGCCACAGGATGGAATCATAGACTTATTGTCAGCGTCCGTTCCGCTCTTCGCGGGGTGGCCTCTTTTGGGGTTGATTCCATTACGCTCGGAGGTTTTGTATGTCTGCTGGAGCGGATAACCCTCTTTTCCACAAGGGCACTTTGGACCAAGCCACTTCACGGGATCAAAGGCGCTTCCGGCGATACGGCCTGAAGCTTCCTTGTCGTGTAAAACCCCGGGCATCGTGCAAGAGCGCCATACTCCCAGAACTTGAAGTTGAAACTCTGGACGTCAGCCGCGGCGGGCTGTTCTTTGTGGCTTCAGCAGAGTTGACGATCGGAACAGCTATCGAGTTTGAACTCGATCTGCCTGCTCTTCTCGTACCAAGGCCGGCGAGGATTCGATGCCGGGGCACAATCACCCGCGTCGTCCCGCAAGAAGCGGGGCGCATGGGCATTGGGGCTACCATCGATCACTACAGGTTTTGCCCATCAACAGCCCAAGTGAGATGAGCGGCTTCCGACTCGATTCTTTTCCTTTTGAAGTTGAGGGTCCTTGTGCGCAACGGTCGTCCTTTTCCCATTCGGTTGTTTCTCTGGTCCGTGGTGTTGGTCGCAGTCGCCGCCGCGGTGATCTATCTGGCGTATGAACTGGCTGTCAAGCCGCAACGGGCGCTCCAGGACCAAATCAGCCAGCAGAAAGAGACCATTCTCAAACTCGAGCAAGAGAAGCAGCGCCTCGAGGCCTACCTGAAGATCCTGAAGCGCATCGACCGCCGGGCCCGCATCGAGGTTTTGCGGCAGGCGAAGGACCCGCGGGGGAACCTGCAAACTACCATCCGGTTTACCGAAGTTGACGACACCGGCAAGCCGATGAACGTCTCCCGAGAGATGACTCTGCCTGGGCAAGAAGTTTATTTTGACACTCTGGTGATCAAGTTCGATGACCACTTCATCGAGGAGAGCGATCCGTTCAAAGGCCGGGCGCTCATGTTGTTCCGGCGGATCTTCTCCAGCACCATGCGGCCCGAAGATGGGTACGTCATCGACATCGAGGGCCAGGCGCCCGAGGTCTACGCCGAGCACCAGGCCCCCAGCGCCTTCGAGAAGGATCTTTGGAGACGCTTTTGGGAACTCGCCAACGACGAGAAACTGGCGAAGGAGCACGGCGTGCGGGCCATCCACGGCGACGCGCCCTACATGCGGCTGGAGTCCGACCGGGTGTACGAAGTCTGCCTGAGGTCAACTGGCGAAGTCATTATCACGCCCGGAACGCGGCTGGAGCCCCCGCCAACGACCCCTTAGAGCCCCGGGAAAAACCGGTAAGCCACGTATCCGCAAGGGACACGCCGCGCGCTAGTCGAACCCTTGCGTTGCCTGAGTAATCCAGGTATGCGCCAGCCACGAATCGCGCTTCCGCCCTGAGGAAAGACCGTCCTCACCCTGCGCGAGTGATGTGAAAATTGGTGATGTAATGCATGAGTCCAAAGATGTTCAGGAGCCACACAACCACCACAATGATCACGACCGCGTTCAAGATCGACTTAATGGAGCCCGCCATCGGAATGAAGGTGTTGACGAGCCAGAGAAGCACGCCCACCACGACCAGGGCAATTAAGACTTGCACTAAAGGCATTTGCAGTAAAGGCATGAATTTATATCCTCCTTGTTTTCGAAGGCAGACGCTTATGCGTCCACTCCCCGGCATCCATTGTTGAATATCGCCTGCGGCTTCGCGGTCATGGCAGAAAAGGCGCAGTCTCCTAGCGCCAGGGGGAGGCCGAGGCGCTCGGCCTGATCAGCCATGATCTGGTCGAAAATGGCATCGACCTGGAGGTAAATCCACAGGTCGACCTGATCGGTCGGCAGGTTCGACAAATCATAGTCAGGAGCCATCTTCCCCCCTCATTCCGCTTTCCTCTTCCTAGCCCCGCTTCCGGCGGCGCTTTCAATGCGTCGAAGCCCTCGCAGCACATTCTTTATATCCTGGAGGAAATCATGATTCAGTTCCCTACTGCTCACTCCTTTGGTCAAAATTGCTCACCCAAATTTTTCGACGGGGACACACAGGCTGGAACTTAAGGAAGCGGAATGGCATACATTTGCCATCACAAACTTCCTCGAAGGGGACTCGGGACAAGAATGGGGCAAACGGGGCCTGCCGCATCTATCATTCTCTGTGTAGGTCAGGTGGTGCGAAAAATCCAAGCTTGACACCGGCGGGTGGCGGGCATTTGGTTTAGGGCAGAGATAAAGTTGAAATCGGAAATTCCGGTTCAGAATAGATCTGCACCACCCTTAATCCTGGCTGAAATCGGCCACCGCATGGCTGAAATTGGCCATGACGCGTAGTGTCACATTCCGGGCTCCCAGACGAATGCTCTGCCTAATCTTCCTTATCATCAAGAAGTTAAAAGGATTTAACAATTTCTCAGGTTTGGAAGGTGTCCTGCAACTTCAGATGCAGCCGAAAGCCCGGACCTCGAATCTGCAAGAACGAGCGAGGTGTGTCATTCGAGACCGAATTGTTTTGATCACGGTAGGAATCCTCACGCTGGTGCTGCTTGGGCCGCAGAGGGTGAAGGCTCAAGATGAGCCCGCGCCCAGAGTGGCGCGCGGCGCTGAAGATGAGTCGGCGCCCGGAGTGGCGCGCGTGAGTGTGGTCCATGGTGACGTTTCCACCCTGCGCGGCGATTCCAAGACCTGGGTGGCGGCCACGGCGAACGCTCCCGTGGGGCACGGCGACACGATTGCCACCGGCCCAGGTTCCCGCGCGGAACTTCAACTCGACTACGCCAACGTCCTGCGTCTCGACCAAGGCGCCGAAGCCAAGGTGGCGGAACTGACCCGCACGCACATCCAGATCCAAGTAGCCTCGGGGTTGGTGGACTTCGCGGTTCTCAAAGGCACCGAGGCGGACGTTGAAATCGACACGCCCAACATGGCTATTCACTCCCTGGGCGAGGGTGTTTATCGCATCCAGGTGAGTTCGGCGGAGAATACTCAGCTTACGGTCTACAGGGGCCGCGCGGAAGTTACCACTCCGCAAGGCAGCATGAATGTCGACAAGGGCCAGGTCATTTATGTGAAGGGTACGGATAATCCTGAGTATCAAGTGGCGCAAGCCGCTGGCAAAGACGATTGGGATCGCTGGAATGACGATCGCGACCACACCATCGCCGACGCGCAAGCCTGGCAACACACCAATCGCTATTACGCGGGATCAGAAGATCTCGATCGCTACGGCGACTGGGTTCAGGTACCGGGCTACGACTGGTGCTGGACGCCGTATGTTGACGCGGGATGGGTGCCTTACCGTGACGGCCGCTGGGTGTCGGATGCTTACTACGGATGGACGTGGGTGAGTTACGAGCCCTGGGGCTGGGCGCCGTACCATTACGGCCGATGGTTCTCTTATGGCGGCAATTGGTGTTGGTGGCCAGGAGTGGGATTCAATGGCCCGCGCCCGATCTGGGGGCCGGGCTATGTTGCCTTCCTCGGTTTTGGCGGCCCCCCTGGAGAGTCCGGATCGGGCGTTGGATTCGACTCGATCGGCTGGTGCCCGTTGGGACCGCGTGACCGCTTTAACCCCTGGTGGGGTCCCGGCCGAGGCTTCAACAGTACAGACATCACTAACATTAAAGCTGTTCCCGCGCCGAGGTTAAACGACCTTGCCGGGCAAACCTATGGATCGAACCTCCAGGGGATCATGACCAATGCGCACTTGCGGGAGGCGATCACATCGGTTTCCGCGCAGAACTTCGCGAACGGAAGCATTGCGCACAACCTCCAGCCCGTGAACGAAAACATGCTGCAGCAGGGGAGTCTGATACAGGGCACGCTGCCCGTCACTCCCACTAAGGCCAGTCTGCAACCGCTGAACCGGCCCGTGAACCGCGCGATCTTGCCGGCCCCAGCGGCAAATAACCAGCATTTCGTGACCAGAAGCGCGGGGCCGGCTTCACGCAGTTCCTTACCTTCGGGGCAGATGAATCCCCCGGCAAATCGTCAGCGAGCCGGTGCTAACGTGCCGGCGCGGGCCGGTTCGCTGGCGCCCGCGATGCCTTCGGACATCGCCGGCACACGACAGAACACCGCAGTCAGTGCCCAGGCCGCGAGGCCCATGAGCGGACAGCCGGGAACGCACGCTGGGTGGCGCCGGTTTGGCGGTGCCAACCAGATCACACAGTCACCCACAGTCATAAATAGGCCAAGTGCTGACGGGGCACAAAAGGCTGCGCCCACTCCGCAGGACGGGCAACCAAGCCGGTTGACTCCGACGCCGCAGGGCAACCAAGGCGGTTGGCAGCACTTCGGCTCGCAGCCTGCTCCCGCCCACCGTGGTTGAGGGTCGTAGAACTCGGGTTGATTTTAGGCGCTTTATCGGGTGCGGAAAGACGCCTTCCTGCTGGCATTGGGTGCGAAGCTTTGGAGGACGGAGGCGAGATTACGAACGATGTCACAGATCCCTTTCAACTCTTAGGGGGTAAACACCACCATGCGAAAGAATCTAACTGAGGTAATGCTGATCATTCTGGTTCTAACTTCTCTTGCTTATCCCATCCGAGCCGCCACGCGAGTTCGAGTTGAGGCGGGCACAAAGTTACCCGTGCGCATTGAACGTGGCGTCGGCACCAAAGATTTCTACAAGTGGCACTCGTTCGGTCCCGTGCGAACCGTCTCCGGCACGCTGGTGCAGGACATCGTGGCCTCGGATGGGCAAGTGGCGCTGCCGGCAGGCACAAAAATCAGCCTTGCCGTGCTGGAGAGCAAACGCGCCGGGCACCTGGTGGGTCGATCGAAGCTGCGGCTGGGTCTTTACTCGGTGGCGACGCCGAATGGGGAAGTGATTCCGGTTGACGGGTATCCCACGACTTTGAATCACCGCAAGGTTGACCGCGAGGGCACCGAGCACGGACACGGGGGACTGGTGAAGGATGCTGCTGTGGACATGGCGTCCGTGACTACGGGCGCCGGGGTTGGCTTCGCGGTGGCCGGGCCGATTGGCGCCGCGGTGGGCGGCGGAGGTGGTCTGTTGATTGCCGCGGTGTGGACAGTGGTGCGGCGCGGCCCGGACATTACCATCCCCCCGGGCACCGTGGTGGAATTTGTGGTCGGTCGGCCGGTGTCCTTCGTCCCCACCGGTGAGGTGGTGGAGGAGGGCGCCAATCTGCAAGCGTCCCGATGGGGCCGCGGCGAAGTGATCCCGCCTGCGGAGGACCTGTTGGCGATGGCCGACCAGCTCAACACCGATCCCGATGGAGTGCTCCAACAATTGAAGGAGATCAGACTCAGGGACCGTTCCAGCGTGGATCAGACGTTTGCGAAATACCTGGAAGCGATGGCGCGCTATCAGAAAGGTGACCACGGCAAGGACACGCTCAAGCTGATGCGGGAGGCTTATCGCGAGGGTCAAACCTCGCCGCTCACAGCGTCCGCGCGGGCCGAAATGGCCCGCAACCTGGTGGTGATGATTCGCAGCGCCGAGACGGATTGGGAGCGCGATCCGCTGTTGAACGATCCCCAGGTACAGGCGGCGCTGGTGGAGGAGATGCGATGAAACGCGCGATGATCCTTGTCCTGTTTTGCGGCGCGATGGTGAGTCAGGCGCTCGCGCAAGAAGCTGCGCCCACCGGGGCGCCGGCCGCAACCCCTCCCCCGGAGACGGCAGGGCCCGCCCCGCTGGAAATCACCGGGCCTAGCCCAACAGCAGCGCCCGGCACGTTGGGCAATGCGCCAAGCGTTGTCCCGGACGCCCGGGAGGCGCGCGAACTGCCGCTCGATTCCGAAGCCTTCGAGGTGCGCGTACATCGCCGCGTCACGGAGTACGGCCAACGTCACCAACAGCGCGAGCGGCACATGTCCTCGTATGACAAGATCAGTGGGGGGAACCCTGGGCTCGAGCGCTTCGCCGACCCGCGCAAAGTGCAAGTGGAGCTGAGCGACGAACTCGATCGCGAGCAGACCAGCGCAGAGCTTGGCGCTGACTACGCGGAACAGGCGCACGACATTCAGAGCAAGGCACAGGCGCTCGAGGAGTTCATTGCCAAACGGCGGCAGACGCTCGACGAGTTGAACAAACACGATGGCGCCTCAAGCCGCCAGGACCTCGAAGTGGCGCTGGCCAACCTTGCCCGCCAGCCCTCGTCGCCGGAGACGCTGGCGGCCATGCGTGAAATCGATCGCCGCCTGTCGGAGACCGATCGCAACGAAAAAGATCTGCCCGCCCAATTGTCACAGACCCAACAGGAAGCTGCGGACGCGGCGGAAGAGCTCGCCAAGCTCCAGGCCCTCCAGCAAGCTTACGAGAAAGAGGCAAAGACCTTCACGGCGGACGCGCTCTCCGCGCGCCAGAACCGCCTGCGCCTCGCGAATAAACTGGAATATTTCGTCGTCCGCGCCCAGGCGGAAGATACGCTGGAGCAGGGCCGGAAAGCGCTCGAGACCGTGGAGCACCTATCGCCCAGCTCCCAAGTTGAAAGCCTGCTCAGGGGTCCGGGGTCGACCACCAAGTCGGACGCCAACTTGGAACAGATGCGCGACTGCATCAACAAATCAGGCGATGTGCAAACTTGTCGCGAAGCATCGCACCAGGAGTGACCTATGCGAGCAAGACCATTAAAACCAAATGTCTATTCTCACTCTTCGCGAAGCTTTTTTCGCTTGGTCGCTGCCGCGGCTCTGCTGCTCGCGCTTGCCCCGGTTGCGCGTGCGCAGAGCGTCGATTTCGATCCTGCGGCCCTCATCAAACAGCGCGCGGCGATTCTCCTGAAAGCTACCCACGCGACGATCGCCGACCTGGAGAATGATGTGAATCATCTGGCCGTGCTGTCAGAGACGTGCCGGGCCGAATCGGGCGCCAAAGCCTGTGGGCTGTCGGACAAGCCACTCGAGTCAAGCAAACTGGAAGACCGCTATGCCTACTACGTCAGGCAGCCGGTGGAAGCCCACGCTAGCGGGCGGCAAGCCAAAATCGACAGACACAATTGGGAAGCGCCAACCTTGACTCCTTCTCGATGAACTGGTGAAGGCAAGTTCCTGTCGAGTTGACCTGTAGTGCTGCCCTTTAGGGTGGCCCATGCCGGGCTGAAGCCCGGCGCTACATGGAAACAAGGGGATGACTCGCGTGAAGATCATCACGACGTCCATCTGTCTCGTCACTTCGTGCGCAGGATGGGTTTTCCTGGGATCCGCCACCCTGCCAGGGGCGCCTCAGCAAGGACCGAGTGCCCGCCCCTCCGTGCCTTCCACGCGCGCCAAGGCAACCAAGCCCACCGTGCATAAAGCAACCAACCCCACCGTGCATAAGGCACCCAAGCCCACCTGGCATTCTGGGCCCGCTGCGTCGCCGCTGGAGACGGAGGTTGTGCCATCGCATTCTCCTCCCGCCCCGCCCCGAATGTCGACCACCCTAGGATCTTATGCAAAACGGAAAGAATCGGCGGCAGTGAGCCCGCAGGCCGCGCCTCCTGAGCGTTCGGTTCGCACCCCGACAGCCTCTCCGGCGGCTTCGGTGGAGCAAGCGCCCAAGGCCAACGCGGATCAGCCCGACCGCTCAAACTCTCCTGATCCTGAGGCCCAGCGCATCCAGGAAGAGTTCGTGCGCCTGCGTGAGGATGCCGATGCGCGGCGTGCCTTCTACGACGACCTGCTCGGCACGGTGGAGCGGGTGCGCTCCGGCATGCGGGATGAGAACGCGGCGGGGGAGAAGCCTGTCTCGTTCCAACCCGCCGCACGTCCGTCCGGCAAGGCTTCCATTGAACCTGTTAACCCGCCGCACTTGCCAGAATTTATCCAGCCGCAGGAGCCCCCTCCGGCGAGACCTCCCGCGCCGCAATCATCCTTGGGACCCTCCGGCAACCGCCTTGATCAAATTGCATACCAGCGCGTGGTGCGCTGGGCAAAGGCCAATAACGTGCCTGTCTCACTGGCCCTGGGCGTGGCCTGGATGGAGTCACATTTGAACCCAAATCCCCCGCGCGGGTCCGCCGGCGAAGTGGGGATGTTTCAGATTATGCCCCAGCGCTGCCGCCTGGAAGGCTGGCCCTCCAAGCGTCTGAGCGAGCCGGAATTCAACGCCTGGATGGGAACGATGCTGCTGGCGCGCTACTACAAGGAAGAGGGGAGCGTGGCGCGCGCCGCCGCGAAGTACGTCGCGGGCCCGGGGGTCTTCAATAAGAAGTATTCCGAGGACATGTGGGCCTACATTAATTGGTATGCAACTACGGTAGACACTTATGCCGGCTACTTTTCCCGCGACCAAAGCTGAGAGATGGGCGGATGCCATGATACTCCGACCCGTCGGCGAACCGGAGCTCGAGGGCAGGGGTGTTCCCAGCTTTGCACTGCTCGAGACACGTGGACCTGATCCCAGGGCACTCCTTCTCTCGGTCGTTATTTTGACCGCTCTGGTTTCTTTGTCAGTTATTTTGGGACGTTTTCCGAGCGTTACTCGCGTGCCAGGCGCGGAGACCGTCACCCTGCTGGTGGCGCCACCCGAGCTGCGGACGCTGCCCGATATTTCTATGATGAAGGATTCCAGCGAGAGTTCAACACTTCTTCCCCCGGCGGCAGAACCGGTCACGGACAAGCCTCCCTTGCCGGAGCTGACGAAGTCTCAGTTCGCGCCGCTCCAGGCCGAACCACTCACTCCTGACTCAGTTGCTGCAGAGCCCATCCCGCCCGAGCTCATGGAGAAGCCCCCGCCAATTCCCATTCAGCCGGAACGCGCCGCGGCTACGATCGCTCCGGCTTCGACGCCTGCTGTGGTGGAAGCGCCCAAGCCCAATCCGGGGGCTGTCTCCGCGGGCTCAGGTAATGATGTTGTCGAGCACGATTCTAAGCTGGCGCCGGAGACTGGGGTGCCAACCGGCGCGACTGCCCGGGATGTCCCCAAGGCTTGTCCGGAATCGCTCGGAGGGTTGCCGCTTTCACAACTGATTGAGGACCAGGATGGTCTCGCGGCCGGCTTGGCCGCACTGCCCTCGGCCGAGCGGCTCAGCTTGCCGCGCGTCTCGATCCGCGTCAACGCGGAATGGCTCGCAGCACTGACGAAGACGCACGAACGCCTCTACTTTTCCATCACCACGCCGGAGGCGGATCGTGAAGTCCTTGCCTACAACCCCGAAACTCGTAGCTTTAACCTGGAGCGTCCCGAACGGCCGCTCTGGCAGATTCACGATGGCGAGCGTGTGCCCGCCCTCGCGGAACTGCGCGCTGCCGCCGGACGCTGGCTCGGTGTTTCCCCCACCCTTGTGGGCCTCTACACGTGGCACCCACCGGTGTTCGAAGACGCGCTACGAATGTTTGTGCTGGAACGTATGCAGGAGTTGCACGTGCATTGGGGCCCGCGCGGTGTGGTTACCGTGCGGCTCGCCTCGGGCTCCGAAGGCGCGGTCATGAACCTGGAGCCCCTTCGTGAGGATGCGTTGCCGTGAAGAGTCCGCATCCAACCTTGGGATCTGCAAATGACGGGACAGGAGAGGAACAATCATGCGAAAGCTGATGAGTATCGTTCTCTGGTTGACCTTCGCCGGGACAGCGCTGGCGACTGGGCAAAGCAAAGAAGCCAAGCGGCTGGAATCCGCAGCCTTTGTCGTCAATGAGATTATGCATGCTCCCGAACAGGGCATCCCCCGGGATCTGCTCGCCAGGGCCGTCTGTGTGGGCGTCATCCCTTCCGAGGTTCGGTTGGCGTTTGGTTTTGGCGCCAGCTATGGACGTGGCGCCATGGCATGCCGGAAGGGCGGTGACGGGCCCTGGGGAGCACCGTCAATGTTCACCATGTATGGAGCGAATTTCGGATTCCAAATCGGCGGCAAGGCTACCGACATCGTGTTCATTGTGATGAATACAGGTGGCGTGCGGAAGTTGTTGCAGAGCGGCGTCAAGCTGGGCGTGGACGCCTCCGCGGCGGCGGGCCCGGTGGGACGTACGGCGGAGGGGGCGACGGACCTTCAAATGCATGCCGAGATTCTCGGTTACTCGCGTTCACGGGGGCTTTTCGCCGGGGTTTCTCTCGCCGGGGCAATGCTCAAACCTGACTACGGCGCCAACTTCCAACTCTACCGGCACGTCTATGAGCCCAAGCAAATCCTGATCGACGGGCTTGCCACCCCTCCCGCCGAGGCGAAGCAGTTGGACGATATCCTGGCGCAGTATTCACCCCGGGGTGGCGAACCGTTCCCCAAGGCGTAGCCATTAGATTCCCTCTGGGATTGCAGGGGAGGTTTTGGGCATAGGGGCAAAGCAGGCGCAGATTTCTTCCGTGAGTCTGCCCCTTCTCGCTCACTGGCACGACTAGCGCCGTTCGGTATCCACCTCGACCTGGCCGGTCAGCCTCCGGTGCACGATGGCCCAACTCATCCCGATGGCCAGGAGCAGGCTGAGGGCCACGAGTCCGAGGTGCGAAAAGGCCGTCGCGCTGTGCGGTTGGAAGACGCCCCCCTTGGCGATGAGCAGCCAGACGAGAGCACCGAATATGCCCGCGATCAGGATCGAGCCTCCGAGTCCAAGCGACCGCCACGTCGCCTGAAGCACGACAACCCAGCCCGCGAGCAGGAGCAGAGCCACCACGACCTTCACCGGTCCGATCGCCGGCGTGTGGGAGAAAAGGGGCACGATGGCCCAGTGATAGAACGACTGGCCCGACGGGTTCCAAGTCCCGTAGACCAGAACAAAGGGGAGCACGAGTCGACCGATGAAGCCGAGGGGGCTGAAGCGTTCATGTTCCATGTGGCACCAGTGAGTTCTCCCTTGCAGCCACTACGACGACCTCGGGATTTCCGATCATTTTGAAGTCCCGAGTCTTTGAAAAAGCTAACAGGTCGAGCCTGAGCTGTCTGTTCAAAAAGAACCACACGAGTCGCAGCCTCAACTTGGTACAATTGGCGCAGACTTTCGTTTCTGTGGACCCCGCGGGTGGCGAGCGACGATGGACTCGGAAGCAATTGCTCGCACCACAAACAGTCCCTGCTCGGGGGCACGGAGCGATGGCATCGCGGAAGTCCCGGTCTCCTGGCTTGGGCGTGTCCTGAAAAAACCCCACAAATCGCATAAGGCTTGCGCCCGCCCGACCGGCTGCCTGCGGCTTCTAAAACACAACGGCCGACAGCGAGTGCTGTCGGCCGCGAGAACTTCGAGTTGATGATGGAATCTACCGGCGCCCACCACCATGACCCCCTCTGCCTCCGCCCCCAAGTCCACCGCCTCTGGTGGCATGTCCGCCGCCACTGAAGGCACGTCCACCCCCGCTGAAGGAGCGTCCGCCGCGGCTGAAGCCATGTCCGCCCCCACTGAAGGAACGACCGCCGCTGAAAGCCCGTCCGGAGTAACCGTTACCGACCCCACCGCGGAATCCCCCGCGCCCGGAAAAGGCCTGCCGGCCTCCATAGTAGCCGCGTCCGCCAAAGCCACGTCCGCCGGAGAAGCCGCGCCAACCACGGCCAAAGCCCCACGGCCCGGCGCCAATAAAGATCCCGCCTGAGAACCAGCTTGGTCCATAGTACCCGTAGGGTGCGCAGGCGTACGGGTAAACAGGGTAGTAGCCATAAGGGCACGCCTGAGGTGGCCCCACGTAGGCCGGCTGCCCATAGCCCTGATCAGGATAGGCCTGATTTCCATAGCCCTGATTTGGATTGCCCTGATCAGGATAGGCCTGATTTCCATAGCCCTGATTCGGATTGCCCTGATCTGGATAGCCCTGGTTTCCATAGCCCTGATTCGGATTGCCCTGATCTGGATAGCCCTGATTTCCGTAGCCCTGACCCTGCGGTGGTCCTTGGGCGAAGGCATACGGTGCAAGCAACAAGCCCACTCCCAGTAATGTTAAGAGTTTTGTGTATCGCATTTTATTCCTCCCTCGAGCCCTTGTCCTTGCCCAACTGCAACTTTAGTTAGGGCAATTGCCCTGCCAAACCACATGGTTCCGCAAAGGTCGTGATTTCATGGGGTTCGGGATGCAGGGGCCAAACGCCGGGATGCCGCGAAGTCGCAAGTGGTGGTGGTTTCCGTGTAGGCTGGTGGTTTTGGGCTACTCCGTACACCAAATCGGGCGCCGTATTCTTGCCAGAATCGGTGGGCTGGCACAGAGCGAAGCTCTGCGCGCTGCAAACCATTGAGCGGGTAGCCAGTCAGTGCAGTGCAGAGGTAAGCGCAGTTTGCTTTCCTCGGCGGCTCGCAAATCGGAATCTCGACCTGATCATTGCAAGACAAGGAGAAAGGCCCGCGAAGGAATTCGGCTCGGAGCCAAATACCTCCGCGCTTGTGGGATGCGGACTTTGGGGGACTCAGCGGTAGCACTTCTACGGTGAGGCTGGTACACGACCAAGTGGAATGTTCCCCGACCTGTGGCGCGACCTGTTTTGTAGGTCCGCGGTTCTTCCGCCCATCACAACGAAAAGCCGCGGACCTCAAGAACAGGCGCGCTACCTTGCTCACGCGGCTTCACGCCTCCGACCGCCAGGGCCGTCGCGACTAAGCACGACTAGAATGCCCGGCACTATGGATGACTTGAACCCTGCCGACTTTACCGCCCTGCAGCCTTACCTTGATCCCGTACGGGTGAAACGGGGACTTCGTGAGAAGGTCCTGGACGATGCCTCGGGTCTGTTTCCCTGTGGCCTGGTCTTGTTTGAGGACAACTGAAACGTCTGCTCCACGCGCCACGTCACTTCGATTTCGTCCATCCATGAATCTTACCCCCATCACAGCCTCGTCAAAAACTTCATTCGGGCTACATATCACAATAATCCATGGGGACAACAAAATCATCCCCGCCTCGGGGCTGATGGTAAATCGCCTACCCATAAGCTAAAGCGAACACCCAGCCATTTCGTCATTCACGGTATACAACTGATGGAACCGGTGAAGAAGGCCGTTTCACGGTGTCCCACTGCGCTCTGCAGTCGACCTCAGATGTACTCACGGAGCGGGTAGGCGACTTCCCAGGCAGAATCCCTAAAATCCAGCGCAACCTCCTGACCAGCAGTGGCTTAGCAGCGTGACGAGCGAATATGTTCTTCTGCGACCACTTCAGAGTAATTTCCGAGTGGCCGA
>Ga0209039_10000560_pt1 | contig 36049 bp, 25 predicted proteins | sample BogFormECP12_OM1_FD_188238 | JGI IMG/M metagenome (GOLD analysis project Ga0209039, IMG submission 188238) | Bog forest soil microbial communities from Calvert Island, British Columbia, Canada - ECP12_OM1 (SPAdes) (version 2) | ecosystem: Environmental > Aquatic > Freshwater > Wetlands > Bog ...
ATGGAACAACGCCAAGTTCCAAACGGGCCTTGTGTTCAGCCCATGCTCGCCGCTCGTTTCTATCGGCGGCCACGAGAACGGCGGCGTCATAGACGACGGTGCTCATGCCGAGCGCCGGACCGTTCGCGATGTTCGGAGCTGAGCGCGCACGCTGCGGCGAGCTTCATTCATCTCTTCTGTCGTGAAGCGTCCGTGCTGCTTTTCCCACAGCGCGACCGCCGCCAAACCGGCGCGCCGGTGCAGCGCTTGGCGCGCCGCAGCGGTCATCCAGGCAGAGACGCTCACCCCGTCGCGGGCGGCCGCCGCAAGGATGTTTTTGTGAATGCCAGGGTCAATAGTGATGGAAAACTTGGGTGATGGGTTGCCGCGCGGCATACAAAGTATCCTACTACAATAGGATACCACGCGGAGCTGCTGGCTGTCCTGCTGCCGGGCATCTCGACACGCTTTCGCGGTCGCGACAAAATGTCGTAGCCAAAGCGTCGGCATGAGTGCCCGGCCCAGGGGGCACCCCGGCAGGCAGGAGTGCCTGCGCCACGTCATCAGACCCAAACACTTGTGAGAAACCGCGGCTAGAAGGCGTCCCCAGGGGACCCCAGGGCAAGATTGCCCGCCCCACTGTTCACTTCAGCGGAAATGAGCAAAGGTCCGCCGCTGGACACTCGCGGCAAAGGGGGCCGTTGTTGCGGCACAGCTTCTTCCCGTGCTCCCGGAGCAGCAGGTGGGCGCGGGCGAGATACGCGGCGTCGCGAGGGAGTTCCGCGCGCAAGGCTTCCTCGACCGAGCGGTAGGTGGCTCCGTAGTTCTTCTGGGCCCTGCCGTAGCCCACACGCGACAGCACGCGCAACCCGTTCCACTCGAGCGGCAATCCCGGGGACACTCCGCAGAACATCAGGATTTTCTCCGCTCCCGGGTCTCCGATGTTGGGGAACTGTTTGAGGGCTTTCTTGGCCGCCTCGTAAGGCTCCCGCAGAATCCGGTCCAGGTCGCCCGCGAACTGGCTCATGGCGATGCGTGCGATCTCGCGCCAGCGGAATACCCGGACCTGCGGGCGCATGCCGCCCATCCTGGCCAGCGCCAGTAAGGTATCGCGGTCCGCGTTCAGAATCGCGAGCGGATCGAGACCCACCTGGGCGCGCAAGCCTTCGAACACGGCCGCGCGCCGTTCGTCCGACAGCAGGTAACAGGCGTTCTCCCACAGCACCAGTTGGAACGGCCCCTGGGCGGGAGGCAGCTTCGGCTCTCCGTAGTGGCGCTTTAATCGGGCGATCAGCTTCTTAAAGCCGGGCATGGGACTTGTAGCTTTAGATGCTCGCCGCTGGGACGCGGCTTCGGGAGCTAGAAATCTTCCAGCAGGTGGCCCATCTTTTCCCTCTTGGTGCGCAGATAGGATTCGCGGGTATCCAGCACGTCGGCCAGGCAGGGCACCCGCTCGGTCACCGCGACGCCGGCCCTCTCGACGGCTTCCACCTTCTGCGGATTGTTGGAGAGCAGGCGGACGGCTTTCAGTCCGAAGTATTGCAGAATGGCGCCGGGCAGTTCGTAGCTGCGCAGGTCGGAATCGAATCCCAGGCGCTCGTTGGCTTCCACGGTGTCGGCACCCTGGTCTTGCAGCTCGTAGGCGCGGAGCTTATTGAGCAGGCCGATGCCGCGGCCCTCTTGATGCTCGTAGACGATCAGGCCGCGGCCCTCCCCGGCGATGCTCCGGAGCGCGATGTCGAGCTGCGCCCGGCAATCGCAGCGCAAGCTGTGAAACACGTCTCCGGTGAGGCACTCGGAATGAATGCGGACCAGCGGAGGGGGGCCGTTGGAGAGGTCTCCCATCTTCAGAACCACGGCTTCTTCCGTGGCGTCGCCATCACGGCCTTCGAATCCATAGATCCGGAAAAAACCGAATTGTGTCGGAAAGGCCGCTTCGGCCACTTTCGTGAGCCGCAGCCCGGAGAAATTGGTCATGCTTGGATTTACGGAAGTCTTACTCCTTTTATTATAATGGGTTCCAACAGCACATGTTGGAACGCTACCTGGTCGCGCTGCTGGTCAAGCTGGTCGCCATGGCTTCCATTGCCAGCGTGCTGGCGCGCTCCAACCGCTTCAAGTCGGCGCTCATGCGTGAGACGCGCACGCTGACACAGCGGGTGCAACTCGCGTTGTGGCTTTCCAGCGTGTTCGCCGCCAGCGTGGCCACGCGCGTGGTCAGCCGGACCTACCACGCGGCCGATCTGGGCTTGGAAGGCAGCCTCATCGCCGGCCTGCTGGGCGGATACGTCACCGGCCTGCTCTCCGGCGTGCTCATCTCGCTGCCCGCGGTTTTCATCGCGCACGAGCGCGTCACGATGCCGCTGCTGGCGGGCATCGGCGTACTGGGCGGGCTGCTTCGCGATTGGGCGCCCGATCCCGAAGAGATCTGGCGTTTTACTCCGTTCTTCGACTTGAATATCTACCGTTTCTTCAAGGAAAGCCACAACCACCGGCGCACCGCCTTTCATCTGCTCTTCTTCGCCGCCATCCTGGTGGCCGAGTTCCTGCGCCAGACCATGGGCGATTTTTTCTACCAGAGCAAGGAGATTTTCTACCTGGCGCCGGACGCGCCTGGCTGGCCCCATCCGCCTCCCCTGACCATCCTGGCACTTTACGCCACCACGCTTTTCGCGGTGGCCATTCCGCTCAAAATCTGGAACAACGCGCGCAACGAGAGGAAGCTGGAAGAGCAGGAGCGGCTGCTGGTGGAGGCGCGCCTGGAGGCGCTCACCAGCCAGATCAATCCCCACTTCCTGTTCAATACGCTGAATTCGGTTTCTTCGCTGATCCGGACCAACCCCAACCAGGCGCGGACCATGGTGGCGAAGCTCTCGGCGGTCCTGCGGCGATTGTTGCGCAAGCACGAAAACTTCACCACCCTGCGCGAGGAGCTGAGCTTCATCGACGATTATCTTTCCATCGAAACCGTGCGCTTCGGCGACAAGCTGCGCTTCGAAAAGGACGTGGCTGAAGATACCCTCGATATGCTGGTGCCCAGCATGCTGCTGCAGCCGCTGGTGGAGAATTCCATCAAGCACGGGCTGGGCAGCAAGGTGGAGGGCGGCACCATCCGCATACGCGCGCGCCGCGGCAAATCCAGGCTGCACCTGCTGGTGGAGGACGACGGTGTGGGCATTCCCGAGGCCCAGCTCGCCACGGTGTTCGAGCAGGGCATTGGCATCGGCAACGTCAGCGAGCGGCTGAAAGTGCTGTTTGGCGACCAGTACCGTATGTGGATCGAAAGCCAGCCGGGCGAGGGCACCCGCACCCAGATCGAAGTGCCCGAGTTGCAGACCGATCTGGCGGCGGTTTCATGAGTATGAAAAACGAGCCGGCCGCGGACATGCTAAAGCAGGTTTACCCCCATTCCGCCGGGCGGCCGGGCGCCCATACCGGCCGCGGCTTTTTTTTCCGCGAGTCGTTGAAGTCGTTGTCGGTTACGGCATCGTTGTTTCCCAGCTCCCGGTTTCTGGCATCGGCCCTGTTGCGGCCCATCGACTTCGACAGGGCGCGAATCATTGTGGAACTGGGCATGGGGACGGGGGCCATCACCACCGAAATACTGCGACGCATGGCGCCCGGTTCGGTCCTGTTCGCAATCGAGGTCAACCCGGCGTTTATCGCCCACGTTCGAAGCAAGGTCCACGACTCCCGTTTTGTTCCGATTGCGGGCCGGGCCGAGCGCCTCGGCTCGATTCTCGGCAAAAGGGGCGTCCTTCGCGCGGATGCCATTGTCTCCTCTCTTGGGCTGACCAGCATGGCTCACGATCAGCGAGCCAGCATCGTCCGTCAGGCGGCCGAGCATCTTCACGAGGATGGAGTTCTGACTCAGTATCAGTACCTGCCCGCCTGCGCCAAACCAAACTGGGTGCGAGCCTTGGGACCGAAGCGTTTCGCCGAGGAGAGTTTCCTGCGCCAGTACTTTCGCGAGGTTCACTCCGAGCGCGTCATCTGGAATCTTCCGCCGGCTAAGGTGTATACCTGCCGGCCTTGAGAGTGGGGTAGGCCATCGTTTTTTGAGGTGAATCCCAAGCCCGATGCGGGCATGACGGTGAACTGCTCGCTCGAGGGCGCCACCGCGCGAAGCGCCACGGCGCGGATACTCCACGATGCGGACCTGAACGCCGCCAACACCTTCGCCACGCCCGACCGCATCACTCCGCGCGGTCACAAGATCGCGGTGGAAGCGGGGCGCATGATAGTCGATCTGCCGCCGCTTTCGGTGGTGACGGCGGCGGTGCGGCTGGGGTAGGTGGTTGGCGTTACTCGGTCTTCGAGTAGTAATAGGTGTACTTGCTGTACAACTCCGAAGCGCGAGCCCCGTTGGCCACGATCCCCAGAACATTGTTCTCGCACAGCGACTGCATGGCGCGCGTGACGTTATCGAAGGTGGTGGAACCGATTTTGACCACCAGAACGGTGCCGTCCGCCATGGTGGCGAGCAGGTTGGCGTCGGCCGAAAACAGCAGCGGCGGAGTGTCGAAAATGGCCCAGTTGAAGGCGCGCGGCAACTCCTCGAAAAGCGCCTTGGCCTGCCGCATGTTGAGCAGTTCGAGAGGATTTTTGACCGGCGTGCCGGCTGGCAACACGTACAGGCTCATGCCTTCGATGCGGCGCAGCGACTGCGGGAAGGTGCACTGGCCCGTCAGGTAGTCGGAAAGGCCCGGAGCGCGATCGATCTGGAAGAGATTGTGGATGATGGGACGCCGCAGGTCGAAATCGCCCAGCAGGACCGAACTTTCCGCCAGGTGAGACTGGGCCAGCGCCAGGTTGACCGCCGAAAAAGTCTTGCCTTCCGCCGGTGAAGGGCTGGTCACCACCACGGTGTGCAGCGGCTGCAGCGTTTGCAGATGGTTCAGGCGCGTGCGCAGCGTGCGGAACTCCTCCGCCGGCGTCTCGTGCGAGTTGTTGAGATCCAGCAGGTGGGATTCGGGAGCGGGTTGGAACGGCACCAGCGGCGCGTCGCCCAGCATGCCGGGATGAATGTTCAGCCGTATTGGTGTGGCAATCACGGGGGCCGAGGGGCCGCTCACCGGAAGAAACTCCGGCGTCCGGACCGGTTCCGGCGCCGTCGCCAACGGCGCCTCGTCGGGCCGCAGATCGCCCTTTTCGGCCCGGCGTAGTGCATCGTGTACCCGACTCATGTTTTCTCCAGTGGCGCGCGTCCCCGTCGGTTCCTAAGCATGGCCGAAATAGTAGTAGTAAGCCGAGCCGCTCATGGCAATCGACCCGATGATGATGGCGCTCGACCACGCCAGCCAGAACAATCGTCGCTTCCTGCGCACCAGCAACGCGTTTTCCAGCAGCGGAATGCTGCTCAACACGGGCAGATTGGTATACGCCCGAACATCCTTGAGGTTCTTCAGGGACGTATTCTTCACTTCCTTGGCGCCCGCCAGCAGAATGCCGGCCACCAGTCCCACCAGGGAGCCGATTCCGGCGATGGCGAGACGGTTGGGCTCCGAGGGGGCTTCAGGCAGCGACGCCGGGTCCAACGCTTCGAGTTTCTGTCCGGCCCCGGCTTCTTCCAGGTTCTTTGCGGTGATGGAAGCTTCCTGGCGTTTGACCATTTCCGAGTAGTTCTGCTTGGCCAGATCGTAATCCCGTAACAGCCGGGCATAAACCTGTTCGAGCGGCGGGCTCATATCGATGCTGGACTGCTTGGCCGCGATCTGCTTTTCCAATTCCGACCTCTGCCGCGTGCGCTCTTCAACATCCATGGTCGCCGCCTGGATGCGCACCTGCGTGGCCGCGGTTTGAGCCTGGACGTCTTGCAGGCTCTTCTGCATTTGCGGATTCGTCACCTTCCGCGTGGAGGGCTCGGCCGTGGCCGCGGCCGCCTGTTCAATCTCCTGCTTCTCGAGGTCCTCGCGCTCCGTCTCGAGGGCCGCCAGCCGCGCCTGCATGGTCTTGATATCCGGGTAATCCTCGGTGAACGACTGCTTTAACGCCGCCAGGTTCGACTTCGTGTCCTGGATGGCCTGGTTCAACCGGATGAGCCGCTCGTTCTTGACGGCTGTGGTCTGGTTGCCCACCGTGTCCTCCAGGTTGTTGGTAATGAAGGACGCTTGGTTCTTCAGGCTCTGCAGCGTGCTCTCCTGGAACATCTTCTCCTGGTTGTCGCGGTTGATGGCCTCATTGATCTGGTTGAGTTCCATCCGGAGCCCCTGCAGGGACTGGATGTTGGCCGGAAGTTGCTCCGGCAGACGGTTCTGGTTCGCGCTCTTGAATGTGGAAATCTCCGTATCCAGGCGTTCGAGGTTGTCCTTGGCGGTCCTCAATTCGTCGTTCAGGAAGTTGGTGGTCAGGGTGGCCTCGTTCTTTTGCACGGTGACGTTCTGGTTCATGAACCTGTTCACCAGTTCCCGCACCACCGCCTGCGCCTTATACCGATCGGTATAGGAGAACTGAATCAAGAAGGCCGATGCGAAACGGCGTTCCCCGCTGGAAGCGGGCGTCTCCATCATCTGGATCCTGATGTACTTGTTACGCATGTCCTGGATGATGTCTTCCAAGGGCAGGCGCTGCCGCTCTCTCTTGTACAGGTCCATCGAGGGCCGCTGGATGAGCTCCTGCAAGCTGCCGCGGCTGAGGATCTCCTGCTGCATCGAATTCAGCCGTTCCGCCATTTGCGTGTTGAGCACGCTGGGGACGAGGTTCTCGGGAACCACTGCCGGCGTGATGCGCATGACGGCCTGCGAAATATAGGTGTCCGGCCACAGGAACGCCACCACTACAGCCAAGACCAGGCCCGCGAACATCGGTCCGATGACCCACGACCGGTAGCGGCGCAGCATATCGATATAGTCTTCGACATCCGGTGGGCGCCGCGAGACATTCACATAGTTTTGCGGGGAAGCCATAAATCTCAGTACCTTCCTGCTTCAGTTCACGATAATCTTATCGCCCGGTTCCAGAAGAATATTCTGTTCCGGCTTTTTGCCGCGAGTGACCTGCCTGTAGTTGAACGTGAAATGCTTGTCCCCGCGCAGAATCAGAATCTTCGTCTGGTTGGCGAAATCCCGGAAGCCGCCGGCCTGGACCAGGGCTTCCAGCACGTTGGTCGGCACCACCAGGGGGAACGCACCGGGACGGTTTACTTCACCTAGGATGTAGTACTTCTTGCTGCCGACCGAAACAATGCCGACGTTGACTTGCGGATCCTTGATGAACTTCGCGAGCCGATCTCCAATGTCCTTCTCCAACTGTTCCGGAGTGCGGTCGGTGGCCGTGACATCGCCGATCAGCGGCACCGAGATTCGGCCGTCCGGCCGAACCAGGAACTGCCCCGAAACGTCGTTGTCGCGCCAGACCTTGACGAAGATCACATCCTCGGCGCCGATGACGTAAGTCTTGGAATCCACCGGCGCGGCTCCCGGAATCTTGTTCTCGGGCGAAGGTTTAGGCGCGGCCAGATTGGCTGGGACGGTGCCGGGTACCCCGGGCTCCGGCGGCTTGGCAGGCGGTGCTGCGCGCAAATCGTCCGGAGTCTGCAATTGAGGCGCTGGAGCGGCTTTCTCTTGCGGCGGAACAGCTTTTTCCTGTGTTCCAAGCGCTCCGCCTCCGTGTAGCAACGCAGGCAAAACCGCCACCCATGCGGACAATATCGCCTTTCTCATCACGTTCTTCGGAGAGTTCATCGGATTTCAGCAACCCGGATCACAATCATGCGACGACGCAACCGCGCCATAGGCACTCGTTCCCATCATTATAGCCTACGGCACCGGGAACTGGAGTGAAACAGCGTGGCGGTGTCTTGCAGTCCCGACACTCCCACCGGCGGCAAAGACCGCCGGCGCTACCTGGCCCCTAGCGGTAGCTGAACAGGGAAACGCGGAGGATGCCCGGATTGGCGGTCAGCCGCAGGCTGGCCCGGTCTCCGCCGCCCATGCCGGTGTCGTCGCCTGCCAGGTGGCGTCCCACCACCCACACGCCGTTCACGAACCTGCCTTCCTCCACCGCCGCCAGGCTGGCCATGGGGGTTGCCGCGACGGTGGATGAGAACTTGATGCCCAGGTTGGCGCCAGCCACCCAGAAATCGTCGGGACCGGTCTGTATGATGATGGCGTAGCCACGGCCGGCGGCCGGCGCTCCGCGGCCGCCGCCACCGCCCCCAGCCGCTTGAGGCACTCCCGCGGCGGACCTTCCCCCTCCGGTTGCCGGCGCCGCGGGCGGCGGCGCCGCTCCCCGCCCGCCCCCCATGGCAAGCTCGAACACGTAGTTCCCCATCGTCACCTTCTGGGCGCCCGTGCCCGCGTCAATCATCACCGCCTTCATGGCGCCGCTGGTCTGATGTTCCATGATCAACGGAGTGAGTTCCTTCAACACGCCATAGGCCGCCGCCAGGGGACTATCCGCGCCGACCTGCCGCTCGATGCCGAACGGCGAGAACATCTGCGCATTGAGCTGGCCGATGGCGTAGAACGCGTTGGCGGCGTCCCCGCGCGTCTCGGGGATGAACAGCGGGTTTCCGTTCCGGCTGTACATGGTGGCGATCTCGGCGAAGTTGGTCAAGTAGATGTCCGGGGCCAGTATGTCAATCTGCGGCGCGCCGGCCCGCCAGAAGTCGTGATTGTGGGCTTGCGGACCGCCGCTCGGGTAGTCGCCGGGCTGCTTGTCCTGGGGTTGCACCAGCCAGGCGTTCACGTACACCGGTATGGGCAACTCTTTCTTGCCTAGTTCCGTGACCCGGTTCATGTAGCGCGCGTAGTGCCAGGCCATGAAGGCCTCATCGGCGCCCGTGCCCTTGCCAAAAACCTCTTCCCAGGTTCCCGACGTCTTGCCGCCGGCGGCGTCCCACAGCTTCCTGGTTTCGGGCAGCAGGGTGTTCTTGTTCTTCTGGAGGTAGTCCATCAACTCCTTGGGCACCGGCGCGGCGAAAGCCTCGTTGGCCTCCTTCGACCGGTCCCTGGAGTCGCCCAGCAGGCCCACTTCGTTCTCCATCTGGATCATGATGACGGTGTGCGTGGGATCCGTCTCGCGCACGTGCCGCATGACGGCCGCATAGGCGCGGCCATCGGCTTCCATGTTGGTGGCGCTCAAAGTGGAGAGGATCTCGCGGCCCTTGCCGTCCTTGTCGCGGGCCACCGGGTACTTGTCCGGGTTGCGTTTGACCCAGGCGGGGGGATAGCTGGAGGTGCCGTTCTTCCAGCTTCCGAACCACAGCAGGACGACGTGCAGGCCGTTCAGCCTGGCGTCGCCGAGGGCCCCATCCAAGGCGCTGAAATCGAATTTGCCCTCTTGCGGCTCGGTCCAGCCCCAGCCGACGCCCACCAAAGCCGTGTTGAGGTTGGCTTTGACCAGGTTGGGCCACACGGGTCGCACGTTTTCGGCGGTGGAGGCGGCGTTATTCAGCAACTCGCCCGCCAAGCCCAGCCAGGGCCTGCCGTCGACGATCAATTGGGTCACGGCGCCCCGTTTTTCGAGGTGCGGAATCGGCGCGGCGGCCGAAGTCTGCGCGTTCAAGGTCACCGCGAACGCGAACAGGGTAATCGAGATCCACAGAATCCGATGTTTCATGGCTTGCTTCCTCAATAAGCTATCAGCTTTCAGCCCTCAGCTATCAGCTGAACCCCGCGCCGGGCGCTGTTGTTTTAGCTGAAAGCTGATTGCTGATAGCTGATAGCTTCGACTCAGAAATACAGCTTCAGGCCGAACTGAATGTAACGCGGGCCCCCGCCGCCGGCGCTGCCGGGCTGGTACAGTTCGCCAAAGCCGGCGTTATACGAACTCCGCAACTGGTAAAGCTTGTATCCCTGGGTGGTCGTGATGTCGTAGGAATTCGCCGTCGAGGCATAGAAACTGGCAGGCAAGGGAATGCTGAAAAAATTGTTCGGCAGTACGCCCGCGGAGTTACGGTAGCTGTTGACGTTGTTCACGATCTGATTATAGAGAACGTATCCCGGCGAGCCGGCGGTGGCGCTGTATGCCGGTTGGTTGTTGGCCGACGCCCAGGTGTTGTAGGCGGACGTCGAGAGCGTGGCGGTGCTCGGAGCACCCATGAAATCCACGCCGCCCGCGTTGTTCGGGTAGGTGCGGAATATGGGGTGGTTGAAAACGTTGAGGGCGTCCACGCGGAATTGCAGCCTGCGCTTTTCCCCGATGGCGAAGCTCTTTTGAACGGAGAGATCGAAGAACTGCGCCCAGGGCCCACGGGCGCCATCGAGAGTTCGAGGCGCGTCGCCATACGCGCCCACGGCGGGCCGTTCGAAAGCCGCCGGGTTCAGGTACGGCTGGCACCCCGTCCCGGTGGGACAGTTCATGTTAAACAGCGGGTTGATCAAAGGAACGCCGGAGATGATGTTCGGCCGCGCGGTATGCGTTTCACTCGGGTCGCCGAGATTATTGCTATCGGAGAGCGTGGCAGTGGCCGGGAAACCGCCGTTGATGCGCACGATGCCGGACATGGTCCATCCGCCGATCGCCATATCCACCGGCTTCCAGGCGTGCGCCAGGAATGCGCGCCCGCGCCCGAACGGCAGGTCGTAAAGTATCGAGTTATTGAACACAAAGCGTTGATCGAAACTCGACACCGAGCGATCCAGGCTGCGCGACGCCCCGAACGCCACCAACCCGTCAACCTGGCCGCCCACGTTGGTCAGAACGTTCTTATCGCCGCCCGAACTGGAAGCGTCGTCAATCGACTTGGCCCAGGTGAAGTTGTGCTGAGACATCAGGCCATGATGGCCGCGGTGCACGACGTTGACATAGCCCGCCTCGCGGTGGCTGTTGGCGGCGGCGTCGTACATCAGGTACAGGCTCGAAAAACCGACGAAGGGGCTTTCCAGAGTTCCGGGCTGAATGTTGATGACTTTGCCAGTGGTGCCCACGCGGCCCAGCGGATCGGCTACCGACGCCGTAGTGGTGTTGATGTTCTGCGCTTCCTCGGCGTTCAGCAGGTTGGAATTGCGGGGATCGATGTTCTCTTTCGGCTCGAACAGGTGCGTGCCTTTCAGTCCGACGTAAGAGAGTTCCACCGACGTCGAGGAGTTCACTTCCCAGGAAATGGTGAAGTTCCAGTTCTGCACATAGGGCGTGTGATAGTTGGGCGATATCGCAAAACCGAGCCCCCCGATATTCAAACTGCTGTTGGCTGCGCTGCTGTACAGGAGGCCGTTCGCCGGCGCACCCACGGCCTGGTCGGGGGTGATCGCGGTAAGCAACGGCGGGTTCTCGCCGAGGCGCATGATGTAGTTCGGATTCACCTGCCCCGTGGTGGGGCTATAGGCACTGGTGGTGTTGCTGAAATCGGGTTGAGGCAAGCGGTTGGCGCCGCTCACGGGAGCGTGCGAGAGGCCGTAGCCGCCGCGGACGGTGACCCGGTGCGCCTGCAAGAACCTGGGGCTCCACGCAAACCCGAAACGCGGCTCGAAATCCGTGTAATCCGTGGGCGTCAGGTAACGTGAATTCCCGCCCAGGCCCGCGTATGCGAACGGAGGCACCCATACGGAACTCAGCACCGTGCCATCGGCCAGCGTCATGGGCGTGGCGAGGGGGTAGGATTTTGCCAGATCGGGGCGGTACACGCCCTGGTGGTCATACTTCTCCGTGCGCGGCATTTGGAGTGTGTAACGCACACCCAGGTTGAGCGTGAGGTTGGGCCTGACTCTCCAGTCGTCCTGAATGAACCCGTCTCCGGCGTTCCACCGGTAGTAGTAGGGAACCACCGCGTTGCGCATGGTGATGCCGCTCGGAATCCCGAGTTCAAAGGAAGCGAAGCTGTTTCCACCGGTCCCGTTGGAGGCCGCCGAATTGGTTTGCGCCGCCGAAAAAGAGTAAACGCCTCCGATGCCCGCGTAGATCGGAATCACGTTCTGCTGCGCCTTCGAAGCGTCGGCGCCGATCTTGATGCTCATCTTGCCCCTGGTCAGATACACGATGTTGGTAAGGGCATAGCGGTTCTCGTGATCCTGGTTTTCGGTGGATCCCTGGCCGCCCACGTCCGGCAGAGACGGCAAGCCGCCATGAAACAGGCTCGGCAATCCCAATTCGGTGTTGAGGTTCTCGCCGGTCTGCGGGTCCCATTGGGGCGCCGCGGTATTGGCGAAGTTGCCGCGCGTGAAGTTCAGGCGAAGATCGTTCATCACGGTCGGTGAAATCACCCGCGTGTAGGTGAACAGCGCCTGCTTGGCATAGCTGTAATCGGCCTGGTTGGAGGTGGGCGACGTGGGCGTCATCTGGGTCTTGATGATGGGCGTGGAAGTAAAGCGGAAGCTGACGTGGTCCTTCTCGGTAAAGAGCTCGTCGACCTTGACCGTCAACCGTCTTTCGTCGGCGGCGAGCAGCCGCGGGTTATACAGGTTAAAGACCGCGCCGCTGGAGCCGATATAGAAGGGACCGGGCGCCGCATAGTACTGCAGCGACTTGGTGTAGGTGGAATCGATCATCGATGCCGGAATAATGTTGCCGGGGAACGGCGTGTAGGTCTGCCCGGTGGCAGGCACCGGCATGGCCGTGAACTGATTGTTGTTCACCACCGAATACTGGTCGTAAAGAGTCGCCACGCCCGTGCTGGCGAGGCCGTACTTGGTGGCCACGTCCGTGGGCAGGGTTCCCGACGAGGTCACCACCGTATTGCTCCAGTCTCCCGTGCGTTCGGCGGCGGTGGGCAGCAGCGCGTCCTGCGCCAGGAAGTCCCGCCGCCAGTTGGGTTCGTAGGCCGCAAACCAAAATGTCTTGTTCTTGCCGTTGTAGAGCTTCGGAATGTAAACCGGGCCGCCCGCCGCGATGGAGCTCTGATTGTATTTCATGGTTGGTTTGGATCGGTTGATGGTAGCCAGCGTAAAGGGCGCGGCGGCGAAGGCGGGGTTGCGGTTGTACCACAGCGCCGTGCCGCTGAACTGGTTGGTGCCCGATTTTGTGGTGGCATTGATAATGCCGCCGCCGCTGGTTCCGTACTCCGCGGAGTAGGCGGTGCTTTGCACCGTGAACTCCTGAACGGTTTCAGGCGAGAAGCTCACCATGGTGCGCGAGAGACTGACACCCGTGTTATTGGTGCCATCCGCCAGAAACTGAGTGCTCAGAGGCCTGCCGCCGTTCACGCTCAGGGCGCACCCCGGACAGGTGGTGACGCTGACGATGACCCCATACTCGCTGCCCGCGTCGCCCGAAGTGTTGGGCTGCGTCAGGGTCAGATCGAGCACGCTGCGGTTCACCAGCGGCAGGTCGTGGATCTCGCGCTCGGTGACCACGCTGTTGGTGGTTCCGGATTCGGTGTTCACCATGGCCGCGCTGGCCTGCACTTCTACAGTGGTTGAGACCATTCCGGTCTGCAGCGACAGGGTGACGCTGGCAATCTCCGCGGTGTCGACCTTGACGTTCTCGACCGTCTCTCTCTTGAAGCCCGGGGCTTCGGCCGTGACGCTGTAGGTCACGGGATCGAGGTTCTCGACGCTGAAGGAGCCGATCGAGGAGGTCTTGGTTCGCGTCTCCTGATTGGTTCCATTGTTCTTGACGATGATGGTGGCCCCTGGCACTGTGCCGCCCGAAGGGTCAACCACGGTACCGGCGATGCCACCCCGGTTCGTCTGTCCGGCAAGCAGACCGGCGCAGAACAGAAGCGCGCTTACTACACGGCAGGTTCTCATTCGTCACTCCAGAAGCAAAAGACCATAATCGGATCTATGTTTTCACCTTTCCATTCCGGATGCAAGGGCTTTCGTGGCGCCGGGCCCAGAGGGCACCCCCTTGCCGCCGGTGGGGTTGTCCGATTGGAAGGAACACCGGCGACAAGATCCGCATCGGACGCAACGTCGCCGGCGCTACTAGCACGCCGTCACCGATAGCGATAGAGCTTCACGTGCTGAATGGTAGGGCCGTCGCCGCCAAAGATCAAGCCGCTACCCGATTGATTCTTACCGGCCGCGGCCGCCTGGTCGTACTCCAGAACCACGTCGTCCCCGTTCACCCGGCGGCCCGGAATCCACTTGCCATCCACGAATCTTCCCGTCTCCACGGGGCCCAGGCCCGCGATTTCCGGCCCCGGCGTGATAGGCGTGAAGACGATTTGCACATCGCGGCCGGCGATGAAGTACTCGTTGGGACCCACCGAGACGACGATGGCATAGCCCAGCGCCGGCACCGGGTTCCGCCGGTTGCGCTGAATGTCGATGTTCACCACGTAATCCCCCAGCGCGATGTCCTTCCTCGGTTGCTGGGTGGTGAGCCACGCCGCGCCGATGGTCCCCTTGGCTTGCGCATCCGTAATCAGCGGCGTCATCTGCGCCAGCACCGCATAGGCCTTGGCCAGCGGTATATCCTCGATGGCGTTCGACACCGGCGTGTTGGCGCCGGGCCGCGTCTCTCCCCAGCGCTCCGGACTATTGACGCCGAACGGCGAGTAGCCGATGCCGGCGTGCTGCCCGATGCCATAAAACGCGTTGGCCGCGCCGCCCAGGTCGCCATACGACTCCGGCACGAAGAGCGGATTATTGGGCCGGTGGAAGCGCTCCGACCAGTCGTTGAAGTTGCGCAGATGCACGTCCGGCGCGTTGATGTCGATGGAGGGGGCGCCGGCCTTCCAAACGTCGATTACCAGCGGCTCCGGGCAGCCCGACGGGTAATCGCCCGGCGCCTGGTCCTGCGGCTGCACCAGCCAGGTGTTGGTGAACACCGGCAGCGGATATTCGGATTTCCCCGCCTTGGCCATGTGCTCCAGGTAGCGCGCGTAATTCCAGGCCATGAAGATCTCGTCGGCGGCGGTGGATTTGCCGAAGACTTCCTGCCACGTGCCGGTGGTCTTCGAGCCCGCGGCCTCCCACAGCTTGCGCAGATCGGGCCACAGCGCCGGCTTGTTCTTTTGCAGATACTCCATCAGCTCCGGCGGCACCGGCTTGGCGAATGCAGCCTCGGCCGGGGCGGAGTGGTCGCGCGTATCGCCGATGAGACCCACTTCGTTCTGCAACTGGATCATGAGCACCGTGCGCCGCGCGGTGTCCGTTTCTTTCAGATGGCGCATGAAGGCGGTATAGGCGCGGGTGTCGGATGCCAGGCTGGCTTCACCCAGTGTGGAGAGCACTTCCACGGGCTTGCCGCTCTTGAGGCGGGCGCGCGGGAACCGCTGCTGGTCTGCCTTCACCCATTCCGGCGTGAAGCTTGAAAGACCGTTCTTCCAACTGCCGAACCACAGGAAGATGAGGCGCAGGTTGTGTTTCCGGGCGCCGTCGAGCAGGCCATCGACGAGGCTGAAGTCGTACTTGCCTTCCTGAGGCTCCACCCAGTCCCACCCAATGCCCACCAGGACGGTGTTGAGGTTCGCCCGGACGATTTTCGGCCACGCGGTTTCCATGTACTCGAGGCTGGAAGAGGCGGTGTTATCCGTCTCGCCTGCCAGCGCGAGCCAGGGCTTGCCATCGACGATCAGTTGCGTCGCGAGGCCGCGCTTTTCCAGGTGCGGAATCGGCGCGGCGGCCGGAGTTTGCGCGCGTGCCGCGACGGCCAGCGCGAATAGAATGGCGCAGATGCACAGTATCCGATTTCTCATGCCCGATCTCCTCACCGATACCGGTACAACTTGACGTGCTGAATGCCGGGCCCGTCGTCCATGAAGCGCAGTCCGCTGCCGGACTGGTTGGCCGCGGCGGCCTTGGCCTGGTCGTACTCCAGCACGCAATCGTCCCCGGCCAGCAGCCGCGTCACCACCCACGCGCCGTTTTCAAACCGGCCCTCTTCCACCTTGGCCAGTCCGGCGATGGGCGGCCCAGGCGTCTTGGGAAGGAAGGTGACCTGAACGTCGTAGCCGGACACCCAGAACTCATCCTGCCCCCCGGCAATGACAATCGCGTAACCCACATCGGGAACCACAGTGGGAGCGCGCCGGTTGCGCCTGAGATTGACGTTCACCGTGTAGCCGCCCAGCTCGATGTCTTTCATTTGCACGAGGCTCTTGCTGAGCCACGCCGCCTGAATGGTGCCCTTCTCCTGCGCTTCGAGAATCATCGGGCTGAGTTGGCCGAGCACCTTGTAGGCCCTGGCAAACGGGAGGCTCGCGAGGTCCGTCGGCGCCGCGACCACGGCCCCGGTTCCCGGCCGGAAACCGAGCAGCCGCTGGGGCTGATCGATGCCCATGGGCGAGTAACCGATGCCGTTGTGCTGCCCGATGGCGTAGAACGCGTTGGCCGCGCCGCCAACCGTTGCGGCCGATTCCGGTATGAAGAGCGGGCTGCCCTTGCGGCTATAGCGGTCGGCCAGCTCGTTGAAGTTCGGCAGGTAGACGTCCGGCGCCAGGATGTCGATCTGCGGCCCGCCGGCGCGCCAGATATCGTGCATGTGATCCTGCGGCCCGCCGCTCGGGTAATCGCCCGGCCCCTTGTCTTCGGGCTGGACGATCCAGGCGTTCACGTACATCGGCACGGGGTATTCGGCCTTGCCGGCCTCCGCCACCTTGCCGATATAGCTCGAATAATTCCACGCCATGAAGACCTCGTCCGCCTTGCCCTTGCCGGCGCCGAAGATCTGTTCCCAGGTTCCCGAAGTCTTCGCGCCGGCCGCGCCCCACACCTTCATGGTTTCCGGCAGCAGCGAATCCTTGTGCGCCTGCAGGTAATCGGTCAACGCCTTCGGCACCGGCTTGGCGAAGGCCTCGTTGGCCAGCGCGGAACGGTCGCGCGAATCGCCGAGGATGCCGACTTCATTTTCCAACTGGACCATGATCGTGGTGCGCGCCGGCAAATCGCCTTCCTTGATGTGCCGCATGAAGGCCGCGAAGGCTTTGGCGTCGGCGGTGCGGTTGGCTTCGCTCAATGTGGAGAGCACCTCGACGGTCTTGCCGCCCGCCAGTTGGGCGCGCGGGAAGCGGTCCTGGTTCGCCACCACCCACGCCGGAGCGAAGTTGGTAAGCCCATTCTTCCAGCTTCCGAACCACAGCCACGCGATGCGCATGTTGTTGGCGCGCGCGTCCTGGATGATGTTGTCCGCGAAGGTGAAATCGAATTTGCCCTCTTCGGGCTCGATCCACGCCCAAGCGATAGGGGCCAGCACCGTGTTGAGACCAATGGTCGCCAGGTTCGGCCACACCGCTTTCATGTGCTCGGGGCTGGAGGCAGCCGTGTTGGTCAGCTCGCCTGCGAGGGCCAGGAACGGCTTGCCCTCGACAATGAGCTGGGTGGCGGCGCCGCGCTTCTCCAGGTGGGCAACGGGAGGGCCGGTGGTGGTGGTCGTGGTTGGGGCGCACGCGGTCATGAGGGCCAGCGCGACGACGAGCGCCAAGCAGGCAAGATTGCGATGTTGCATAATTTTCGCCTTTCGGGTCATATTCTCTGATGCATTGTACTATCATTCGGGCGACGGTATGCGCCGCCTCGAATGGTTGCGATGTTTGCCCAAGGCGCGTTGCTTCGCGACAAAGCCCTGCGTGGCGCGGCTCCGCTTCCCCACGGGGGAAGTTTCGGTGTCAGCTCGTAAGGGGCTTGAGATTCGCGTCTTCCGGGGCAGACGAGTGTGAATTTCCGGGGGGGCCGGGGATCTTCGAACCTGTGCCCGCGATAGGCTTGTTCTGCACCATCCAGATGAGGGTGTCAACCTGGTCAAAAACGACTCGGGACCACGCCGCTTGCACGAACTCGTCAGGATCCCCTCGTAGCTTTCTTGAATCGACTCGCCATAATATCCCGCAGCTTGTGGTAGTGAGGCTCTGTATCAGCCATCCAGAGAATATCTGCATAATCGCCGCCGCTCGGATACGGGCACTCGACCAGGCGCGTTATGATTCCAAGATCGCTTCCTTTGCCTTGGGTGGGCCAGCTTCTCTTGTACTGAGCACCCTTGCTGTCCAGGAGCTTGCGGTCAATGACTAAGCGCATCCCCTTATAGCCGGACTTTTCAAGGGCGAGCACGTCAAGATAATCATCTTCGTTCTTGTATTGCGTCCCAACATGTAAGCCACCCGCTATAATGTTGTTGGTATTCACGGTCAGGGACTGGTTGTGCCATCCTGCAATCGAGCCTCGGAACCAGAACGGCAGTTCTCGTTTCTTTGTATCGTAGAAGGCCTGAGTGAATAGATGGATTCCGATGCCGACAGCTTGGTCGAAGTCCTCGCAGAGCACCGAAACGCTGTCTCCCGCGAGGACGACCGTGTAGTCTCCTTGTCTGTGCAGTTCCGGCGTTAGGTAGGTGATTTGGTCACACAGAAAATCGTTGAACTCTTGAACGCGGCCGCGAACACCTTTCGCGCCACCGTCTGCCACATCTTCTGGACCCCAAGCAGGTCGATATAGAGAATGGTACGCTTCGCCATGGGCGCAACACCTTCCAGACTGAGTATCGTATTAACAGGCCCGGAAATCAATGTCCATGGGCAGCCGCCAGGAGCGGTGGGCCTAATCGCGAAGCGCCTGCACTGGCGACTCGTCCGCCATCGGGAGTTTCGTCCTGATTTGCAGTTGGGCTTGCCGGATGGCGCCCCCGTCGCAACGTTGGAGCAGATTTTGTAGGTCTTGCTCGTTTGAGAGCTTGTAGAAGGTTTTCTCCGGCGCCAGGTACACGAGCGCTTTCTTGCCCGCGCTGATGAGTTGCTGGATGTTGTTGAGGGTGCCCTTGCTCTTTCCATCCCACAGCATCATTCCGCACTTGGCATCGTGGGCCATTGCCAGGTCTTTGGCCGCATAGTACGCGAAACCCGAGCGGCCCGGCGGGGTCGCGACATGCTTGGCCGGCCAATTGCCCAGGTTGTTCCGGCATTGCTCCATGCAGTAGACCGTCACGTGTCCGTAGCCACGGCTTGCCAAATGCTGCTGGACCGCCTTGTCCGCCCCGCTGGCATCGCCGACGAAGATCATGCACTGGCGGTTGATCAAGTCGTCAAGCTTGTCCAGGATGATGCCGTTCAGCCGTGAGACCGCTCGCGATCCGCCAATGAATACGCTCGTCATGCGAGTTTGCGCGTCTGAGTCAAGGTTAGCAAATACACGGCACGCGCGCCGCCGGTTATGGTGAGCAATTGAGCAATCGCGCCGGCAGTAGCGCCGGACCGGTACAGATCGTCGATGAGCAGCAGGCGTTTGCCCTTGGTCTTGGTGGCATCGACGGAAAAGGCGTCCTTGAGGATCTCGGCGCGCTTGGCGTAATCGAAAACGTCTTTGAGCCGCCCCGTGCTCTTCATTTTGGCCAGACAGCCTTCGCACAAGGGCACGCGCAGGTAGTCGCCCAGTGCCCTCGCCACTCCGATCACGGGCTGGTGCTTGCGCGCTGTGTTGGAGGGCGGCACCGGCACGATGGCATCGACGGGGATCGCCCACCTCTTTACGAACTCTCCCGCCGCCGCGACGATCTCCGGGATTGCTGCCTGATCCCCGCGGTTCTTCAGCCGATAGAGCAACTCTCCCAGCGGCGAGCGTACGGTGTCAAACACCGCGTGCCCATAGGCGTTGTGGCCGATCATCGTGCTGCTGGTGGTGTGCACATCCAGGGCATACCCGTCGGTCCACGGGCCACGGAGCTTGCGCGGATTGATCTTGGCCGGCATGGCTTTCCGGTGAAGTTTCCGCCTTTCGGGTGATCTTTCCTGATGCATTTTACATTATTTGTACCTTGCCCTGCGCGCGCTGTTGTATTCTGTATGTTCCCCGAATCAGCAGCGAATAAGGAGACTTCATGACTCTGCCGCACAGCTACGGACTGGTGTTGATGCTCACGATTCTGACCATGATCTGCTGGGGATCGTGGGCCAATGTTCTTAAGCTCGCCAAAGGCTGGCGCTTTGAACTGCTCTACTACGACTACTCGATTGGCGTGGCGCTGGGCGCACTCCTGGCGGGGCTGACCTTCGGCACGTGGGGGTCGGACGGCCTGCAATTCCTGGACGATCTTTCGCGCGCGGGCACCACCAATATTCTCTGCGGGTTCCTCGGCGGCGTCGTGTTCAACCTCTCGAACATTCTGGTGGTGGGCGCCATTGCCGTGGCGGGCATGGGAGTAGGGTTCCCCATCGGCGTGGGCCTCGCTCTGATAGTCGGGGTCATCTGGAACTACATCGTCAACCCGCAAGGGAATCCGTTTCTGCTGTTCATCGGCGTTGCCTTGATTGTGGGCGCTATCATCGCGGACGCCATCGCCTACCGGGCGCTGGCCGTCAGCCGGAGCACCGGGGACAAAGCGGATGCGGCCGCCAAACGAGCGGCCACTTGGAAAGGCATACGGCTGGCCGTCATCGGCGGCATTCTGATGGGCACGTTTTACCCGCTGGTCGAAATCGGCAAGAGCGGCCCCAACGGCCTCGGCCCCTACGCGGTCGGATTCGTCTTTGCGCTGGGCGTGCTGGCCTCGGTCTTTGTGTACAACCTCTACTTCTTGCGCTTCCCCATCGACGGCCCCCGCCTGAGGTTTGGAGACTACTTGAAAGGCAGTTGGTGGGTGCACTTGCTCGGCATCATAGGCGGCATGGTGTGGATCGCCGGGTCGCTCTCGAACTTCGTGGCCGCGAGCGCGCCGAAGGAGTTGCAGGTGGGACCGGCCATCAGCTACGCCATCGGGCAAGGCTCCACGATGGTGGGGGCGCTGTGGGGCGTCCTGGTGTGGAAGGAATTCGCGGGAGGCGGCGCGCGTGTGAACCGGCTGCTGGTGCTGATGTTCGTGCTCTTTCTGGCCGGGCTGGGGATGGTCTCCATCGCCCCGCTCTTTGCGCGATAGGTGGAACGTGGAACCACTACTCCTGGGCATCGATGTTGGGACCAGCTCCGTGAAAGCCGTCCTGCTGGACCTTCGCGGAAACCTGTGCGCGGTCTGCCAGGCCGAATATCCGCTGCATCACATACGGCCCGCGTGGGTGGAGCAAGACCCCGACGACTGGTGGCGGGCCACCTGCCAGGCGATTCGCGAGGCGCTTGGCAAGGCGCCGCACGGGGCGGAACGGGTCTTGGGATTGGCCGTGAGTTCCCAGGCGCCTACGTTGTTGCCGCTGGATGGCGCCGGCCGGCCGCTGCGCCCGGCCATGATCTGGATGGACCGGCGCGCGGAAGCGGAGTCGGCGCGGCTCACCGAATTGCTGGGCGCGGAGGAGATCCACCGCATCACTGGCAACCGGCCCGACGAATTCTATGTGGCCGCGCGCCTGCTCTGGCTGCGGGACCACGAACCCGACGTCCTGAGACAGACCGCGAAGTTCGTCCAGGTCAACGGTTACGTCAACTACCGTCTTACGGGACGGATCGGCATGGACCCGGCGCACGCCGTGCTGCTGCAAATGCGCAACTACGCCACCGGTGAGTGGTCCCAGGCGCTCTGCTCGGCCTGCGGCGTGGAACCGGCGCAATTCCCGGAGGTGCTGGAAGCGCACGGCGTGCAGGGAGAAGTCACCGCCGAGGCCGCGCAGGCTACCGGCCTTCGAACGGGCACTCCGGTGATGGCTGGAACGGTGGACAGCGCCTCGGCGGCTTTGGAAGTGGGCGTGGTCGAACCTGGCATAGCGGCCGAAATGACGGGCACCTCCACGGTGGTCATTATTCCCAATGACAGCGGTCTCACGGAGCCGGCCCTGATTGCCATGCCGCACGCCCTGCCGGGACTGCACCTGCTGCTCGGCGCCATGGTCTCTTCCGGCGGCTGCCTGCGATGGTTCCGCGACCAGCTTGGGCAGTCAGAGGTGCAAGCTGCCGCAGAACAGAAGACCGACGCATTCGATCTGCTGACCGAGCAGGCGGCCGAGGCGCCGCTGGGCAGCGACGGGGTGATCTTCCTTCCCTACATGATGGGGGAACGCTCGCCTTTGTGGCATACCAACGCGCGCGGGGTGTTCTTTGGCCTGTCGCTCGCGACCCGCAAGGCGGCACTCACGCGCTCCATTCTGGAGGGCGCGGCCTTTGCCCTCCGCCACAACGTGGAGGTGGCCACGCGCGCCGGCGCCGAGGTCCGGGAGATGCGAAGCGTGGGCGGATGCAGCCGCAGCGATCTCTGGAATCAGATCAAGGCCGACGTGTTGGGAATGCCGTTGCTGCTGCCTCGCACCTCGGTCGGGTCCCCGTTCGGCGCCGCCATCCTGGCGGGGATGGGGGCCGGAGCCTTTCCCGACGTGCGGAAATCGCTGCTCGAGATGGTGAAGCTAGACCGGCGCTTCGAGCCGAATCAGGCTAATCGCGAGAAATATTCGCGCATCTACCAGGTATTTCGGGATATCTACCTTCACCTGAAGGACGATTTCGATCGCGCCGCCGCCGTCACGCCGTGAACCCTCTCCAGAAGTTGGATGGTGCGCTCGACCTCGGCGGCGGCCTCGCGCCCGGACCACCCGAGAACCGGCGCCACGATGGCCGCCAGTTCCTCCAGCAAGGGACCGTTCACCTCGCCCAGCAAGCCCATTAGGGTTCGCCGCAGGATCAGATCGTCGAGGTGGACCACCCGTTCGTAACGCGCTATGAATTCGATCTCGCGGCGGGAGTAGTGGGCGTGATAGTTGAGGGGCACATCCAGGCCCGCCTGCAGGTAGGCGGCGACTTTATCCGCCCCCGTGCCGTAGCGCTCCAGCAGCGTGGCGAGCCTCGCCTGCGGCAGTCCGGTACCCTCCGGCATTCTGGGGTAGCCCTTGCCGCCGCCGATGGGAAGGTCCGCCGAACTGCGGACTCGCGGGCGTGCCAGGGTCCGCAGGATTTCGTCGCAGACCTTCTCGGCAAGCGCGCGGAAGGTGGTCCACTTTCCGCCCACCAGCGAGTAGATCGGGAAATCGATTCCGTTGCCCGGGGGCAACACCGGGTAGCTGTGGTCCCGGCTGATCTGGCCGGGGGTCAGGGCGTCGCTGCGGGGCAGAGGGCGGACCCCGCAAAACCGAAAGACCACGTGCGAACGATCCACCCGGATGGAAGGGAAGGCCATCCGCATGGCATCCAGAATGTAGTCGACTTCATCTTCGTCGCAGACCGCATCCGGATTTTCCTCGGGGATATCGGTGGCGCCGGCGATGATCCTGCCGTGGACGGCGTAGAAGATGCAGATGCGGCCATCCCGGTTGACGAAGTAGATCATGTCGTCCCCGGTCGCCCGCACCAGCTCGGGATGGTCCAGCACCACGTGGGAACCCCTGGTGCCGCCGATGAAGCCGGAATCGCGCCCCAGTCCGCGATTGGTGAAATCGATCCACGGGCCGGTGGCGTTGACCACGATCCGCGGCCGCACCTCGCAGGTCTCGCCGGAGACCTCGTCGCGCAGGACGACGGCGCCGCCCGCCGCGCTCACCGGCCGGACGTAATTCAGCGCGCGCGCCCCGCCGAACGCGGCTTCGGCGTCTTGAACCAGTTCCAGGCACAACCGTTCGGGATAGGTGATTCTGGCGTCGTAGTAAGTGGCCGTGCAGATCACTTCGGGGTTGAGAGCGGGCCGCCGCTCGAGCGCCGCCCGCCGGAAACGGAAGCGGTGCCTCGGCAGCGGGGACCGGCGGCCGGCCAGAAGGTCGTACCACACGAGAGCGGCCTTGATGAGGAGCGCGCCGCGGTCACCGGGCTTGGCGGGCCATCCCAGGAGGTTCCGTATGGCGGGAAAAACGCCGGCCGTCCAACTGAAGATCGGAATCGTGGTGGCCAGCGGCTTGACGTAGTGGGGGGCGTTCTGCAGCAGCCGGTTTCGCTCCTGGAGGGACTCGCGCACCAGGCGGAATTCCGCGTTCTCCAGGTAGCGGAGGCCGCCATGAATGATGCGCGTCATGGCGGCGCTGGTCCCGGCGCAGAAGTCCGACTTTTCGACCAGCAGGGCATCGATTCCCTGCAGCGCCAACTCGGCCAGCAATCCTATGCCGTTGATTCCCCCGCCGACTATCAGAACGGAGACATCGCCGTGATTTCGAAGGGAGGCAAATTCTGGCCGCATCCAGGCTCCGCAGGCTCTGACACTATTCTACAAATCTCCGGTTGAGATCCGCGCCGGTGCGCGCCGTAGGGAACGCGGCGCGCGCCGGCGCGGGATACAGCTTCGTTTAGGGCCGAAACCCAGGTTTTAGAAGTACACCTTCATCGCCACCTGGATTAATCGGGGCGAGCCGAACGACGTGATTTCGCCGAACGTCCCACTGGTGATATTGCCGCCCGGAGCGTTGGCGTTGGCGTGATTCATGATGTTGAAGAAGTCGGCGCGCAGGTCGAGCTTCCAACGCTCGCCCACGGTGAACCGCCTGGTCAGAGCCATGTCGAAATTGATCTGGCCCGGGCCATAGACGGCGTTCCGGCCCACGTTGCCGAACTGGCCGCTGAATACGGTGCAGGCGGCGTTCGATCCGGTGCACTGGAAGGCCGCCGGATTGAGCCAGTAATGCGGGTCGTTGGCTGGGCCTCCATATACCTGGGTGGGCAACACGTCGTAGGGGCGATCCAGCCCCTGGCCGCTCAGGGAAATATCCTTGCCGCCAATGGACATCTGCATCGGGTTGCCCGTGAAGAGGCTGATCACCGGTGAGAGCTGCCAGTCTTTCGTCAGCGCCTTGGCGACGTTGTTGCCTACCCCTGGGCTGGTGGCTACCAGCGTGGTGTTGAAGACCTGTCGGTGGTCGTAGCCGCAAGGCCCGCGTTCGCCAGTTGCGCGGTTGAACGAATTCTGATACAGCACGCCCGCCAGTTCTCCCGCCATATCCCACGAGCTGGTGCAATGGCTCCAGCCGTAGTTGCTCAGGATGGTGTAATGGCCGGAAAAGTGGCGCTCGATGGAAAGCAGCAGGCCATGGTACTCGGAGTTGCCGCCGGGGTCGCTCTGCTGGATATTGGCGTAATACTGCCCCGTGGTGGGGTTGTCCAGGTAAGTCGCACGCCGCTGGTTGGTGTTGGCAGTGCTGGCTACCGCCCCGTTGGGGCCAAGCGCACCCGGTATGTCTTGATTGATATCGGTCGATCCCAGGATGTGCCGGCCCGCGTTACCCATGTAATTCGCTTTGACCACCCAGTTGGTGGCAATCTGCCGTTGGTAACTGAGGTTCCACATCATCACACCAGTGACCGGCATGTTCCCCGGAATGGTGACGTAAACGCCTTGCGTCGGGAAGACCGCGGCGCCCGGGAACGGATCGCCTGTCTTGCCGAGCAATGTGTAACTCGCGAACGGGTTCGAGAACTGGCCGCTGGTAAGCTGGATCGAAGAGACATAGGGCGAATTGGTGGTCCAGCGCTCGGGATAAAACAGCATGGTGGTGTCGTGATTGTAATTGAACGACGCGCGAATGGTCTGCTTGCCATCGCCCTTCGGATCCCAAACCAGGCCCAGCCGGGGCGAGAAAGTGGCCCAATGCGATGCCGTGAACGCTTTGCCGTAGGGATCTTGCGCCGTATCCGTGGAGAAGACCAGGCCAGCCGGAGTGTTGGGGTAGGCCGGGCTGTGCCAGCCCTGCGTAAACAGGGGCCAACTGAACTGGCCGCCGCGCCCGAACTTGTCGTATGCCGGCACGGAGGGCTCCCAGCGCACGCCCAGGTTGATGCTCAAGTGCTGCGTGGCGTGGAAGGCATCTTGCACGTAAGCCGCCATCACCGTCTGGCGCAGGTAATCGGAGATGACGTACCCATCCGTCAACATCGAAAAACGGCCGATCAGCAGGTCCGCCAAGCCATCGCCGGTGACCTGGCCATTGAACTGGAACATCCCGTTGGACTGCTGGTTGTTGAAAGAGTTGAACTGGTCCTTGCGGCCATCGAATCCGAACCCGATCTGGTGTTTGCCTTTGATGATCGAGAAATCGTCCGCCATCTGGTAGGTATTGATGTCGAAATTCGCAAAGGCGCAGCTACCGCAACCGATGCCGAATCCGCCGCCCGAGTAACCGCTCACGGCGATGTTCGAATAGTTCGCGGTGTTGAGGTACATGTTCACGCCCAGGTCCTTGGGACTGGGTAGGTTGGGCGGGCCCGCACGGTTGTCCCGGCGCCGGTCGAACGTGGCGTGGAACGAGTTGACCATGGTGGCGCTAACCGTATAGGTGTCGCCGATGGTCCAGGTCTGCGACCTGTCCCAGTTGCCCGCGGTTTGGGTGGTCAGGGCGTTCTTTCCGTCGAAAATCGGGAGCTGCAGGTAGTCGTACATGTAGAAGCGGCCGAAGAATACGTTCTTGCTGCTCATGTTGTAGTCGATGCGGCCGATGAATTGATCGTCGGGGTTGTTCAACGGGACGCCGTACAAGTAGGTGCCGCACGGATTCGAGGAAACCGGGAAGTAGGTGGAGGCCAGCTTGAACCCCGCCGGATCGAATGTGGAAACCGGAATCTGGTTGCCGGGGTACGGGTTGCCGTTCACGTCCTTCAGTTGTTTTGCCGCGCCCAGGCAGCCGGGGCCGGCGGGGGGCTTGACGGCATCCACCACGCTGAAGTCGCCTTTCAGAGTGGCGGCTGTGGGGTCATAAGCCGTTTGGTTCGCGGGATCGCTGCGCTGCCGCGTGCCCTGGTAGCCGCCGAAGTAGAACAGCTTGTCCTTGATGATATGGCCGCCGGCCGTGCCGCCGAACTGGTTGCGCTTCAGAGTGTCAAGGAGAGGTTGCGAAAGCACCGTGCCCTTGGTCCGCGCGTTCAGCTTGTAATTGCGGAGAAACCAGAATATGTCGCCGTGCAAGGCATTGGTGCCGGACTTGGTCACGATGTTGACCACGCCACCCGGATGCAATCCGTATTGCGCCGGCAGACCGTTGGCTTGCAGGTTGAATTCCATGATCGCGTCCGGGAACGGAATGGGCAGATTCACGTTGCTGAAGGCGTCGTTGTTGTCGCCGCCATCCAGCAGGAAATTGACGCCGTTGGCCGCGCTGCCGGCCACCGAATACGCGGTCGAACCGTTGGACCCCTGGATGTTCTTGCTGCCCGTCAGGTCGTTTCCGTTGACGTTCATATTCGACGTCGAGAAGCCCGTAATCCTCAGCAGATCGGCCGGATTGCGCCCGTTGAGCGGCAGATCGATCAGTCTTTGCTCGTCCACCACCTGCGCGATGGAGTTTTCCTTGGTTTCCACCTGGGCGGCGTTGGCGTTCACTTGCACGCTCTCGGTCACCGCGCCGATTTCCATCTTGACGTTGATCGAACGGTTGCTGGCGACCTCGAGTTGAATTCCCTTCTGCACAAAGCTCTTGAAGCCCGGTGAGGAGACTTCAAGCTGATAGTTGCCGATGGACAGGTTGGGGAACGAGTACCGGCCCGTGGCGTCCGTGGCCGCTGTGCGCACCTGGCCCCTATCCAAATCGGTGATCTTGACCTGAGCGCCGACGATCGACTGGCCGCTCGGATCGGTGACATACCCGTCGATCTCCGCGACGGCCACCTGTTGCGCCCTGGCAGTTGACACCGCCAGAAGGCCGAATACCGCAAGAGCGAGCAAACAGATTGCCGCCCTGTTTCTAACAAATGACATAGTTGTTAACCTCTTCTCCCTCAAGACGTCGGTCCTCTACGCACGACACATCATCACGACCTTCTTCTGAAGTATGCATTATGGAGTATAGTATAATGCACAAGAGATGTAAACACCCAAAAGTCCTAAATCTTCGTTCGCAGGTTCATGCGGGCCACAACCACAACTTACAGGTTGTGCTGAGGATCGACAGCGCTCACTTTCGGCCGGTTCGCAACCGGTTCACCATTTCCCGTAGCTTCGGATCGGGCCTGAACCGCAGCGCGGCTTCATACTCGGCAATGGCGTCCGGCAGTCGGCCCGGGAGTTGGGAAAGCGCGTTGCCCAGGTTGAAGTGCGCCTCGGCAAGATTGGGATTGACGCGCAGAGCGGCTTCATACTCGGCAATCGCCTCCTGCCAACGCCCGGAGTTCGCGAGCGCCAGTCCCAGGTTGTTGTGCGCGTTCGCGTAATCGGGATTGATCCGCAATGCCGCCTGATACTCGGCAATGGCGTCCGGCATCCGGCCCGGCACTCGGGAAAGCGCGTTTCCCAGGTTGTAGTGCACCTGGGCCAGATCGGGATTGATCCGCAACGCGGCCTGATATTCGTCAATGGCCTCCTGCCAACGCCCTCCGGAATTCGCCAGCGCCAGTCCCAGATTGTTGTGCGCCGCGGCGTACTGGGGGTCGATGCGCAGCGCGGCTCGATACTCGGCAATGGCCTCCGGCCAACGCCCTCCGGAATTCGCCAGCGCGACTCCCAGGTTGTCGTGCGCCGCGGCCAGATCCGGATCGATGCGCAGCGCGGCTTGATACTCGGCGATGGCCTCCGGCCAACGCCCTCCGGAATTCGCCAGCGCTAGTCCCAGGTTGTTGTGCGCCGCGGCGTAATCGGGTCTGATTCGCAACGCTGCTCGATACTCGGTAACGGCGTCCGGCAGCCGGCCGGGGAGCCGGGATAGCGCGTTTCCCAGGTCGAAGTGCGCCTCCGCGTAATCGGCTTCGATCTGTAACGCTACTTGATACTCGACAATGGCGTCCGGCAGCCGGTCAGGTAGTTTTGACAGGGCGCTCCCCAGGTTGTAGTGCGCCTTGGCGCTTCCCGGACAAACCTCCACGGCGCTGGTCCAGAGACTGAGGTCGTCGAGCCAGTCGAAGTTCCGGGCGTAGGTCCGCGCGGCGCATGCCAGGCACAGGATCCCGAGCGCCATCCACGCGGTCCGCGAAACCTTCCGGTCAAGCGCGCAGATGGCGGCAACCACGCACCCGGCCAAGCCGATCGAGGGCAGATACACGAACCGCTCGGCCATGATGCTCCCGATGAGAACCACCAGATTCGACGTCGGGGCGAGCGCCACGAAGAAGAAAGCCAGGAAGAAGAACTGTGGCTCGCGCGCGCGGTAGCATCGGACGGCCAGCACGGCGGCGCCCAGGCAGACTGCGAGCGCCATCAGCGCCTTCGCGTCCTCCCAATCCGCGGGTTGCCAGCCAAACAGCGGCACTGCATTATACGAATAATCCGCCGACAGTCGGCCCGGCCAGATAAACAGCCACAGATACTTGCCGATTACCTTAACGGCCGTGAGCCGCGCCGTCCAGAAACCGGCGCTCATCAGGGGATTGTCGCCGAAGCGCGCCAGAACATGCATGGGGAATCCGACGCGCAAACAGAAGAACGCGGCTAACGGCGGCAGCAAGGCGGCGTAGGCCAGCGCGCGCTCGCGCCGCGCCGCACGCCTTCGCCACGTCAGGTCGTATAACAGCATGATGCCGGGCAGGACCACGGCATTCTCTTTGGAAAAGATCCCGACCGTTTGGGCGGCCACCATGGCCCCCAGCCAGAGCAGCTTGCGCCGCCCAATGGCGGTAGCGCTTTTCACATAGCACAGCAAGCCCGCCAGCACGCCGAAAGCGGCCAGCAGGTCGGCGCGGCCCACCACATTGGTGATGGATTCGGTGAGCAGCGGATGCACTCCCCACAGCGCCGCCAAGGCAAGAGCCGGCGCGGACTCCTCGAATACCAATATGCCCAGCAGATACACCAGCAGAACATTCACCGCATGCAGGGCCAGATTCACCCAATGATAGCCGGCCGGCTGCGTCCCATTGCCGAGGACTGCGTAATTCAGCAGGTAGGAGAAGGTTGTGAGCGGGCGATACAGGCCCGAGGTGGTGTTGCCGTGCCAATACCCTTCGGTCAGAATGAGGCGAAGGTTTTGCGGGGTTACCGCCTGGATGCGGGCATCGTGCGTGATGGCCATGGCGCTGTCGAACACCAAGCCCGTCTGGAAGGAATTGGAATACGCCGCCAGGACCAGGGCCCAGAGCGCCAGCATACGCCAGGCGTGCCGGCGCCACGCGGGGGGCCGGGGGCCAGGGGCCAGGCGGGTTACCGGCCGCTTCGGCGGGTCGGGGCCAGGGGCCAGGGGGCCGGCCTGGCGCGCTCGCGGCGGCTTGCGAGTCTCCTTCATTCACGGACCAGGATAGCAAGGCGTGTGGGGCAGCCTGGTCTGCCGGCGCAACTGGCCGCAACTGGCGGGTTGCAAACCCGCCGCAGGATACAATCCTGCCCCACATAGCGCGGATGATCGGGGCGGCTGTGCTACGATTTGGCTTGACGTTTCCAGCCATTCGCGCGCGGTGGGGCAATTCCCTATTGGCCGGCGCGCTGGTCGCCGCATTTCTGCTCCAGAGTTTCTTTGCCAGCCGGGTTAAGAGTCCGGTGTACGATGAGCCGGCGCACATCGCCGCCGGGCTTTCCTACGTTGAAACCGGCGAGTTCACCGCCAACCCGCAGCATCCGCCTCTTCTCAAGGAGATGAGCGGGCTCTCGCTGCGGCTGGCGGGCGTCCGGTGGCCGGACAGCGCCGAATCGCGGGCGTTGATTCAGGGCAGCAAGCCTCAGTTGGAATGGCCCGTTGGGAATGCCATCATCGCCGCCAACGGGCCGGACAAAGTGATGTTCTGGTCGAGGCTTCCCTTTATCCTGCTCGCGGCTCTGCTGGCAATCCTGCTCTACGTGTGGGGGCGGGAAATGGTGGGGCCAGGGGCGGCATTGGGCGCTCTGTTTCTATATGCGCTGGACCCCACCGTGCTGGCGCACTCGTACCTGGTGACGACGGATTCCGGCCTGGCGGCTTTCACGGTGCTGTTCTTGTGGGCGCTGTGGAGCTATGTGCGGCATCCGGGGTGGAAGCGCCTCCTGCTGTGCGGTCTGGCGCTGGGCGCGGTCCTGGGAACCAAGTTTTCGGCAATTCTCCTGTTGCCGGTCGGCGCGGTGCTGCTGCTGGCTGCTCCTGTGCCCGGTGGCAGCGGCAAGAAGCAGAAGAAAGGCCGCGCGAAAAAACCGGCGCCGGAACCCGCTCCGCGGCGCCCCTGGCAGATGCGGAAATTTGCGGTAGCTGCCGGCGCGTTCCTGGCTATGTGCCTGGTGGCGGCGGTGGTCATTCAAGCTCTCTACTTCTTTTCGAGCGACCCCTTTCTTTACGTGGCCGGCTTACAGCGGGTCAACGCCGATCATCAAAAGGAATACCTGGCGTTCATGGCCGGTCAATTGGAGCCAAGGTTCCTCAGCTACTTTGCGGTCGCTTACCTCTTGAAGGAGCCGGTGGCGAGTATTCTGCTGGCCGCTGTGGGTCTCGTCGTGCTGGTGCGGAGCAGGACCATCGCGGTTCTGAAGAAACTTTTCCTTTTGCTTCCGGCGGCCGTCTTGTTCGCCGGCTACACCTTGGCAGCCGACGACGCGGGAATCCGGTACATTGTCCCGTGTCTGCCCTTTGCTTTCCTGGCCGGGGGGGTGGGGCTGGAGGCGCTCATCCGGAACCGGTCCCTGGGCGGGCGCTGGGTGGCCGCGGTTCTCTGCGCATGGATCGTCGCAGCGGCAGCCGGAATCTATCCCGACCATCTGTCCTACTTCAATGAGACGGCCTGTCTGCTGCAAGAGCCTGGGCAGGTGGGGATTGACGGAGGCAGCCGGTGCGGGCCTTTATGGCTCGATGAGAGCAATGTCGACTGGGGACAAGGGCTAAAGCAACTTAAGGCCTGGATGGACCAGAATGGCAGAGGAAGAACCATCCATTTTGGCTACCACGGGTCTTTTCCACCCGAAGGCTACGGTGTGTCCCAACAGAAGATCGGGATGCCGGATCTGGCGGCGGATCGGGCGCCCGGCCTGTATGTATTCAGCGCCCATCTGGTGGCGCGCGTTCCCGCACTGGCCCAGAAGCTGGGGAGTGACGCCGGCCAGTGGCTCCGGCACACGCCGCCGACGGCCATCGTCGGCCACTCCTTGTACGTTTACGATATTCCGCCGGCCCCAGCGCAGCCCCATTGACGACGATTCTCGCGTTTTGCCATAATCCGCCTTCAGGTCGCTAACGGAGTTCTCTCATGAAGCTGTGGTGCGCGTTGCTTGTGCTGAGTGCCGCGATGGCCGCGCCGGGCCATCGATTCGCCTGTACCGACTACACCCAGGGCAAGGTCTTCCTGGTGGATGATCGGGGAAAAGTGGAATGGAGCTACGATGCGCCCAATGCCAACGACATCTGGGTGCTTCCCAATGGCAACCTGCTTTTCAACACGGGGCACGGCGCCAAGGAAGTGACGCGCGATAAGAAGGTGGTCTTCTCTTATGAATCCACCAGCGAGGTCTACGCCTGCCAGCGGCTTCCCAATGGCAACACATTCATCGGCGAGTGCAACGCCGGCCGTCTGCTGGAGGTGAATCCGGCCGGGCAGATCGTGCGGCAAATCCGGCTGCTGCCGGAGGGCAAGGACGGCGGCTCAGCCTATATGCGCAACGCGCGCAAGCTGGCCAATGGCAACTACCTGGTGGCGCATTACGGGCTCCAGGTGGTGAAAGAGTATAATCCCGAAGGACAAGTAGTGTGGCAGGTGGCGTCGCCGGGCGGCCCGCACAGCGCCGTGCGCCTGCCGGATGGCAACACGCTCATCGCCAGCGCCGACCGCGATGGCGCCCCCGCGCGCGTGTTCGAAGCCGCGCCGGATGGGCGAACCGTCTGGGAGGTGCGCGGCGAGGAGTTGCCCGGCATCAGCCTGAAGTTCATGGCCGGCCTGCACCGGCTGCCTAACGGCAACACGGTCATGACTAACTGGCTGGGACATGGCCAATTCGGCAAGGCCCCGCACATCATCGAGGTGACGCGGGACAAGCGCGTGGTCTGGACCTTTGCCGATCACGAAACCATGAAGACCATTTCGAGTGTCGAAATTCTGGACGCGGCTGGCAACGCCATCGCGGGCGCGATTTTGCATTGAGAGGAGCAGCATGAACCGGCGGAGTTTTCTATATAGCGGCGCCGCGCTGGGAGTAGCGCGGCCGAGCCTGGCCGCCCCGGTCAAGGACAGTCTATTGGAGAAAGTTGCCGAAGCGGCGCTCTCCATGCAGCGGCATTCCTGGGAACACGGAATCCTGGCGCAGGCATTTCTGGATATGGACGACCGCCAGCGAGTCATCCTGATGGCCAAGAGCGCGATGGTGGAGAAGGCCGCGGATGGGCGGCTGGCGGCCATCGGCGGCGGGGCCACCGATCCGGCCATGGGCGGCGCGGCCTATTGGCGCGCGGCGGAGTTGACGGGCGATCCGCAAATGCAGCAGGCCGCGCGCGGGCTGCTCGAGTTCGTCCTGAAGAAAGCGCCGCGCGCCGCCGATGGAACCTGCTACCACGTCTTCAACGCTCCCGAGATGTGGTCCGACAGCTACTACACCACGCCTCCGTTTCTGGCGGCGACGGGTCACTATGACGAAGCCATCCTGCAAATCGAGGGGTTGCGGAAGCGGCTCTGGAACCCGGAGAAGAAGCTGCTTTCGCATATCTGGGACGATGGCCGCCAGCAGTTCCGGCGCCAGGCGTTCTGGGGAGTCGGGAACGGTTGGGCGGCGGCGGGGATCACGCGCGTGGTCGCGGCCCTGCCCGCGGCGCGCCGGGCGGACCGGGAGCGGGTCTCCGCGTTTCTGAAGGATCTGCTGGAAGGATGCCTGGCGCACCAGCGTCCCGACGGCCTGTTCCACGATGTGCTGGACCAGCCCGAGAGCTTTATCGAGACTAACTTGGCACAGATGCTGGCGTTCAGCATCTACACCGGCGTGAAAGGCGGATGGCTGCCGGCCAGCTACCGCCCGGCCGCGGAACGGATGCGCGCGGCGGCGCGGGGCAAGGTGGACCAGTACGGCTTCGTGCAGGGGGTCTGCGGCGCACCGACGTTCGACCATGCGGGGGTGGCCGCGGAAGGACAGGCGTTTTTTTTGATGATGGAAACAGCGAGCGGGTAGCGCCGGCGATCTTGTCGCCGGTGGGGTTGGCCGAACTGGAAGAACACCGGCGACAAGATCGCCGGCGCTACAAAAGGTTTATGCTGAGGGTCACTATGCTTCGTAAACTCGCTACGCTCTTATTCGTCCTGGCAGCCCCCGCGCTGGCGCAGGGCAAGCCAATTCCGCAACTGGTCAAGAAAGGCGACAGGTATACCTTGCTGGTCGATGGCAAGCCCTTTCTGATGCTTGGAGGACAGGTCGACAACCGTGTTTATGTCCCCGATGAAATGGCCAAGGTGCTGCCCGGCTTCCAGTCGTACCACGCCAACACCGTCGAATTCCCAGTGCCGTGGAAGCTCATGGAACCCAAAGAGGGGCAATTCGAATTCACGGCGGTCGACCAGATCGTGCGCGACATTCGCGCCCACGGGCTCAGGGCCATTGTGCTGTGGTTCGGCACGTGGAAGGGCGACGAGACCACGTATCTGCCCGACTGGATCAATTCCAATCCCGCGCGTTTTCCGAAGGCGCTGGATGCCGGCGGAAAAGCCTCCAAATCGCTTTCGCCGCATGGGGCGGCCACCCTGGAGGCCGACCGCAAAGCCTTCGGCGCCCTGATGAAGAATCTCCGCGAGATCGACGAGAATGACCGGACCGTCATCCTGGTGCAGGTGGAGAATGAGCCCGGCATCGTGGGGCCCGCGCGCGACCACTCCGCGGCAGCCAACAAGCTGTTCAACGGGCCGGTTCCGGCGGAGTTCGCGGCGGCTCTCAAGAAGCCGCCCGGCACCTGGGTGCAGGCCTTCGGCCGCCAGTTCGCGGACGAGGCTTTCACCACCTTTTACATGGCCCGGTACATCAACGCCGTGGCGCAGGCCGGGAAAGATGCCTACCCGCTCCCCATGTATGAGAACGTGTGGATGGGCGGAGCCGGCACCAACGACCGCTTCTACGACTTCGACCGCCCCGGCGACAGCTACCCCAGCGGCGGGGGGCAATCGCACACGCTGGCCCTGTGGAAGGCGGCGGCGCCGGCCATCGATCTCATCGCGCCCGATATCTACCACCGCTCCGCCGTCATCTATCGGACCATTCTTTCGCGATATGCCCGCCGCGACAACCCGCTGCTGATTGTCGAAACCAGACGCGGATTGGAGATCGCACGCTATTGCTTCATGGCCATCGCCGAATACTCGGCCCTCGGCTTTGCGCAGTTCGGAACGGGGATCAAGGGATACGGAGCTACCGCCGATGGCGAGTTCGGCCCCCAGTTCGCCGACGTGGCGGCGGATTTCCGCCTGCTGGGGAACACGGCCCCGGTCATTTTGGAACTGCAAGGGACGAAGAAGCTGCAAGCGGCTATCGAAGAGGAGAACATTCCCGGCCGTACGCTCTCTTTCGACCGTTGGGATGTGCTGGCGATGTTCCCTCCCGCGATGGCCAAGCAGCCCAGTTGGGCCGAGCCTGCCGGACCTCCCACCATTCCGTCGGGCCGCGTGCTGTTCGCGCAACTGCAGCCGGATGAGTTCCTGATCATGGGCTTCGACACCGTCGTCGACTTCCGGCCGCCCGTGACGTCGGGCCATAACGAAGGCAGATTTGTACAGGTTGAGGAAGGTCTCTACAAAGATGGCGTCTGGACACCGGACAAGTCCCAGCCCGCCGCTGCTCCCGCCCGAGGCCTGACGCTGCCGAAAGAAGGGGCGATGTTCCGAGTCAAGCTGGCGTGGGACTGAGACGAATACACTTCCGCATAGTGTATTTCTCCCAAAAACCGGAGAGAAATCGCGGCTTCCTTGTACGTCGTAGATAAATCCGGCTATTCTTGGAAAGGACTGCGGATTTGGCGCGGCATTAAACGTGCTCCGAAGACGACGGAATTGTGTCTCGCGAGTAGGTAACGACGGCCACTATGTTTCAGGAACTCAAGTTCCAGCTTTCCACGGCGATATTAACCATCGTGACCCTTGCCGCGGGTGTGGCCGCCGTCATTAATTTCGAGCAACAGCACCGCTTCCGGCTCCCCGAGGATGGCGTGGTTTGGGTGGATCGCAATGCGGGCGTCGAGGCGCTGTACGTAACCAAAGGCAGCGGCGGGTCGAATGCCGGGGTGCATCCCGGCGACCGGCTGGTAGCCATCAACGGAGTTCCCATCGAGAATGCCGCCAACGTCACCCAAGTGCTGGTGCGCATCGGGTCGTGGAGCAAGGCCGTTTATCACATCAGCCAGCGCGGGGTGGATGTCAACATCAACGTCATCGTGGGGGAAGTGCCGCTGGATCTGGCCGTCACCTACCAGTACCTGGTGGGATTTGCGTACCTGGTGATCGGCCTGTTCGTCTATTTCCGCCGCGGCAGCGCGCAGAAGGCGCGGCACTTTTACGTGCTGTGCCTGTCGTCGTTCGTGTTTCTTTGTTTCCACTACACGGGGCAATTCAACGCATTCGACAAGGTCATATATTTCGGCAACCTGGCCGCCGGCCTG
>Ga0209039_10000562_pt1 | contig 36003 bp, 35 predicted proteins | sample BogFormECP12_OM1_FD_188238 | JGI IMG/M metagenome (GOLD analysis project Ga0209039, IMG submission 188238) | Bog forest soil microbial communities from Calvert Island, British Columbia, Canada - ECP12_OM1 (SPAdes) (version 2) | ecosystem: Environmental > Aquatic > Freshwater > Wetlands > Bog ...
TAATCGCTGCTCACTTCGTAATCGCAAAAGAGCTTCCAACCCAGAGGCACAGAGAAGAATGGGAAGCATTGGGAAACAAGAGACATCTTTAGATCCCCCACGGTCCCCTCTCTGAGTTCGGGCCTCCGTGGTAATTTTTCCTGCCTTCAGCCGACCCTTTGGGGGTCCGTTGGGAGCCGGGGAAAGTTCTGAAGCCAACCTATTGATTCGACGATGGTTAATCGCCAATTTGCCCAGTCGAAGGAGCCGTAGCATGGTGAATTTAAAGGACTTACGAACAACTGTTGCCGGCGAGTGTCGGACCGCCTTTTCGGTTTTGTCGGGCGACAGAAACGCGGCGAGGACAATATATTGATTCAACGATGGTTGTTGGCAAATCTACCGGGAAGAAGTGGCGAAGGCGTGCTCAATCTAAAGGACTTACTAGCTGTATCTCCGCCGAGCGGTGCGAGACCTTTTCGGTCTTGCGGGGCCACTGAAACGTGGCGCGGCCTATCTGTTGGTTCGAGAAGGGTTGGCGGCGAAGTTTCGGAGGAGAACGGGCGAAGCTCTGCTCAATCTAAAGGACTTGCTAGCCGTTTTTCGGCCGAACTGTCGGGCGACCTTTAGGGGTTTTGTCGTGCTACTGAGACGTGGTGAGGCCGATCTGTTGATTCCGCGAGGGTTGTTGGCCAAATCGCTGAGGAGAACGGGCGAAGCGCTGCTCAATCTAAAAGACTTGCTAACGGTTTCTCCGCCGAGCCTGAAGCGCTTGTTTGAGAACGAGCGCCTTTTGAGCCCTCTTTTTTGTACAGAATCGCACCAAATTCCGCCACTTTCTGCCAAAACATGGCAGAATATGGCAGAATATGGCAGAAATCGGAGTTTTCCGAGGCTCGATTTCGGCTAGAACGGACTAATCGGGGGCGTTTTGGTGGCAGGCCCAATGGGCGTGAAATCGATTCCAACTCGAAATCTGCGGGTTGTCTTTTGTAAAGGTGGCTAACGAACTGTAATTGGCATCTGGAGTAGAATGGGGTGGAGGCGCTCGGCAAGACGAGTAAGGCCGGCGGCCTCCTGAGGTTGAGAATGACACTGACCAGAGGTATCTCGAGAGTGGCGCTTGTTTCACTAGGGCTTTTTGTGGGTAGTGTAGCGACGTTCTGCGGGCAGCAAAGCACCTTGAATTTGATGCCGGAACCGGCGCAGATCACGCTCGGACAGGGCCGGCTGGCCATTGACGGTACATTTCGCGTGGGCTTGGCTGGCTACGAGGAACCGAGATTGCAATCGGCGGCGCAGCGCCTGATCAGCCATCTCGCCAGGAACACCGGAATCCCGCTCAGCGACGGACTCGTGTCGGATGCTTCCCAGTCGACGCTGCTGATCGAATGCGATCATCCGAGGCCGTGCAGTCTTTCAAGGAAGATGAGTCCTACACCCTGGAAGTGAGCCCCAAGCAGGCTCGCCTCAAATCGCCGACGCCGGTCGGGGCGCTGCGAGGGATGGAGACATTTCTGCAACTGGTCGATCTAGACGCTACAGGCTTTGGCGCGCCGGCAGTGGAGATTCACGACCAGCCGCGTTTTCCCTGGCGCGGCCTGAGTTGGGACGTCAGCCGCCATTGGATGCCGATCGAAGTAGTGAAACGAAACTTGGACGGCATGGCCGCGGTGAAGTTAAACGTCTTCCACTGGCACTTGTCTGACGACCAGGGATTTCGTGTCGAAAGCAAGACGTTTCCCAAGCTGCACGAAATGGGATCGGACGGGCACTACTACACGCAGGAGCAAGTGAAGGAGGTCATCGCCTACGCGCGCGACCGTGGCATTCGCGTGGTGCCGGAATTTGATATGCCCGGCCACAGTACGGCGTGGTTCGTGGGGTATCCGGAGCTGGCGAGCGGGCCGGGGCCGTACCAGATCGAGCGACGGTGGGGCGTTCTTAATCCGGCCATGGACCCCACCCGCGACGAGGTCTACCAGTTTCTCGACGCCTTCGTTGGGGAAACGGCCGCCTTGTTTCCGGATGAATACTTTCACATCGGCGGCGACGAGGTGAATGGCAAGCAGTGGAAGAGCGATCCGCGTATCCAGGCCTTTATGCAGCAGCACGCGATGCGGTCCACCGCCGATTTGCAGACCTACTTCAGCGAACGATTGGTGGAGATTGTCGAGCGGCACGGCAAGAAGCCGATTGGGTGGGACGAGGTTCTGCACCCGGGGCTGCCCAAGAACGTAGTGGTGCAGTCCTGGCGCGGCCAGCGGTCGCTCGCCACCGCCGCCCAACAGGGCTACATGGGTGTCCTTTCGGCGGGCTACTATCTGGACCTCATCGAACCCGCCTCGCGGCATTACCGGGCTGATCCGCTCGAAGGCGCCACCGCCGGCCTGACGGCGGAAGAGCGGGTGCGCATTCTGGGCGGCGAAGCGTGCATGTGGGAGGAGTTTGCCAGTTCCGCCACTGTCGACTCACGGCTCTGGCCGCGGTTGGCCGCCATCGCCGAAAGGCTGTGGTCGCCGCAGTCCGTGAAGGATGTCGACTCAATGTACCGGCGGCTCGCGGTGGTGAGCCGCGAACTGAGCTTCTGGGCCTGACGCACGAGTCGAATCGTCGCTTGATGCTCGAGCGCCTCGCCCAGATGAGCTCTGCCGACAGCCTGGAATCGGTCGACGGCATCCTGGAACCGGTCAAGGGGTACACCCGGGACGAAACTTCTCCCGGGTCTACCAGTTTTACGCCGCTGAATCGCCTGGTGGATGCCACGCCGCCGGAGAGCGATGCGGCTCGCGAGTTTGCTGTCTTGGCGGCGAACTGGAAAACGAACCAAGTCGAGATGCGAAGGCGGCTGACGCGGTGGCACGACGATGCGGTAAATCTAATCCCAGCGATGAAGCAGAATGCCTTGCTTCAGGAGGATGTACCTTTGGCCGAGGATGCCTCGGCAGTGGCAGCGGCCGGCCTTCAGGCGCTCGATTACCTCAAGACGGGCCAGCCCGCGCCAGCATCGTGGGTGGCGCAACAACTGGACATGCTCGCCCGCGCCGCCAAGCCCCGCGCCGAATTGCTCATCGTGATTGTCCCGTCGGTCAAGGCACTGGTCGAGGCGGCGAAATAGTGTGGGGATAAACACGCGCAGTGGCTGGGCCAGTGGCTAGTGGCGAGTGGTTAGTGACTAGCGGCTGGAAAGACCAAGCCCGCGTGACGCAGCAAAATTGCGATGTGAGTGTGCCGGGCGTTCACAGTAAGGGTGGACGGCGGCTCACGCTTCGGACCTACTTTGATGATGGCAGGCGAGTTTGAAACCGACTGGATCTCGACCACCCTGCGCGTCCGTTACGCCGAGACGGACCAGATGGGCATCGTGTATTACGCCAACTATTTTGTGTGGTTCGAGATCGGACGCACCGATCTCTGCCGCCAGCTTGGTTTCACCTACGAGGAGATGGAGCGTGAGGAGGGACTCTACCTGATGGTGGCGGAGACTCGCTGCCGTTACAAGGCTCCGGCGCACTACGACGAGGAGATTGCGGTGCGCACCAGGCTGCGCTCCGTCCGCAAGCGCGTGCTGGTGTTTGCTTACGAAGTCTACCGGGCCCTCGATCCCATGCTGCTGGCGGAGGGCGAAACCCTACACGTGATCACCGATCGCGACGGCCGGCCGCGCGCCCTGCCGGAGAAGTATCGCGAATTGTTCAAGGCGCACGCCAAGAAAGGGTAAAGGGTAAAGGGTAAAGGGTAAACGAAGACAAGATCTCTCGATGAAGATGCGGAGGCGCGAAGTCGGCCGAATGGCTGCCTTCGGGTTCAAGCAAGTGGGAAATGAGGAACGGAAAGCATCTCGGCCCGAGGACCACAGGCCGCCCGACATTCGCAAACGAGCTTTTCGGTATTCGTTGCGTGCTATCAGGTTGTAGCGCTTTCTTCAGGAAGGAAACGATGGAGCTGGCTGGGTTCTAGGGCAAGCAATACCTCAGAGCTTCAACCTCTATCGGAGCGAATATGGAAGAGGCTCAGTCTGCAGAAACGAGAGCGGACTTCATCCACAAGTATGGAATCGCTCAGAAGGAGGCGAAGGAGAGCCTGTATTGATTGCGTCTGATGGCGGAGTCTGGCACCGTCAGCATCCAACGCCTGAAGCCTCTAATGAAAGAGACGGAAGAAATATACGCCGTGATAACGGCAATCATTGTAAAGGGCAAGCAAAGTATGAAAACCCGGTAGCTGGGGCGGAGAATGAGTTAGTTCGGTCTTGGTCTTCGTTTACCCTTTACCCTTCACCCTTTTGTCGCCGCCTTTGGACACTTTGATGTCAGAAACGCTGTTGCTCACGGGACACGACCTCACGCTGGAGGATTTCTTCGACGTTGTGCTTCGAAAGCGGCCCGTCGGACTGCAAGCCGATGCACTCAGCGCCATGAATCGCTCGCGCAAGGTGGTGGAATCGATCATCCAGGAGAGGCGGGTTGTGTACGGTGTGACGACGGGCGTGGGCAGCCTTTCGACCGAACACATTGAGCCCGACAAAGCGCGGGAACTCCAGATCAACGTGGTGCGCAGCCACGCCTGCGGAGTGGGCGAGCCGCTGACCGATGCCGAGACCCGTGGATTACTTCTGCTGCGCGCCAACGGGCTGGCGCGAGGTCTTTCCGGCGTCCGTCCTTCCATCGCCCAATTGCTTTGCGATTTTCTGAATCATGGCATACGTCCTACGATTCCGGCACGGGGATCGGTGGGCGCGAGCGGCGACTTAGCGCCCTTGGCGCACATGGCGCTGGCCATGGTGGGCGAGGGGGAAGTGGTGTACCGCGGCCGCCGTATGCGCGGCGAGAGAGCGATCCTCGACGCCGGCCTGGAGCCCATCACCCTTGAGGCTAAGGAAGGACTATCGCTGCTCAACGGCACGCAAGCGATGCTGGCGGTGGGACTGTTGGCTTTGCGCCACGCGGAGATCCTGGTTGACACGGCCGACATTGCCGGGTCGCTTTCGCTCGACTCCCTCCGGGGCTCCCCCGTAGCTTTCGATGAGCGGTTGCAGCAGGCACGGCCGCACCCCGGACAACTGATTACGGCACGCAACCTCTCCCGGCTCAATCAAGGCAGCAGAATTCGGGAATCGCACCTCAATTGCCCGCGCGTCCAGGACGCTTACAGCTTGCGCTGCATGCCCCAGGTTCACGGCGCCGTGCGCGACTCCCTGGCCCACGCGCGTCACGTATTGGAGATCGAGATGAACAGCGTGACGGACAACCCGCTGGTGTTCGCCGATGAGAGCGAGGTGCTTTCGGGAGGCAATTTCCACGGGCAGCCGTTGGCAACGGCGCTTGATTTGATGGCCATGGCGCTGGCCCAACTGGGGGGGATCTCGGAGCGGCGCATCGACCGTATGGTGAACCCGCTGACGTCGGACCTGCCGCCGTTCCTCGCCACCGAGCCTGGTGTCGAGTCCGGATTCATGCTGGCGCAGGTCACGGCCGCGGCCCTCGCTTCCGAAAACAAGATTTACGCTCACCCCGCCTCTATCGATTCCATCCCGACTTCGGGCAACAAAGAAGACTTTGTCAGCATGGGCATGACCGCGGCGCTGAAGCTGCGGCCGCTGCTCACCAACCTGGGCCGCATTCTGAGCATTGAGCTGCTGGCTGCATGCCGTGCGCTCGACCTGTTGGCCCCACTGCGCAGCGGGGACCTCGCCGAAAAGGCGCGCGCGTTGGTCCGCTCCGTTTCTAATTCCATCGAGCGCGATCGCCCGTTAGCGCCGGATATTCGGCGCGTTGCGGAGTTGATCGAGGACGGCGAATTCGCAAGGATCATTCGCCAGTAGACGAAAGGACCACGGACAACTCGCCTCATGCCACAAATCTCCGCCACAGTGATCACCCATAACGAAGCGAAGAACATCGAGCGCGCCATCCACTCGCTCCGCGCTGCGGACGAGATCGTGGTGGTGGATGCCAATTCGACGGACGGAACGCGAGAGTTGGCGAGCGAGCTGGGCGCCCGGGTGGTCGTTCATCCATGGGCGGGCTTCGCCGCACAGAAGAACTTCGCCTCGGACCAAGCCAGGCACGACTGGATCTTGAGTCTCGACGCGGACGAGGAATTGAACGCCGACGCCCGCCACTCGATCGGCGAATGGAAGTCGTCCGCGCCGGCCGCGGCAGGCTACCGCTTCGCCCGTCGCGCCCTCTACCTCGGACGCTGGATTCTCCATTCCGGCTGGTACCCCGACTACAAGGTTCGCCTCTTCAATCGCCGGCGAGCGCAGTGGAAAGGCGCGTACGTCCACGAATCGGTGGTGGTGGATGGTCCAGTCGAAACACTACCGGGAGAGATCCTGCACTACACTTGCGATTCGCCCGACGAGCATCGCCAGCGCATCGAGTTCTACACGGACCTGGCGGCACGGGAAATGCTCGATCGTGGCGAGCGCGCCGGCCTGTTGCGGCGGTTTCTGGCCCCGCCGTGGGTATTTGCCAACGCCTTCTTCCTGCGGCTCGGGCTGCTGGACGGCCATCAGGGTTTTCTGATCGCCTGGATGGCGGCGCGCTACGTCCGCCGGAAATATGCCAAGGCGGCCCGGCTGCGACGTGACGCCGATCTTGGAGTCGAGCATTGATGAGAATCCTTCATGTCGATACGGGCTCCGGACTGCGCGGCGGGCAGCAGCAAATCCTGCTCCTGGTGCGTGGGCTGGCGCGACGCGGCCACCAGCAAGTGATCGCGTGCCCGGAGGGCGGTGCGCTCGAAGCGCGCGCCAAGCAAGAAGGATTTCGCGTCTTCAGTCTGCCGGAGCACGATCCGGGCCGCGCCCATGGGATCGTTCAGCTCCGTCAGTTCCTGCTTGGGGCGCCGGTCGATATCCTGCATGCACACGATGGCCACGGCCAGACCGTGGCGTGGTTGGCGTCGGTGGGCTTGGACGTACGCCGCGTCGCCAGCCGTCGGGTGACCTTTGTGCCTCGCCAGCGGTGGACCCATCGACTCAAGTACAGCCACACCTGCGACGCCGTGATTGCCATCTCCGGCTGCGTGCGTCGGCTCCTGCTCGAAGCCGGAGTACCCGACGCGAACATTGCGGTCATCCCGGATGGAATCGAGATCCCCGAAGTGCAGGCGGAAAACGGGGTCCGTACCTGCGTCCGAGCACGCTGGGGTTTCGGCGCCGATGAGTTTGTAGTGGGACACTTAGGAGGGTCGTCTTACGAGAAGGGGCAGTCCGTCGCCATTGAGGCGGCGCAGATCCTGGCAGGGAGGTGTCCCAAGGCGCGACTGGTGCTGGCCGGCGTCGATCCGCCACCGCCGGCAGAGGCCGTTCCTCCGAACGTGCGTCGGCTGGGCTATCGAGAGGACATTGGGGAGTTCTTTGCCGGACTCGACCTCTACATGATGCCCTCCCGTGCTGAGGGGCTGGGCTCGTCCGCGCTCCTGGCCATGGCGCACGGGTTGGCGGTCGTCGCCACCAGGGTGGGAGGGCTTCCGGAGATTGTCGCCGAGGGAAGGACCGGTTGGCTGATCTCCCCCGACTCTCCGCTGTCGCTGGCCGAGGCCATAACGGACGCCGCCTCAGATGCCACGTTGCTCGCTGAGTTCGGTCGCCAGGCTCGAGAACGCGCGCGCCAGTTTTCCAGTGATATCATGATTGATAGGACGGTCGGTTTATATCAACGCTTGCTCGGAGAAGGCCAGCGATCATCGCCCTGAAACAACGTCGTCCGGGCCGGCTGACCTGACTGGAGTGTTGCACTCATGCCCTATGCTTTGGCCGCGATCTTCGGCCTTATTTTCGGCAGTTTCCTCAATGTCTGTATCAGTCGACTGCCGGCCGGTGAGTCGATTGTCCGGCCACGATCCCATTGCCCCCGGTGCGGCCACCCTATTCGGTGGTACGACAATGTTCCGGTGCTCAGCTATGCGCTCCTGGGAGGCCGCTGTCGCGATTGCCGCGTTCGGATCTCCGCGCTGTACCCGTTGGTGGAGATTCTGACGGCCGGCTATCTGGTACTCGACTATGCCGTCAACGGCCTCAGCGTCGAGTTCGTCAAGGCAGCGGTGTTCGGGATGCTGCTGCTGGTCGTCATCTTCACGGACCTCCGCGACCGCAGTATTCCCCACGTCGTGACCATTCCCGGAATCGTTCTCGGCTTGCTGCTGAGCCTGGCCTTGCCCGTGGATGCCCGGCCGATGGACTGGATCCTGCGGCGGTGGGAGATGTCTCCGGCCCCGGGTTTCCTGTCGTTACTCGGGTCCGTCACCGGAGCCCTGGTGGGTGGTGGACTATTCTATGCCATCGGCGAGGTGTTCTACCGGGTGGGGGGCCGCAAGAAGGAATACCTGGGATTCGGCGATGTGATGCTGATGTTGATGGTCGGCATCTTCCTGGGCGCGCCGCTCACCTTGATGACCATGCTTCTCGGCTCGCTCGGCGGAAGCGTCCTGGCGCTGATCGCCATCCGTGCCAAACCGGAGCTCCGCGAATACCAGTGGCCCTACGGCAGCTTCCTGGGCGCGGCCGGACTCTATGTCATCCTGGGTGGAAGAGGCCTTTTCGAAGCGTACCTGCACTGGTCGGGAGTGCGGTAGCCGCCGCCCCAAACTGTGTGGAGGTGGTCTAGGAACGAGCCTTGTAGGCAATTTCGGGCTGTGAGTTTTCGAGTTGCCAGTCTCGGTTTTCGACCCCTCAGGCTGGTGCTTCGGACCAGGAACGGGAGGAAGGGCTGGCTCCTTCCTTCGCGGGCCTTGACTTCCAATCGTCGGCGTCTCCGTTGAGGTGGCGCTGCAGGGCTTCCCGGTCCTCGGGGCGTAAGGTTACAAACTCGATCGCGACATGGTTCGGGGGCTCTTGACGTACCGTACGAGCGCGCGCCAGGATGGGCTTGGGGCCGGGCGGAACGAGAAACTCGAGATCGAATTCCTGGCCCAGATCCATCCCGCCCGCTGAGTCGAGCAGCATCCCGCTTTCGCTCAGGTTGATGCTTTGCAGGTTCAACTGTTTGCCGGAGTACCCGCACTTTACCGCGGCGCGAAAGGGGAAGCGCCGGTGACGTCGCTGCTCCACAAGCATGGCCCCGCGCGTGGCGTTGAAAAGGTGATAGATGCGTTCGCGCGTCAGCGGCTTGCCGAGAAAGAAGGTCGCGCCCGCCTGGAAACCTCTCCTCATGGTGGCGGCGTCGTCCACATCCGAGAGCAGCACGATCGGAGCGCGCGAATTGGCCCCCGACTCACGAACCGCCTTGGTCAGATCGAAGCCGTTCGCGCCCGGCATCTGGGCATCCACGAAGATGCCGTCCACCTTTTCTGCTCGAAGAGAAAGACCGGCGGAGGCGGCGTCTTCAAACACCACGACCTCGCACCCCAACGGTTCCAGCACCGCCTTGATTGCTTTCAGGACGTTGGGATCGTCGTCCACGGCCATCACTTTAACCGAGGTCACAGTTCTGCTCCGCTCGCTCTCGCGACTGCGCAGGGCGCTGCCTCTCCGCATCGCTTGAGTTGCCCTATCGCGCCCGGAGGCGGTGCCACACCATGATCAGCCTGGGCATATCCCGCCGGGTGCGCGCGCGCATTGCCGCCAACTCTTGGCGAACTTCCTCCCACACCTCTTCCGGGACGGAAAGAAAAGTCTCCACCACTCGAGGATCGAACTGACGGCCCGATTCGCGCTCGATCTCGGCACGCGCCACAGCGTAGGGAGAAGCCCGACGGTACGGCCGGTCGGAGGTGATGGCGTCCAGAGTGTCAGCCACGGTAAAGATACGCGTCCCCAGGGGGATCTCTTCTCCCCGGAGTCCCTGCGGGTACCCGTCACCGTCCCAGCGCTCGTGGTGGGTGAGAACGATCTCGGCGGAAGCCGCCATGAACCCGAGTCGGCTCACGATTTGGTATCCGATCTGCACGTGCGCCTTCATCACTTCGGTCTCTTCCTCGGTCAGCCGGCCCGGCTTGAGCAGGATGGCGTCGGGAATGCCGATCTTTCCGATATCGTGCACGCGGGCCGCGCGTTCCAAGCTGTCCATTTCTTCCTGCGAGCACCCCAACCTTCGAGCCATCTCCAGCGAATAGAGGGTGACTCGCTGAGCGTGACCGGCGGCGTCGTCATCGTGCACATCGAGCGCGGCGCTGAGAGCGTCGATCGTCTGCTCGTGAAGCTCGCGTTCCCTGCGGCTGGAGAGCGCTTCACCACCGAAAACGCGTCTCGCGCCCACTAGCGGTTCCAGCGCCATCATCGTGCTGTTGAGCGTACCCACTCCAATCCCTCCGTCCTGGGGGCCATCCTGATTGACGCCCAGACCGGCTGCCTCGGAAACAAAAACGGCGGCCTGCCTCTTCGCTTGCATCGCTAACTCCACACCGTTGTTTCATCGGCTGATTCGTCGAAAGAGATGAGCGCCTCCGGGAAATCAATGAGCTGTTCTCGGCCTGGAGCGGGGCACGCTAGGCCTCGCACGCCAGCCAGCAGGTCAAGTTCCGAAAGAGCTTCAGCCCGTCCTGCGAGTAATGGGCGGAGAGCGAAGCACGCTCGGGGTGAGGCATGAGGCCGAGAACCAGACCGCTTTCGTCCATGATCCCGGCCACCGCGTCCGGCGCGCCATTGGGATTATCGGGGTGGCGCATCGTCGGCCGGCCCTCCTCATCGGCATAGCGAAGGACCACTCTCGCTCCTTCCGCCGGCATCGAGGGATCTGAAGACACCGATTGAACGCCGGGGCAGAACAGCGGCCGGCCTTCACCGTGGGCGGTGGGCATCCTCAGGATTTGCCCTTCGAGACCCTTCGTCCAGAGGCTCTTCCCGGATGCGACGCTCAGGCGGACTTGGCGGTCCTCAAACCGCGCCGACTGGTTTTCCAGCAGCGCCATCGAACGGTGTCCCGGCGCCCGCCCCGGCAGGATGCCCGCGTCCGCCAGCACCTGGAATCCGTTGCAGATGCCGAGCAGAGGCTTCCCCGCTGCCAGAAACTCCACCAGTTGATCTCGCAACCGGGCCACCAGCAGGGTGGCGAAAATGCGGCCCGCACCGAGGTGATCGCCGTAGGAAAACCCGCCCGGAATCACCGCCGCCTGATATCGGGCAAGGTCAGTTGATCCTTGCATCAGGTCGTGCAACAGCACCAGGTCGCTCTTGCCGCCAGCGGCGGCGAGGGCCGCCCCGGTTTCTTCGTGGCAATTGGTGCCCGGAGCGTACAAGATGGCCGTCGTGGCGGCGCTCATTCCAGCACCTCCCGGAAGGTCCGGCTCCAGCTCTCGGTGAGGGATGAAACGGCTTCTCGCCAAAGCATGTCACCCGAATCGGCGAGAGCGAGTTGTGGCTCGGGAGTCACCTCGCCCAGAACGCAGTGGCGGACCCCACCCAGCGATTCCTCCACATCAACTTCCGGCGCCACCTCAATCAGCGCCGCGCCGATGAATTCACCGAACAGTAGCGCGGCCGTCCCGGCTGCTGTGGTGCGGGCATCCCGTTCGCTTCGCTCAGGGCAGGCTTGCCCGCGTACCCGCCTGCTGATAGAGGAAGAAGGGTAGGAGCGAGACGCTCCGGCGACAGCAGGCGAGGCCTGCCCTGAGCGAAGCGAATGGGACGCCCACGCTACATCGGCACGCGCTGCATCAACGTGGGCGCCCAGCCCGGATCCATAGGCGGCCTCAAACAAGCGAAGAGCAATTCCCCCTTCGGCGATTGCCGAGCCCGAGACGTAGATTGCACCACGGTGGAGCGACAGCAAGGCGTCCCACACAGAGCGAATAGAAACTGCATCGCCCGGATCGAAAAGGCGGTCGCCGCGCTGCCCGTGAACGTCGGCATAGACGCTTCCGGCCAAAGCGGGAGCTTCGGGAGTCGCAGGATCCATTGCGCCGACGACGAGCAGCTTGTTCCCGGCACGCTTGAACTCCTTGGTCACAATCTTCCTGGTGTCCGGCACCCGTCCCAGGACTGCCACCGCCAGCGTGGGTGGCACGTCGATCCGGCGCGGCGGCTGGCCCGCGGGCCCCGGCGCCTCGAACGTTCCCGAGCTTGAGTCCTTGCCGGAAATGAACGGCACGCCGATCGCTTCCGAAAAATCGGCTACGGTCTCCACCATGCGCTTCAGGTCCCACGCGATCTCGGGCCGCACGCGCGGCGTATAGAAATTGTCGCAGAGCACGCAGTCGCGGTAATCCACGCCTGCCACTACCGCCTTAGTCAGCGCCTCGACAATCATCAGGCGCGCCATCTGCGCCGGATCGATCTCGCCGTAGAAAGGATTGACGGCCACGGTGGTGACGACTCCGCAAGATTTCCCGTAGAGCGGCGCCGAGACGTAAAGATTGGTGGGCATGCGGTGGTTCTTGCCGCTATAGGGACCAATTGCCGTCCGGCCCTGCACCGTGGTGTCAAAGCGCGACCCGGCGGCGCTCTGGTCCGCGCAGTGGTAGTGCGAGAGCACGCCGTGGAAGGAGCGCGACCAATCCTCCGGCGTCTGCGGCTCTGGGATTTCGAGGGGTCGCAGCCGGCGCTGTGGCTCCGCCGTGTCGATGGCGTCGAGGGGGCAGCCGTGCCAGAGGAACTCCAGCTCGAGGTCCACCGCCTTCCGGCCTTTCCACGTCGCCTCGAAGCGCCGGGAAGCGGTGAACTTTCCCAGGACTGTCGCGCCGACTTCGTAGCGATCGAGAATCGAACGAGCCTCGGCCAGTTTCTCCGGCGACACCACCAATAGCATGCGTTCCTGCGACTCGGAGAGCAGGATTTCCCACGCGGTCAGGCTCTGGTCCTTCAGTGGCACGGCATCGAGCGAAATCGCCACGCCGGTTTCGGCGCCCATCTCGCCCACCGCGCAGGAAATGCCCCCGGCGCCCAAGTCGGTCAGCGCGCGCAGGCAGCCGGCATCGCGCAGCACGGGGATGGCCGAGGTGAAGCGCCGCTCGGTGATCGGGTGGCCGATCTGCACCGCCGCCGATTCCTTCTCCAGCGTCTCGCCCGTCATGCCGGTGGAACTGGCGGTGGCGCCGTGGATTCCGTCGCGTCCCGTTTCGCCGCCGATGAGCAGGGCGAGGTCGCCGGGCCGCGGAGCGTCCTTCAGCGCGTGCTTCCTGGGGATGAGCCCGATCGAGTGGCCCAGCGCCAGGCACTTGGCGTAGCCCGGATGCGCGCGATAGACGGGGTGCATCATGGGGATGCCCATAGGATTGCAGTAGTACGCCGTGGCGCGAATCGACTCGCTCACGATCAACTGCGGGTGCAGCGCGCCGGGCGGGACCTCGTCGTCGCTCAGGCGTGGGTCCAGGGTGGCCATGATGGTAGTGCCCCCGATGGGATAGGCGCCCTTGCCGAAGCCCAGCGTATCGCGAATCACGCCGCCGTGCTTGGTGGCCACTCCGCCGAAGGGCGCGATGGAGCTGGGGAAATTGTGGGTCTCGCCTTTGATGGTCACCACCCAGTCTTCGTAGAACTCGATTCCGCCCGCGTTGTCCTTGAAACTCGAGACCACCAACGGATGGTTGATGCGCGCCGTCGCGGCGGCCAGCCGCTTCAGCAGCCCCAGGCTCTTCCACGTGGTGTGAAAGCAATGGTCGCTCCAGCTCTGCGCCAGAATCTCGATTTCCGCGTCGGTGTGTGGCCGGCCTTGCGCCCGCTCGTGCGCCTGGATGGCTTTCATCTGCGAAAGCGGCGCGTACCAGGAGCGCTCTCGCGATAGCCCGTCCAGTTCGTCATCGCTCAAACCGAGGAGCGAAACCGTCCCGACGGGATCGGGACTGCCGGTGGGCCGCAACGTCGCCACCAACTCGCCCGGCTCACGCACGCGCTCCACGACCTTGTTATAGAGAAAGCGGGCGGCGAGTCTCCGCGCCTCCGTTTCGTCGAGCCCCGCGAACTGATAGCGTTTGGAGAGCCGCGCCAGCTCGAGCCCGTCTTCGCCCAGCGCTCGTGCTCCCGCCAGGATCGACGGCGTTTCGGGGTCGGTCACGGCAGGACGGTAGGCGATCTCCACGATCGGCCCCTGCGCCGGATCGAGCTGCGAGCGCTTCGCCGCCGTCTGGTACAGCGGGTTCACCAGCAGCGGAAGCAGACGCTCCACGCTGATGTCGCCTTCCAGCCAGAAGACGCGCTCGATCGCCAGGCCCGCAAGTGCGGGGTAACCGTGGCGGCGGAAGAAGGCCAGCCAACTCCGTGCCTCGGCGTCATCCTTCGCCAGCGTGTAAATCGTGTGGATGGGCATTGTGCCTTCGCGTTGGGAGCAACGAACGGCGAATAGTGAATTATGAATTGTGGAAGGTGAATTGTGAATGGTGAATTTTGAATTCGTTGTGGCTCTCTTTGACTCTGGTATTTTGGGAACTGTTTTCGAATGAACTGTGAAATCTTGAAGTGTGAATAAAGAGGGCCGAATACGATTTGAGTAGCGCAGAGGTCGGAGAGTCAATGACCATAGCTATTTGCTAAAGTGGCCGGGTTATATTTCAAGCCAACTAGTTAAAAGTTGAGCGTCGGGCTAAACTAAATGGACCGGGTGAAACAGAAGCCGGTCCGGCGGGGGCCAGCGCGCCAAGGGATAACCCGGTGGAAACTCACCGAAGATGATGAGACGGGACGGCCGACGACGACAGTCCATCCTATCGGCATCGGCTTCGATAGATTTCCCTATGCCTTAATAATCCCCGCCCCGAAGGGCGGAAGACCGGCCATCGGAAGCGGTGGCTTCCATTTTGACGCATAACCAGGACGGTTTGAGGTGAGCCTATGATGACGACGCGATTCTTTGTCGTGTTCTTTGTCCTCTTTTGTGTGGAAGCCCGAGCCCAGGACCGCGGAGCACTGTCACTGATCGATGTGGCCCCGGTAACGGCGGCGACCTGCACGACCGGAACGGTCAATCTGACTGTAAGCGGCACCATGCCGAGCAACTTCGTGACCGGCATTCGCGTGGACGTGGACGGGTCGCGCGTCACGGCGTGGAACGGCAGCGGCCTCGGACCAATCAAGGTGAGCGGTCAGAACATCTCCTATGCCGAGTCTTGCAGCGGGTTCGCTTCTTATGCGGGCGGCGCTTACGTTTCGGCCCAGATTCCTTATGTGGGCGCCTACTACGTCATTGATGTGCCCGGTCACATTCGCCTCGCCCTGGGCGATCAATCCATCAACTGCGGCTCCAACTCCTGCGTTTACGGCATGGGCCTGAGCGACTTGTGGGACAATAAGAATGACACCACGTTCAGCATCAAGGGTTGGACCGCCTCCGGCTCGTCGGTAACCTTGACCCTTTCCGGCGCGCCCTCATGGTCGTCCGGCCAGCCGTTTTTCGTGTTCGATAGCAGCCTGGCGTCAGGCAGGCTTGGCGGCGGCTCGATCAATGGCGGCTTTCTCATTGGGTCGATCAGCGGCAACCAGGTTAGCTATAACCTCACCGGAGGGCTCAGTTGCGCCAGCACCTGTACCGGGGCAGGCGGATTTGTCTACCAGGTGGACATGGCTTCGATGGACGCGGGGCTGGCGCAAATGCAGTTCGGTCTAATCAATGCCCCTTACAACTTGTCAACCACGGCGGGCGGCGGGGCCTCATTGACGGGAACCTGTTGCGGCGGCGACGGGCAGACCGTCACCCTTAGATTAGCCAACAGCTCGATGACGCCCACGGTCCCAGCGCCCGACGCCATCAACGTCGCTGTCTCTGGCGTCACCGTCGACAGTGGAAGCTGCAGCTTCAATACCGGCGGGTCTTCCGTAACTGCGGTCAGCATGGGACAGATTCGCTACAAGCTTGGGTCGGTTCAGACCAATTCCTGCACTGGACACGGCGGGACGGCGACCGCGGGCCGATTTGGTGAGTACAAGAATTCGTCTGGGGCACACATCGCCGTGCTGGAAGCGAACAACGTGCGCATCCGCCTCAAAGAGACGTGGGGCTTGCGACAATATGGCCAGTTCGCTAGTTGGGTCAACATGCCCAATTACACGAGCGGACTCGATTGCTGCGTCAACGGTACGGAGTACTACACCATCTATCGCCCCGACAAGGTGTTTCACCGCTTTGATATGTCCTACTCGAATGCGGACTCTCAAGGTCCGCTGACCTTTGGTAATGTTGCCGGCGGCGCCGGCTCCGATGCCACGACGCAGCTCTCGATTTTGAAGAGCGCCAACTTTGCCAACACCAAGGGCCAAGCCGATCAGGGTGTCTGTTCGTACTACCCGACGATTTCCCCTCCTTGGCAGCAAGTATGGCAGACCGGCTATCAGCGTTTCGCCTCCAACATGACCTGGCTCATGTTCACACCCAACCATGCCAACTGGTATGGCACGGTCTCATTGACCAATGGCAGCGCATCGGTACGGGTGGCGAGCGGAGACAACTTTGCTGTCGGAGTTCCCCTGGCAGCATGGGTGGGGGTGCCTTTCTTTGTGTGGTCAACTTCGGGTAACGGTGCCGGCACCGCCCGGCAGCTTATGGTGTCTTCCCTGACCGGCAGCGACTTTACAGGTGGTACCACCCTCACGCTGAGTTCGGTGTTCACGGGTCCGACGGGCACTTACAAGTACTACGTGGGAAGCCTGCCGCCGTGGGACTTTGGCAATACCTCCAGTTGTAGCCCTCTGCCCGCCGTGGGAGTGATTCAACCCAGTGTCGGTGACCTTCCGACGTGTGCGACCGGACCGACGCAGGATGATTCCAGCGGATGCCAGTCGCCTTACGCGTACGGGACGAAGCTCTCCGGCGTGGTCCACTCGAACTACCTGCGCATTCTTGGCGCCAGTCCCCTCGCTTCGCCCGCCACGGGAACTTACATCACCAACCAACTTAATGGTCCGACATGGTTCGAAGGGATGCGGACGCGATTGCAGGGAGCCTATCAAAGCGTGACGCTGCCCGGCGACGGCAACCCGCACACGATCCTTCATGACACCCTTCGCGTGGGCGACGACGGATTGTGGACGGGATCGAGGCAGGCAACACAGGCCGTAGCCGGAGATTACGCGGCGGAATACGAGGTGCCGCCAGCCCCTAGCTTCATCGCCGGAAGTTGCACCCGCGGCTACGGCACAAGCTGCTTCGATCAGGATACCGGCGCGTATCAGATCACTGCGGGCAGCGGCGAAGTCAGCTTCACGCTGTCGCTCCCAAGCTGGCAGAAGAACCACCTTTACTCGCTCGGTCAGGCGATTTGGGACGGAACCAATGTCAAAGTGGCGACCTTCGTCAATGCGTCGAGCGGGGCCAGCGGGGGCTCGCAGCCCAATTGGTCGAAGTGCCCGAACCCGGGTAACATTTGCGCTGACAACAGCGTGGTGTGGATGAACGCCGGCAACCGGTACTTCCACTACCCGGCATTTGAGATTGCCGGGTGGAGTCAGGTGCCATCGACGTTGACGGTCAACTCAACCACTTACAATCTGAACACCGAATACGTGGGCGCGGTAAACGCGGGGGGGGTCATAATCCAGTTGCTCGCGGGCGACAGCGGGACACCGGGATTCTATGCCAGCGGGTTGGAGGTACGGGGATCGCAGGAACCGTAGTTGCCACCGGCCGTTCCCAGAGGCCATGATAGGCGGTAAAGGCACGTTGGGAGGAAACCACTGTGCAATGGTCCGGACGGGCCGGGGCACCAGGTCGTCGCGCACTAGGGGGCTGGAAGGCGGAAGGGCGTAGACATGCACACATAAAGAGATCATCCTCTATTGGAGCCAACTGGGCTTGGGTAGTCTGTCACTCGTCAATCGTCACTGCCTTCAGGACCCCGTGCTGCTGTAGTTGCTCACTCCGCGGTTCCACACCATCACGGCGAGGCAGAAGAATCCAGCCGCCACCAGCGGCACCAGGTGAAAGTAGGGCGTGAAGGTACGGCGTCCAAGGAAGTGGGTGGTGGGATAGAAAGAGGCGAAGCCGAAGGGGATGATCCAGCTTAGCATGAACTGGATGAAGACGTTGTAGATGGTCAGCGGATAGCGGCCGAAGGTGAGCATGTTGAATACCGGCGGCACAATGCCGACGCGGTCCTCGAACCAGAACGAGACGGCGGTGAGAATGAGAAACACGGAGAGATAGATAACCGCGCCGCACACGACCATTGGCGCGAACCACAGGTCGTCGGCCAGGGTCCAGTGCAATCCGAGCTTGCGGACGCAGATCCCGATCACCAACAGGCCCGTCACCACTTCCTGTAGAGACTCGATGCGGAACTTCTCCGACAGCACCTGGAACAGCGTGGCGACGGGCCGCAACAGGATGCGATCGAAGCGGCCCTGGATAATATAAATGTCGCCGAACTCGTAGAGGTTCCAGCTCACCACGTTGAAGAAGCCGAGCGGGATCAGCGAGAAGGCGTAGAGAAAGAGGATCTCATAGAACGACCAGCCCTCGAGCTTGGGGATCTTGGTGAAGAGCACCAGGACAAAACCGAAGCCGATCACGGTGGCGGCCATGGAGGAGAAGAAGGCGATGAAGAAATCGGCCTTGTACGCCAGACGCACCTTGGCGTATTGCGCGAAGTAAAGGGCGAAAAGGCGGAGATGGCGCTTCATAAATGATGAATGCTGAATTATGAAGGATGAACAAAGAAAGGCAGACGGTAGGTGGCAGACGGCATAAAGGGAAAGAAGCCCCTCTTCCCCCTTATGTCCGTCTACCGTCTACCGTCCACCCTTCTTCGGTTCATCATTCATAATTCAGCTTCATCTGTCTGCTGACGACTCACAATTCCTTCAAAATGGTCAATCGTCAAGGCACAGGTCTGAGCCATGGAGACGAGTTTCGAGTTTCGAATGTCGGGTTTCGATGCTTAATCGAAAATCGTCAGTGACGCCGCGCTCGATCTCGCCTGCCACGCGCAGCACCAGTTCCTCTTCCCAGGGCCGGCCCACGACTTGCACACCGATCGGGAGGCCCTTCGGCGAGCGTCCCACGGGCACCACCGCGGCGGGATTGCCCATGATGTTCCACCACTGGGTGTAACTCATCGCGTCGAGGTACTTCACCGTTTGTCCGTTGACACTCCAGGAGCGTTCGCCGTGGCGGAATGCCGGGACCGCGCACACGGGACACAGCAGCACCGGAAACCGCTCCATTTCCGCCAGCAGTTCCGCGCGGATCCGGTCGCGCTCGATGAGTGTCTCGATCAATTGTTCGAGGGTGAGGGGCGGGTCGGCGGCCACAATGCTCATGAACTCCCTCAGGATGGGGCTGAGATCGGCTTCACGATCGCCGATGAAGGGCTTCAACACAAACCCGCCGGCGCGCCCAAAAATGTCCCACCACAACTCACGCATGAGATCGAGGTTGGTGGGGCAGAACGGCTGAACGTCGAACCCGGCCCGCTGGAGGGTCTCCGCCGCGGCGCGCACCGCGGCTCGAGTCTCGGGAGTCACGGGGGTGCGGCCGCCCTCTTCGAAGAAGCCCACAGGCACCGAGCGCATCTCGGCATCGTTCCAGACACGAAGCAGCACAGGCGCAGCAGAGGGGTCGCCAAGTTCCGGCCCGGCCATAGCCTCGAACATGAGCGTCAGGTCGGCGATGCTGTGTGCCATGGGTCCCACGACGCCGATCTGCGCGAAGGGTCCTGCCGAAGCAGGGAAGTGGCCGGTGGCTGGAATGCGTCCCGGAGTAGGCTTGAGGGCGCAGATGCCGGTGTAATGCGCGGGCACGCGGACCGAACCGCCACCGTCGCTGCCCACGCCGGCTGCCGAGCAGCCAGCCGCGATCGCTGCCGACTCGCCGCCACTCGATCCGCCGGGCGTGCGGTCGAGATCCCACGGGTTGTTGGTACGGCCATGGAGCAGGTTGTCTGTCTCGTAGGCCATGAGCATTTCAGGGGTATTGGTGCTGCCGAGCACGACGGCGCCCGCCGTCTTGAGCCGGGCCACCAGCGGCGCGTCCACGGCGGCGATGTAATTCGCACGCAAACGGCTGCCAGCCGCGCAGCGCCAGCCGGCCACATCGATCGAACTTTTGATGGTCACCGGCACCCCGGCGAGTGGTCCCACGCGCTCGCCGCGCTGGATCGCAGCTTCAATCCGGCGAGCTTGCGCGCGCGCGCCGTCCTCGTCGATGATGACAAAAGCATTCAAGCGAGGATTCAATTTCGCGATCCGATCGAGGTGGGCTTCGACGACCGCGACGGGCGAGACCCGCGTCGCGCGCACGGCCTGCACCATCTCCGTCGCGGTCAGTTGAGTGAGATCCGCCATCCGCATCCATCCCTGAACAGGCTTCAGTCTAGCACGCGCGCGCCCGCCGGCGACCGCAAGAGGCTTCTCCACAGATTACGCAGATTTAACAGATCGAGAACCGGGTCTAGGAAACCCCACTTTCTTGGTCTTGAAGAAATCTCGTGAGATCCGCCTAATCGGTGGACCATGGTTCCTGGCGTAGCGCCGATCTCGCGCATGAGATTGAAAACACTCGCAATATAGTTCTTGACAGCTAAATCGCAATTTGCTATAAATGAATCGCAATTAGCGATATGACTCTGGGAAACAAAATTCGGTACTTGCGATCGGTGGAGGGCACGCTGCGCGGGCTCGGTCGCGAGATGACCCAGCAGGAAGTGGTTCGCGCCATCAAAAAAGATCTGCGCAAGACGATCAGCCAGTCGTATCTCTCGCAGATCGAGAGTGGTGCGCGCCCGCACTTGACCAACACCACCCGGATGCTTCTGGCGAAGTTCTTCAAGGTGCACCCGGGCTACCTGGTGAACGATCCGGAGGGTTACTCGACGGAGTTGACCTCCAATTTTCTGGCTGCGGACGATGCGCTCGACCTCTGGCTGATCAGCGGCGCGGAGCGTTTTCGGCGCGACACCGAGGTGAGCCAGGCACTGCTGAAGGTGGCGCGGCACGAGGACACGCGGAAATGCCTTATCCTGCTGGCTGAGATTCTGGATACGCCCGGCCTGGCGGATCGCCTGTTGCAAGTGTTGAAACCGGCGGACATTTTGGAATCAACGGAATCAAGCCGCAGAGTGCGACAGGGGGGAGACGATTAACATGAACTGGGCTACTTTTTATCTGATCTGTTTTCTGGTGGGTCTTGTGCTCAGCGTCATCTCGCTGCTGAGCGGGATGATCCATTTTCCCGGACACTTGCACGTGCACCTGCCGCATGTGGGCGGGCATCACGGTGGCGGTCTGCACGCACCTGGCCCGCACGTACCTGGCCCGCACGGCGCGACGGCACCCGCCGGAAAAGTCAGCGTCCGGAGCGGGTCGGGGGAAATCTCGCCTTTCAACTTTATCACGCTGATGGCGTTTCTGGCCTGGTTTGGCGGCACCGGGTACCTGCTGACGGAGTACTCGCGCTTGTGGTTTGCTCTGGGAATGATCATCGCCACGTTTAGCGGCCTCGGCGGCGCCGCCATCGTCTTCGCCTTCATCAGCCGAGTGCTGCTCGCCCACGAGACCATCCTGGACGAGGCGGATTACGTAATGACGGGTGTTCTAGGCACCACCAGCGTCGGCATCCGCGCCGGCGGAACCGGTGAGATTGTCTATTCGCAAGGCGGGACTCGGCACACCTGCGGGGCACGCAGCGAGGATGGCGTAGCGATCGCCAAGGGCTCGGAAGTGGTGGTCGAGCGATTTGAAAAAGGCATCGCGTATGTGCGCCGCTGGGACGACATGACGAAGTAGGACGACCCGGCGGCAATGTGACTTCTCTTCAAGAAAGGAGAGGAGGGCTTCGATGAACGTTGCACCTGACAAACGGGGATTGAACCGGCGAACGCTCCGCAGCCTTGAAGTTGCGCGCGTCATCGCAGTTTTCGCCGCCCTGGGCGCGATTCTGGCGTGGATAGGACCACGCGCCCAACAGTTGACGACATCGATCGTGCCTTGCGCGGGAGTTATGGTGCTGAAAGCGGTGGTTCTGGGTGGGTGGGGCCGTCTGTTGTTTGGCGATTGCGGTTGGACTCAAGGGCCGCACTTGGCCCTGCTCATCCATTTTTCGTCGGACCTGGTCCTGTACGGACTGATTCCGATGTTGGCAAGATAATGTTTGCTCCAAGGGAGGGAATATGCAGTTGACGGAGATATGGGTGATCGTAGGGTTGATTGTGTTGGCCACTCTTTTCCTCATGACGGTCATGGCGAAGCTGTTTCGCAAGATTGGACCCAATGAGGCACTGGTCGTGTACGGGTTCAGGGGACCACGGGTGATCAAGGCTGGGGGAACCGTGGTGTTTCCGATGCTCGAGAGTTCTCGAGAGTTGTCACTCGAACTGATGTCTTTCGATGTCGCGCCTCAGCAGGACCTCTACACCAAGCAGGGCGTCGCTGTCACAGTGGAGGCCGTGGCGCAGATCAAGGTGAAGTCGGACCCAGAGTCGATCCTGACTGCGGCGGAGCAGTTCCTGACCAAGCCGGCCGACCAGCGCGAAGGGTTGATCCGGCTGGTCATGGAAGGGCACCTCCGCGGCATCATTGGCCAGTTGACTGTGGAAGAAATCGTCAAGCAGCCGGAGATGGTGGCGGACCGCATGCGCTCGACCTGCGCCGACGATATGAACAAGATGGGCCTGGAAGTGATCTCGTTCACCATCAAGGAAGTGAAAGACAAGAACGAATACATCTCCAACATGGGCAAGCCGGACGTGGCTCGCATCCGGCGAGACGCCGACGTGGCGGCCGCTGAGGCCGACCGCGACACGCAGATCAAGCGCGCCGAAGCGCAACGCGACGCGGCCACTGCCAAGGCGTTGGCCGACCAGTCGCGCGTGCTGGCGGAGACACTCTCGCTGGCCAAGCAAGCTGAGTCGCAGCGCGATCTGGATATGAAGAAGGCGAACTACCTGGAAGCGGTGAAGAAGCAGCAGGCGATGGCCGACAAGGCTTACGAGATCGAGACCAATATCATGCAGCAGCAGGTGATCGCCGAGTCGGTGAAGATCCAGCAGGTGGAGAAAGAACAGCAGGTAAAGGTGCAGGAGGCGGAAATCCTGCGACGCGAGAAGGAGTTGATCGCCACGGTCCTGAAGCCGGCGGAGATCGAGCGCCAGCGCATCGAGACACTGGCCAGCGCCGAACGCCAAAAGTTGATCTCCGAGGCGGAGGGCAAGGCATCCTCGATCCGGGCGCAGGGCGAGGCCGAAGCCGAGATCATCTTCAAGAAGGGCGAGGCCGAAGCCAAAGCGATGAACGTGAAGGCGGAAGCCTATCAGGAGTACAACCAAGCGGCGGTAGTGGACAAGCTGATCACCAGCCTGCCGGAGGTGGTAAGGGCGATGGCCACGCCGCTCGCCAACGTCGACAAGATCACGATCGTTTCGACGGGTAACGGTGACGCCGCCGGCATCCACAAGCTCACCGGCGACATGACCAAGATCGCTGCCCAGGTGCCGGCGCTCTTCGAGACCCTTTCCGGCATGAAATTGAGCGAACTGGTCTCGAAAGTGAGGCTAATCGGGGATAGGTCGTCCCCGCCGGCTCCCGACGCGGCCGGACAAAAGTAGGTGTGGGTTATTACCGGGCGTTCTCTGCCATGGGCAGCGAGCGCCCGGGCTTTTCAGGCGGTTTTAATGTAGTTAACACAAGGAGGAAGACCATGGCACTATTGGAAAGAGTCTCAACGTTGGTACGCGCCAATCTCAACGACCTCATCGACAAAGCTGAAGATCCAGAGAAGATGCTGAAGCAGCTTATTCTCGACATGGAGAATCAACTTCTGCAGGTGAAGACGCAAGTGGCGGTGGCGATGGCGGATCAGCACTTGCTGGAAAAGAAGCAGCAGGAGAACGAGACCAAAGGAGCTGACTGGATGCGTAGGGCGGAGCTGGCAGTGGACAAGAAGCAGGACGATCTGGCTCGCGCCGCCCTGGAACGGCACCAGAGCTACAAGCAGATGGCACAGAGCTTCAACGAGCAGGTGGCCAACCAGCGAGTGGAAGTGGAGAACCTCAAGGCGGCGCTGGGCAAGTTGGACCAGAAGCTGGCCGAGGCGAGATCGAAGTGCGACCTGCTGATCGCCCAGCATCGTCGGTCCCGTGCCGTGAGCAAGGCCAGCGACGCGCAGCTCGCGGCCGGAGATCGCTCGAAGATCGCGGCGTTCGACCGCATGCAGCAGAAGGTGATGCTCGGCGAGGCGGTGAGCCAGGCGAAATCGGAGATGGTAAAGGACGACCTCGACGAGCGGCTGGCAAAGCTCGAGCGCGACGACCAGATCGAGCTGATGCTGACCGAGTTGAAGTCCCGCCGTAGCGCGGGTGCGTAAAGAAGACGCTGAGTGCAGAAGAATGACTGATGAGCTGCGTCGGCGCTCGCCATCAGCAGGAGCCGGGACCAGTCTCTGGATCGCCCAAAGCTGAAGTCTGAGCGCTGAAGGCTTCTTGGTATTCACCATTCATGACGGTCTTGGGGGGAGCCATGCGTCGCTACGCGTTGGAGTCGAAGATCGAGTCCCCGGACACGCAGGTCCTGGCGGTCCATTGCAGCGATCACCGCTTCCAGGGCGCGCTGCGCGAATTCCTGGACCAGACGCTGGGCCTGAAGGCGAACTACGATCTGCTGGTGGTTCCCGGCGGGCCGCAGTGTCTGGCCGAGACCTCGCATTTGCCCAAGTTCGCGTGGGCCAGCCGCAAGTGGTTCCGCTTTCTAATTGAAGCCCACTCGCTTCAGCGAGTCATCCTGATCGCCCACCAGGACTGCGGCTGGTACAAGTGGCTGGCGGAGTACGAGGCCCATAGCGCTCGGGGCCTCCCGGCCCGCGAACGCCAGGAACGCGATCTCGGCCGCGTTCGCGACTTCCTCGCCGCGGACTTTCCCAGGCTGTCTGTCGAGACGTACTACGCGGGGTGGAACGGCGCGGGCCAAGTCGGGATCGAGGCGGTTCCTTGAATAGGGGGGAGAGACTGGGCGTCGCAACGGGAACCAGAAACTGACGCTCCAGACCGTGGTGGCAATCGTTGGGCGGTGCTGTTTCAGAAACACAAAGGTCGCCCGAGCGCGACCGCCTTTGCGGTTCGAGGTCGTCAGATGAACATCTGGTCGTCGTGGCTCGATTCGCTCACAGTCGCGGCGCGCCGACGGGAGAAGAGAACGTCCAGCCCCTTTTGCACGCCCTTGATGACTGCCGACGCTTCATGGAGAGGCGCCAGGACGCCACGTTCCACCGCGTCCGCCGTGGTCCCGACCCTCTCCACCATCCCCGTCACCAATTGATCGACGCGGATGATTTGAGCTCGAGACCGTTCGACCAGTTCAGCCACCACTGTGTCGACTTGCATGCTGCGCTCGCGGAGCAGCGCGGTGATGCCGGCGAGGTTGGTGGTGATGGTGCGGACCGGCTCGCGGCTTTCGGTGAGAAAGTCCGTCACGGCCTGAGTAAGCTCGTCAACACGTTGCATGGTGCCGGACGAGGATTGCTGCACGCTTTTCTGGAGCTGGCGCAGCGCCTCGAAAATCCCATAGAAGATCCCTGCCTGCGCGACCAGCGCCAAGGCGGCGATAATCACAAAAGCCATCAGTATTGTGTCGTGGCCCATAGGTTCCTCACGGGGCCTCACCGCAAGAGGACCGCTCTACGTCCGCGCCTTGGATTTCTCCTCTTGGTAGGCCTGCTTGCCGGCCTCGAGCGCCGCCGACAACTGTTCCTTCTGCTGGGCCACGAGGTCCTTGCCTTTCTCCACTACTTCTTCCGCCTGGCGGCGCAGATCTTTGCCCTTCGCTGTTACGTAGTCTTTGCCCTCCAGCGCCTTCTGGGCGATCAGGTCGCGCGTCTCTTCTCCGGACTTGGGAGCAAACAGAAGCGCGACGATCGCGCCAACTCCCAGCCCCGCCAGAAAATAGACAAATTTGGATCCGCCATTCTCATCGCTCATAACAACCTCACCTCTCTCAGAAATTACGGATCAGGGTTAAGGGTTAGCCGCGAACACTCTCCGCCGCATCAGGCTCGCCCATGCGACCTTCCCCGGTGGCGGTGGCTAGGGTCTGTGACCCCTCGTCCCTTAGCGCTAAATCCTATTGTCAGATGACCGCTACCTTTTCGGCGAAAGTTCGCCCAGCTTCGGCAATCCTCTCCGCTTTCTTCCGGCCCTTTTCTACGTAATCCTCGGCCTGCTGGCGCAACTCGCGCGTCTTGTCCGCGATGTAGTCCCGACCCTCGCCCGCTTTCTTCCCAATCAGCTCGCGGGTTTCTTCGCCCGAGCGCGGGGCAAACAGAAGCGCAATCACCGCTCCAATCCCGATCCCCGCGAGCAGGAAAGTCACTTTTGTGCCTAGGTTGTCGGAAGCCATGGTCTAACCTCCCTAACGTTCCATTTGCCTGCCGTAAATCACTCCTACGCCCCACCCAAGCCGCAAGGTGCGGGCAGGTCGTCCACCACGTACAACACCTGCACAATTGTATGTATCAGTTTGGCAGGCCATGGTCAAGACAATAGTTATAAATAGACCGGTCAGTCGGTTTAACATGTTCACGCTGGAGTGGGATGGAAGGGGAGGGTGGCTCCTGGTTTGCTTCACCGGCGCAGGATGTTCCAGCTTGTCAGGGCCGGCGCGGGAGCGAAATCGAGATGGGCTGCACGCTGATTAACAAGACTGTTAACACTCTCCGGACAAATCAACCCTCCAGCCCGTTGAGACAGCGAGCCGGGCGCCACGCCAAGGCACACCACCACGGCTTCGTGCCGACCGACCAGCACTCGCCAGCGGGGATGAACCGGCGTGCCCCGCGCCAGCCTACGCGGGTAGACATCAGATAACTAGACCACAGCCCGGAACGTACGCTCCGAGCCGACCGGTAGTCTAGGTTGCGGGAGTACCTTCGGCCACCGGAGCTCCACCCGTCAACTTGGCCCGAAGTTCAGCCTTTTCGCGCTCCTGGTCTTTGACGAGTTCGGAAAGAGCGCGGCACTGCTCCTCCCGCTTCTTCGCGTCCGCCTCGAGCCGAGTCACCTGGCGATGGAGGCGAGCGTTTTCGCGGCGCAGGAGCGTCAATCCCTGATTGCCCCACTGGGAAGCAGCCAGACGCGCGCCTTTGATTCCTCCCGGAATCTTGAGCACCGCGTTACCGGCGAGCAGTGGTGACACCTGGGCCTGGGTCTGGCGGATGAGACCATCCAGTTCCTTGCGCTCCGCTCCCGGCGGGCAGAGTTCCCGCAACGCGAGCAGTCGCGCCAGGTCCGGATTGTTCCGGCCCCGCTCCCAATGCTGGATCGCGCCCTTGGTGGCGTTCAGGATGCGCGACAGACCTTCCTGACTCAATTGCAGCCGGGTTCGTACCCGGCGGATCACTTTTGCGGCATTCAGTGCAGCCATGGTTGGTAGCCTATGTCCCCTTGAAATATTTTTCTTGACAAATTCCAGCCTCTAGCCTACTATATCAGAATCCGGGTCAGCCTGTCAAGACTCTTTCTCCCGGAAAGTTCGGGAGTCAGAGATTGGCGGCCGTCGTGATTACTAAATATGGACTGTACCCTAGCAGTATCGAAAGATCAAGCTATTATTCGGAGTGGCAACTACAACGCTACCCAACAGGCGCTGGGGGTCTCAGTTCGGTGTGCGCCTCCACAGCCTCAACCACGAAGCGCCAGCGAAACGGGCGGTTGCGGCCCCGCCGACTCCGGTCCCGTAACTTTGCCCTTACGCCCCCAGTTGGTATTTTTCACCGGCCGCTCGCTGATGCGGCCGGAATCATGCATCCCCCGCACGGAGGAAATAAAAATGACAGTCGCGCCCAATCGCCCAGGACTACCGGGCAAGCAACTCTTACCCGAGAGCCTGCAAACCGTGAACCTATCCCCCGCGAGCACCAGCCCGCCGCCGTTGTTGCCTTCGGCGGAAAGCGCTTCAAACCGGGCCATCTCGATTCCACCCGCCAAGAGGCCGGTTAGGATCGAAGCCCGACGATGCGTCGAAAGAGGATGCATCTACCCAGCCGGCCCTGGCGAAAGTGGAAGGTGTCTTCAGCACCAACGCCAGCAACGTGAGCCCGCGCTCTTCCACTCCCGTCAGCCATCCATGATCCTCCTGGATTGCGCCAAGTTCGGCCTGCCCGAGGAGGAGCCCGAAGACTCGCGCTTCCGTGACCGGCGCCGTCTTGCGGCGCAACGGGAAGCGTTCTTGGGTGGTGCAGCGTAGCACGACTACTGCCGGGAGAGCAAGACAATGACGATGCCAGCTTTTTCGCCCTTGAAACCGCATGTCCTGCCTTCGTCGCCGCCCAGGGGTGCGCCGCAGCCTGGTAAGCCGGAAGATCCGATGCTTTCCCCGGCCAACGCCTGGCGCATCCTCTGCACGCGCACGGGAGGCGCAGTCTCCAGGGCTACCTTCTATCGCTGGGTTGCCAGCGGAAGGGTGTTCTCGATTCGAGTCGGGCATAAGTTCTCGATTCCATGGTCCGCGCTCGAAGAAATCATCAAGCAGTGCCTGGCGGGTGAGCGGTTCTAGAGAGTCGCTCACCCCCAGCGGCTTTCTCCGAGAGGTGTCGCAATGCGCCCTCCAAGTCGGGGAAGCGAAACTGGTAACCCGAGGCGACTAACCGCGCCGGCTCGACGCGCTGGCTTGCGAGGAGAAGCTCGTTGGCCATCTCGCCCAAAGCGAGCTGCGCGGCGAACGCCGGCAGGGGAAAGAGCGTGGGGCGGGAAAGCACCCGTCCCAGTGCTTTGGTGAACTCGCGGTTGGTGACCGGCGCGGGAGCAACGGTGTTCAGTGGCCCCCGCAGGCAGTCTGTGGTCAGAGCGTGGTGAATCGCACCGATGACGTCGTCGAGATCGATCCAGCTCATATACTGCCGGCCGTTTCCGATGACGCCGCCGGCGCCCATGCGGAAGATCGGAAGCATCTTGGCTAGTGCGCCTCCGGCCATGCTTAGAACCATCCCGGTGCGCAAGTGAACGACGCGGATTCCCCGGTCTTCCGCAGCCTTGGTCGCCGCCTCCCAGGCGATGCAAACCTCGGGGAGAAATCCAGAGCCAGGCGGGCTCTCTTCTCGCAGCACCTCGTCTCCGCGGTTCCCGTAGTATCCGATCGCCGAAGCCGACACCCAAACTCGCGGCGGCCTTGCCAATCGCGCCAATGACGCACTCAGGAGGCTCGTCCCCCTTACCCGACTGTCGCGGATCTGCTGCTTCTGTGTTGCCGTCCATCGCCCGGCGGCAATGTTTTCGCCGGCGAGATGCACCACGCCATCGAGGCCTTCAAGCGCGGCCTCGTCGATCGTCCCCGAGCGGGGATCCCAGTGGACCCCATCCGCATCGGACGCGGAACCGGGGCGGACCAACCGGATTACTTCGTTCCCTCGGCTGGAAAGCAGCGGTGCAAGCGCCGCGCCGATTAGCCCCGTCGAGCCCGTGATCAGGATTTTCATCGTTAGACCTCCGGCCCGCCGACAGCCCTCCAGTGATGGGGTTGATTGTAGTCCGATGATGGCGTTCGAACAAGCTTCAAAACGCAAGCCGCGAGGGCACTCCTTCCCGATAATAGCGGCACCCACCCTGAAGCGGGCAATACTCGCACGACGGCGCCGAGCGGCGGCACAACTCCTGGCCATGGCGACGCAACAGTTGGTGCGCCCGAATGAGCACCCGACAGTCCTCCTGGAGTTGGCCTTTGGCCGCCTCCTGTGCCGAACGGTAGGTGGTGGAATAGTTTTTGGATGCCTCGCCGAACCCCAGCCGCACCAGCGCTCGCAAACCATTGGACTCGAGCGCCAGGGCAGGATAGCTTCTCGAAAACAGCAGGATCTTCTCCGCCCCTGGGTCGCCGATGCCCGGAAACAATCTGAGCGCCTTCTTGGCCTTCTCCGGCGCTTGTTTCACGACCTTTCGCAGGTCTCCTTCGAACTCGTCGAGGGCGATGCGCGCGATCGCCCGCAACCTTTCCATGCGCTGCTCCGGCCGCATTCCGCCTAGCTTGGCCACCTCCCGGAGAGTGGCTGAGGGCGCCGAAAATCGCGACGGGAGTCAGGCCGACCCGCTCGCGCAAAGCCGCAAAAGCAGCCTGGCGCCGTTCGTCGCTGAGCAGATAGGCCACGTTCTCGAACAAAATCATTTCCAGCGGATCGGTCACTGCGGGAGGTTCGGGCCGGCCGTACTCCCTCTCAAGCCGGCAAAGAATCGATTCGAAGCGTGTAACGGTTTTGGCAACTGCCATACTTCTCCGAGAAAAGTCGAAGGTCCGAGCGCGAAGGTTATGCTTTTACAGAATGCTGATTCCTGGTCTGTCACAAGCCCATGAGTTATCATCAGGGAAATGTCCGCGCCCGGCCAGCCCGAGATCAGCCTCGCCCACGCGCTGCGCGAGTGGTGGAAGGACGGCCTCGAGCGGGAGGGCTTTGCTCCTACACTCAAGAGACTCCTCGCCGAGGCGTGGGAGTTTCTGCGCGACTCTACCCCACAGCGCTGCCGCTCCCGCTGGGGCGACGCCGACTACGATTGGGATTATCGCGTCGACACCACCAGCGCCACTGTTGGCTGGCGCGCTCGACTGCTGGGCGTGATCCACTCCGGCTATCAGCCCACCGAGCCCGCGCTGTTTCACGAGATGCTGCGCGCTCTCGCCATCCACCACCCGGACTTCACCTTCGTCGATCTCGGCTCGGGCAAGGGCCGGGCGCTGCTGATGGCTTCCGACTACCCCTTCCGTCGCGTCCTGGGTGTGGAGTTGCTGCCGGAACTAGACCGCGTGGCGCGCGAGAACATCCATCGCTACCACAGCGACACCCAAAGATGCTTGGCTCTCACATCCATCTGCGGCGATGCCCGCGACTTTGTCTTTCCTCCGGAGCCCACCGTGCTCTATCTGTTCAACGCCTTGCCGGAGCGCGCCTTGGTGGTGGTGATGGCTAACATGGAGCGCTCCCTTCAACAACACCCTCGCCCGGTTTACCTGCTTTACCATCATCCTTTGCTCGAACGCGTTCTTTTGCGGACGACAACATGGAAGAGAATCGGAGGCACTCGCCAATACGCTGTCTACTCAAATGTCGAATAGCAAGACTTCCGTCCCCCATGCCTTCGAAGAGACCGAGCAGCTTCTGCATGCTGTAGCAGGAAAGCAAACCCGCCCGCGATCCGCAACGGCGACAGCGTGTAGGTCCCCCCAGGGCTTTCTCCCGATCGTGCCGTTGCCACCTCCTTTTCGCAGGGCCCCTTTCCGTCCGTTGGCGTGAAACAATATCACTTTTTCGCGTGGATGGGTACAATCGCGTGGGAGCCAATTGCGGCATTGCATCATTGGGCAAGCGAGCTGTGGGGCGATCGGACAATGATGACGCGACGACGTTCGGACCAAAGACCTGTGGGTACACTTCCCGACGACTGCGCAATTTTCTCTGCCGGCGGCCGCCGCAGCTTCCTGCGGGCGGCGTTGGGAGCGGGAGCATCACTGTTTCGAGTCCTCTCGCCCTTCCGCCGCCCGGGCCGCTTCGAAAAAGAAGAAGGAGCCAAGAAAGTGAACCTACCTTTGCGCTGGCGACCGCACGAAGTTGCCAGAATTCCCAGCGGATATCAGGTGGCCGTGGCGGACGTGAACGGCGACGGCCGACCGGACATCCTGGCACTGAGCTCGGAAGCGAGCATCGTGGAGTGGTACGAGAATCCCGCCTGGGCAACGCACCGGATTACCACGCGCACCCGCAAGAACATCAGCCTGGCGCCGTTTCTTGGGCGCGGACGCCGGTTCGAGGGCATCGCGCTGGCAGTGGACTTTCACCTGGACGACAGCACGCAGGGCAGCGTATGGTGGGCCGACTCCTCGAGCAACGCTGGCCACCCCGACCAGGAGTGGGAGTTGCGCCCCATTGCTCAGATTCCCACCTCGCACCGTCTGCGCTGGGCGGACCTCGATGGCGACGGCCGGCTCGAACTGGTGGACGTACCCCTTCTCGGACCGGGCGCGAAGGCCCCGGATTATCGAGGCGGCGGGCCGATCACGTGGTTCGACGTTCCCGAAGCGATTTTTCGCCACGAGCGTTCGCAGGACGATCGCGAGCGCTGGAGGTCGCACCTGATGGATGATTCTTTGAGTGTTGTGCATGGCATTCTGGTTTTCGATTGGGACCACGACGGCCGCGACGAGTTGCTGACCGCAAGCTTTGAAGGCGTCCACTTGTTTCGCTCGACCGGACGCGGCGGCGAACTGCGCTGGACGAAGGTTCGTCTGGCCGAGGGCGATCAGAACTGGAAACCCGCCTCGGGCGCAGCTCCCGCCGAGGCGCATCGGGGATCGAGCGAGGTCGGAGTCGGAGAGGTGGCGGGCCACCGGTTCCTGGCCACCATCGAGCCGTGGCATGGCGATCAGGTGGTGGTCTATTTGCCGGTGGAGCATGCCCGCGCCGACCAGTTGTGGGAGCGTCGCGTGATCGATTCCAGTTTTCGCGACGGCCACGCCCTCGCTTGCGCCGACTTCGACGGAGACGGCAACGACGAGATCGTGGCGGGATATCGCGGCCCGGGGACGAGCCTCTGCCTTTATCACACATTGGACGACTCGGGCACGAAGTGGGAGCGCCAGACGCTGGACACGGAGATGGCTGCGTCCGGTGTGGCGATCGCCGACATCAACGGCGACGGGCGTCTGGATGTGGTCGCGATTGGCGCATCGACCGGCAACGTGAAGTGGTACGAGAATCTCGGGTGAGAAGTGGCGGAGCCTGTGGTTTGCCGCCCGCATTCCTTCTCTGCCATCATGGTGCAGACCACATGGAGCCTCAATGACCGCGCGACTCGCCATCGTGATGTTTTTGATCGCCGGCCCGGCGCCTGCGGCATGGCCACTCTGGCCAAGTGTGGATGCGGGTGGCTCGCGGCTCGAAAACCCGCAAACCGAGCAGGCCGCCAATCCGGCATCCGAGGACGCTTATGCAAAGCCTTTGACCAAACAGCAGATCAGGGACCTGGTCGCTGCCGGCATGAACAGCGCGAAGCTGGCTCCGATAGTGGTGCGGCGGGGAATCGATTTCGACCCGACGCCGGCGGACTTGGCCGCTTTGCGAAGGGCGGGAGCGACGGAGGCGCTCATCAAGGCTTTGGGCGACGCCCCTCAATTCTCTCCGCCGGCGAGCGTGCCGCCGGATAGAGGAGTTCGGGAAGTTGCGCCCGCGCCGCCAAGCAGAGAGTCCCAACCGGCTTCGTCGGGGTCGGCGCCGCTCGACAAGTTGAAACTCCTGCGCCTGGTGGTCCGCGAAACGCCCAACGCGCGCATCCTGGACCTGATCGAGACAGCGGGCCTGGATTTTACGCCCACCGACGAGTTCCTGGACACCCTTCAAATCGCCGGGGCCGACGAAGCTGTGCGCGCGGCCGTGGGTAGCTTGGCGCCGAGCAAATCTCATGCGCCCGCAAACTTCTCCGCCGCATCGCGCCAGCCGGAGACAGCGCGGCAAGTGGACAATGAGAAAGACCGGATCTATCAGGCAGGGGAAGATATCACGCCGCCCAAGGGTATTTACACGCCCGCAGCACCCTACACCGAACAGGCTCGCCGGCAAAGAATTGAGGGTACGGTGGCGCTCGACATCATCGTGGAGCCCTCCGGCAACGTGTCCGACTTGAAGGTGGCGGAATCGCTGGACCCGGGTTTGGACGCGAGCGCTGTCAAGACCGTTCGCAACTGGAGATTCGAGCCCGCCACGCGCGACGGGCGAGCGGCGCGCGTGGCCGTTCACGTGGAGATCAGTTTTAAGCTCCGCGAATCCCAAAAGCCGTAGAAGGTGTGAAACCAATTGCGAAGGAGCTTCCAGCACAGAGACACAGAGGCGCAGAGAAAAATGGGAGACGTCCGGAAACAAATGGCATCTTCATGTGATCCTCGTGCTCCTCTCTGTGTATCCGTGTCTCCGCGTCTAATTCTCCACACCCCTCACACCTCCGTAGCACAAGGGCATTCATGACTTCGAACCACGCCGTGCTCCATTTGGTTTCTCAGCTTGCTTCGACCGCCTACGACAGCCGCAGCCTCATGGCCGAAACCGTCCGACTGCTTCAGCGCGAGCGGCCCCACTACCATTGGGTCGGGTTCTACATGCTCGAGGGCGACGTGTTGGTGCTGGCCCCATTTGTGGGCAAGCCGACCGAGCACGTGCGCATTCCGCTCAGCCAGGGCATCTGCGGCGCCGCCGCCTCGACGGGCGAGACGGTGGTGATCGATGACGTCACGGCCGACCCTCGCTACCTCGCTTGCAGCCTGGAAACACGCTCGGAGATCGTGGTCCCCATCCGGCGCGACGGCCGCGTGGTGGGGGAACTCGATCTCGATAGTGACGTTCCGGCGGCGTTCACGGCGGACGATCGGGCGTTGCTGGAGCAGGTGGCGGAAATCATCGGGGCCAAGCTTTGACAATCGAAATTCGAAACTCGAAACTCGTGTCTCGTCCGTGGTCCACTGTCCCCCTTTCACTGCACCCGAGGCAGACTCTTGCAAGTGGGTCAATTTGATGTTGTAGCGGAGATTCCTCGCCAACTGGCGGCGTAAGGCCAACTCGACATCAAAATCGACCTACTACCTCGGCGCGCAAGTGTGCCAAAATGGAAACCCTATTTTCTAACAGGGGGGTCACGGGATGAAGAGGTTCTGGGGATTCATGGCAATGGCCATAGTGCTGACTTTCGCTCGCGTGCCGGGTGCGGCAGCGCAGGCGCCCGAGGGACAGAGCCAAAAAGAGCCGGAGGCGAAGCCCGCTGCCGAGACCACGCCTCCGCCCAAGGAGGAGTCGTCCGTTACCGATCATAGCCTTCGCATGGGCGGAGAGACCATTGCCTACAAGGCCACCGCGGGCACCATCCTGCTCAAGGACGACGAGGGCAAGCCCAACGCCAGCCTATTCTTCATCGCCTACACGCGCAGCGACGTGAAAGACCTCAGCCAGCGCCCTCTGGCATTCGTTTACAATGGTGGGCCGGGCTCATCGTCGGTGTGGCTTCATATGGGCGCCTTCGGGCCGCGCCGGGTCGACACGGTCAACGCCGAGCCCACTCCGCCGCCGCCCTATCGCGTGCTGGATAACGCCAACTCGCTCATCGACGTGGCCGACCTGGTGTTTATCGACCCTGTGGGCACTGGCTTCAGTAAGGCTGTGGGCAAGGCTAAAAACAAAGACTTCTGGGGAATCGACCCGGACGTGAAATCGCTGGCCCAGTTCATCAACGCCTACGTCGGCCGCAACAACCGCTGGAACTCGCCCAAGTTTCTCATCGGCGAAAGCTACGGCACCTTCCGCAACGCCGCCCTGGTGAATTATCTCCAGTCGCACGACGGCATGGACTTCAACGGCGTGGTGATGATCTCCACCGTTCTCGACCTCGGCACCATTTCCTTTAACCCGGGTGACGACCTGCCTTACATTCTCTACCTGCCCAGCTACGCCGCCACCGCGTACTACCACAAGGTGCTCAAAGACCCTCCCGCCGACCTCAACGCGTTTCTCACCGAGGCGCGTCACTACGCCGCCACCACCTACGCCGACGCGCTGATGAAGGGCGCGTCGCTGAGCAAGGCGGAGAAGGCGGAGGTGGCCAAACAAGTGGCGCACTTCACCGGCCTCGGCGAAGACTATGTCGAGAAGGCCGATCTGAGGGTGAACCTCCCCCAGTTCATGGCGGAACTGCAGCGCTCTCGCGGCCTGGTCACCGGCCGCCTCGACGCGCGCTTCTCCGGCCCCAGCTTCGATCCTCTGGCCGAGTTCGGCCAGTACGACCCGCAGGACACCGCCGTCAGCGGCGCCTTTACCGCGGTTTTCAACACCTACGTGCGCGAAGATTTGAAATTCGGCAAGGACCAGACCTACGAAATCCTAAGCAACCAGGCCGCCGGCGTATGGGATTGGAAGCATGAGGGCGGCCGTGGCTTTGGGTTCCCCGGCTCGCCTAATGTGGAGGGCGATCTTACCGAGGCGCTCATCTCCAACCCCCACCTTCAGGTCCAGGTGGAGAACGGCATCTATGATCTCGCCACGCCGTTCTTCGGCACCGAACATACCATGGGCCACCTCCGGCTGCCGGAGAATCTTCAAAGCCACATTCATCTCGAGTATTATGATGCCGGCCACATGATGTACCTGCGCGAGCAGGACTTGGCCAAGCTCAAGAGCAACGTGGCGAGCTTCATTCAGTCGAATTCGGCGCACTAGT
>Ga0209039_10000563_pt1 | contig 35967 bp, 31 predicted proteins | sample BogFormECP12_OM1_FD_188238 | JGI IMG/M metagenome (GOLD analysis project Ga0209039, IMG submission 188238) | Bog forest soil microbial communities from Calvert Island, British Columbia, Canada - ECP12_OM1 (SPAdes) (version 2) | ecosystem: Environmental > Aquatic > Freshwater > Wetlands > Bog ...
GACGTGTCGTGACCATACACGAGATTGTACACGAGGTCAGCCCAGAATCCTGTCTGTGCGCCGGGGCCGCCAGGTCCGTATTGTTGTCGATACAAGTAGGTCGACACGGGAAACACGATATACACGGCGATCGCGATGGCATTGATGATGACGAGCGACCACCCGAGCGCGTATCCCTTTTCCGAGGCAATAAAGGCAAAATACACCATCGTGAAGATGACCATGCCGTAGAAGAGAAACACGTAAAAAATGGCCATTTCGGGCACGAACGGGATGGCATCGTCCAACTTGCCAAACACGTTGTCGAGCTGGAAACTCCGCGCCACAGGGTACAGCGTTCCGGTCCAATCGTAGGCAATCGTGTTCAAGATCACGTAAAACAAGATCAACATTAGAAAAACGTTCCCGATCATGTAGGCGACTCGCCTGCTCCAGATCGTCGACTTATTCTTGAAAAAGAGACGTTCTACGCCTTTTTGGAGGGTTTCATGCAATCGCATGGGCATCACGGTTAATATCCAGAAACGCCATTCTGTACTTATGGTTATCCGAGTTTTGTGATAAGTCATTACATAAGATGGATTTTTCACGAATCCACAACACGCAATATCGCGGTACTGGCTGTCATCCTTTTTGGCTCCGTGCGCTTCGTCATCGATGCGCAATCGCGTGCAAGATTCTTGGCAGTGTTCAAAGGTTAACATGGGGATTGACAAGTGACGAATCGAACATATGTTCGCAATCTTCTTAACGAAGCAGACATGTAATCACGTGAAGAACCAATCCTTCGAACGAATGATGCACTAGCATCGTTCATTGCATTGATCGCATGGTCATGCACGAGGACAAGAATTGATTCTAGCAGATCCATCATGTTTTGCAAGATACTTGTCAAAAAACCGTATCATTCCATTTCAAATAACACGAAACGACAAAGGTGCACGTCATGGAAATGGCAGTCGATGTTCAACAACTCATCAAGGTTTACCAGGGCAAGGTCCGCGCGCTCGATGGCATCGATGTCAGCGTCGAGGAGGGAAAGGTTTTCGCGATGCTCGGTCCGAACGGCGCGGGAAAAACGACGCTCATGCGAATCTTGACGACGCAGATTAAACCTACAGGTGGCACGGCCCGCGTGTTCGGGCTCGACGTGACCAAGGACGGCTCCAAGGTGCGTCGTCTTATCAGTTATGTTCCGCAGGAGATGAGCATTTGGACGGATATCAGCGGTTACGAGAATTTGCTCATCTATGCAAAAATCTACGGCATCCCGCCGAGCGAGAGAGGGTCCATCATCGAAGGAGCGCTGGAAAAGATGGGCATGACCAGCGTGAAAAAAAACCTGGTCAAGACCTATTCAGGCGGCATGACACGCCGCACGGAGATCGCGTGCGCGTTGATCATCAAGCCTAAGGTCATTTTCCTGGACGAACCGACCATCGGGCTCGATCCGTCTGCGCGAACGGTGGTGTGGAAAGAACTCATGGAATTCAAGAAGGAATACAACACGACGATTTTTTTCAACACGCATTACATGGACGAGGCAGACCAGTACGCGGATCAGATCATGCTCATTAACACGGGCAAAGTGATCACGCAAGGCACGGCCAGCGAGCTCAAACATTCCATGGAAGGCGAGATCGTCTCTATCGAGACCCGTGATCCCAGCACGAATGATGGTGTTGCCGATATAATACACCAGCTCGACATCACGAGGAACGTTACCGTGGAAAATGATGAATTGCGCGTGCTCGTCCAGGATGCAGAGACTGGCATGCCAATCATCCTGGATCACCTTCGAGACAACAACATTCTCATTTCGAAACTCGGCATCATCAAGCCATCGCTCGATGACGTGTTCTTGAAATATGTTGGCACCCGGATCGATGCGGGCGGGCGGATGGCGGATACCAGGGCAATGCGTACCATGATCAAGAAAGGTTGAGGTGAAAGCACATGAAAGATATCATTCGCAGCATGCTGGTCATGATCGAGCTGGAACTCCGGCGGCTCAAGCATGACCGGACGGAAATGTACTATCGAGCAGTTCAACCGGTCTTGTGGATTCTCGTGTTTGGCCCCGTGATGGCATCGATCCGGGGTGCAGTCCTAATGGGAGGTTCATTAGTTCCCTACACGGCGTTCATCACGCCAGGCATCATGATTCAATCGGCGGTGTTCGTGGCCATCTTTTATGGGCTTACCTTGGTCTGGGAACGGGACTCGGGCATTCTCAAGAAATTGCTCGTGACGCCGGCATCGCGGTACGGCACGGTCATTGGCCGGTCGATGGCAAGTGGCGTCAGGGCAATCATCCAAGGCCTCATCGTGATTCCCTTTGCGCTCATCATTGGAGTCGTCATCTTTCCCAACCCCTTCTATTTCCTGCTGGCTTTCGTGATTATCTTTTTCTCGTCCGGTGGATTTGCCGCCATTTCAATCATCATGGCTTCGTTCATGAAAACCAGGGAACGCTTCATGGGGCTCGGGCAAGCCATCACCATGCCCTTGTTTTTCCTGAGCAGTGCCTTGTACCCGCTGAGCAACATGGGCGCTCTTCAATACATCGCGGCGTACAACCCGATGACGTACATCGTCGAAGCCGTGCGGAGCTTGCTGATCACGGGGGACCTGAGCACTTTGCCTCTGGACTTGCTCGTCATCCTGGTGTTCGTCGTCGTCATGTACATCCTTGCGGCGATAAGTTTCAAGCGCATCATTGAATGAAACCATCGCAGAACCTGAGAAAACAAGAGTGCGTGCAAATAAACTGCAAAGAAATAAAATTCTTATTTTTTAGAAAAAGGAAAGCCTACTTTTTCCTGGCTTTGGTCGGCTTGGCCTTGGGCGCTTTTTTCGCAGGAGCCGCTGGCTTGGTAGATTCGCTTGATACTGGCGGCGGCATGGGGAAGTTAAGTTGCCACCCGATGCCATCGCTATCGACGAACATGCCAAAATATGCATTCCAAAATGTCGCAGCCAACTCGGAACGAACCTTGAAATTGTTTTGCTTCACCTTCTCCCAGATGGCCTCGATCTGCTCCTTGGAATCCAGCTCGAGCACGATCTCGACGTTCCCCTCTGGTGGAAATTGCATTCCCATGTCATCATTTATGTAGAACAATGCATCACCGATCTGGAACTCGGCGTGGAGCGTCGAATTATCGAGATCAAAATCTTCCGGAAAGCCCCTCTGGTCAGCCATTTCCTTGGTTACTGGTGTCCAGTTTTTTATCGTGGCCCCGAACAGATCCTCGTAGATTTTCAAGGATTGTTTCGCGTTTTTCACGATAAGGGCGGGTATTGCTTTTACCATCGTTCGTCACTTTTGAATCCAGTTTTGCTGTTACTTTTTTTTCTTTTTCGATGCAGCGGGTTTCGCAGCGCGCTTTGCGGCAGGTTTCGCTGCGGGTTTAGCAGTGCCTTCAGATGGTAGTTGCATGACTTGGTTCGGAGCTGCTTCCATGATGCCAAACTTGTTTCCCTCGACATCCTCGCAATAACACATGGTGCCGACCCCGGGAATTTCCATTTTATCCGTGAGTGCTTTCCCGCCGCTTGCAATGATTTTCTCCAGCGCCTCATCGAACGAGGGAACATCTATGGTGTTAATGGTGGGGCCAAGCGAGCCTTCCCTCGGCGTGATCGCGCCGTTTATGCCTGGCTTTGCCTGGTCTCCTGTATTGACCATGTAATATTCCGTCGGGCCATTCCATTTTTCAATCTTCCATCCAAACGCATTTTGATAGAATTCGATTACTTTTTCTGGATCGCTTGCCGCGATCTCGAAATGCACGACTCTTGCCATGAATCTCACGAGATTCTGTTTCCAAACTCGCAATTATTTCTTGCGATGCCCCTTGGTGCTTCAAACGGGCATATAAATGTTATGCAAATGCAATAATACGCGGAATGAAGCATGGGAAACTGAGAAATCCAGCAAGCAAACATTAGAATGGCGCCACACGAGGGATATCGTTAAAGCATCCTTGGCTACCTGGCTGATCCGATTCGGCACGGTCGGACGTGTTATGAACGATAATCAAGATTCATCATTGGACCCTGTTCATGAAGCACCTACCTATTTATTAGCGAATTTTCCTCGTTAGGTCAATATCATTCATCACACAAAAAATCAAGGTTGGTGAAATAACATGACAACCACGTTAACAAGTCATGAATTACGCATCACGCGCGTCTTCGAAGCTCCCCGCGAGCTCTTGTGGAAGGCTTGGACAGAGCCCTGGCGCATGATGCGCTGGTGGGGACCGAAAGTATTCACGGCGCCCTCGATCAAGATCGATCTCCGGGTTGGCGGCGAAAATCTCCAATGCATGCGGTCTCCAGACGGGCAGGATATTTGGGGTAAAGGCGTGTACCGCGAGATCGTGGAACCGGAACGCATCGTTGTTACCGACACCTTCGTGGATGAATATGGTAACGTGGTTCCTGCCTCATACTACGGATTTAAGGAAAATTCGGTGCTGGACATGCTGGTCACTATAACGTTCAAGGACCTCGATGGTAATACCGAGCTCACCTTGCAACATTCCGGCATTGACGTTTTTGACGAAACCGATCGCAAGAACATGGTACAAGGGTGGAATGAATCGCTCGACAAGCTCGATGCATTCCTGGCGAATGCCGCCCTCACGAGCATTGTTGGCGAGCCAGGGACGCGTGACATCGTGGTCTCCCGCATCTTCGATGCTCCGAGAGAGACCGTGTTTCGCCTCATGAATGATTCCCTATACATCCCGAAGTGGTGGGGTCCACGAAGACTCACCACCACGATCGACAAGATGGATTTTCGAAATGGCGGTTTTTGGCGATTCGTGCAGCACGATGCCGACGGGAACGAATACGCGTTTCATGGCGAATACTACGAGATCGTACGGCCCGAACGGGTAGACATGACGTTTGAATTCGAAGGAATGCCCGGCAAGGTATCATTTGAATCGATATCCTTCGAAGAACTAAATGGCAAGACCCTCGTGTCGGAAAAATCCGTGTTCGAGACGGTCGAGGACCGAGATGAAATGCTCGCAACGGGTGCGGAAGAAGGTTCGATCGAATCCATGGATCGCATAGCCGAGCTGCTTGAAAACCCGACTGAAAATGCAATGGTTTGCGACGAGCTCGAGTGTTTCGTTGAGACGTAATCAGCTATTGCTGAATTAAGTTGAACCCTTTTTAGACTTTTCTTCTTTTCTCCCCAAGCTAATCAAATTAACCACTTCTATGCATTCGATTCTTTTCGAAGTTTTGAAAGCCGCTATTTTTTGGCAAGAACACGAAAAAGAAATAATAAGGCACAAAAAACAGGTAATTAAAAGAACTACAGGCATTCTTCGATCGCTGCCTTGACCGTGGCGGCGACCTCGTCGATTTCCTCGGACGTGCTCTTGATGTTGATGCCATATGCCGAGCCGAGACCGGCATCCACGACCCCGACCGAGATGTTGATGGCACGATAAATCCAATCATCGGTTTGCGGGAGCATGTTCTTGGTATAGCTCACGTCACCGCCCTTTTCCGTGTAGTACGGGCAGGTGAAGGGGCATTGGAGCGCATCAGGCGTCTTTTTCCCGAGCAATTGTTCCATGTTGTTGTACACGTGCCACCCGGACTGGGCAATCGTGGTCGTGTGGAGTTTCTTTGCCACTGCCGCCGCAGCTTCTTTCGTGGGCATGTAGAACACGAGCAAAGCCCCGGTTTCGCCCTCGGGATCGGGTAACTCGCGGAACGTGATGCCGTCGATGCCCATCAGCTGGTCCTTCAATTGTTTCTTGTTGGCGCGCATGGTCGAGACGATCGTGTCCATCTTCTTGAGCTGGGCGCCGATGACAGCGCCCTGGAACTCGGTCATGCGAAAGTCCACGCCAAGCACGGTGCGCTTGCCTTCCTCGGACCCTTGGCGCAAGGGCAAGTGGCCTTGATCATGCACCGCGAACGCCCGCTTGTACAATTCTTCGTCGTTCGTGATGACCATCCCGCCATCGCCGCCCGTGATCGTCTTGTACACGTTGAAGCTGAAGGCACCCATTTGCCCGTACGTACCCACGGACTTGCCGTGATACTTGGCACCTGCGGCCTGGCAGCAATCCTCGATGAAAATGAGGTCGTGGTCGCTCGCGATCTTCTGGATCTCGTCGATGTGGCCGGCGTTGCCCAGCATATGCACGAGCATGATGGCCTTGGTGCGTGGCGTGATCTTTGCCTCGACATCGACAGGGTCGAGCGTGAGCGACGCGTCGACTTCTGCGAGTACAGGAATCGCCCGCGCGAAGATGATCGACGACATGCTCGCGATGAACGTGTAGCCCGGCACGATGATCTCGTCGCCGGGGCCAATGCCCAGCGCCCACAAGCAAGAGAGCAGTGCTGACGTGCCACTATTCACCGCGACCGCGTGGTGCGTGGGGACACATGTGTATTCCGCAAAATCTTCCTCGAGTTGCCAGACTTTTTTCTTAAAGCGAGGATCGTTCTCGCTCCCGTAACGGTAGATATAACCATCGCTGATGACCTCGAGGAGGGCTTCTTTCTCCTCCTCGCCGATCATGTCCATTCCTGGTCCTGGCATGATTTTCACTGTGATATGGTGATGTTATGTTGTTCACTGGTTCCTTGTATTCAAAATTCTAAAAACATCGAATAGGAATAAATGGATAGTATTTATTCGACATCGACATCGGACAAGTTCACGGGCCGGTGCTCGTCCAATGACTTCTTGGCCGCCACGGCGATCAAGATGGCGTTGAGGCAATCGACGCCGGTGACGGGCGGGGTCTTGTTCTCGCGAATGCATGTCAAGAAGTCATTCACCTCGTCCAGGAATGCTTGGGCGTACCGTTCAAGGAAGAAGTAATGGATCTTGTCAGTCTTCGGGGCATCTTTCGTGAACACTTCGACGAGGCTCGGCTTGTCATTTGGCGTGATGGCCATGCCCGCGGCTCCGAACACTTCGATCCTCTGATCATAGCCATATACTGCCTGGCGAGATCCATCGATGATTGCCATTGCACCATTTGTGAATTTCAAGTTGATGACGATGGTATCGACATCGCCGAACTCGCCAATCGCGGGATCAATGAGCACGCCGCCGCTCGCGTAGACTTCTTGCACCTCGAGCCCCGAGAGATACCGTGCCATGTCGAGGTCGTGGATGCACATGTCGAACAAGATGCCGCACGACGTGCGCAAGTAATCGATGCTATAGCCCGGATCCCTTGACGTGATCTTGATGACATGGGGATCCCCGATCTCGCCAGATTGCACGATGTCGCGGATGTGCTTGAAATTATGATCAAACCGGCGGTTGAATCCAATTTGATACTTGACGCCAGCTTGATCCACCGCGCGAAGCACCTCCCGCACGCGTTCAACATCTAAATCGATCGGTTTCTCGCAAAAGATGTCCTTGCCCGCTTGTGCTGCCTCGATGCTAAACTGTGCATGCGTTGCTGTTGGTGACAATATGAAAACGGCTTGGATTTCCGGATCATCGAGAATTTCATGATAATCCATGGTGGTTTCGGTGATGCCCCAGTTCGCCAGCCAGTCTTGCGCCGCATCGATGTTGATATCAGCAACCTTTTTTACCGTCACGTCCGGGATGCGGTGCACGAGATTATCTATGTGCAATTTCCCGATCCGACCGCACCCGATGACGCCGACCGTGATCTTGTTTGCCATGCAAGGTACCAAGGTCACTCAAGGTATGAACTTTGAGTCGTGATTTTAAAGTGAATGGCTTTAATTGATCGGGGACCGGAACAATGCACATGGAATCTAATGACATTGACTTGAAAGGCAAGATGGACGACTGGGGTCCTTTTGCCGAAAACGAAGGCAAGTGGTTGATCTTCTCGGTTGGTAATCCGAACGAAGGGCACGGGTACGCGCTACCACGTACTATCGATGAGCTTTCTGCCAAGTACATCGCGCATCGCTTGGAATTCAAGAGCGGGAACCGCTATGCTGGCCACATCCCCTGGGCAACGGATTATCATGGCGAGGTTGCCAGGGACTGGATGCCTTGCTTCATTCCCGAGGAAGAGTTTGTCCAAAAATCGATCGAATACATGCAACAGCACATCGACATCTACAAGCAAATGGACTTGCCCGCATCCCGGGTTTGCCTCATCTCGTCGCACGGGGGGAACGATCCCATCCTTGAAACAAGCGAGGAACGGATTAAGGAAGCTCTCGGGGTCGAGAAATTCATCTTGTTCACCGGAAAGATGGCCATGCAGAAGCAAGACGAGTTCATGAAAGCAATCGAGGCCCTCGCCAAGCAGCGAACGAGCACGGAGGACGAAGCCGACGAGCTCGCGTTTCGTTACACGCAAGTCATTCTCACGAACGGGCATGCGGATCATTTCGAGCATACCATGGCTGCCGCGATGGGAGTGCTGGATTGGGACAAGTTGCAGGTAATGAACGCGGCGCTCGAGGAGGATTTCGATGCTGCTCTCGAACGATGGCCCGTGATTGGTGGCTTGGGCGGGTTTCTCGTTCGCGGGGGAAAATACGCGGACTTGAGCGGCACGAAGGAGCATGACACGCACGGGCTATGGAATTGCTTTCGCGGCCTGCAGGAACTCGATCACGGCCGAATGGTCGTTGAAAAAGAGCTGGGCGAGATGCTGATCGATCTCCTGGTGAATTTAATGACCGACATGCTCAAGGAATAGTGAAAAATGTTTCTTGCCAGAGCAATTTCAATCTTTAACTACGAACCACAACGGATCATTGTTATCCACGTCGCCGTTGTAATTCACGGTGAGTTCCTCGCCTTTTTTTATATCCTTGATCGTTTTGAAAATGATCGTGTTATTATCGTAATCCATCTCGTATTTCGCGTTCGGATCATAGGAATGATTGATGAATTCGCACGGGCTCATTGCCAATACATATTTAAGCGGTTCGCCATCGATTTGCCATTCGAACAAATAATTGTACACGCACGTATTTGCCAATTGGTCATATTCTTCATCCGTGACGAAGATCACCTGGGAAACATCAAGCACGGTTCCCGCCTTGATGTTTTTCTTCGCGATGGCGCCACGTCCCTTCTCTTCGGAAACCGGTCGGACGTCGAAGAACGCCAGAGACATGATCATTGATCGGGTGGCGTGATTTTTGAACGTGATCCAGCAAAAACATTAGGCTGGATGGGTGTCCCGGGGAATGCAACTCCGCGGCCCGTTCGTTTCTTGCCTCGATAACCACGATGCTTTCATGGCAGCGGGCGGCTTTTTTTTCAAGCAGCAAACATTCGGTCACGCGGCATGGACATTCAATATCGAACCTACGAGTCCGGCGACGAGGCCGGCCTGGCCGACGCCTTTAACTTGCCGTTCACCAGAATCACCATGGGCGGGCTCTTGCGAACGCCAGCGCGCGTGAAATGGCGCTATATCACGCCTCCAACTGCCAAGCCTGAAGAGATTCAAATCGGCTTCGACATCGACAAGGGCAAGATCGCGGGCGTCGTATATAGCACCATCGGCGAGTACCAATTCGATGGCGTCCAGCATCGCACTGGCTCGATCAACGATGTCGGCACGTTACCTGAATACGCGGGCCTTGGCATTAGTCGAAAGCTCATGGAGCAAGCAGTCGCGTTTATGCGTTCCGAGGGATGCGCGTACAGTGCATTGTCAGCCGATGCACGAGGATTCCCTCGATCCAAGCTCTACCTTCCCATGGGATGGCAAGATTATTTCAAAGAACACTTGTGGGTGAGCGTGATCGGGACGCGACCGCGAACAAAGATTGGCACGTTGCTGTCTCCCACGTTCCCCGCCCTTCTTGCATCCAGGGCCATTCGATCTCTTCGCCTTCGCAAGCTTGCCGAGCGATTGGCACGCGCCGGCATCGAGACACGGTTCGCGTTTCCATGGCATGGCGGCGGGCTCGACCAGGCCTTGTCACGGCAGATCTGGCGTTTTCACGAGGCCGTGACCCCGCGCCAAATGGACGGGCACACGCGCATTTTCCTCGATGAATGGATTCATTTCAGGGAAAAACCCATCGCGACTGACTTGTGGCCGGTATATACCGTGCTCACGAACCACGGCGAGATCGTGGGCTATGGGAGCTTCATGAAACAGCGGATGGCAAGGATTTTCGGCATGCGATTTCCGATCGCGTTCGGGCGGGAATTCATCGTAGATGAAACCTTCACGCGAGATGCGAGCTTGCTTGCCGATGTCAACACGCTCCTGGCTGGCAAGATCTGGGAGGCAGCGATACATGACAAGTGCATCGCCTTGGTCTACATGCTCGCGCCCAATGACCCCCGGCCGGCTCGCGCGTTTAAAACCTTGGGATTTTTGCACGTCGAAGCGAGCGTGTTCATGGTCAATGACCTTCAAAACCCTGGAGCACCACTACCGCCACTTACTCGGCCATTCATCGTCGATCCCGCCGACAATTATGGCTATCCGTGATGCTCGATTTGAAGGCTACTTTTGCTATGTGATCTAGAACTGAGTCTTTATAAGAAACTTAGTCGATATAACCGGCATATATCGAGGTTGAAAAACCATGTCAGACGAGGAACCAGAAGAAGCCGCTCCGGAAGCGGAAGAGGAAGCTCCTGCAGAAGAGGCTGCTTCGGAAGAAGAAGGCTCGGTAGGACCAATAGATGGTCAAATGAAATCAATGGCAGAACAGTTCAAGGCTGATCAGGCAAAAGGATGGAGCAAAACCCTGATGATAACGGTCACGGGCGAAGGATCGTGGCAATTCCTTATACATGATGGGAAATGCAACGTCAAGGCCGGAGAGTTGCCCAACGCCAACTTGAAAGTGACAGTGGACGCCAAAACCTGGGCATCAATGATGGACGGAAAAACGAGCGGTACCAAGGCATTCATGTCCGGGAAGCTGAAAGTCAAGGGGCCAATGGGAGACTTGGTCAAGATGGGCAAAGTTTTCCCAGGACTGGTTTAAGCATAGGAGCTGGTCAATCTACAGCTCCTCGCGAACTGATAACGTCCATACCTTTTCTTTTTCATTAATTCGGGCCGAATTGACGAAAGACGCAACATGAATTTCCTAGAAGGGAATCCTTAAGTCAACCTCGGCCAAATCTAGTAACTATTATCTGAAAGAGGTCTCAAAATGTCACCTATCCGAATTGGCATAATTGGATGCGGCTTCGCTGGCCTCATGCACGGAATAGCCTATGAACCATTCATCGAATCGGGCGACGTGAAACTTGTTGCGGCATGTGACATCGATGAAGGTAGCGCAGCAAAGATAGCAAAGGAATATGACATGAACACGGATTCTTGTTGCACGAACTGGCAAGATCTCATCAGCCGCGATGATGTCGATGCGGTTTCAATTACTCTACCACATTATTTGCACGCGGAAGTTGCCATTGCCGCTGCTAATGCTGGAAAACACGTGTTGTGCGAGAAGCCTATGGCGACGACGCTCGAGGACTGCGACAAGATGATCCAGGCAGCCAAGGACGCGAATGTCAAGTTGATGATCGCCGAGACCTACAGGTTCATGCCCACGATGGTGAAAATCAAGGAGATACTCGAAAGTGGGAAAATCGGCGACGTGTTCTTTGCGCGAGGCTGCGAATGCCTCAACGAAATCCCGAAACTAATTGATGCTGACACGTGGCACGGTACGGCTGACAAGGCGGGCGGTGGAATCTGGTTCGACGCCGGTGTTCATGTCTGCTCTGCTTTTCGATACACGCTCGGGGATGTAGACTCGGTTCTAGGCGGAGCGCTCGAGCATGTCGCGATCAAGGAGAAAGAAGACGATAACGGCATCGTCCTGATGAAATTCAAAAAGGGAGCCGTCGCGGAAGCCTTTCTGTGCGATACTATTGGTAGCCCGCCATTCATCCGGTTCGAGTTTTATGGAACCGAGGGGACAATTCTCATGGATACCGCCTGGGATGATCCCGTGAAGTTCTTTTCGAGCAAGGAAGGGGAGAATCCTGAAGAGGAATGGGAAACACCCGAAGTGGAGCATCTCCCGATGCCACAGTTCTATGCTTTATCATTCAGGGAAGAAGTGAAGGAATTCGTGCAGTCGATCCTGGAGGACAGGGAACCTCAATTCCGCGGGGAAGAAGGCAAGGTTGCCGTCGAAATGGTTAAAATGGGTACCTTAGCATCAAAGCTCGGGCGAGCCGTGGACATTAACGATCTTTACTCGGACGCTGCGAGAGAGCTCGGTATAAAGTAGATTCAATTTTATTCTAAATACATCATCCTTTGTTATTTTATACATGTTCTCTCGAGGCTCATGATAATGGAGATGACTGATGTTGGAAGGTATAGGTGGTGAACCCGCGATCTCCGAACATGGAAGGATGCGGTCGCCAACCCTTTTTGAAGAACAAGTGGAGAGCATTCTTACCATTCAAGCACACCAGGACGACACGGACATCGCTTGTGGAGGAACCATAGCCAAGCTGACGAGCATGGGAAAGAAAGTAACCTATCTCCTGCTCACCGATGGCCGGCACGGCGTGTGCGATACAGATATATCCGCCGCAGATGCGATAAAACTGCGAAACGAGGAGCAGGAGCGCGCGGCAAAGATTCTGGGCGTGAGCGACGTGAAGTTTCTCGATTATCCTGATCAACACCTGGATTCTTCTCTGGAACTCAGGAGAAGGCTGATCGGAATCATACGAGACATCAAACCTGACGTCGTTTTCACTTTTGACCCATGGAGACCATACGAAGGGAACAGGGACCACAGGCACGCGGGCTTCATGGCAATCGAAGCAGCAGGCTTTGCCTACGACATGTATGAATGCCCCGAGAAGGATACAGACTTGCAAATGGTTCTTGAAATGTATCTCTTCCAGCCTTTCCTCCCGGACACATGGATTGACATAACCGATACAATTGACGTCAAGTTGGAAGCAATTCGCCAGCACGAGACGCAGCTCGGGGACCAAATCGCCAAGATCATCGAGGAAAAGAACGCAAGAGACGGAAAGAAAATCAATAGACCCTACGCGGAAGAATTCAAAGTTCTCAAGAGAGGATTCCCGTGGGTTTGGGACGGATTGGAGATTGAAAGCTGGAACCCAGAAAACTTCACGTTGAAGTAGTCAAAATCAGTTTTCGTCTATCGCTATTTATATCAAGAGAGAATAGATTACAATCACTTTTCAATGGAGTCATTATTCGCCTTCCACGGAAGGACAGACGAACGAGGAGATGTACCATGGAAAAACCATTCAAGGTTGGAATAATAGGCGTTGGAAGCATTGCACAGTGCCATGCGCGCGGCTTCCTCAAGGACGGACGCGCAACGATCGTGAACGTATGTGACCTTATCGAAGACGAGGCGACCACTAAGGCAAAAAAATGGGGCGCGGCGACAGCGTGCACCGATTACCATGATCTTCTCAAGGACGACGAGGTCCAAGTAGTCGACATCCTTCTCCCCCCGAGCCTTCATGCAAAGGTAGCAATTGAAGCCGCCGAAGCGGGAAAACACATCCTCACCGAGAAACCCCTTGCAACCACGCTGGAAGACTGTGACGCTGTAATAGAAGCTGCGAAGAAGAACAACGTGAAACTCATGGTGTGTCATAATCAACTCTTCTATCCGCCACACCAGGAGGCAAAGCGACTCGTGGATAACGAGATAGGGAACCCCGTCATGTCCACGTCACTTCTTCACGGAGGCTTCGCCCCGAGCGGGTGGAGAGAAAATCCCGTGATAGGCGGAGGATTCCTTCTCGAGGCATGCATCCACAGGTTCTATGTTTCAAGGTATCTCATGGGAGAAGTGAAGCGTGTTTCCTGCATGACGGGAAAGACCGATCCTGACCTCGCGACCGAGAATGTCGTGCTGGTCAACCTTCAATTCGAGAACAACAGGTTTGGAACGATCAGTGCAAACCGGGGTGCCCCGCCAGCTCTCTGGGATGACCGGACAGAAGTTGTTGGAGAAGACGGCATGGTGATAATTAATGGCGTCGAAGACCACATACTCGGTGGACTACCGCTCATGCTCTACAAGGATGGCGCGTGGAAATCCTACATGACACCAAGAGTCTTCGGGGAGACATTGGAAGGCATGGATGGCATGGAAGGCGTGCCAGAAGACATAAAGTTCACGGAAAATGAGATAGATAATAACTTCGTCAACACCTTCTACTACGTGATCAAGCATTTCCTCGATTGCATTGAAGAGGACAAGACACCATTCGTGAGCGGCGAAGAAGGACGGAGGCTCGTCGAAATTATGCTTGCGGCCTATAAATCCGCAGAAATGGGACAAGTCGTTGACATCTGAAACAATTCTTAAATATAGGAAGGTAACAAAGATCGCTTTGGTGAGAATCAAAATGGTAAAATTCTGTCTTGGAGAGAATGGCTTTATTTTTGGAAAGCCTTGGCATGACAATGACATTGAACGAGAGCAAATCCTTGAATTCGCCAAGAACGAAGGGTTTAACGGGATCGAATTACACCCGTTCTTCGAGTCTATTTCCAAGGGTTCTGAAGACGAAATCCGCAACGAGCTCGCGAATTACGGGCTCGAGATTCCTTGCATCCAGACGGGCATGGTCACTGGCATGTATTCGCCCTTGAGTCAAAGTGAAGAAACGAGGAAAGAATTCTTGGATAACATGAAGGAGTACATTGAATTCGCCCACAATATCGGAGCTTCCACAGCAACTGTTTCTCCTCCCTCGTTCACGCCGGACATCGTCATGAATGGCTACTCGCACGATGAAATGGTCAACATGTTCATCGATGCTCTCGGCCAGCTCGTTGAAACCGCCGAGGAGAACAAGGTCTTGCTTGCCTTTGAACCGGAGCCCCAGATGATCCTCAATGGTGGCTTCATCAGGAAACCAGTAGAAGACACGCTGAAGGTGCTCGACGCGATCCAATCCGATTACGTGAAGGTCTTGTACGACGTCACGCACGCCAACACGCTCGGGAAAGGAGATCCAGTTGGCTTTCTCGAAGCGTTAGGGGGCAGGGTAGGATGGACGCACATCGCCGATAACGACGGCTGGATAACACCATACTTCCTGTCGAGCAATCACCTGGAATTCGGGAAGGGTAACATAAACATCGAGGCAGTCATGCAGGCGCTAAAGGTTGCTTGTCCGGATCTGGGCTGGTTACAGGTGGATGTTTGGGAAAATCCGAATCCTTTCGAAACGGCAAGTAAAAACAAGAAGGTTCTCGAGCAAATTGCGGAAAATATCGGCTGGTGACGGGCACCTAGCATTGCGGGACCTGCGCTCCATCCGAATGATGCTTTGAAAGCGAGTTCCACATCCTAAGCTTTTTCTTTTGTATCTTGGCCTCAGAAACATAATAGTGTATCAAGTCGATGATATTGCACCAATCAGATCGTCACGATAAGGGCAATAACTTTAAATATAAATTGATTATACAATTGTTGATTCTAATTTCATTAGGCGGCAAATCATGGCACAAAACATTAAACTGATCGTTTATCCGGTTCAGGATATTGAGAAGGCTAAAGCATTTTATGGCAAGTTCCTAGACGCGGAACCGTATGTCGACAGCTCCTACTATGTCGGTTATAGGGTTGGCGATCTTGAAATCGGATTAGACCCTAACTCTACGGTTGGACCTATTGTTTATATTGATGCAGAGGATATTCAAAGCAGTCTTCAAGCAATGATTGAAGTCGGGGCTGAAGTTGTACAAGATGCTAGGGACGTGGGTGGTGGTTTGTTAATAGCCCAGGTCAAGGACGCCGACGGTAACGTTGTCGGGCTAAGACAACAAACTTGAATAAAGAAAATTTTTACCGCCGCTTCTGTCTTCTTTTCGAGCAATCGCATGGAATTGGGAATGGTTAAAACAACTGGGTTCTAGATAACATTCTGAAGAAGATCAAGTGGTGACGGGCATATATTTTTGCGGTGTATGCGCTCCGTTCGACCGAGGCTTCGCGAGATAGCTCCACGAATAAGAATATATCGAAATAAGAAAAAAGAGAAAGAGGCGTCCTCCGGGAACTCGATTCTCGTTCCGGCTACCCGAGTTTCTGCAAGATCGTGTCCAGGTATTCTTTTGATTCCCGTATCATGGAGTCGGAGTCCATTGGTTCTCCGGACCACGCCTGCACGCAAATGTAGCCATCATAATCGATCCTTTTCAAGGCCGTTACGAGGCCTTCCCAGTGCACCGTTCCTTTTCCAAGCCCCAGATGGGTCCACGACACGCCGTCGTTATCCGCCGCGTGGATGTAGCAGAGGTTTTGTCCGATTTTCTTGATGTCTTCGGAGAAGTTTCGGAACGTGATATTCTGTTGTGCCGTGTCAAAGATAATTTTCACCATCTTTGAGCCAAGCTCCTTGATAATGTCCAAGGCATCGTCCATGGTCACCATGAGAGGGCTGTCACCGATGTACTGTGGGTGGAGGCCGAAGATCACTCCTTTTTCCTCAGCCAACGCCACGAGCTCTTGAAACGCGTCCATCGTCCATTTTCTGCCTTGCTCTCTCGTCGTGCCATGCAGGCAGTGTCCCGTGAGGATGTTGATGAGCGGGCATCCAATTTCTGAAGCCAGGATGATGTTGTCCTTGTAGTATTGCAGCGTATCCTCCCGGATTTTCGGGTTCGGGCTGGAAAAGTTTAGGCCGAGGTTCAGGATACCTCCCGCAACCGCGAAGCCGGTTAACTCCAGTCCGAGTTCATCGATGAGAGCTCTCACCGCTTTTCGATCTTCGTCCGAATAATGTGCCGGGTAGATGTGTGGTGGCCCGGTGTAGAGGTCAACACCCTTGAAGCCTGCCTCCGCAATACGTCTTATGGCTTCATCCAGCGGCGTGCTGACAATGTATGCTAACGTGCAACAACTCAGTTTCATGATAAATCACTGCTTGACCTCTAGGATGAACTGCATAAAAAGTACTATCAAAGAGTAACATCGACGAGGATATAATAAAGTTGGCTCAGTAGATTCCAAGCCACGTTACTCTTTGGACTCGTACGGATAGGGCTCATAATTCAACGAATACGGCAGGATCTCCTCAAGCGTTGCATCTGATGGCAACGTGCCGAGCGTGTTCGACGCCAACGTGAATGTACTCATTTGATTTATTAAATCAACCTTGCCCAGCGTGAGGACTGCCGTAACCGCATCCACCTTGAGTAAATCAGATCCACCGACGATATACGGGAAATCAACCACCCTCCCGAAAATTGGACCCTCGCGATCTTGGCCATAAGGACCGGACACTATTCCGAAAATTCGATCCTCTAATCCAACCTTCCAGATGGCGAAGTTATACAGCATAGCCTTGGCAAAATCCTTGTGCATGAACGATTTATACTTCAAAAAGAGACCCAAGCCAATATTTTTCATCGTCGCAGTGATATAAGCTTCCTGGGTATCGTGCGTTTTTGGAAGCGCCAACGATATGAGGCCAATCTTTCTTTCGTTACCGAGACATGACGGGATATGATCCACGAGCTTCTTCTTGATCTCGTCTTGGGGCATCCTTTCCTCGCCCAAGAGTTCATCGACTCTCTCGCTGAGCGTCTCTCTTTCTGCCGGACTCATTACTGGTTGCTTGCTCAAGTTCAACACGTCGACATCTTTGCCGTCTTCCTTGTAGCGTTCGACCAGGTCTTTCAAACCCCCGAGCTCCAACAGGAGGTTGAACCCGAAATCGTGCATGTCTTGGTCAGGCTCCTTGTTCCTCAGCTTGTCCTCGATCACCGCTCTCTCCTCGGGCGGCAATTTGGCCAGGATTTCGGGCATGCCCTTGCCCTTGTGGTAGGTCTTGGTCTCGACTATTCGAATGGGCTTTCCCTCTACCGTGTCGAGGAGATGGTCGATTATGGCCTTTACTGCTGCCGGGTGCGTTATGCATCCTGTCTCGGGAGGTCTTGCGTTACTCAGGTTCGGCTTGATCCAGATCTCATCTGAATCCATGACACGTTTCATCTGTTCTCGGATTCCTTCGCTGCGGAGAAACTCATTGATTTCGCTATGGATTTGCGAAGTCATAGAGGCCTTGAAGTGACCTTTGTAGAGCCTTCTCACGAAGACATCATCGAAATTCAGCGTTTCGTTCATGCTAACCACACCTTTCTTTCTAGCAAAAACCGCATGAGATAAGGTTTTGCCATCCAGGGAAAAAGTCGTTCATGGTGAACAATCTCCAAAATCAAGATGCTCCTCTCCCCCCGCTCAAGCGACCATTCATCCTCGATCCCGCCGATAATTTCGGCTATCCTAGAATCCTAGAAGGAGACACACGGCGTTTCGCGCACTTTCTCGAGCATATTATCTAATCGGCACGATATCGTCCAGATCATAAACCTGATAACCATCATCGTGTATCTTCTTTTTCTGCTGGACGGATCGGCATATCACGATGAATTCATCCTGGTCACAATCTGTTTCTACTAGCTTGGATTTTCTCATCAGATCAGCGAAAATGGTTTTTATTTCGCCGTAATCAAGATCTTGCCACTTGACTTCTCCAAATAAAGCTCGCCTCGATGTCGAGTCGATTCCCACGATATCGATTTCGGTATCCTTGCTCCACCATCGACCTACCACGTCTTCTACGAATTTAATAAACACCTTGAATGAAATCAATGGATCGAGGTCCATTGATTATAATGTCTGATGCACTGCCACGGAATTTCCAGTAAGTCCCGCATATATTCGCAGATGATACGTCGGTTATATAATCGGGATACACGATAAGCGATCATCATGTTAGCGAGCATCGAGTCCATGACGGCGCCGGCGATTGACAACGATGCGGGACCGCTCCGGAGCCTGTACATCTTGAAAAACGGGCTCCCGGTATTTGCCAAGAACTTCGGCCAGCTTGACCATGTGGTTGGCGAGGACAATCAGATGCTCGTGAGCGGTTTTTTGACAGCATTGACCTCTTTCTTGAGAGATATGAAGGATTTCGGGGAAATGAAAACCCTGCTCACGTCGAGCAACTTTCGCTTCACCTTTTACCAGGCAGACTCGTTGCTCTTCGTTAGTTGCACGGATGAACGCATGGACGAGATCAATGTCGAGCGATTCTTGCGAAACGTCTCGGCGCGATTCCTGAAAGCGTACAGCTCGCGCATCAATGGCTCGAACATGGTGAACATGAAGCAATACGCGGGGTTCGAGTCGATCTTGCAACGGGAAATGCTCTCGCGTGATTTGCGTGATTCAAGGACCAGCGTCGCCCCGCCACCCGCGAAAACTCCCGTGCCACGGTTGCTCATGCCTGCAAACGATGCACGGCAAGTATTTCATCTCAGTGACGATCTTTACGAGCACGTCGTCAAGTTCATTGACGGGAAGACCGACATCAACGCCATAGCCAAGCTCTCGGGTATGGATGCTGGCCGCATCGGCGCATTCGTCCGCCATCTTACCAAGCTCGGCATTGTATCGGCTTGAGCACGGAAAAATGATGCTTAGATTTTCAGAAACTGCATATTGGCTCAATTCGAGAAAAAAAGAAGTAAAATAATTTACAAACCTTGTACCAGCTCATTCTATCTTGGATGGAACGCTTCGGCTCGTTTTTTTCTGCTTCAAGGCTAAAATTGATGCAATGCCGAGAACTGTTCCAACGATTATTCCAACGATTCCGGCGATGGCCAATCCGGTTGCCAGCAGGGTCAAGTTACTTTGATCCGTTGATGGGTTACTCGGCAGGTTACCTGATGAAGTTGCCGTTATGAAGGTCTCGGCGGAGCGCGATCCTTCGCCAACACTGTTCACAGTTGAGATCGTGTAATAATACACTTGGCCGTTCACCAGCCCTTTGTCGGTGTAGGATGTAAAGTTGCCGACGGTTACCAGGTAAATCTCGGCACCTGATGACGTTGAACGGTAGATCTTGTATCCCGTGATGGCCGATCCCCCGTTATTTTCTGGAATTTGCCATATCAAGGTCACTTGCTGGTCACCGGCGGTAAGCTGGACATTTCGGGGCGATCCGGGTGATGAAAGCGGGATCGTGGATGCCTCGTTTCCCTGGGGTCCCTCTCCAACACCATTTACTGCGGTTATTTTGTAGTAATAGGCTTGAGTGTTCGAAATGCCCGTGTCGATGTAGGCAGTTTCATTTCCAAGGATCGTGTAGAAGGCCTCGTTGCCCGGTGACGTGCCGCGGTAGAGATAATAATTCATGATGGCTAATCCTCCGTTTGTTGCCGGGATTTGCCATGAAAGCATCACTTTACCGTCATCGGTCGTGGTCACGAGATTTCGTGGCACGCTTGGAACGCTTGCGGGCGTCGCGCTGGCCTCGACAGACTGCGGGCCCTCGCCGGCCGCGTTTATTGCACTTACCGTGTAATAATAGACGTGATTAATTGCAACATTGACATCGGTATATGCAGTGGTGGTACTGATGGTTATCAAGAAAGCCTCGTTGCCCATCGTCGTGCTCCTGTAAATCGTGTAATTCGTGATTGACAACCCGCCTGTGTTGAATGGCGTTTCCCATGAAAGCATCACGTGCCCATTGCTCACGGATGCCTGCAATCCTCTGGGCGCCGTCGGGATGCCGAACGGTGCAGCTGGGACCTCGATCGACATCAGGCCTGCACCCATTGCATTCACGGCACATATCTGGTAATAATACGCGTGCCCTGGTTGCGCATACCAATCCGTATAGTAGGTCACGTTGCCCGTTGCTCCGTAATATGCAACATTGCTGGGAGATGAACCACGATAGATGTTATAGCTGGTGACGGGCGACCCCTTGATCCCTCCATAGGTAGTCGCCGGGGCTTGCCACGTGAGCGTGACTTGGGCGTTGCCACTGAATGATTGGACATTCTGGGGTGCGGGGAGCGGGTTCATCGGGAAACAATACAAATTACTATCAAGCGCTTGGAAATATACGCGCCCGCCAGCAATAGCAGGGGATGAATACAAACTTTCACCCGCGGGGACACCTGTGGTGAAATTCCACAAGGACTTACCAGTTGCGGCGTTCAAGCAACTAAACAAGCGATCGTCGTCTCCAGCGTACACGACCCCACCAGCGATCACGGGGGAAAAATTTACCGCGTTTCCCATCGTGCTATTCCACACGGACTTGCCCGTGGTTGCGTCCAAACAATGAACCTTGTGATCCATACTTCCCACGTACACGAACCCTCCTGCGATAGCGGGAGAGGAAAGGACTTCATCACCCGTGGTGGAGTTCCATACAGATCTGCCCGTGATGGCGTTCACGCAGTACACCTTGTGATCGTTGCATCCCACGTACACGAACCCTCCCGCAACAGCTGGAGAGGAAAATACCCAGTCACCCGTGGTTATATTCCACGCTGATTTGCCCGTAGTAGCGTTCAAGCAACACAACTTGTAATTCAAGCATCCCACAAACACTCGCCCTGCTACGACAGCGGGAGCCGAGGCAATTGCACCAATCCAGGTGCTATTCCACACGGATTTGCCCGTGGTTGCATTGATGCAAGCTAACTTGCCGTTATAGCATCCCACGTACACGAACCCGCCAGCGATAGCGGGAGAAGAATATGTAAAATCGCCGAGGGAACAGTTCCAGACGGATTTTCCCGTGGCAGTATTAATGCAGATCACCTTTCCCCAGGTTGGAAAAATATGATCGCCGATTACAAAATAGACGGAATTTCCTGCGACGGCTGGCGAACCCCAAACATTAGCACCCGGAATCCCAGACGAATAATTCCAGATGGATTTACCCGAAGAGGCGTTCAAACAAAAGGCGACGCCACTAAAAGTTCCTGCAAACACGCGCCCACCAGCGATGGCGGGGGATACAACCACCGTATCTCCATCTCCGGAGTTATAAGTCCATAATGGCCCTGTACCACCAGCGGGTGTCGTTGTTGCTACTCCCGTGTGGTTGAGCGACCCTCGAAACATGGGCCACTCGTCTCCTGTCTGGTTACTGTTACCCGGACTGTTGGATGGCTGTAATCTCGGCGTCTTGAGTGAAATAGAAAGATTATTTCCAGATCCGTTTGCTTGTTCATTGTTCGGAAGCTGGAACAGCATTCCAGATAGACTCCCGAACGTAACAAGGAGTAAGATGCTCACAATCGATATAGATTTTGCTGTATTCGAGAAATTATGTGTCATTGTCGTTCTCTCTTTCAAGATCGTGGTTATCTTCTTGCAATAAGCAATCAAAGTTGCCTCGATCATTTAATTATGGATAAATATTAAAAATTGACCTCGCGACTTGTTGAGCACTGCCTCACGAAAAAGTCTCGTGTGCATATTATTGGATGGAAATAGGATATGGTGCTATGAAGATGACGATCCATCGATTTTCTGGAATTTACTAAAAATATAAACAAGAAAGCAAAGGATATGCCAAAGTATTGCATTTCAAAGATGAATGAACCAATATCCTTCATCAAGATGCAATTGAAGAAAGGACTGCTATGAAAAAGTATAAGATTCAATAATTCGCGAGAATCTTCTCGAAGCGCAGGACGTCCTCGATGCGTACCTCGGGCTCGAACTTGATCTCGCGCTTTACACCATTGTATGCGGCGGCTAATCGCGCGGCCGCGATGATCTCGGCTTGCTCGATCTGCTGGTACGTCACGTCGACGTTTTCATTGTTGAGAATCTCTTTCTTTTGTTTGGAGAGCAATTCAGCCGTGCGCGACGCGATCTTGAAGTTGAGATTATTGGCCTCGACGACCTTGACGATGTTTTGGATGTCGACATAGCCAAGGATCGGGTACATGAAGCGCAAATAGGATTTTAGATTTGAAGCTGATTTCTCGCACTCGATTTCCAGCCAATCGTTGACCGCCAGCGTGCGCCGCAGGAAGATGATCTCCCAGTTGATGTCCAATTCTTTCAAGAAAGAAAGCAATTTCTCGTCGTCGATTTGCGTGGTTTTTATAACGATGTATTTCTGCAAGCCCACCCACGTGTGGCTTTCCTTTTGCAAGTAAAAGCCCCGTTGCTGGACCGACGAGATCACGCTAAGCTCGATCGAGATGATGTTCTTGGTTGGACGGACGAGCTTCGTCTTCATGAAGATGAGATTGCCCTTGTCCGTCTCGAATTCCCTGATGCCAAAGCCAAGGACCCCATCCTTGTTTTTCTCGATGAATTCTTGCAAGCCCAGCAGCGTTGGTTCGACGCGCATGCTCTTCAAGTCGGTCTCATCGAGCGACACGTAGTCATTCTCGCCGCTGCCGATGATGAGCGAGATCTTGTCGAGCTCCATGGGTTGCGAGCCGAACACGGTCTTGATAGCATCGGAAATGGGAAAAATTTCCTTCTCCAAGATCGCCCGTTCCGCGATGCAAGACTCGAACGAATCTGGTTCGCGCGTGAACAGGTTGGAAAGCGGCGCCTCGGAAGCGTTGATGTAGGTTTCATAATCCAGGAGATCCTTCTTGATGATCCAATATATGATTTCCCGGTCCTTGATGATCTCGATGGATGTATTCTTGTCCACGGCTGCCCGATATTTCTTGGCAGCGGCATCAACCTCTGCTTTTTCCTCTGGCTTCTGGTTCATCCGCCATTTATCGACTTTTTTGCTGAACATTTTTCGAGACCAAGTAGCGACTTTTTGATGATAGCGTGAAGGATGGCCCTTTTCAATCCTCAAATGTAAATTTGCGGTTAATAGGTTTCCTATTATTGGGAAGCAATTATCAACCTTGGTCAGACGTGCTGGCCCGGACATGTCTTTATATATGCCCTAGATGGCAAACGATTCATTCATCTTGGGAGCGATGCCCGACACGCCTTCGATCTGCTCGTTGATGGAAGTGGCAAGATAATCGCAATTATCCGCGTCACCGTGAACGCAAAATATCTTGGGATCGGGATTGTCGGGGTTGAATTTCAATTCTTTTAGAAAGTGCAGGAGCGCGGGACCATCCGAATGCGAGCTAAATTCGAACCGCTCGACCCTTGCCTTGACCGGTATCTCGGCTGGGCTGGTCGTTCTTGCATTTTTCCCGGATCCCCTCCCGTTTCTGTCTCGTTCCTCCTCGAAAAACCGGTGGTCGTCGAGGAGCAATTGGCCGGGCGTGCCTTTTATCTGGTAGGACACGAGAAACACGGAGTTTCGCTCGTCCCCGATAAGGTTTTCGGCGTAGTACCGTGCAGTCCCGCCCTTCAACATCCCCGATGGTGCGATGATGATGTCACCCGTTTCGAGGGCTTTCTGGCGATCCGCGCGCGTTTTCGTGGTCTTTACCATAGACACGCGATTGAGCGAGTACGCCATGCGCAGGTCGCCAGAATGCTTCAAGAGATCGTCCGAGATGTCCCTTGCCATGCCGTCGAGGACGATCTTCTTGTTTTGTAACCCGTAGGTCTGTAGCACGCACAAGATTTCCTGGCTCCGGGCGACGCCGAAAGCGGGGATCAAGACTTGGCCGCCGCGATCGAGCGTTTCCTTGATGGCCTCGATGAAGCGTTGCTCTGTCTCCAGCCGGGGCGGGTGGACCACCGATGCATACGTGCTCTCGGTGATCACGGCATCGAGGGGCGGAATTTTGCCGGCCTTTGCAGCCCATTGCAACCTGGTATCGATCGTGTTGAGATCGCCGGTATAGAGCACGCGCTTGCCATCCATCATCACCACGGCCATGACCGAGCCCGGGATGTGTCCCGCATCGTGAAACATGAGCGAGCAATCCTTCGTGCCGGGGACGGGAATCGGTTTCGAAAAATCCTTGACCGCTTGAATCGTTTTCATCAAGTTGTGGAGCTCGACTTCCTCGAACGGGAGAGTTTGCCCCGAGAGGTTGAGCATGTCATCGAGCAAGTATTTCACGAACATGCGCGTCGTGCTCGTCATGTAGCAATTAGGACGCGCCGAGATGTACAAGTAAGGTAACATGCCCGAGTGATCCACGTGGGCATGGGAACAAACCACCGCCTTGATATTTTTAGGTTCGACCTCGCCAGGAAAGTTATCACGGATGTTTTCCTTCATGCTGATGCCATAATCGAGGATGACTTGATCCTCGTCGTTGTCACCCATCAACTTGAATGCTGAACGGCCAACTTCCCGGCATGCGCCGAGGGTTTCGAGTTTGACCACGATAGATTCTCCGGAATTACAAAAAACTTATGTGTTTATAAATGCAATAAAAATTATAAACTTTGAGGTTAAGATAAATCAAGGAAAATATTACCATAACGATATCCCTCAAGAAAACTACCGAAACACGTGAAAAAATCATGGAAGTTCCGAAAGATGTGCAAATTGGCATCATTGGCGGAACCGGCGCTGATGTCGAACTGGAAGATGTCACGAAAGTGAAACCGTACACGCCATATGGTCAACCAAGCGATTTTATCCAGGTAGGTTATTTCGCTAGGCATAAGGTCGCGTTCCTTGCCCGTCATGGGCCAGGCCATCAAATTCCACCACACATGCTCAATTTTCGTGCCAACCTATGGGCATTGAAAGAGCTCGGCGTGACGCGGGTGTTCAGCCCCTGCGCCGTGGGGTCACTCCGCAAGGAATTTGACAAGGGCGATTTCGTCATCGTCGATCAATACATCGATCGCACCCGCAAGCGGCTTGATACTTTTTATGATGGCGGCCAGGTATGCCACATCTCGCAAGCCGATCCGTTCTGTCCCGAGCTGAATGATATTTTTTACGAAGCCGGCAAGCAAATCGACGGCTTGAAGATTGTCAAGGGAGGCACCTACGTGTGCATCGAAGGACCGCGGTTCTCGACCCGTGCCGAATCCAAGGTGTTTCACCAGTGGGGCGCGGATGTCGTCGGCATGACCGTGTATCCCGAGGTCGCCCTCGCTGCCGAGCTTTCTCTCTGCTATAGCACGATCGCCACGGTCACGGATCTCGATGTCTGGGCGGCGGAATGCCCCAACTGCGGCATCGTCGAGATCGGTCCCACGTGTCCCAAGTGTGACGGTCCCATCCATCCACTTTCGGTGTCAGTCGACGAGATTCTCGAGACCATGCACAAGAACGAGGATTGCTTGCGACAACTCATCGGACTCGCCATCCCGAACATTCCCGAGGAACGCCACTGCAATTGCGGGAATTCCTTGCAAGGAGCAATCTTGTAATCATGTCGAGATGATTAAAACATGCAACCTCCCGAATATTACGAGAAATTGATCCGCAACGTTCCCGATTTTCCGAAACCGGGCATTCAATTCAAGGACATCACGCCGCTCATCAAGGATGCTGACGGCTTGAAAAATGCCGTCGAGGACCTTGCCGCGGCCTTCCAGGACAATGAGATCAACAAGGTCGTGGCCATTGAATCACGCGGGTTCATTTTTGGAGCCGGCATTGCCTTAAAACTTGGCGTTGGATTCGTGCCCATTCGTAAACCGGGCAAGTTGCCTGCCGAGACCGTGCGCATGGAATATTCTCTCGAATATGGAACGGATGCGATCGAAATGCATTTAGATGCCATTTCGCCAGGTGAGCGTGTTCTCATCATCGATGACCTGCTAGCGACGGGTGGCACGTTCCAAGCTGCGGCCAAGATCGTCGAGAACGTCGGTGGCATCGTCGCCGGCATCGCATGCGTGATCGAACTCACGGAGAGTCTGCACGGCCGCGATCTGCTCGAAGGCTACGAGGTCGTCAGCCTAGTCCAGATTCCTGTGAGCGAGTGAGAGCCTTTTTTCCACGTTTTTTTCTAACATTTTCTTGCACGATGCACAAGGCTGCACGTGCTTGATGTCCGTGTCTTCGATGCAATTCGAAAAGTGCATGATACACCGCACGTCATCGCAATGTCTGAGCCCGAGGACATGACCGAGCTCGTGAGTGGCTTCCTTCATCACGCGGCCAAGATATCGCTTTTCATTGAATTCCAAGCCATAAAATCGAGGATCGAGCCGAGGGAGCGCGATTACGGAACTCGCGCCGTTCACGCGCGCCTCGCCAAAGATGAAATTCAACGACGAGTGCGAGTCAGAGAACATATCCTCTCCAACAATGCCCAACTTCAACGAGTGGACATCGTTCAGATCGAATGCGTCAAGGAATCGCAAGAAGGGGCCGCTAGGTACTTGGTGTCGTTCTGGATCTAGATTCATGATCACTTGATCATAATGCGAAGCATGCACGAGAATCTTGATGCCGTTGGCCTCGAAAAAGCGTTTCAATTCTTGTTCAAGGTAGTGCTCGAGTCCTTGTTGCCTCGTGCTGAACAGGACAACGTGCAATCCTAGGCTTTCGCCTTCTATAGCTTGCATGTTTCGTGAAATTGTAGCTACTCGGGGTATTTGAATCACATGCATTAGAAAAAAACAATCGCTGATCACGAGATGGCGAGGATGCGGGATGGAAAAAGATAAAGGGCGAATCAAGGGGAAAATTCTTGTTCGTCGTCGTGATGGTCTAAGGTGGATTCGGGCATTTCACCATCATTATCGTGTTTAATGCTGGTGGATTCAATCGTTTCAGCAACTTCTTTCTCAGCATTGTCTGTCTTAATAATAGCTCGCGCTTCCAAGATCTCCCGCATTCTCTTGTAATCCTTGGGATACGTGAAATATACCAGCGAGTATAAGGCAATGCAAATGATCCAAGGGATGATCATGATGGCGAATATACCATGCGATAGCGCAGCGAGGTTGGGCAACCGAAACGAATCTGGATAGAGCCAAGGATTTTGACCATATAGGGTAACAATCGATGGTGTTGGTGTTTGGTACCCGTAAGCCGTCGCGACAAGACCGATGAAAAATGTTCCGAATGACGCGATGGATCCTTCAAACAAGCGGTCGATGGCAAATACTGAACCTCGAATTTCTGGTTCGAAAATCTCGCTAAAAATGGGAAGGTTGCAAGCAATGCCAGCCCACGAGGCGACAAAACCTATGGCAAGGCCGGTTGCCAGTAATTCCATGATGGAATTGAAGCTCGTGTTTCCCGGGATGACGAGAAAGAATATTGTCACCAAGGGAATGCCCATAATAACACACAATTGCGCAATCATGATCCGCCCCCGATTGGGGCTCCACTTTGCTGCCCTGTCACCTAGCCAACCGCCGAACACGACTCCAGCTGCCGCGCCTAACGCAATGAGAAGGTAAAGCATCATCGCATTGATTGCCGTGAATCCCATGTATTCCAACCACATGGGTATGAAAACCAAAGCATTGGCAGGAATGCTGCCGGAAATACCTTGGGCACAAATCAACATGAAGGTTTTGTTGGTTAGAATCTTTTTATAATCGGATAATTTCACCGTGCGTTTTTCCTCCCCGCTCCTGGTGCCCGTGAATCCAATGTCCATTTGACCACGCGGAGGATCGGTTGCAAGGATAAAGACAAAACCTGCGATGGCGATGCTTGCGACGCCCCATACCGCGAAAACTAATCGCCAGCTATCTATGGTCCATATAACTGGGAACAATGTCACCATTACCGTGGCGAAAATTGCGCCGATAAAGACTCCCATACCACCTATAAGGCTAAGAATGCCAAACGCTTTGCCACGGACTGCTGGCGGGTATAAATCCGCGATAAGAGAGTTGACCGTCGGCGTGACCACGGCGAGGCCAATGCCAGTGAGCGTGCGGTACACGAGCATGTCCATGAAATTTACGGAAAATGCAATAAAGATCGTTAGAATGCCCCAGATGATGCACCCAACACCAAGGACCTTCTTGCGAGAATACTTGTCGTTGGCCCAGCCCCAGATGGGCGTCGTCACGACTTGCAAAAATCCTCCAACGGATGAAATGAAACTGACTTGATCCAGTGATAATCCGAGTGATGCTTGTATCTGCGGCATCACTATTGGGAAGAGTGACCCGTCTGCTGCATTCACCACGTTTGCCGTGTTAATGACTTTAATAGTTCTCGATCGTGTTTTTTGTTCATTCGGAACCCCAGTTTCTGATTTTTTCATAATCGGCCTCATCGCAAGTGAGTGAAGTTAATGAAACATCATCATTTCAAAATTTAAAAAAATTCCACTCCCATGCCTCGCGTCATTTAAAGATTGACGACCGGCAAGATGATGGACGAGTTGTAGATGCCCGTGCCGCAACAAATCGTGTTGTTGGCGATCTTAAAGTTCGCGGGATGGTTCGTGATGGGATCCGAATTGTTCGGGCTCCGCTCGAAGCGCGGGTAATTGCTGGAACTGATCGCGACCTTGATCCTGTGTCCGGTGTTGAATTGCCACGCCGTGCTCCAGAGATCGATCGAGATCTTGTACATGGTACCATTCACGAGCGCTGGTGCCGTTTGATTGACGCCATTGCGATACCTCGCGAGCGTGATGCCATCGAGCACGTTGTAGCAGCTACCATTCTGGTACTGGTCCATGAGCATGGCCGTGAACGCGGTGTCCGTGCAATTCGACGCGATCCAGAGGTTGACCGTCACCCTGCCGACTATCGACACGGGCGAGGCGAGCAAGGGCGATTGGAACACGATCACGTCCGACCTACCGAGATTGCCAGCTTTCTGCTGGTCATACGGCCCGATGCCCTCGAATTGCAAAACTCGTCCCGATCCCTGAGGATCAGTGACACCTAATGCATCAGGCTCGAGATACGCGATCTGGTTCAAGTTATTCCCGCCCTTGGTCAAGACGGGATTGCTTGGATCGTAGACGTAAGAAATGTTCGTGCTCGATCCCGGGATGGTCGTGGAGAGAGACTTGTCCCCGTTGAGATAATATGGTTGATTCACGTGCGGGACAGGCCAATCGTTTGCATAAAACCATTTATTCGCATTGACTGTCGGGTCGTTCACGTCACCCATGAGATAATACGCCACGTGGGGTTCCGACCAGTTGATGGGCGCGCCGAAAATCGCGGCATCCCGCATCTCCGTTTCCCAGTTCGCGTGGCGACTTGCATCAGCATCGGGGAACCTGAGGGTCGATGCCCCGTTGAACGCCGCGGAGAGCACCCCGAAAGAGCCGTGCCCGATTGGTCCCATGACGAGCCGCGATCTACCCCTGGCAGCCACCGAACCGTTATAGTTATACCCCATGAAACCGGCGATCGTGCCTTGGTCAAATATGTCGTACCAGCCACCGTAGTGCAAGGCACTCGTCGTCACGTTAGCATAACGGTCGTTCATGGACAGCGACGTTGTATTCCAGGCAGCATCCTTCAACGGGTGCGCCGTGAACCAGTTGATCGCATCCGAATATTCCGTGGGTCTCGGGGGCCTGTTGCTGGCATTGATGGCATACAACCAGCTTTCATCCAAGCCCTTGCGAATGTCGCCACCTTGCATGAACCCGTAGTCATATAGTTCCGGAGTTCCGACGATCAACGTCTGGAATTTTAATGCGCCCGTTGGCTCATCAGCATAGTCGTATTGATTAATGGCTCCTGCCGATCCGCCCCACGACGCGATCCTGCCATTGCACCAGCTCTGTTCCGTTATCCACTTCACCGTCTCGGCACCATCCTTGTAATCATCGAGGAACGGGATGAAATGGCCACTGGACGTAAAGCGACCTCGCATGTCCTGGTACACTACCGTGAACCCTTGCTGGAGATAGCTATAAATCGAGGCACCGGTCGACGCAAGGTTGCCCTTGTTATATGGCGTCCGGATCAACATCACGGGCTGAGGCCCGCTTGCCGTCTTGAGCCGGTAAACATCCGTGGCTAAGATCGTGCCATCGCTCATCGTGATGTAGGTCGACGTGTATTGAATGCCGGCCGTCGCGTCGATGTAGAAGTAAAATATCACCGGACAAATGAGAATCGCAAGGATGATCGCGGCACGCGCCACCCGCGGAGTCTTGTGAACAACGGCTCGCTTGGCTGCTTTCAGCGCGGTTTCCATCGTGTATTCGGGATACCGAGCCTTTTTCACGGCCAGCGCGGCGACTGATCTCGCGACAAACGCCCCGATACCGATGGAAATCCCGGCAAACGCAGTGGGCATGGTATTATCCGTTTTAAGATACGATATGTATGCCGTGACCACGAGAGCACCGATCGGGACGATGTATTTCATGAGAACGCACAGGATCCACCCGAAAACGATGCTCACCTTGAACCGGCTTCGTCGCGCCGTGGCAAGCACGTGCGAGCCCGCGAGCATGAGCGAATACGCAGTGATCATGACCATGAAGAAGTAATGCAAGAACCCGAGCGAGATGAACATGGCTTCCTTGCCGAAGAACCACGTCCAATCGCTCGTGCCCATTCGGCGTGATTCCTTGATGCTTGAAGCCACTTCCTTCCCCTTGACGAGGGTGAAATGGTCAAGCATGAAACAAATGATGAAGACAACTCGCGCGATGGCAGTCACGAGCAGATTCACGTTCACCATGCTCTTCGCGTTGGAAAGAAAACCCATGTAAATGTCGGAAATGACGTCAAGTAGCATTCGATCCATCAATGCTACGTTGATATGTTATCTTGACGGGTTAATGAGGCGAAAAAAAGTGGTAAAAAATGGTAACCGTATTGTAATGCGGTTATTTTATGTCTTCTTTGCTGCCGATTTTGCAGGTTTTTTAGCAGCCCTTTTTGCAGCTTTTTTCGCGGGCTTGATCGGGGCCGGTGCGGAGGAATCAATCGCTTGGGATTCTTCTGCGTCTGGTTGAGCCGGCACTTTCTTTGCAGCATTCTTGGCTGCAGCCTTGGCTGATTTTTTCGCAGGCTTGATCAATGCTGGTTCGGGTACTTCTTCTGGTTGATTTACAAGCTCTGCTTGTTGTTGTGGCTCGATGATCTCCTCGGTTTCCGCCGCTTCTGGGGGTGTCTCAGGCGCGACTTGCGGTTCCGGATTCTTCGTTTCTTGCTCCGCAACGACGGTATTGCTTGCTGATGGTTCAGATAGGGTACTCGAAGCTTTCTTTCCCCCGATCGACTTGATACCATCGCGCGTTTTTTCAAGGGCGCGGGCCGCGACACTCCGCGTTTTTTGCCAGAATGGCTTGAGATGGATGATTCCTTTCTTGTCAAGCACGTAAAGAACGACGATCGCACCGGCGATCGCGCAAATGACGATGATCCATGCGACCCAGCTTAAATCTGCATTGGCGTTAGCGGCGTACACGGTGATGATCACGTTATCGCTGATAGTTCCTCCATAGCCATCATGAGCCACGATGGTGAACCCGTGCACGCCAACATCCAGACCGTCAACGTTCACGTCGACAGCGACACCCGACGTCCATGTCGAGTTGGAAACAATGAGGGTTCCGTTCCTGTAGACCTGGTACCAGGGATTAAGGGTCGTGTCATCCGTGACGTTCCACGTGATCAAGTTGCCTGTTGAACCAACGAGATACTGGTAGTCTGACGGGCTCGTGATAGTTGGCTTGCTATACGGGGCGATCTTGACGATCCATGCCTGCGTCATTGCAGGATCGGTGTCTCCTGCCATGTAAACGCGTCCTCCCGTGCAAGCGATGCCAAGCATGTAGTCTCCATCAGGACCGACCTGCCACGTTCTCGTTCCGAGCAAGTTCCCGTTCATGTCAATATCAAGGAAAAACCCGTCCACTCTCGAACCATTTAGCCGCTGGGCACCATCAACGAGCAAATGTGTTCCATTGGTCGTGATGCCGCCTGGAGTTTCGTAATCCTTCGAGCCCCATGTCGTTATCCAGACCTCGGTGCCATTCTGGTCGATCTTGGAAACGAAAATATCTTCCTGGGATTCATTGGTGAGGACAGTGCCCAGCATGAAGAAATTCTTGCCAATCATCGTTGCATCTCTCAAGGATGCGGCAGTGTGGGATCCCCACGATGTCTGATTGATGAATGTTCCACTAGCATCGTAACACAAGATTGCACCGATAAAATCTCCTTCAGCAATGCCTTTTGAATACCCTGCTACCCAAACGAGTCCTCCATTGATGGCTACATCGACGAAATGTTCCTCCTTCGGCGTGCTCCACGTCACGTTCCATGCTTTTGTGCCATTGTCATAAAATTTCACGAGGAACGCGTCCCAGTTTGATAATGACATTGCTAGGGTGCGATATGAACCAGCTACAAAAATGTCTGAACCGTTAACCGCGATCGATTCGACTTTGAGATTATACGCGTTTGCTGGGCTCCACGTCCGATTCCAATCGAAGGCCAAATTCGATCCAAGCTTCAACAAGACCAACCGTTGAGCAGTGCCCGCTAGATCCTGCCAGACCGCCGCGACGTAAACATTACTTGCGGTAGATGCAACCTTGTAAGCTTCCTGATAACCCGTGCTGGTATCCCACGTGAAATTTCCGACAAAATTCCCATTGGTGTTATACCGGCAGATGGCTACCTGATCATACCCCGGATTAGTTTCCGTAAATCCTACGGCATATACATTATCACCGGTGGCAGAGATCCCGTTGAAAATGTCCATGTATTGACCACCCCATTCTCGAGACCATGATGACAAGAGATTGCTCGCAGGAACGTTGGAAGTGACGAACTTCGTGATGAAGACACGGGTATCGTTAAACCCTGCAGCATACACCGAATTACCCATGACAACGATCCCCTCACTAATATCAACGTTATTTATGCTACCCCATGATTTATATGCGAGAAGAGACCCTGATTGGTCATATTCGAGAAACATTGCTTGATATCCCGCATTCCCGCCCGAAAAGCCCGCATAGCCCGTGAGATAGATGTGCGTTCCGTTCGATGTCATGCCAATTGCTTCATCCCAATTCAGCGAGCCCCAGGTCATGTTCCACACTTGGGTGCCACCTTGGGTGAGTTTCAAGAGCAAGGCTTGTTTCGCGAAAGGGGTTATGAATTGATATCCCGCGAGGTAAAGATAGCCATTCACCTTTATTATGGCATTGGCTCCTTCGCTTGCCGTCGTGCCCCATATGGTCTGGTTCAAGAAATGGCCGTTGGCATCATAATTGACGAGAATGAGGTCATCATTACCAGCGCCAAAACTATCCGTGAATCCTACGACACGAATGATTTTACCATCGATCATCATGCCAAGAAACTCGTCTGTCTGGGATCCACCCCACGTGGCATTCCATGCCTGCGAGCCGTCGCTATTATACTTCACGAGGACACCATCTTGAGCTTTTGCCGCGCTATTACACCACCCACAAGCGAACACGCTCGTGCCGTTCAGCTTGATGTCCTCGGCGTGCACGCTGCTGTAAGTACTATTAATCCACGTCCTGTTCCATAGGTAGTTACCATTCACGTCGAACTTGAGAACGAGCATTTTTTCATTTCCTTGCTCAATATATCCACCGACGAAGATGCCTGCCGAGGAAACCGCGATGCACCTTGCGTACTCGGTGTTGTTGGTCTGCCACTGGAAATACATTGTTTGGGAACCATTGGAATTGTACCTTGCCACGAAAACATCCGCATAGCTTGGCGCTGGATCCACCACGGTGCCTGCCACGAACAAATTGGTGCCATAGCTGGTAAAACCTAGTTTATTGTAAGTGACACTTTCATACGTATCCCATGATGTGTACCAAACTTGCTGGTACTCTCCTGATGACGATGGCGCGCTTGCTTGCAAGGTCACGAGTCCTGGATGTTGCGTGAGCAACGTACTTGCAAGAATGGTGGTGGCCACGAGAAGAGCCATCCATGATATATTCAATTGATACCGTAAATCACGTGTTTTTTTCATGTAATCTTACTTCCATCTTCCTTTCCGATTCTCCAATAAAATATCAAGAATCAAGGATGACTATTTAGATTATAGATTCATAAAGGTATGCGGGTTTTGCTCCGAGACTCGTGCGCTTCGTATGAAGAACGATGGTGAATGTGCATTGTGCGTAAGCTTTAGGATTGCGTGCTGCTCTTTCCGTGATCCATCGCAATGAAAGCTTGACCTTTTTATTCCCTACGTGATTTTTCAACATCATGAGCGGAACCGATCGAGATGAAACGGCCGGCGAAGGCACGGAACGCGATGATCTTCTTGAATGGCAAAATAAAGCGCCGGTAGCTAAAGAGGAAAAGGATGATGGCGAGGGACAAGCTGCATCGCGGTTGCCCGTGTACACGACGAGCCCGAAGGGGCTTTGGATTCCCATCATTGCGTGCATCGTGGTTTCCGGGCTTCTTGCCGCCTTCTTGAATTCTATCGGGATACAACAGCAATACGGATTATCCGAGTCCGACTATGGAATCTGGGCAGTGCTCGTTAATGCCGTGGTGTTCATCGCGATCGGTGCAGGGTCTGCCTTCGTGCTCATCATCATCGTGCGGCGAAGAGGAATCAATGCGCTTGAAAAAATCATGATGTTTGCATTTCTCATTCTTGGCACGGTCATCATTTGGTTGTATGGCGATTATTTCTTGGTATATCTTTCGCAATACGTTTCCATCGATAATTCATGGTCGTATGCATGCCTCGTTGCCGCTTTTATCATTTCTCTCTTTCTCGTGTATGTCTACGTCTCGCCGAAATACAGGGATTCCATCCGGGTGCATAACCTGGTGGTCGTCATCTTCGGCGTGCTCATCGGAAGTTACCTCCCGGTCGTTATCCCGACGTGGACATCGCTCGTGATCTTGATGGGTTTTGCATTGTATGACATCTATTCGGTACGAAAAGGGCCTATCAAGGAAATGATGAAAAAACTGGATCCTGGCATGGAAAGCGACACCTTAACTGCTGCGGATCTTGATGACATATCCATCGACATCGGCATCGGCGATCTCGCGTTCTATAGCATGCTCACGAGCATCACGTTGATATCGGCCGACTGGGGCGGGCCTGCACTCGTCGCGGTGACGCATAACGTGGCCTTGTATCTCATCCCGTTCATCGCGGCGGTTGTTGGCGTGCTCATCGGGGCGTGGATTAGCTTCGAGCTCGTCAAGAAAAACAAGATTCTGCCGGGGTTGCCCATGTCGATTTTCATCGGGATCGGGCTGTATTCACTGGCAATGGTAATTTGCTTGGCAATTTGATGAAAAAAATACCTCGCGATTGCTTCGCAATCGCCTCAAACTACCTATTAATTGTCAAGATGGGCAAAATCCAAGCAAGGCTACACGACTTCAATCATG
>Ga0209039_10000564_pt1 | contig 35959 bp, 29 predicted proteins | sample BogFormECP12_OM1_FD_188238 | JGI IMG/M metagenome (GOLD analysis project Ga0209039, IMG submission 188238) | Bog forest soil microbial communities from Calvert Island, British Columbia, Canada - ECP12_OM1 (SPAdes) (version 2) | ecosystem: Environmental > Aquatic > Freshwater > Wetlands > Bog ...
GGGGTTGCTGCTGCACTTCAAGAGTTCCAATGAAAGAGCGGGCATGGTGGGCGCGCGGGTGATTGGCGCAAGCGCCGGCACGGCGAGCCGCACGATTGAAATCGACCGGGGCGAGCGCGACGGCATACAGCGCAACCAGCCGGTGATCACGCCCGATGGCGCGGTGGGCAAAGTAATCGAAGTGTACCGGGATTCGGCGCAAGTGCTGCTGCTGACAGACAAGGACAGCGGGGTCGGGGCGATGCTGGTGGAATCGCGGATTCAGAGCCCGGTGACCGGGACGGGCGAGCCCATGCTGGCGATGAAATATGTGGCCGCCGAAGACACGGTTAAAGTGGGCGAGAAGCTTGTGACCAGCGGCATGGACAAGATTTTTCCGCGCGATGTACCGGTGGGGACGGTAGTGGAAGTGAGACCGGGCACTCCGTTCAAGCAGGTGCGCGTGGCACCCGCGGCGAAACTGGACCGGCTGGAAGAAGTGCTGGTGCTGCTGACGCAGGAGCCGCTGGAATTCCAGAAAGAAGCGGAAGCGCCGAGCAGCACGCAGGCACCGAGTGTGCCAGCGGGAGCTTCCGCGACAGCGCCGCCGGTGTCGCCAGCGGCCGTAAAACCATGAACGATACATTTGAGTTGCGCGGCGGCGAGTCGCACATTGAGGTGCACAAGTTCTTTCCGGGCTCGATTGCCGGGGTGACCATCCTGGCCCTGGGGCTGCAGGCGGCTTTTCCCGTGTATTTGCCCAAGCTGGATTTTCTGGACTTGCCGCTGCTGGTTACGATTTATTTTGGATTGAGCCGGCGGAATCCTTCGACGGGCTTGCTGCTGGGCACGACGATTGGATTGCTGCAGGACAGCTTGAGCGGGCCGACCGTGCCGCTGGGACTCTACGGGATTGCGAAGACGGTGGTGGGGTACCTGGCGTCGTCGATTGGAGCGCGGCTGGATACGGAGCACCCCATCGCGCGGTTTTCGTTGACGGTGGCGTTTTTCGTGCTGCACCAGGCGGTGCTGGTGGTGACGCGGCGGTTGCTGCTGGCGCAGCCGGAGCCGTGGTTCAACATGCATCTGGCGATGGCTGCGGGAGTGAATGCGGTGCTGGGCGTACCGCTGTTTTTGCTGCTGGACCGGCTGCGGCGGTCGTCGTAGCGTGAGCCAAAAAAATCAATCGGAATCGGTCAATGGACTGAAAAACGGCAAGTGCACGAGTGTGCTTGGTTGGCCGCAATTGTGGTTGGACATCGGGAAAGACTCAGTTACCAAATTCGACGCACACCATAGGTATCGAATACGATTTCGTTGGTGACGATGGGGATTCCTTCCGCTTGGGCCTGGGCAATCAGCATGCGGTCGAAGGGATCCTTGTGCGGACCGGGCAGCAGACCAGCACGAATGGCATGGTCGGGCGAGATGGAAAGCAACTCGAAAGCTTCGCGCCCCACAGAGCCCACGAAATCGGCGGCCAACTCCGCGGCCGTAGCCAGTTTGCCGAGGCGGACCTTAGTGGCAATTTCCCAAGCCGAAGCAGCGCTCACAACCACGGTGTTCTTGGTCTCGGCGATGAACTTCCGGGCTGGCTTGCTCAAGGCAGGATCGTCCGAGAGCCACCAAAGCAGGGTGTGAGTGTCTAATAGGGCGCGCACCCGAGGCTACTCCCACCCAGCCAGTTCTTCCGGGGGGAGTGGAGCAAAGAATTCCGGTCCTACATGCAGCTTGCCTTTCAGCGAACCCGGCTGCCGCTTCCCTTTGGTCTCACCCACGGAGACGAGGCGCGCCACGGGCTTATCGCCGCGCGCGATGATGACCTCTTCTCCCGCGGAAGCCTTCTTGATCAGCCGCGAGAGAGTGGACTTTGCCTTGTGTATGGTGACTACGCTCATGGCGATTGCCTAGCTAACTAATCTTAGCTAACCGGAGTGGTCTTGACAATGGTCTTTTTCAGCGGATCGGCTGAGAGCGATGGCCATGGAAAAGCGCCCGCCTCCCTCCTGCGGCGGGCAGGCAGAAGGCGGCCGCTACAACGGCAAGATAAAGACCCAAAAGGAAAGCAGGTTCCTCTCCCGCTTTGCAGGTTCGGAATGACAATTCTGTTTACGGCTTGCCGAGATGGGGTCGAGCAGTGCTCGACCCCTACGAAGACGAGCTTTGGAGCGGCACGATCTAGTGCGCTAGTAAGAACTGCTTGAAGTTGTCGTAGTTGGTGGTCATGGGTAACGACAGCTTGGGACGGTTGAGGTATTCGGCGAGACGGGAGGGGAGCGGCGGGGCGATGCCAATTCCCTTCTGGACAATTTCGGCGAATTTGGCGGGATGCGCGGTGGCCAGCACAAGGCCCTGCGATGGCTCGGGATGTTGCTTGCGGTAGGCTTCCCAGGCATGAATGCCAACCGCAGTGTGCGGGTCGCTGATATAGCGGAAGCGGTCCCAGACGTTGTGCATCTGCTGCAGCGTTTCTTCGTCGGTGGCGCTCTGGCCCCAAATTTCCTTGCGGACGTTTTCGATGCGGTTGCGGCAGAGGTCCAGAAGCCGCGGAAAATTATTGGGATTGCCGACGTCCATCGCGTTTGAATACGTGGCCACGGCCTCATTCGGCTTGTATTCGCCGCTCAGCAAATAGCGCGGGACCGCGTCGTTGGCGTTGGTCGCAGCAATGAATCGCGAAACCGGCAGACCGAGGCGCTTGGCGAAAAGGCCCGCGGTGAGATTGCCGAAATTGCCGCTGGGCACGGAGACAATCAGGGGGACGCTGGCCACAGGCAACTGGCGGTAAGCGGCGACGTGATAGAACATTTGCGGGAGCAGGCGCGCAACGTTGATGGAGTTGGCGGAAGTGAGGAAGGCGCGCTGGTTGAGGGCTTCGTCGGCGAAGGCCTGCTTGACGAGGCGCTGGCAATCGTCAAAGGTGCCGGAAACTTCCAGCGCGGTAATATTTTCGCCGAGCGTGGTGAACTGTTTTTCCTGGGCTTCGCTGATGCGTTTCGAGGGATAGAGAATGACCACACGGATGCCGGGCACGCGAAGGAAGCCGTGGGCGACGGCGCTGCCGGTATCACCGGAAGTGGCCACGAGCACGGTGAGCTGGCGCTCTTCGCCGCGCACGAAATAGCCCATGAGGCGGGCCATGAAGCGCGCGCCGAAGTCCTTGAAGGCCAGCGTGGGGCCGTGAAACAACTCGAGGATATGCAGCGCGGGCGAGAGCGAGACGAGCTTCACCGGAAAATTGATGGCTTCGGCGACAATTTGCCAGAGAACTTCTTCGGGCACATCCGGCGTGGCGAATGGGCGCACCACGCGGAAGCAAACTTCCGTGAAAGGCAGGCGGCGGAATTCCTCGAGCTCCTCGGGAGTGTGACGCGCGATTTCCACGGGCAGGTAGAGGCCGCCATCGGGGGCGAGGCCGCGGAGGGTCGCGCCTCTCAGAGAGGTGAGTGGTGCTTTGCCGGAGGTGCTGCGGTATCGCATGCGTGAAATTCCGAGTGAACCGGGTCCTGCCGGAACATCCGGCAATTGCTGGATCGAATTGGGCAGGGCTCAGCGATGGCCCGCCAATTGTTGCCGGATCAGTTCCAAAAACGCTTCGCCGGCGAACTGGCTGCCGGAAGCAGGAAAAGCAGTGGAGATGCGCAAGCTGGAAACCGGAACAGTGACGTGCGCGAGCGCTTCATAGCTCTGGCGGCGCGCGGCGATCAAGGCAGGGTAACAGCGCGCGACGGCATCGCGCGGGGCTTCCCCGCGGCGCGGCTGGAAAGCGCCCCGCCAAAGAACCGGCTTGGGATCCTGGAGGTAGCGCTGGATCAGGAGTTCCTGCTCGTCAGCGGAAGCGGCAAGATACACGACGGTCATCTGGCGGCGCAAACGGCGCAGAATATTGTTGCCGGCGTGGATGACGCTGCCGGAAGTATCAAGGACGAGTTCCCGCTGAGGGTCTTTTTCGAGTTCACCGAGGATTTCATCCAGTGTGGAAATTTCCTCGCTCAGGTACTGCGCCTCGCGCTCGGCATAGGCGGGACTGTCTGGCCAGCCCATCCAGGCAGCCACGCCACTGATGCCCGTGTAGCCGCCGGCATCGAGGACGGGTGCGAGGCGCGCTTCGATCAGATCGTCGCAGGAGATGGTGGGGCAGCCGAGGGCATCCAGGTGCTTTGTCCAATGGGATTTGCCAGAACCGGACATGCCGATAAGGGCGAGACGGAGAGATTGATCAGAGCGCGGCTGCATACGAGAAGATGAAATTGTAATGGAACCCGGTAAAGTCACGAAACGGCAAAATTTTCCAATTGCCAGACATGATACCCGAGATGGACGGAATACCCGAAACATTCCTCGCGGTGCGTGTTTCGAAGAGAGAGATGCCGGAAGATCACTTGAGCTTCAGGTGGTCGTAGCGGCGCCAGGCGGACATATCGGAGACGATGATGTTATCGCCGGGAAGCAGGCCATCGGCAATCTGCACGCTGTCGCTGGAGCAGCGGCCGAGGATGACTTCGACGCGCTGCGCGGCCTTGCCATCGGCGGAAATCCGGAAGACGGAAACAGGCGCGTCGGCATGAGCCTGCAGCGGCCATTTCACAAACGTGGTATGGGGGATTTTTTCCACTTCAATGGAACCCGTGGCGGAAAGATCGGAGCGAGCTTCGCGCGGCTGGGGTCCGGCAAATTTCAGGTCGATGCTGACGGTGCCGTTTTGCACGTTGGGATCAATGTGCACGACATGCCCGGCGTAGGAATGGTCCGAGAGCGTGATGGAAGCGAGCTGATCCATTTCGATGTTGATGGCCTGCCCCTCAGGAATGTGAACCCGCGCCATCAGGCGGGAAGAGTTGGTGACGCGCGCCAGAATCGAGCCGGGGCCTACTTGCTGGCCGATGCCGGTGGAAACTTCCTCGAGCACGCCTTCCATGCCGGCACGCACAATGAGGGCTTCCTTCTGCTCCTGACGCAAGGAGTACAGAGCCTGCATCTGGGAAACTTCGGCTTGCTTGGCGGTGAGTTGAGCCTGGCGGGCTTCTTCGGCGATGCCGAGCTTTTCGCGTTCGATTTGCAAGCGGGTGTTCAGGGAATCGGCGCGAGCACGGGAGATCTTGGCATTCATGGAGGCGCCAACCTGCATCTTAAAGAGTGAATCGTCGCGTTCGGCTTGCAGCTTGGCTTCGGTGGCATCGGATTCCAGTTGGGCTTCCAGGGCTTTTTCGTTGAGCAACTGAGCTTGGAGTTGCACGCGAAGATTGGCGAGTTCCGCTTCGGACTTTTTCATGGCCAGTTCGGCGTCGGTAAGCTGGCGATCAAGGTCGGGATTGCTGAGCTGCATGATGATGGTATCGGGCTTCACATGAGCCCCGGGGCGAAGATAAATCTGATCCACGTGGCCATCGGTGCCAGCGGTGAGCCAGCGAACGTCTTCGGGAACAAGTGAGCCGAGACCCTCGACGCGACAGACCATGGGACCGGATTCCACGGTGGCGGTCTGCAAGGCGGAGCGGTCCACGATGGGGGAGGCCGAACGCAGGCGCAAGACGCCAAAGGAAACGACAAGGATGAGGACCAGGGCTAGTACCGGCAGGAGCCAGCGGATGTAAACGGACAGGATTCGAACTCGACTCAAGAAAACCTCCCGGAGAGTGACGCACCTACTACTATACGAGGGAGCGAAGGGGGGAGCGAAAAAAAATACCATAAACTCCCATTGATAAAATCGATTTATAAGGAACTGGAGCGGAGAAGGCTAGAAGCTGTTGCACAACCCTATCTTCAGTCAATAAAATCAATGATTTAGCTCGGTTGTGCAATAGGCTCTAGTTTTGATGATGACGAACTGGCCCGTTGTATGACGCGCCACCTGCCCTTTGGAACGGGTTGCGCCCCTAGTGCGCAAGTGCTACTTTTGATGAGACTTCTGGAAGAAGAAGAATTCGGAAGTTGCGTGGCGATGGGAGAGATGCACCGGGTCAAAGGAGGCTTTGGCGGGCCTCGTTGAACGGAGGATTCGAGCTTCTTCGCTGCCAATAGAGAGATTGCGCGAGCGGGCCCCGCTCAGCCCTGGAAGAAAAGAGCGCTCGCGCGCAGGTTCCGCGTGTCGTACTGGTTTCGCAACGACAATCGATTGCCGCAAGTTCGGCTGGCGGCTGCCTCCTACGTGATCGTGGGCATGATCACGTTGCTACTCCTCGGGTTCTGGAAACTCCAGGTCATCGATTCGGATAAATACGGACAACTGGCGGAGCGCAATCGAGTGCGCTCGATTCCCATTATTGCACCGCGGGGACGCATGCTGGACCGCGACGGGCGCGTGCTGGTGGACAACTATCCCTCGTTCAGCGTGCTGCTGTTGCGCGACGATGCCGCGGCCGTGGAGAAGAATCTTCCCGCCATTGCGGATGGGTTGGGGTTGTCGCTGGACGATTTGAAAGACCAGTTGAGCAATACGGAGAAGCTGCCGAAATTCCAGCCAATTGTAATTAAGCCGGAAGCGACGCCGGCGGACGTGGCGTTCATCGAATCGCATCGCGCGGACATACCGCTGCTGGAAATGCTGATGGTACACCGGCGGAGGTATCTGCCGGGCGGATTCATGTCGCACGCCAGCGGGTATGTGGGTGAAGTAAGCGAGCAGCAGATCGAAGCGAGCAACGGGAAGTTGCGTCCTGGCGACTTTGCAGGGAAATCGGGGCTGGAGCGGCAATATAACGACCTGCTGGTGGGCACGGACGGGATGCGGCGCGTGGTCGTGAACAGCGTGGGCAAAGAGATGAAAGAAATGCGCCTCACGCAGCAGGAAGCGATTCCCGGCAAGCAAATCCAGTTGACGATTGACTACGACCTGCAGGAAGTGGCGGAAAAGGCTTTGGAGGGCAAGAAGGGCGCGATTGTGGCGTTGGATCCGCGCAGCGGAGAAGTGTTGGCGTTTGTGAGCCGTCCGGCGCCGGACCCGAACGATTTTGCCATCCGCGTTTCCAAGGAAGAATGGCAGCGCCTGAATGAGGACGAAGACCATCCACTGATGAACCGCGTGACGCAGGCGCAGTTAGCGCCAGGGTCGGTTTTCAAGATCGTGATGGCCACGGCAATGCTTCAAGAGAAGGTTCCGCCAGAGAGCTTCAAGGTGTTTTGCCCCGGCTACGCGACGTGGTATGGCCGCATGTTCAAGTGCGATAGCTATGGGAAGGGAGGGCACGGCGAGGTCACCATACAGAAGGCGATCATCCATTCTTGCAACGTGTTTTTCTATGCCGTAGGACAGCGCATGGGAATAGATCGAATCTCTAGGTACGCCACTCTGCTGGGGCTTGGGGCGAAAACCGGGATCGATCTTCCGTCGGAGGAGCCTGGTCTGGTGCCATCGGAACCCTGGGTGCAGCGCGTGTTTCACCGCAAATGGTATCCGGGCGAAACAATCTCTGTCTCCGTCGGTCAGGGAGCGGTTACAACTACCCCGATTCAACTTGCTTACATGATTGGCGGCATTGCTTCCGGCGGAGATTTCAAACAACCGCATTTTTTGAAGGACGCGCCAAATGTGGGAGAGCGCCGCGTGGAACTTTCGGACGATACGGTGGAAAAGGTAACCCAAGGAATGTACGACGTGGTGAACGAAGGAGGGACTGCGGGAGCCTCTCGTCTCGAAGGAATTGAGTTTTGCGGTAAAACCGGCACAGCGCAAGTTATCGGAGAAGACGCAAAGGCCCGCTACGGCAAAGGTGACAAGAAATTCAGGAACAACGCCTGGTTTGTCGGGTATGCACCGCGACGCAATCCTGAAATCGTAGTCAGCGTGCTGGTGGAAGAGGGCGGCCATGGCGCGGCGTCATCAGCGCCGATTGCGAGGGAGATAGTCAAGGCGTATTACGACAAGAAGGCGAAGAAGGGCCAGGGTCAGTACACGGCGAATGACCAGCAGCGCAAGTTCGGGAATGGAGCACCGGCGGAAGTGGCAGAAGAGCCGAAGGCGGTGAACAAGCCGCAACAGTCTGCCGCTGTGGTTGCGGCAGATTTGCCGAAGAAGCCGCACGCCAATTGAAGGATTTGCAGGGAAAAAGGGAATGAAGGACGCACAGGGAACACGAGATTACGATTGGTGGCTGGTGGCCATTCTGGCGGCGATATGCGCGCTGGGGGTGATAGAAATTTATTCGGCGACGCACGGCAGCGCGCTGGTGGGGATGCACACGAAACAGATCCGCTGGCTGGTGGTGGGAGTGGTGCTGATGTTCGCGTTGTCACGGGTGGATTATCACCTGATCATGGACCAGGCGCCGATTTTGTACATTGTAGGAATAGCGGCTTTATTGGCGGTTTTATTGGTGGGTCATACGCGGTTTGGGGCGAAAAGGTGGATCCCCATCCTGGGGGAATTTCTCCAGGTGTCAGAATTGGTCAAATTGATTATAATCATCGTGTTGGCGCGCTTCTTTGCGGAGGTGCGCACGGATGAGCTCTCCCTGCAGGATTTAATCAAAGCAGGGTTAATCGTTGGACTGCCGTTGGCGTTGATTTTGAAGCAGCCCGATTTGGGCACCGCGCTTGTACTGATGCCCATGTTGGTCGTCGGAGCATTTCTGGCGGGGCTGCAATGGAAGCACGCTGCGGCGATTGTATTGATCGGCGTCATGATGCTGCCCGTCGGGTGGCATTTCATGAAGCCGTACCAGAAGGAAAGGGTCACATCGTTTTTACATCCCGAGGAAGACGCAAAAGGCTCCGGGTATCAGGTCTTGCAATCGAAGATCGCCGTGGGCTCTGGCGGATTCTGGGGGAAGGGTTTCGGCAACGGCAGCCAGAATCAACTTGGGTATATTCCGGTCCGGTACTCCGACTTTATAATGTCGGCCTGGGCGGAAGAACAGGGATTCAAAGGCGTGCTGCTTGCTTTGGGGCTGTACATGGCGTTGTTGTTGCGTTTAGTGCAGAATGCCCAGCGGGCGAAGGACCGCGCGGGAATGTTTCTGGTCATGGGCGTGGCGGCGGCGCTGGGTTTTCACGTATTGGTGAATGTGGCCATGGTCATCGGGGCAATGCCGGTAACAGGTATTCCATTGCCGTTGATGTCCTACGGAGGATCGGCCACGTTGTTTGTGTTTCTGGCGATAGGCCTGGTAATGAATGTCCGGCTGCGCCGGTTCGTTAACTAAGCCATAGCCAGTCCCGAGCGCATCACCTCAGTTCAGGGAGGGTGCGCCGGTTCTGTGGCTCCGAGTGAAGCCGGAGTCACTAATCAAGAAGGAATTTGAAGAGTGAGGATAGCATCGTCCGCCGTTACCCAGGGGAGATCCCGGCAACGGCCTAGCCTCGTCAGCAGAAGGTTGAAGTACGAGAGCCGCAGTGCGGCCCTACCCTCCCGCTACGAACGCAATGCCGCAATAAAAGAAGTGTGGCCAGCGTGTTCCGGTCTGTACCGGAACGGCGCCCTGCCTTGGACCCCCGAACGAGAGGTTCCAGCGGCGGTGCATCCCAAGGAGTTTTCATGTCGAAAGAATTGGTTATATCGGCGAGCTCGCACGAGAGGCGAGTGGCCATATTGGAAGAAGGACAGCTAGTCGAGATCTACATTGAGCGCGAGAAAGAGTTTGCGCTCGTCGGCAGCATCTACAAGGGAAAAGTGACGCGCGTCCTGCCGGGCATGCAATCCGCATTCGTGGATATCGGCCTGGATGGAGATGCGTTCCTGTACGTGAGCGACGTTTTCGAAAACCTCGAGGACTACGATCACGGCCAAGGTCAAGGAGATGCGCCGGCACCAGCGCTGGTGGCTCCGGGTGAGCCGGACATTGAGGTTCTGCCCGGGGAAACGCTCGCGGCAGCCGGTGTGCACGAAGAGGTGCACCTGGAAGAAGAAAGACCGGAACGCGGCGGTTACGAAAGGCCGAGCCGTGGCGAAGATTACCGCGGCCACGAGTCCGCCCACGGCATAGAACCGGGCAACGCGATCGATGGACCACGTGGCGAAGAATCCGCGGGAGAGCCGGAAGCTTCCGAGTCGGATGAGCGGCAGCCGGATTCCAACGCTTCCGCGCCGCAGAATTTTGCTCCCTCCTACAATCCCACGCGGAACTATCCGCCGCGCATCGGAAACGACCGCGGACCGGGGCAGGACCGTGGTGGAGATCGCGGAGGGGATCGAGGCGGAGATCGCGGGCGAGGACGCGGGCGTGGCGGACGCTGGGGACGCCGGCGCGGCGGCAGCGGAAGCGCCGATCGGGACCGCGGTGGACGTCCGCACGGCCAGGGGGGGCGCAATCTGCCTCCCTCGAAGTATGCTTCGCCGCAGGGAGAACGCGATTCGCGCGGCTTTGACAGCCGGCGCCCCAATGATCGGGGTCCGGTGGATCGCGGCCCAAGCGCGCCGGTCGAACGAAGGGATGACGATATCGTGTTGCCGGGCGAATCGTTGGCGAAATATCGCGGGCGTCCGGTGCCCACGCCGGTCGAGCCGCTGGGCGATCACGAGCCCGAGGAGCGCCAGCCAGATTTTGCAGAGCAGCCAGGGCGCCCGGCGGCGGGTATGCAGCCGAATTCCGGCGTGCCGCGGCGATTCTCTGGGAGCTTGCCGCACTGGGTTCTAGCGGACACCGAAGCGGAAGGCGAAGCGGCGGGCGGCCGTGAAGCACAGCCGGAAGAAGCGTCGTCTACGACGCCAACCGCTGGGCAGGAGACAGTGCGCACCGAAGAGCGCCCTGAGGAACATCCCGAGGAAGCGCACGCCGAATCGCATCACAGCGAGACTTCCGGACTCAGCGAAGAAGAACTTTCCGCGCTCTCTTCGCGGCTAGTCGAAGCCAAACATGAAGAGACCCAGGCGCGAGCCGAAGCGGATTCGCATGTGGGCGGCCCGGTATTCGAAGAAGAAGGAAATGGGCGGCACGGCAACCTTCATGAGGTTCTCCACGAGGAAGCTAGCGAAGAAGCGCATGAAGCCGAAGATCACCTGACCGAGGACGAACTTGCCGAAGAAGCCGAGCACGACGAGCAGGAGAGCGGCGAAGAGGAAACCGAAGAAGAACAGGACGAACGAGAAGCACAAGAAGATCGAGAAGACCGTCAAGAGGAGGAAGAACATCAGGAGGTAATCGAAGCGGCGAAGGCGGCTTTCGATCGGGAAGAAGTTGGGGAACCCAGCGAGGAAGAACCGCACGAGTCCACCACGGCACAGGGCGCGGCCAGCGAGACGATTGCCGAAGAAGACATCGTGCTGCTGCCGGGCGAAACGCGCAGCCCACGCAACCCGAACGCACCGCCTGAGCAATTTGTGCGGCGTGATTCGGCGCGCATCGGCAGCAACCCACGTTCGCGTTTCCAGCGGCCGCAGCGCGGAGGACGCGGCCGGGATGACCGGGGCCCTCGTGGACGGCACGACGGGCGTCGTGATCGCGGCGACCGGGGAGATCGTGGCGACCGGGGAAGTGACCGGGGAAGTGACCGGGGAGGAGACCGCGGAGGAGACCGGGGCCGCGGACGATTTGAGCGCCGCCCACATGGCCCGCATCGCGGGCATAGCGGGCACGCACCGCAGAGGCGGCCGCAACTGATTTCCGAAATGCTGAAGGCGGGGCAGGACATCGTGGTCCAGATTGCCAAGGAACCCCTGGGCAAGAAGGGCGCACGCATCACCAGCCACGTGGCATTGCCGGGACGCTTCCTGGTGTACATGCCGACGATTGACCACATTGGCGTGTCCCGCAAGATTGCCAGCGCGGAGAACCGCTCGCGGCTTCGCCGTTTGGTTGGCGAAGCGCGTGGCAGCTATCCGGGCGGCTTCATTGTGCGCACGGCGGCAGGCGGCGCCACGGACGATGAGATTCGCACGGACATCGAGTTCCTGGGCAGAACTTGGAACGAGATCAAGCACAAGCACGACGATCGGAAGGCTCCGGCGCTGCTGCACCGCGACCTGAACCTGGTCGAACGCATTCTGCGCGATTACGTGAGCGACGATTTCACGGGCATCTGGATTGACAACGAAGAGGAATATAGCAAGGTGGTGGAGTTCGTCAGCCGCTTCCAGCCGAAGCTCGTCAGCAAGGTCAAGCTCTATACCAAGGAGCAGCCGATCTTCGAGGAGTTCGGCATCCAGCACGAGTTGGACAAGGCCCTGCGCGCCAAGGTTTGGCTGAAGTCCGGCGGATACATCGTCATCAACCATACCGAAGCGCTGGTGGCCATTGACGTGAACACCGGGAAATTCGTGGGCAAGGGCTCGACGCGCCTGGAAGACACGATTGTGAAGACCAACCTGGAAGCCGTGAAGGAGATCGTGCGGCAGATTCGTTTGCGCGATCTGGGCGGCATCATCGTGGTGGACTTCATTGACATGGAAGAGCGGCGCAACCGCGAGAAGGTGCTGATGGCGCTGCAGTCGGCACTCGAGCAGGACAAGGCGCCGTCGAAGGCGCTCTCGTTCAACGAGTTTGGACTGGTGTGCATCACGCGCAAACGCACCAAGCAGGCGCTGGAACGCGTGCTGTGCCAGCCCTGCCCGTATTGCACGGGGTCGGGCATGGTCAAGTCCATCCCGACGCTGTGCTACGAAATCCAGGCGGAAGCGCGCAAGATGGCTACGGCGGAACACGAAGGGCCGAACCTGACCTTGCGTGTGCATCCGGAAATTGCCAAGGCGTTGAAGACGCGCGAGTCCATTTTGATTGATGAACTCGAGCAGAACGCGCACAAGCACATCATTATTCAGTCGGATGCCACGCTGCATTGGGAGCAGTACGACATCTATTAATGAAATGTTAGTAATAGACCGTTATCAATAAAACGATGCGCCTGGGCCGAATGGCTCGGGCGCTTTGCTTTTGGTGCGCACTCATCTCAGTTCCTCGGAAGCAAATCGGGTAGTTGCGCGGTGTTGTACGCCCAACTTGCTAATACCTGTGCGTGGTGAACGACACCATCTTCGTTGACCTTGTCGAAGGTGTCCGCCTGCGTGTGGTGGGTTTGGTCGTAATCGTAATCCCTCTGGTTACCGATGAGAGAGAAACCGGGAACTCCAACATCGTTGAACGACGCATAGTCGCTGCCGTAATACCGTTCCATCCATGGCTGCACCAAGCCCAACTCCGCGAGTGGCGCCAAGGTAGCGTCGACCGTTTTCCGCGCGGCGTAGTTTTGGTGCAGTCGCAGTGTAAGGATTCGCGAAGTACCGGTGTCGTCTGCGAGGACGGCGGAAATCTTGTTCCATTCCGCCTGGTGTTGTTTCACATATTCGCGAGAGCCTACTTCTCCTTGTTCCTCTCCCGTAAACAGAATGATCCGGATGGTGCGCTTGGGTTGCAACTTCAATGCATTGATCGCACGTGCTGCTTCCAGTACAGACGCGACGCCTGTGCCATCGTCGGTCGAACCCGACGCGAGGTCCCAAGAATCCAAGTGGGCGCACAGGATGACTACTTCGTCTGGTTTTTGGACGCCCCGAATTTCCGCGACGACGTTGTGAACCTCAACCGGTGATTCGCTAAACGAATTAGTAAGCGACAATTCGATTTCGACGGGGCCCTTTTTCAACAATCGCCAGAGCAGGGAGTAATCTTCGTGGGTGACTACCGCTGTAGGAATCGCCGCGAGTTCATATTGGTCACCAACGTTCCTGACCGTCAGGAGTCCGTTGTGTTTGCCGGAATCGAGAATGATCGCCGCTACGCCCTCGTTCTTTAAGAAGGTGAGGCGTGCTGAATCGAATCGATCGTCCAGCGATGGCGCATGCCGATCGGGGACCGGGGCGGGAGTCTGGATGTCCGGGCCATTGAACGGGGACGCAGGATTTACGATGGGGTCTTCTTGCATCAGATCGGATGGCTGTTCGAGGAGCACGATTGCGCCCGTTAGTTTACCGCTGTAGGGCTTGAGCTCAGCAAGATTCGTAGCAGTGACAGAGACGATTTCCCCTCTCAACTGGCCAGGAGTTCCGGGCGACCAGCCTGCTGATGCGATCGTAAGGTTTCTCACAACCGGGTCTACGATTCGCGCTTGCGCGGAACCGCGTCGCCAGGAGTGCGCGATCTTCCAGCCCTCCAGATGAACCTTTTCCAGTCCATATTGCTTGGCCAGGTCAGAGGCCCAAATCTCAGCCGTCCGCAATTGCTCCGAACCGGTCAATCTCTGCCCGATCCGATCGGAGAGATATTCGAGATTCTCCTTTAAATGGTTGTGTGCTCGAATCTCCTGAATTATGCGCTTGTCGGTAGCTTCAAGGTCATCCTGTGACAAGACTTGAGAGCAGCATGTCACGGGAGCCAAAAGGAGAATCAAGTTGCGGAATATTCTGAGTCGATTCATCTGGTATTTGACGATTGATCCGAGTTAAGGACGTTTCCACCTGGGCCAAATCGCGTTCAGTCTAGCATGTTACTTCCAGAACTTGGTTCTGCCTCCGCGTAACCGGAAACTGATCCGCCCCCGAGGTTGCCTAAAACCCAAAGACTTCGCAATAGGGAAGGTCAGGCGTCGCGTTGTGGACGCGCTTCCAGCAAAGCACTTAGCACTGGAGGGTGCATACTGTGGCCAGTGTTTTGGCCTAATAATGGCCTACCAAACTGCCAGTGCGGCGTTTTTGCCGTTTTCTCGGTTTGATTTTTCTGTAAGTTGCGTGCTTGCAATCCGGCCCTTTGTACGACATCTACTAGTTGTCAGTTTTTAGTTATCAGTTTTCAGTAAAGAAAGAAAGCGCCCGGGTGATGAGCCCGGGCGTTTTGCTGCGTTTTCGGATTTCACAAACAGGTGTTCGTCCGCATCACGCCCATGCGCCCGCAAACAAGACGCCGCGTCAAAGTGGTCATTCACAAGCGCTACCTGCTCCCGGGAGAAGCGGGGGTTGCACTGGCAGGGTCTCCGCCAGTATCGCGGGGAGACGATCGCGCATCCAAACATAGGTATGCGATTCTTCAGCCGATCCGTTGCGAATCTCCTTCCAGTTCTTGGCCTGCTTGTTTTTCCTACCTTGGCATTTTGTCAGCAGGGAACGATTACCGGAACGGTCTTAGATGCCAGCGGTGCCTCCGTCATCCATGCCAGAGTGAAACTCTCGCTCGAACCTAGCGGTGCCGATCAGGAGACCGAGTCCGCGGCCGGGGGCGATTTCACCTTCGCGAATGTCGCTCCGGGTCGTTTCCGCATCTCCTTCAATGCGGCTGGATTCGCCGAGAAAACCATCACCGGCGAACTGCATGCGGGCGAGGCCTTGCAACTTCCTCAGACCGCGCTGGCGGTGGCTACCTTCACGACCGAAGTAAACGTCACGCAGACGCAGGAGGAAGTCGCGGAAGCGCAGATCAAAGAAGCGGAAACGCAGCGGTTCGTTGGCCTGGTTCCGAATTACTTCGTGAATTACAATCCAGACGCGGTCCCGCTCAACACCCGGCAGAAGTTCGAGCTTACCTGGAAGACCTTCCTCGACCCATCCAACTTCGTCATCAACGGCATCATTGCCGGATCCTGGCAGGCGCAAAACAGCTATAAAGGTTTCGGGCAAGGCGCGCAGGGCTACGCGAAACGATATGGCGCATCCTACGCGGACTTCGGCACAAGCCTGGTGATCGAGAAGGTGGCGCTTACCACCGTCTTCAGGCAGGATCCGCGCTATTTCTACAAAGGAACCGGCTCGACCCGCTCCCGGCTGTTGTACGCCGTCAGCCGGTCGGTCATCTGCCGGAACGATAACAGAAAAGCCCAATTCTGCTATTCGAGCGTGCTCAGCGGGTTCGCCTCCGGCTTCATCACAAACTATTACTACCCATCCGGCGACCGCAACAGCAACGGAACGGTCTTGCAGAACGCGGGGATCGGCATCGGAGCCGATGCCCTGTCCAACGTTTTTCAGGAATTCATCGCGAGGAAAATAACCCGCAAAAAACCTTGATGGTGTGCCGGTAGCGGCGACTGGCCGTCGGCGCCTGGCCGCTGATGCTCATCCGTATGACCAGGGCACTCCGGTCCCGATCCGTAGATTCCTTACCGGACATAAGGTGGAAACAACTGCGCAGAGAGGGTGGGACACCCTCAAGAACGGCGATTTGGCGCTGTAGACATCGTGCCTTTTTTCCAGGCCTCGCATAATTGTCATCCCGAATCCCCGCGCCTTTTGCGGGGTGAGGGATCGGCTTTCCGTTCTCGAGCCATTTACGCCCAGGATCTCAACAGGCCAGATAACTTCTAGTTTTCAGTAATCAGTTGTCAGTTTTCAGTACGGTAAGACGCTCGGGTGATGAGCTCGGGCGTTTTGCTGCGTTTTCGGATTTCACAAACAGGTGTACGATGATTGCTGAAGAGGTGTGGTATGCCCGCACTGGATTGGTCCCAATGTCCGGCCATCGAAAGCATCCCCGGAAAAGTGAGCGGCGCTTGGGTGCTGCGGGGTACACGTATGCCGGTCTCCGTCATCTTTGAAAACCTGCAAGCAGGCGCAAACATCGACGACATTATGGAATGGTTCGAGGGGCTGGACCGCGGCCAGATCCAGGCGGTCATCGAGTTTGCCGCCCGCAGTCTCGATGTCGTTCCCTCGTCCGCACCTGGCCGCTGATGCTCATCCTTTTTGACCAAGGCACTCCGGTCCCGATCCGCAGGCTCCTTACTGGACATAAGGTGGAAACAACTGCGCAGAGAGGGTGGGACACCCTCAAGAACGGCGATTTGCTAAAAGCAGCCCAGGACGCCGGATTTGAGGTGCTGGTCACTCCCGACAAGAACATCCGCTACCAGCAGGACTTGAAGGCTTTCGCAATCGCCATTGTGGTGCTCGGTAATCCGCAATGGCCGGCGCTGCGGAAGCACGTGGATCGGGTTGTGGCAGCAGTCGCCAGCGCGAAGCCTGGTGAGTACATCGAAGTGGAGATTCCTGATCGATGAACTGGAGCAGAACGCGCACAAGCACATCATTATTTAGTCGGATGCTACGCTGCATTGGGAGCAGTACGACATCTACTAGTTTTCAGTAATCAGTTGTCAGTTTTCAGTAAAGAAAGAAGCGCCCGGGTGATGAGCCCGGGCGTTTTTCTTATGCAAAGGCCTCGGCCCACTTGGGAGTGCAAAGTGGCGACAAGAAGGTCTTGAATGGATGTACAACAAACTTGGCACTGCTCCCCCACCGGCGTACAGTGCTGTTTGTGGATGCGGCTATGAATTCCGACTTATTCCCTCCCAACTTTCCGCCTGAATTGTCTGCCGCGGCTTTTCGGGCAGGTGATGAAGTCGCGTGGCCACCCATGCTCGGAGCCAAAGCGGTTGAGTGGTTCGGCGCGAATGGATATGCAGTACTCGGAACGGAACTTTGGCTTTTGAAGGGCGACGAAATACAAAGCCTACCGGTGGGACTCAGCGGAACGAGGGAGGTACACGGTAACACGGTGAACCGCGGACGCGGGGAGGCGTGGGATTCTTACGTTACCCGCGCGGCTACGGAAACATGCGCCTATCTTAAATCGTTCAACCTGTCGGATATTGTCGAGCAAGGTCAGGTCTACTTCAACGTGGTCTGGGTCAGCGAAGCAGATTTCGAGAGGCTTAAGCCCACCTGACACATGAACGACCGGCTGGCGCCGCAGTCGGTGGCGACCAAGGTGGACGTCATTTTAGCTGGCGGGGAATTGCGGAAGAGGTATGCTACGAGCGATGCGCGCTCCCGTCACAATGTAGGCAATCCCGGCTGGGCCTGGCGCCCGGCCCTTCCACGAGGAGAATGCCAATCGTGAAATCCATCATTCAAGTGCTCGTTGTGTGCGTGTTTGCGGCTGCGTGTTTTGCGCAGAACAAGAAAGAGGAGACGCCGAAGCCGGCGCAATCGATTCAAGAACTCCAGCAACAATTAGAGAAGATATTGAAGGACACGCATACGCCGGGCATGTCGGTAGCGATTGTGCATCGCGATGGGCCCGAATGGATTGCGGGACTGGGAAAATCGGATGTGGCTGCGGATCGCGCCACCACTGCGGATACGCTGTTCCGCATCGGTTCCACTTCCAAGGCGTTTGCCTCGCTATCCATCCTGAAGCTGGCGAATGAGGGCAAGCTTTCGCTGGAAGACCCCGTGCACAAATTGGCCCCTGAAGTGTGGTTTGAGAATCGCTGGGAGGCAACGGACCCGGTGCGTGTGGCGGACCTGCTGGAACACACCACTGGCTGGGACGACATGCACTTCCGCGAATACGCGAAGGACGCGCCGGGAATGAGCCTGCGCGAAGCATTGGATTACGACCACCACTCGCGGACTTCGCGCTGGCGGCCAGGCACGCGCATGGCGTACTGCAATTCGGGCCCGCCAGTCGCCGCTTACATCGTGGAGAAGATTACGGGCCAACGCTTTGAAGATTATGTTGCGCAGAATTTCTTTGGACCCATAGGGATGAAGACGGCCACTTATTTTCAGCCGAGCTCGCCAGCGCTGACGACGCTGTATCACCCCGATGGCAAAACTCCTTATCACTATTGGAACATCATCTATCGCCCGGCCGGCTCGATTAACGCCAGCGCCAAGGACATGGCGGCTTACGTTGGGTTCTATCTGAATCGCGGCAGCGTAAACGGAACACCGGTGATGCCTGCCAGTTCGATTGATCGCATGGAGATCCCCACGCGCACGTGGGCTGCGAAAGAGGGATTGAAGACAGGATATGGATTGAGCAACTACTGGAGCATTCACGAAGGTTTCGTTTACCACGGACATAATGGAGGAGTCGAAGGCGCGCTCACGGAGATGGCCTACCTTCCCGAATACGGCGTGGGCTATTTTTACAGCATCAACTCTGGGAACGGAGACGCCTTTGAAAAGGTCGGCAAGAGCATTCGCGCTTATGTTACGCGCGACCTGCAAAAGCCAGCATTGCCAGCGGTGGGGGCGCTGCCCGCGATTGCCGGCGCGTATGCGGGTTGGTACGAACTGGACTCGCCACGAGTGGAGTTGACGCACTTTCTGGAGCGCCTGCTGGGAGTGATGCGCGTCCGGGTTGAAGGCGGCAAACTGCTGGTAAGTTCCATGGAGGAACTAAATCAAGTGTTCGTGCCCGTCACGGGCGCACAGTTCCTTTACATTCCGAAGAAGGAGCTGCCCGGGCCAGTGCCTACCTTTGAATTGCTTATGCCGAACGCCGAAGGGCAGTTCATTCAAATGGGTGGCGGGGCGGTAACGATGAAGCGCATTCCTGCGTGGTTGGCGATCGGCGAGATCTTTCTGACGGGGTGGTTTGTACTGGCTGTCGCTACAGTACTTGTTTATGCGCCATTCTGGTTGCTTGGAGGGCTCAGCAAAAAGCGCCGCCGCCCGGCGGAGCGTGGAATGCGCTTGTGGCCGCTGATCGCGGTGTTGAGCTTAGCCGGGATTGTCGCCATCTTCGCGCTTTCCGGCGAGGACCTGGTTGAGCGAATGGGAAACCTTACGGGATGGTCGGTTGCGTTTTTCCTGGCGACCTTGCTTTACGGCGTCGCCTCCGTGGCCGGTGTTATTTCCTTGTGGCGCGCTTCCAAGAAAGAGATCCGCAGCGGCGTCCGTCTACTCTCGACGGTGGTCATCCTGGGGCTGGTGATCGCGGCTGCGTACCTGGCGTATTGGGGAATTATTGGCTTGCGTACGTGGGCGTAGCAGTTCCCCGGAGGGATCAGCACACTGCAGATACCGGTAGGTGCAATCCGTTCAGTCGGGATCGCGTCGCTCCTGCACGCCCTTCGTTGACAATGAGGGCGGGAAGACGTTGAAGTTCGGGGCGGGCATGGGGAGATCGCCTTTGCGGTCTTGCCACAGGAATCTGTTCAGGACGGTGTTATCCGCGGCATCGGCGTGGCTGAAGTCCAGATTCTTCCCTTCCTTCCAATCCTGGGTGTTGATTTCGTAAAGCAAACCGTTGTCGCGATTGCGGTAATCGGCGGTGAACGGGGGCTGCGTGCCGGGGCCGCTGAAGAGCGGCGCCATCACGGCGGCGCGGGAATCATTGGCATTCATCGGCGGGGCGCCGAGGAGCGCTTCGATGGTGCGCACCATATTCACCGTGGTGTAAAAGGCGTGGTCCACGAAGCTGCCCGGCTGGCCAGCGTGGGGCTGGGGAAGCGGCGAGTATTTGCTGATGACCAGCGCGGTGCTGCGGTGGGAATCGACGTGGTCAGGACCATCCTGGGCATCATCTTCGAGGATGAGAAACGCGGTGTCGTCCCAATAGGGGCTGTGCGAAATAGCGTCCACAACGCGGCCAACGGCCAGATCATTGTCGGCAACCGAAGCTGTGGGCCGCGGTTGTCCCTTTGTTCCACCGGCGGTGTGATCATTGGGCAAACGCAGGAGAATGAATTGCGGCATGGTGTCTTTTCCCGCTTTGCGTGAGGCCACAAATCCGCTGAACTCATTCAGGAATTCGTCGGCGCGAAGCTGATCCGGATAGGGGACCTCGAAATCCGGAAAGCGAGGATCGAAATGGCCGCGGAGCTCGACCTGCGAAGCAATGTTTTTGGCCAGCACGGGAATTTCCCAGGGGTAGGGGCTAGGGCCACCACGGGGATCGCCAACGTTTTTCTCGAGCGGTTCGCCCTTGCGGATCACCGTGCGCGCACAGGTGACACCCGCGACCTTAGGCGGGCCGCTGGAAGTAAGATTTCCCGCTGGAACGGCATTGCACCATCTCGAGACGATGAACTCGCCGTAGTGACGATAGGAAATGCCGTGCCTAGCGAAATTCTTCCAGAGGAAGCCACCGGTGGGCTCGCCTGCATACGGGAGTTCGTCCTCCGCGGAGATGCCGCCGAGGAACTCGCCTTCGGAATCGTAGGTATGCTCGCTCCCGCGATAGGCGATGGGCCAGGTTTTCTCGACATAGTCGGAGATGGAAGCGGAAGTGGACCAGATGTGGCCGTCGCCGGAGACGTCACCGCTATCGTAGAAATTGTCGAGAATGCCGAACTGCCTGGCCAAGGCATGTTGATTGGGAGTGATGTCTTCGCCGTAGATGGTGAGCGAAGGATCGCCGTTGGCTTCGGCGAGATCGCCGAAGACCTGATCGTAGGTGCGGTTTTCCTTGATGATGTAAATCACGTGGCGAATTTTATTTTCGCCTGCGGCAAACGGAATGCGGTCGGTGTTGCCTTGTGCGGCGTTGGTGGCGGAGACCACGTGCGTCCAGGAAACGAGCTCTTGCGGCAGATCCACGAGGGGGATACGCGCCAGGGAGCCATTGGTCATCGCGGGGTTGTAGGGGTATTCCGGTCGGCCGTCGTCACCTTTTTTCAAGGCAACGGGGTTCGGGCCGGAGCCGAGGCCTTTGGCGCTGCCGATGAGCAAGTCTGTTGCGGTGGCTGCAACAACGGTGGGGTACCACTCGGTGGGAATGAACCCCGCGGCGTGCAGAGTTTCGCCAGTGGCGGGATGGCTTAGATCGAACACGGCGACGGAGTCTGAAATCGCATTGGCGGAAAAGAGCGTTTCTTCATCGGCGGAGAGGGCGAGAGATTCTGGATCGCTGCCACCATACTTCTGGCCCGGAAGTTTCGTGGAAAGCGAGTAAAGAAGTTTTCCGGTGTTTGTATCGAGCACGGCGATTTCGTCGCGATTGGTGAGCGCGGCAAAAAGGCGCGAATCATCGCGGGAGAGCAGCAATGCGGTGGGATGAGAGCCACCCTCGAGCGGGGCTGCGGGTTTGCGCAGGGGAATCATGCGGCGGACGCGCCCGGCTGCGAGATCAAGTTCGGCGATGGCCGAGGTATTCCAGAGAGAGACGAAGCCGCGCTTCCCGTCGCGGCTCATCACCGCGGTGTAGGGCAGTGAAGCGGGAATGCGTTTGAAGGTGGAGAGGTCGAAGCGGTGGCTGATGTGGCCGTCGGCGGTGTTCAAGAGCAGGGCTTCGTCGGAATGGTTGCAGGCGACGAGGAGACGCTCCACGCCACCGTTGCGGGCGACGCTGAGTCCCGCAGGATAGGTCACATCCTTGAACTGATCGCGGCGAGTTTTTCCGGGCGGGACGTTGCTGCGCGGGGGCAGCGGGAAAAACCGCTCGGGGGCCACTTCGCCATTTTGAAAAGTGTAGACGGCGATGCCGTTTCCAGTGCTTCCCTTCTCTTTTCCCAGCGGGTCGGTGAGCGAGGCCATCGAGGCGTAAAGGTGCTTGCCGTCCAGGCTGAATGCGAGGCCCAGGAAATAGGTTTGCTTGGCCTCGCTGCCCAAGCGGTCATCGGGAAAATCGCGCAGAGCATTGGTTTCCAGATTGAGAACCGTGAGCGATTGTTTTTTGCCGGAGGAGTAGGCGCCGAAGCCACTGTGGAGAAGGACCGCGAAGCGCCCGTCAGGGGAAATCACGGCGGCGGTTGGAAAGTTATTGATGCGGCGCGGATTGCCGGGGAGCTCGCCAAAGATTTTGGCATTGGGCATTTGTGTGCGCGGCGGTGGGGTGGTGTTTTGAGCCGAAAGAGGAACTGCGGCGGGCAACAGGCACAAGGAAACATGGAGTAACGAGCGGCAGATTTGCATGGGCGCATTATATTTGATTTTGTGTGAGCCGATGGTAACTGGGCGATGAAGGCAGCTTCCTTTGGATGGATCGAGCGGGGCCTGGCGGCTGTTGAGTGTAATCCGCGTGCAACCCGAGAAATCATGTAACCTCGGAGCTTCCCGGGCAGTAATTGTAGATAGAGGGCGCAATGGAACTGCTGGAGCGATTCGCGGCGGGCGATGTGGATGCCTTTGAATCGCTATTCCGGCAGCACCAGGGCGAAGTATATCGCTGGATTGTGCTCATCGTCCGCAATTCGGCAGCCGCGGAGGATTTGACCGTGGAAACGTTCTGGCGCATGCACCGGGCCCACGCGCGGTTCGACCCAGCCAAGGGAAATTGCGGCGCATGGCTGCGGCGCATCGCCACCAACGTGGCGATTGACCATCTGCGTCAAGCGCGGCACGAAGTTCCTTTGCCGGACGATCTGCCGGCCACGGCGCAGCAGCCGCTCGGCGAGCAACTTGCTATGCGCCGGGAAATTTCACGGGCCATAAGCGAGCTTTCGCCACGCGTTCGCGCTGTGGTCTTGCTGGCGCTGGTGGAAGAAGAACCTTATGAGCGCATTGCCAAGGCCCTGGGGATTTCGGAAAGCGCGGTGAAGGTGCGCGTGTTTCGCGGTGTGCGCTTTTTGAGGAAGACGTTATCGCAAGCGGGAGTACATCCATGAAAGAACCGGAAATTGAGGATGTGAAAAAATTGTTGAAGGATGCGCTGCCCGCCGCTCAGGGCGTTGAACTACAGCGCGATCTGTGGCCGGCCATGCTGCGGCGGCTCGACCAGCGCACTTTTCGTGTGCCCTGGTGGGATTGGGCGTTGCTTGCGGCCCTTGCCGGCGCGCTTTGCCTTTTGCCGGGGATCATTCCGGCGCTGTTGTACCAATTATGAGGAAGGAGTAGCCATGAATAAACATCCGTACTTGCGCGCGTATCTTGCTGGAATCGCGGTGCCAACGGTTTTCCTACTGGTGGTCATGACCGGTTACACGATCATTCGTTATGTCTGCAATGTGCCCATCGCCATCGAGCGCGTGATCGTGTTCCCGATGGCCGCAGTGCCGAATGCCTGGGGATTGTGGAATGTGCTATACCGGGCGTTCATCGGCGGGCGTCGCGTTTCGCTGGGCGTGTTCGGCGGGGCGTTGCCGCTAGTGCTGGCACCCTGCGGCTATGGGGTCACGCGGCTGCTGGATTTCACCGTGCCACGCGAGGTGTTTGAGGTAGCGCCGTTTGCGCTTCTCGTTGGCCTGATTATTTATTATCTCGTGTGGAAGTATTTCGTGGGATTCCTGAATGCGGAGTTGGGAATCGCCTGATCGCTTCAAGGAACAAAGAAAGAGATGAATCGCGGCGCGTAGCGGCCTCAGGTGCCGGAGTAGCGCTGCTCTTTCCAGGGGTCGCCGTAGGCGTGATAGCCGTTGCGTTCCCAGAAGCCGAGGCGCTCGTGATCGAGCAGCATGAAGCCGCGCACCCACTTGACGCTTTTCCAGGCGTAGAGGTGCGGGACGACGAGGCGCACGGGTCCGCCATGTTCACCGGGGAGCGGCTCGCCGTCGTGCTCAAAGGCGAAGAGCACATCGGGGCGCTCTGAATCCTTCAGGGGGATATTGGAGGTGTAGCCCTCTTCGGCAAGCACGAGGACGAATTCGGCGCCGGGCTTGGGCTGAACCTGCTTGAGCACTTCGGTGAAGAGCACGCCCTTCCAGCGATTGCCGAGGCGGCTCCAGCGAGTGACGCAGTGAAAATCGCTGGTCACTTCGGTTTGCGGCAGGGCGCGGAACTCCTGCCAGGAAAGGCGGCGCGGCTCTTCCACCAGGCCGCTGATCTTGAAATCCCAGGTGGCGGGATCGAATACCGGCACGCTGCCGTAATGCAGCACGGGCCACTTGAGCGTCAGCGATTGCCCTGGCGGCAAGCGCCCTTCTTTCTTTGCCTTGTCTTCGAGCTGCTTTCGCTTGCTGACTTCGCCCAGCCAGCCCATGTCTCCCCCTAGCGAGATCTCATTTCATAAAACGAAACAATAAAAAGCACCGAGCCCTCAGGGGCTGAAGAGTCTGTGTGAGAACTCGTTTTTGCCACGACTAATTGAAAGAGGTTTTTCACTCTCCACAATATGTTGTGGTCAAGGCATCGAAGAAGTGAGTCATCACACAGACTCTGAAGCCCACGTTTTCCAGGATTCTTCCGGCACGGCTGAAGCCGTGCCCTCCCACGAGGAATTCACGAGTCAGTCATCGGTTAGATGCGCGGGCGGGCTAGAAGTTTCCGCGATTCCAGGGACGCATTATTTCGTTTGGCTGCCGCCAGCGCGCAATGGGGCGGGCGCTCCCTGACGGCGCTCGAATCCGTAACCTGCGTGCTATGATTTCCCTGCCGTTCTCCCGGCCGAAAGCGAAAACGCGATGACCGCACGCATCCTGGATGGCCTGAAAATCCGCGAGCAGATTTTTGAGGAGCTCAAAGGCGAAGTCGCAAAACTCGCCGCGCAGGGCGTGCGGCCGGGGCTGGCCGCGGTGCTGGTGGGCGAAAATCCCGCGTCGCAGCTCTACGTCAAAAGCAAGATCACGGCTTGCGAACAACTGGGCCTGGCGAGCTGGCTGCACACCCCGCCCGCTTCCATTTCCACGGAGCAACTCCTGAAATTGGTGCACAACCTCAACGCCGACTATGAGGTGGATGGCATCCTTGTGCAACTGCCTTTGCCCGCACAGGTGGATGCGAAGCGAATCCTGGAAGCCGTGGACCCCGCGAAGGACGTGGACGGATTCCATCCCGTGAACCTGGGCAAGCTGGTCAGCAATCGCCCGGGGCTGGTGGCGTGCACGCCGGCCGGATGCATGGAACTGCTGCGCCGCTACCAGGTTCCGCTGGAGGGCGCGAACGCCATGGTGCTGGGCCGCAGCGACATCGTGGGCAAGCCCATGGCGCTGCTGCTGATGCACGCGAACGCCACGGTGACGATTTGCCACTCGAAGACGCGCGATTTGCCGGAGGTGGTGCGCCGCGCGGACATTGTGGTGGCGGCGATGGGCAAGGCAGGATACGTGCAGCCCGACTGGATTCGCCCGGGCGCTACCGTGATTGACGTTGGCACCAACAAGGTTACGGATGCGGCCGAGGCCGGGCGGCTGCTGCGCAATTTCCCGGAGCGCCTGGAAAAATTCCGCGCGAAGGGGAACGTGCTGCTTGGCGACGTGCATCCGGACGCGCTGCAGATTGCCGGGGCGCTGACGCCGGTGCCAGGCGGTGTTGGACCGATGACCATCACAATGCTGATGAGCAACACGGTGAAAGCAGCGCGCCTGCGGCGTGCTCCGGAAGCGGGAGTGGCCAGGCAGTAGGGGATTTTGTTGCGGCATGCTCGCGATTTGCGGGGACATTTTGCGAAGCGGGCTTTCTTAGCGTCAGGGGAGAGCGCTAAACGTTATGTTGAGATACGGTTTAACGGGGGGAATTGCCAGCGGGAAGAGCGCGGTGGCAGCGCTGCTGCGCGAAATGGGTTTTCCGGTGCTGGACGCGGATGCCCTGGCACACAAACTGATGGAGCCGGGGCAGTCCGCGCGCGAGGAAATTCTGCAGGAGTTTGGCGCGGATCTAGCCGGGGCCGACGGGCGGATTGACCGGGCGAAGCTGGGAGCAATCGTCTTCGCGGATCCCGCCAAGCTGAAGAAGCTGAATGCCATCCTGCACCCGCCGGTCGAGCAAATCATGCTCGAGCAGTTCGAGGAATGGAAACGAAGCGGCGTGCGCGATGCCGCGTTTGTGGAGGCGGCACTGCTGGTCGAAGCGGGGTTTGTGAGCAGGCTGGACGGGCTAGTGGTGGCATGGTGCAAACCGGAGCAGCAACTCGAGCGGTTGAAAGCGCGCGGGATGAACGAGCAGGATGCCAAGCGCCGCATCGCCGCGCAGCTTCCGCTGGAAGAAAAACTTCGCATGGCCACCAGCACCATTGATTGCTCCGGAACGATGGAATCCACGCGGACGCAGGTGCAGGCGCTGGCCGCGAAACTGCGCAAATCCGCGGCTTCGTAAGCGGCAGCCGGAGTTCGCCGCGCACCGGAAATTTTCCTATACTAGAAGACTGGGAAGCTGGATTTGCAGGGAAGGCGGAGGCAATACGCAGATGACACAAGGATCGAAGAGGAACCACGGACGCCTGATTCTGGTGGCGTTGATACTGGTGCTGGGGGCTTTTTGGGTAGGGTCGCGGTACGGGCCGCGGCAGGCGGAAAATGTGGAAGCGCGGCACCTCGCTGTTCAGGCAGGGCTGGCCGAAAAGACCGTTGCCGACAAGAATGAAGCGCTGACCGAGGAAGAAGCCATCAATGTGCGCATCTACCGCCAAGCCTCGCCGGCGGTTGCCAATATATTGACGAAGGCCACGGAATACGATTTCTTCATGGATCCCGTGCCGGTGGAAGGAGCGGGATCGGGATTTGTGATTGATCCGCGGGGCTACATCCTGACGAATTATCACGTGGTTGCGGGGGCGCAGACGATCGAGGTGATACTGGGCGACCAGAGCCGTTATCCGGGGAAGTTCATCGGCGCGGACCAGCGTAATGATGTGGCGCTGGTGAAGATCGATCCCAAGGGCAAACAGCTTGTGGCGCTGCCGCTAGGCGATTCTTCCACGCTGCAAGTGGGCCAGAAAGTACTGGCCATCGGCGATCCGTTTGGCTTCCAGTCCACGCTCACAACCGGAGTGGTGAGCGCATTGGGGCGCACCGTGCAGACCAGCGAGTCAACCTTTATTGATGCAGCGATCCAGACCGACGCGTCCATCAACCGCGGCAATTCCGGCGGGCCGCTAATCAACACACACGGAGAGGTGATCGGCATCAATTCCGCGATCTACACGCCGAGTGGAACGACTGCGGGCATCGGCTTCGCCATTCCCATTAACACGGCAAAGCTCATCGCCAATGACCTGATGACCGAAGGGAAAGTCCGGCGCGCGTATCTTGGTGTTGTGACAAGGCCGGTGGCCGGATGGTTGGCGGAAGCGCTGGATCTGCCAGTACAGGATGGCCTGCTGGTGGATGAGACCGCGAAAGGCAGCCCTGCGGCAGCCGCGGGAATCCGCGGAGGCGATCGCTCGGCCCAGGCGGGCATGCAGCGCATCCGGATCGGCGGCGACGTGATCGTGGCCCTGGATGGGCAGAAGGTTTCCAATCAGTTCGACATCAACTTGATTCTGAACCGCAAGCGTCCCGGGGATACTCTGACGGTCACGTTGTATCGCGGGGCCAAGAAAATGGACGTGCCGGTAAAGCTTGGCGAGCACGATGGCAACTGAGCGGCGTGCGAACTGACGCCGGCCAAAAAAGCGGGTAGCTAGGAGCAGCGGATACTTCCGGCTATGATCCAAGCTCGGCGCGATAGCGGTTGCGTTCGTCTTCGCTCATTGTAAACCAGCTCTCGGCGATGTCGCGGACGCGTTCCAGGGCTTTCTGCATCTCTTCATGCTTGGCTTTGATCATCTCCGAATCGGCGTCTTGCGGCACATGAATCGGGGGCCCGCCGATCATCACGGCGCGGGCAAACAGGTGGGGCAGGAGGAAAAGGTCCCAGGTCTTCTGGAAGGTTGTGCCGCGATCCACGCCGAAATGAAAAACGAAAATCGGCGCACCGGTCATGCGCGCCAGCAGCACCGGACCGACTTTGGCCACGTAACGCGGCCCTCGCGGGCCATCAATGGTGAAGGCGCAATCCAACCGTTCGGCGATGCGCTGGGCCATCACCTGCAAGCCGCGCAAGCCGCCGCGCGAAGAGCTTCCCTGGGCGGTGCCGAAACCGAGCCATTCGATGACCTTGCGGGTCCATTGCCCGTCAAACGCCGTGGTGTTCATCACCACGATGCCGCGGTTGCGGGCCCACCAGGCGACTGGAATGATCGCGCGGTGCCAGAAGGCCCAGATACAGGGCTCCTTGGCGGCCCAGCGCGCGCCGGAGTGGCGCATGCCCAGGACCTCAAAGCGGAGTGTCGGGCCGAGGGTGCGAATCACGCTATAAACCACGGCGGCGATGATGGGGATTTGGATGCGGCGGTGCCAGGGGAGTTTGGGCAGGCGAATGTCGTAGTGCGGGCTGACCGCCTCGGGGGCCTCGTCCTTGCGGTTTTCGGGTGTTGCCATCTTCCTATAGTATAAGAGGGTTGCCGCGTGGCGGCGCGCCGGAGTGAGTTGCTTTGCTGAAGAGCCCCCATCGGGACGGGACGCTATGGAGAATCGGGATGATTCTCTGCGCCGGGGCATTGGTGTGGGGCGGGCTAGCAGCGACGCTGGGAGCGCGGGACGATAAACCAGCACTGGGCGATTCCGTGGGGGCCATCGAGGGCGACTCCATCTCCATCGAAGGACCCATGAGCGTGGAAGTGGTCCACGGTCAGGTGCGAACGGTATTGCGCAGCGGCAGCGATGTCCGCGTAAAGGCCGGACAGGCGCGTATTGAGTTGGTGGAAGGCGGGCAGATTCTCATCTGCGGGCCGGCACATTTTTCGGTGCTGAAATCGGGCGGCGCGCTCACCGTGGCGCTGGATGCGGGCACGATTCATGTGCACCTGGAGAATGATCTGGCGTTGACGGTATACACGCCGCAAATTCAGGCGCGGCCCATCTCGATTGGCGGCGGCCCGGAGGATGTGCTGGTGGGGCTGGATTCCGCGGGGTCCATGTGCATCCGAGCGAACAAAGGAGCGGTGCGCATCGAGCAGCAGTTAACCGGGCAGAGCGTGCTGGTGCCGCAGAGCGGGGACGTTTCTTTGAGCAACGGCCAATTGGAAAGCTTGCGAACGGCGGCGGGAAGCTGCACCTGCGAAGCGGAGATCGTGGCCAAGCCAGCACCGCCCCCGACCGAGGTGAGCGTGCTGGCTACGCCGGAGGAGATCAAGAAGGCGGCAGAAGAGCGGAAAGCGGACCCGCCCCCCGCCACCGCCGCGATTCCTGTCGAGAAAGAGGAGCCGATCTACCAGGTATTCATGCCGCCGCTGCGGTACGATGCGAACGCCAAGGTGCAGCCTGAATTCGACCCCAGCCTGATTGTGCTGGTGCGACGTGTGCGCGTGAGGCCCACGCTGATTTTTCAGGGCAAAGTGGAAGGCGATGCGATAGTCGCGCAAGTGACGCCGCCTCCGGCGCCGCCTTCGCAACGAAAGTCTGCGGCCACGCAGAAGCCCGCTGAAGAATCGACCTGGGGCCGGGTGAAGACCTACTGGCGCAAGCTGTGGTCGCCCAGTTCATGAATGCTCGTCGAGGATACGGCCCCAACCAAAAGCCGCGGCGAACTCCTTCTGACATGAAACTACCAAGGTAATAATTGTTGGTCTTGGCTTGGTTTTTCGACTATGTAAACACACAGACACGAGCACTCGGTACTGCACCGAGCAGCTATGAATTGGACTGTGAACAAAGCCTATCGAGAGAGGGAGGCGAGTCCCCCATCGCTCACCTCGAATATGACCGCATTACTTGCGAGGGATTTCCCTTCGTGGACTCCGCCGCCATATCCAACCATAAACTCATAATGACCTGGGGGAACCTGGAAGGTAATCCGAATCTGCGCGGAGCGGTTAGGTTCGAGCTGCAGATCTGCCGCAAGCCTCGTGTTTGGGTCGATAGCATAGGAAGCCGAATATTTGGTGTCCCCCACCGTGCTCTCCCGTTCTGCACCTGGCCACATAGGATTTGCGCGCGTTATCCAAGCCACGGAATCACCGTCGGAAGCTGTAAACCCGTTTACATGATTCAGTCCTAAGAGCGTAAAACCGATCTCACGGGGGGCAACCGCGACCAGTCTCTTGCCGGCATTACGAACTTCGACTACAAATGCAGGCGTCCCATTGGGACCAAAATCGTCCCGAACCACAAACTCTAGGCCTTCGGTAGTCACAGAGTGCGGAACATCAGGCGCTAATCCAATGATCTTGTACTTTCGGATGAGAGCGTCACCCGGGTTCATAGGCTGAATGACATCCAATGCATCCACCTGCATTGCAATACCTTTGTAGGGACGCAGATCATCCTTCACTGCGCCTGAAATGTAAGTGATGTACGGACCGCTCAGCAGGAAACACGTATCCCAATGGTCAAAAACAACCACGCCACAATATTTCCCACGGCCGCGGATGCCAGCCCGGGCGCTGACGATCAGACAGAAGCCCAGCACAACAATCGGTGCCACACACAAAACTGTCAACGGGCGCGCACGACTTGAAATATGACCCATGTGTCCAAGCCATTCATTCCCTCACTGCATTGTAAGCCTTCACCAAGGATGGATGGAAACGAACGAATCAGCCAAGCACCGACCACAACCGGGCGGCTACATGCCTTCGTAATTTGGCCCGCCGCCACCTTCTGGCACGGCCCAATCAATGATCTGGTAGGGATCGGCGATGTCGCACGTCTTGCAATGAACGCAATTGGCGGCGTTGATCTTCAGCTTCAGCGCGTCGCCCTCTTTGGCCATTTCGTAGACCGCCGCGGGACAAAAATACTGGCAGGGATTGCCGTACTCTTCCACGCAGCGGGTGGCGCAGATGTTCAGGTCGCTCACTTTCAGATGGCAGGGCTGATCCTCGTCGTGGCGCGTGCCGGAATGGTAGACGTCGGTCAAGCGGTCGAAGGTGAGCTTGCCGTCGCCCTTGAAGCGTTCCGGCGCGGGCCGCCCGTGGATTTTGCCGTAGGCTTCGTGTCCGGCGTGCGCCCGCATGGGATCAATCAGGCCACGTCCCCCCGTGATCTGTTGCAAGCCGGAGTGGAAGAATCCGTCGAGCATGCCGTTGCGGAAGGATTGGTGGAAATTGCGTACCTTCCAGAGTTCAGTCTTGATGTAGCTGTGATCGATTTTGTCTTTGTAGGCTTGCAGGGTTTTGGCGGAGTAGTCCTCTTTTTTCAGTGCTTCAAGAATCGTTTCGGCGGCGAGCATGCCGCTCTTCATAGCAAGGTGAACGCCCTTGAGTCGCTGTGAATCCAGGAAGCTGCCGGAATCGCCGACGATGAGGCCGCCATCCACATAATTGCGCGGCATGGCGTACCAGCCGCCATAGGGCAGCGATTTCGCGCCGTAGCGCACCAGTTTTCCGCCGTCCAGAAGATTGCGCACGAAGGGATGCGTCTTCCATATTTGAAACGCGGCGTGCGGATCGAAACGCGAATCCTCGTACTCGAGCGCAATCACCAGGCCGATGGAGACGCGGTTGTTCTGCAGGCCGTAGATCCAGCCGCCGCCGTACATTCGTAAGGAGACGGGCCAGCCCAGCGTGTGCGCCACGAAGCCCGGTTTGATTTTACCCGGCTGCACTTCCCACAATTCCTTGATGCCGATGCCGTAGCTTTGCGGATTGATATTGTCGAGCTTCTTCTTCGCGACGAGTTGCTTGGTGAGCGAGCCGCGCGTGCCTTCCGCCAGCACAGTCACCTTGGCGCGGAGTTCGTATCCCGGCGTGAAGTTGTCCTTGGGCTTACCATTTTTGTCGAGGCCTTTGTCTTCGGTGATGACGCCCGCGATGCCGTCGCCCTCATAGATTAATTCCGCGCCGCCGAATTCCTTGAAGAGGTTGACGCCCGCGGATTCCACCAGCCCGCCCATCCACTTCACCAGCTTGCTGAGCGAGATGACGTAGTTCCCCGCGTTGTTGAATGGCGGCGGCGTGATGGGAATGCGGTAGGAGGAATTTTGCGTGAAGATGAGCGCGGCGGAATCGGTCACCGGGGTGTCGAGCGGAGCGGTCTTCGCGAAGTCCGGCACAAGCTCCGCCAGCGCCACGGGATTCATGATCGCGCCGGAAAGCTGGTGCGCGCCGATTTCGCGGCCCTTTTCCAGCACATAGATATTTTCCGCGGAAAGTTCGGGCTTCGCGCCGCTGGCATTATGCTGCTTGATGAGATTCGCCAGATGCAACGCGCAGGAGAGGCCGGCCGGTCCCGCGCCCACGATCAGTACGTCCGCTTCCAGTTGTTCGCGTTGAGTGGCCATGGCGCGATTCTAGCAATCTCTCATTTGGATTGCGAAAGTCTGAATGTGCATGGCTTAATAAGAAGGTACCTGATGATCCTTAGCATTTTCGTCGGCGATCAATGCAAACACGTTTGCCAATTCAATCAGGGCGGAATCGCGCGAGTCCATCAAGGCGTAGCATCCGGGAATTGCGGGAATTTCTGCAACCCAGGAGCCATCTTCCTGGCGATAAAGGATCGTTTTGTAGTCTTGGCTCGTCATGCCGCTTGCCCAATTATACGACAATCCAGCCCAGGGGTCCCACGGTCACGATTTCGATTTTTGCAGTTCTTCGGTTAGGGCGGGCATGACTTCAAAGATGTCGGCAACAATGCCGTAGTCCGCGATTTCGAAGATGGGCGCATTCTGGTCCTTGTTGACGGCGACGATGGTGCGTGAACCTTTCATGCCGACGACGTGCTGGATGGCGCCGCTGATGCCTAGCGCCAAATATAATTTTGGCGCCACGGTCTGGCCGGAGCTGCCAATCTGCCGCTCCATGGGCAGCCAACCTTCGTCGCAAATCGGACGCGACGCGGCGAGTTCTGCGCCCAGCGCTTTAGCCAAGGCTTCCGCTTGCGCGATATTTTCAGGAGCCTTGATGCCGCGGCCGATGGCGACAATCAGCGGGGCTTGCGTCAGATCCACCGCGGACTTGGCTTCCTTGAAGAGTTCCAGCGGCTTGGTGCGGATGTCGCTGGCGTTCAGGGTGGCCTTTAGGGCGTTGATGGGCGCTTTGCCACCGGGATGCGCGGCGAGCAAATCAGCGCGAAACGCTCCCGCTTGAAATGAGGCGAACCAGGGCGGGGTGCCTGTGAACGTGACGTCCGAGGCAGTTTTGCCCTGAAACATCTGGCGGACGAAAACCAGGTTGCCGCCTTCGCTGCGGAAACCGATGCAATCGCCGATCATGCCCTTGCCGAGCGAGGCCGCCAGTTTCGGCGCAAAATCGCGGACCTGGTAGGTGTGCGGGAAGAGCACCAGATCCGGCTTTGCCGCTTCAATCACCTGCTTCAGCGCGACGCAGTAGCTGTCGGGAGTGTAGCTCTCCAGCAGGTCGTGCTCGACGAGCAGCACCTCGGCGAGGTTCCTCGATGCTAGTTCGTCCGCGAGCGCCGCAACGCCTTTGCCAATCACAACGACGCTAACCGTGCCCGAAGTTGCCGCCGCAATCTGCTGCGCCGCCACCAGCGTCTCAAAGCTGATGTTGTTCCACTTGCCCTGCCGCTGCTCGGCTACTACCAAAATCTTCATCGCCTTATCTCCTGCGATTTTGCTTTTACTGGGAACTGTCAACTGTGGACTGTAAACTGATTCAGATCACCCGCGCTTCGAACTTCAGCTTCTCAACGAGTTTGGCGGCTGCTTCCTTGGGCGTGCCGGTCAGGAATTCCGTCTTCTTGGTTTTCGTGGGCACATAGATCTTTTCGATCTTCTGCGTCGGTTCGATGGTCACGCCAAGAGATTCGCGCGTGACAATCGCAATTTCCTTTTTCTTCGCGGCCATGATGCCCTTCAGCGTGGCATAGCGCACCTTGTTGATGCCAGACTGAATCGAGAGCACAGCGGGTAGCGGGCATTCCATCCACTGGAACCAGCCCGCCTCCAATTCGCGTTTCAATTTCAGTTTGCCGTCCAGCACTTCGATTTGCATGATCAGCGTGGCATGCGGCAGATTCAGTAGCCCTGCGAGCAAAACGCCGGTCTGGCCAAAGCCATGGTCATCGCTCTGCAGGCCGGTAAGCACGAGGTCACATTTCTGACTGGCAATCGCCGCAGCCAGCAGCTTTGCCGAGCCCAGCGGATCAAGTTGCGCGAAATTGTCGTCGGCAATGTGAATGCCGCGATCCGCGCCCTTTGCCAGCGCTTCCTTGATGGTCTGCTTCACGCGCTCAGGCCCCAGCGAAAGCGCGATCACTTCGCCGCCGTGCTTCTCCTTCAAGCGCAGAGCTTCTTCCAACGCGTAGGTGTCCGGCTCATTCATCTCGAAGCCGATGTCCGACTCCTTGATCCAGTTCCCGGCAATGGCCAGCGGCGCATCCTTGGCCGGCACCTGCTTGACGCACACGATAATGTTCATGGAGTTTTCCTTCCACCCGCACTACCCGAGAGAGATGAAAATGGTTCAGAGTGGAGCGAAGAACCTCTAAATGACAGAAACCCAAGAGAAGAGAGATTCCTCACTTCGCAGACTCCGATCGGAATGACGGAATAGCGAATCTCCCGCAAGCTGTGAAGCCGTGCCCTCCCCGGGTCACGTATACGATGGCTGCTATTTCCCGGTCCAGCGTTTGAAAATAAGAGCGGCATTCGTTCCGCCAAAGCCGAAGGAATTGGAGAGCGCGTAATCCACGGTGGCTTTGCGCGCCACGTTGGGCACGTAGTCCAGATCGCAAGCGGGATCGGGTTTTTCCTGGTTAATCGTGGGCGGCAAAATCTGGTCGCGCAGGGCCAGCACGCTGATGCCTGCTTCCAGGCCGCCGGCGCCGCCCAGGAGGTGCCCGGTCATGGATTTCGTGGAGCTCACGGGAAGTTTCTTGCTCGAGGCGCGCTCGCCAAAGAGCCGTTTCATCGCCGTCGTTTCGATCACATCGCCAAGCGGCGTGGAAGTGCCGTGGGCGTTCACGTAGCCGATATCGTCCGGTGAAAGCTTGGCGTCTTTCAACGCGGCCCGCATCACGCGAACTGCGCCATCGCCATTTTCGGCGGGCTGCGTGATGTGGTAAGCGTCGCCGCTCATGCCGTAGCCGACAATTTCAGCCAGGATGGGAGCGTTGCGCTTTTGCGCGTGCTCCAGCGATTCCAGTATGAGAATGCCCGAGCCTTCGCCGATGACGAAACCATCGCGGTCCGCGTCAAACGGGCGGCTGGCCTTCTCGGGTGCGTCGTTGCGAGTGGAAAGCGCGCGCATGGAGGCAAAGCCGCCAACGCCCATTGGCGTGATGGTCGCTTCCGTGCCGCCACAGATCATCATTTCCGCCGCGCCGCGTTCGATAATTTTGAACGAATCGCCAATGGAATGCGCCGAAGCCGAGCAAGCCGTGGCCGTGGCGGAGTTCGGGCCGCGCGCCCCATAGCGAATGGAGATGTGGCCCGAGGCCAGGTTGACGATCGCCGAGGGAATGAAGAACGGCGAAATCTTGCCCGGGCCGCCCTGCATCAGCTTGATGTGTTCGCGCTCGATGATGTCGAACCCGCCGATGCCGGAGGCCACATACACGCCCACTTCATCCAGGTCCGATTGTTCCGGCTTCCACTGGGCCATCTGGACGGCAAAATCCGCGCCGGCCAGGGCCAGTTGGATGAAGCGTCCCATCTTCTTGAGTTCTTTTTTTTCAATCCAGAGGAACGGGTCGAAGTTTCTTACTTCGCCCGCGATTTTGCAGTCAAATTCCGTGACATCAAAATGCGTGATCTGGCGAATGCCGCTTTGCCCCGCGACCAGGTTTTTCCAGCTTTCCTCGGTCCCGATGCCCAGCGCACAGACCAAACCAACGCCTGTAACAACGACGCGGC
>Ga0209039_10000566_pt1 | contig 35928 bp, 38 predicted proteins | sample BogFormECP12_OM1_FD_188238 | JGI IMG/M metagenome (GOLD analysis project Ga0209039, IMG submission 188238) | Bog forest soil microbial communities from Calvert Island, British Columbia, Canada - ECP12_OM1 (SPAdes) (version 2) | ecosystem: Environmental > Aquatic > Freshwater > Wetlands > Bog ...
CTGAACTGGAGGAGGGAAAATGACGTCAAGAGGATACATAGATTTCAACTGTGATTACTGGTGCGCGTTCTGTGGACACAGAGTACATAAAGGACAGGAGAAACATGACAGCCTAGGCCGCCCGACAGATTGGAAATGCGGACACCTGCTCCGTTACAAAGTAAGAAGCAAAAATCAGGGGAAAGACAAAACTTTACCCTCAAACCAAAGAAACTATCGGGAAAATATTAGCCCTATAGCTGTTTCTAAATCTGGGACTCGAGTCAGACTTGTTTTGCAACCCGACTTAAGAGGCTCAGTGTTTAAGACAAGGTCAGAAAAAGACAACCTCGGTAAGTAGTTCTTCAAAACAGAAGCCGAAGCATATATTTGCCTATTTTCGTCAAGAACCTTGCGTATTTCTGCTTCTGATGATATTAGGACCAATTGAATCTCATTGGTTCTCTCATCATATTCTGCGCAAGAGACCCTATTCCTAGGATATTCCAGTTTATGTTCATTGAAAGTCACTGGTTTATCACTCAACGTTCGAGCAGCACGCATGACATTATCATTATCGAAATTAGAAAAATGCAGCTTAAGCACGTAGATTCCTTCCATTAGTCTGTCCCTCCCAATCTGACATACTAGCGCCCGCCTTGTAGGTTTTGGTTGTCAGGCCTAGGATCTTACCTTCTCTTCTGTTTCTCTCCTCCACGAGCTCTTCTCGTTTAATGACCTTTCGCCTTGTCGCACCGAACACTCTCGGTGACTTTTCTATAGCGATTCTGATCTCTGCTATTGTTTTCTCACACCATTCTTCAACTATCAATAGCATCTTTTCCAAAATAAACCTGCGCGCGCTAGCGCGGGTGCTGTATGCTGATATTTCTGAAATTATGTGGATTAATTAAGCGTTAGGTGTCGATCATAACTATTTTTTTCTTCCGTAAAGTGCCTCTTTTAAATCTGCTTCTCCTTTGTCTGTCCTTTGGAGCAGTGATCCTTTTTCCTTCTTTGGTAGATAATTTTTGACACACTCGTGTGCCAAAAAGAACAGAGCATACAATGCATTTTCGTCTTCTTCCAGTTCTCCCACTGGGAAATTTCCTTCAAGGCGTACCCTTTTCAAGAGGAGATCTTTCACTTCCTTTTGAAATTCTGTGTCAACGAGTATCTTGTTGTCCAGCATTGACACTGCAGCCGCTTCCCTGGAATTCAGTTTTTCCCGATCATTTAGAGTATAGCCTCTATCCATGACCTTTCGTAAAGGTAGAAAAGCTATAACCCCATATAACTTCTGCCTCAGTTCCTTTGAGATAAAGATTTCCTTCCCATTTTTGTACACTTTTGTTTCATAGCATAGCTTTTCTGGTTCAGCAGCTGCTTCCAGTTGTTTCTCTTTCTTTGTCTGAGTCATTTTTCCCCAACCAAAAGACGTCTGATCAAGAGAACATGAATATCAACGAACTTAAAGTTTTCTTCCTCTAGAAGCGCGGGCTGAGAGTTTTGTCATACGCGCCTGTTATTCACTAATCTCCATAGTGCGCGCGGGTGCACAACGTCTGCTTGACTACTTGGATTGACTGCGTGAGCGAAGAAAAAGGGAGAAGACTATGTAAATAGACGCTGACGACGCTGAACAAGAGAAGGAGAAAGAAACTGGGGACATTTGTGATAACAAACAGCGTGCATTTTTGAACGGCTCAGTTAACTAGCTGGACAAAAAAAGGGTTTATTGGGGTGTTAGTTTTTTGGTTTTCTTTTCAGGTTTGGGCTCGAGCTTGGGAAGTTTAATTTCAAGGATGCCGTCCGCCATGTTTGCTGAAGCTTTTTCCGTGTCTATGCTTTGCCCAAACCCTATGCGTCTGCGGAACGTGGAGAACGCTCTTTCTCTGTGCAAATAGGTTTTTCCTTTCTCCTCCGTCTCGACATCAGCTCTAGCGGTGATCGACAACTCGTTCGGAGCAATTTCAATGTGCACGTTTTCTTTTTTCAACCCTGGAAGTTCCGCTTTCACGACATACTCGTGGGCAGAGTCGATAACGTCAACGTATGGTATTCGCATCGGGAGTTCATATTCGACTGGCCACTCGAATCCTCTATAGGGGTCCCATAAGTAACCTCCAAATTCATCTCGAAAGGTGTCTATCAAATCGTTGAAGTTTTGAATCTCGCTGGGCTGAGGTTTCCTGACTGCAAGCACGGGCTTCTTTGCCTTCTTGATCGCGAGTCCTCCTTTTTTCTTTTCAGGCATAGCTACTCCTCAGTACCTGTACACCCGATTCATCTTATATTTCTTCTGCCGAAAGCCATCCGCACGCGTTATTGATGGTGAAATCTTAAATCAACATTGCAACAGAAGACTTGCTGGATGCTCAAAAATGGGTAAAGTCAAAAAGTGCCCTAAGTGTAGAAAAGAAATGGTTCAGATGAGCAGCATTTCGGATGGGCATGGTGCAATCCAGGCAATCCAGTTGAGCGATGGGTGGCCCGATTATCAGGGTAAGGTGGTACCCTTTTACTGTCGAAACTGTGGCTACATTGAACTCTACAATGAAGAAAACATCAAGAAGGAATAAACCATGCCATACAGAAGCCACGTAGCTTTGTGCTTCGAGACTGTTTCAGAAGTTGCCGCGAGCGCGAGCAAGTTTGTATTTCTTATCTGATTCCTCATTAACTCGATCGCGATCTATCGATGCCTGCTTGATATAGTTGTGTTCGCTCAAATAAGCCACGACTACCGATCGGACTATCTCGGCATCTTCTGTTCCAAGACCTTTAAGCGACCTAATTATATCCATTTGATCTTTATCAAAAGTGACTAGTATTCTATGAACCTCTGTCATGCCCATCACATCTATCTATGCCCAAATAATAATACTTAAGACTATTCGCGTGTGCGTTTAACCTTGCGCTAGCAAGCGTTTCAACACATAACGAGCGTAAACACGTTTTGGACTACGCTCAAAAAGGCGTAGACTAGAGTTTATGTATGCAAATAGCTCATATTCGGCATTCCCAGACTGTTACTTTTGGCGCGCGCACTATGAAAGAGTGCTATTGCATAGAATTTTCGCAAAACTCGCGTGCTTCAGGGATGAGATTCTGCCGATTTTGGCAATAAACCAGAAAACATTGTCTTGGGTAGAGGGTATTACTAAAAACTGTAACGGAAATACTGATTTTAGTAATAATCCTCACAACCGAGAAAAGCTCGAAGACAGCTTGATTTCTCAAAATAACGATGAAATATTGGTGGGCCGGACCGGACTTGAACCGGCGACCTTCTGCACGTCAAGCAGATGTCCTAACCGAGCTAGACTACCGGCCCCTGAGCTAGTCTACTTTCTTTTCAGGTATATAGCCACTTCGTCTTTGTCGCTGTAGCGTTCTTGATTCTGAATGTTTATTGTGGATTAATGATGCAAGCGCTAATTCCAATTGATGATAAAGAAAAGTTGGGGGTGGTTCAGTAATTTTCTGTCCAGACTTCGAAGAAGGCTCTTGGATGTTCACATACTGGGCATTCTTGGGGGGCTTCAGATCCTTCAAAAACGTGTCCGCAGTTCCTGCATTTCCATTTGATCACTGAATCTTTCTTGAACACTTTGCCCTGCTCGACGTTTGCCAGCAACTTCCTGTACCTTCGCTCGTGGTGAGCTTCAACCTTCGCGACATTGCGGAAAGTCCTTGCAGCATCGGCAAACCCTTCCTTCTCCGCCACATCGCCAAAACCTGGATAAAGCGATCCCCACTCAAGTTTCTCGCCGTCAGCCGCTGCTTTCAGGTTCTGAGCTGTAGTTCCTATGATCCCCGCAGGATACGTGGCAGTAATGGTTGCGTCTCCGCCCTTCAGCAGGTTAAAGTACAGCTGAGCATGCTCTTTCTCGTTGTCAGACGTCTCGGTGAAGATAGCCGAAATTTGCTCAAATCCCTCTTTCTTTGCTGCACTTGAAAAGAAAGTGTATCTAGTTCGAGCTTGAGACTCGCCAGCAAATGCTGCCAGCAGATTCTTCTCAGTTTGACTACCCTTTAGTTCCACAAACATCACTCTCGTTAAGCCATTGCTTTCTGAACCTAGAAGAAAGACGGCACATAAAAACTATTCCAAAAATGACTGCAAGAAAAATCAAGCTCGCAGGTGAGAAGAATCCATGAAACAAAAAAGAAACGAGAATGAATCTCAGGCTGGCCAGCGGCCAAATAGTGCTTATTCAAGTCTCAATTTTAGTTCGGGCATTTCGGTCTCCACAAACCCTGCTTTTTTGTAGATAGGTTCACCATCTTTGGAAGCATGAAGATGCAGGTACTTTAGCCCCAACGATCGGGCTTCATGGATCAACTCATTCAACAATCGAGTTGCAATCCCTTTTCCTCTTGCGTCTGGAACCGAGTAGAAGTTCAGGAGATATCCAAGCTTGCCAGATTCAACCTCATACAAAGCAGGTTTTTCCCAAACAACCATTCCACTCGTACCGGCAATTCGTCCATCTAACACTGCCACCCAAGCAACAAAATCCTTTGAAGGAATCGCCTTGCTGAAATATGCTAAGAGGGACTTTCGGATAACCTTGGTTTCTTCATTCTCTGGATGATTGTAAAGCTCATTCAAGAATCTGACCCTGCAATCAACTAAAGCCGGAACATCCGCGATTGTAGCGCGACGGTAAACCATCTCTTTTTCAGTTCTCGCCATTTCTGACTCGCACCACTTGAAATTTAACAGTGAGCCATTTTATAAAAGGGCACGGATAGCGCGCGCTCACATGTTTTCTTGTATCATTTTTGCCAGTCTTTGGATTCCTTCGTCTATTTGTTGCTCTGTTGGGTAAGAGAAGTTTAGTCGCATCGTGTTTTGTCCTTTGCCGTTGCAGTGGAAGGCTGATCCAATCACGTAGGCCACTTTGTTTTCTATAGCCTTTGGTAGCAAGGTGTTTGTGCTCATGTGTTCCGGCAATTTTACCCATAGGAAAAGTCCGCCTTCAGGATGTGTCCATGATACGCCTTTAGGCATGTATTTTTTCAAGGCAGAAAGCATGACTTCGACCTTCTTACCATAGAGAGTGCGGATTTTCTCAACTTGTTCATACATTAATCCCCGTTTCATGAATTCTGCCACGATTAGCTGATTGTATGTCGGGCAGCATAGATCCATGGCTTGTTTTGCAACCACCATTCGATCCATCCATTCAGAAGGCGCCATAATCCAAGCAAGCCTAAAGCCCGGACAGAGTATCTTCGAAAACGTGCCTAAAGCGATGACTTGTTTGTCCGTGTCCAAACTGTAGATTGCGGGAACCGGTTCACCTTTGAACCTTAAATCTCGATAGGGACTATCCTCGAGAATCGGCACCTCATACTCATACGCCAGATCCAAGAGTTTTTTCCGTCTTTCGAGCGAGAGAGTTACTCCTGACGGATTCTGGAAGTCTGGCACCACATAGATGAACTTGGGCTTCTTCTTTCTTGCGGCAAGCTTGACCAGCACCGCCTCCAGCAGATCCATCCGCATCCCACCTTCATCCTGAGGCACCCCAATCATCTTGGCCCGATAGGAAGCGAAGGACTGCAAACCGCCTATGTAGCTCGGCAACTCCAACACTACGATGTCTCGGGGATCAAGGAAAACCTTTGACACTATATCCAAGCCTTGTTGCGAACCTGCCGTGACAAGTATATTCTCAGGCTTGGTCGATGCTTTCTCATGCATCATCCACCTGCTTATCTCCTCACGCAGCACAGTTTCCCCTTCAGTCGTACCGTACTGAAGAGCTGTTGCACCCTTCTGCCGCAGTATCTCACAGGATATATCCTCGAGCTGCTTCACCGGAAACGTCTCCGACGCAGGAAGCCCACCCGCAAAAGAAATCATACCAGGAACTCGACTGACCTTAAGTAATTCTCTAATCTCAGAACGCTTCATGCTCTGAGCATTCTTCGAGTAGAACCTCGTCAAATCCTTAATCATCGCAGAGACCCCATCAACATAGTTCGCTGTCTCCAATTTTATCGAAACCAGATTAAACGTATAAGACTATTGCATACGCCCGAAGAAATCCGAAGGAAAAAGAACAAAACACCACTACCCGCGATGCATCAGCACAATCCACACGTCGGGTGAACTCACTTGGCAACTGAGAATAACAGAGTAAACATTTAAAGACGGAGCCCATTAGAACAGCTAACCACACAGTGCCGGGACAAACACGCCGGGATAATGGTGAAAGATCTCTCTCACTATCCCGTAGGCAGAGTGGATTAATGCGCAGGCCTTGAGGCGCAAAGCTGCGCTTGAGAGCCTGTGGCCCTTCGGGGCCGCGCGGGTTCGAGTCCCACTCCCGGCGCCACAACGTCACTGTCAGGATTTTGTTTTGAAATGATTCTGGAGAAACTCCGGCAGCAACAAGCACTAGTCAAACAAACAATGCAGCACACCTAACGAAGAACCAGAACCAGCGCATGCGCTGAAGAGCAGCCCAGCCCATCTCATCTAAGCCTTGTTACTATACACATTACTTTTGACATTACAAACAAAAATGATCGGGGCAACAGCACAACATGCAATTTTCACGATGCATATTACAAAAAATGTAAATAAGGCATCACAACCCGACATGGCGACTCAGCTTACAAATGAAGAGGCCAAGTTGACTCTCAAAGCGCCTCCTAGAAAAAGCCTCATGATCAATACGGGGACAGCGAGCAGGTTTTGAGGTAAAACCCTGACAAAGAGCTTCGGCATAAAGTGAGAAATTCAATAATGTGTAGTCGTCGGTTTCTATGTCTTCATGCCGAGTTCGATCCTGACTTCTTTCTTTTCGATATCTTCGTTTGAATATGATGCGATGTCGAATCCTATCAAATCGAACCCGTAACCTAGGTAGAAATCTATGGCATCGGCGTTATTGGTTTGTGTCTCAAGAACCAGCATTCTTGCTCCTCTTTCCCCTGCGATTTTGACAGCGTGATTCATCATCAGAGTTCCTACGCCTCTTCTGCGAAAGCCATTTTCCACAAGAAATTCCCACACCCTCATGCGATTGTTCCATTTTTCGTACCCAAGCTCAATCCACCCGATCTCTTTGCTGCCATCCAACACAACCGCAAAAACCTTCGGCTCTACGATGTGATCTTCGAATAGCCTTCCACGATAATTTTTCTCCAAAGTTGCGTCGAAGGCCTTTCGAACCAGCAATATTCTGCATGACCCCGTTCCATGGTCGACCGAAATATCATAGTAGTGAGTCGTGAAGTATCTCGACTCTAACTCTCTCAGGTGTGAATCCTGCTTCACAAGCTCAATTATCCTCAAACTGCTCTCTTTCATGATGATTCACTGTGTCCTCCAACAGCTCATCTTAACTGGTTTTTCACCAGTGCCGCTGGCAGAATATTGTGCCCTTGCCATTCTTAACCTTGTCAAAACTCCTAGAAGCCCAAGGAAAAGCACGACTAGCGCAGTCATTTCCTTCTGCGCAGCCTTGAGTACCATCCATGTATGCCAGGTCAAAGCGCAATCCTGCAGCTCAGACTAAGTATACAGCATAGCGTAAACGAGAAGCCCCAACGCCAGTTCTGCCAACCACAGGGCAATCGTTACTCTCATGACGTTTTTCCTTCCAAAACACTTCTCAACGGCTCTGTTGGAGTCATGCAGCCACGCGACGACTAGCCAGACTCCCATGATTTCCACCAAAGTTCCTACGGCAGCATGTGTTAGTGTTATCAAAGCGAAGTTCGTCAAGAAGTTCCCTAAGAGGCCATCCATGCTCAACAAGGAAGGAACCATAATGCCGAAAATCGCGGCGGTATGCAGACCGATTGCGGCTCCCATCACAAACCCGTGTCTAACAAAGCTGTGTCTGAGCCTAAAGTAGACAGCAAGACCAAGCAGACCCAAGATTATTATCTGAAGTATCAAGTTCAAGTTTGAAAGAAGAGGTGGAGGAGTGCCAGAGATGCCTATCTACGTCACGACCCAAGACTCAAGTCAAATCTGAATATGGTGTCTGCCCTTAATAGTTTTTAACCCCATTGCAGAGCCAGTATAGACGCGCAGGAGCCATCACCAAAACAGATAAGAACCTGAGTATGAACCATCATTGAGCTGGGCACGGGTGAACGAACATGCCGTCTGAAATCAAAGATGCAGACAGATTCGTCGAGATCAGTGGAAACGCCAAATACTGCGCAGTGAAAAGGTTACAGGGCATTGTCAAACTCAAACTGAGGACACCGAGAAACCTTTACACCCTAAAAATCGAACCTATGAAAGCAGAAGAAATCATCAAAAAGCTCCAATGCGAAATCCGCGAAAGCTAAACAACAACCGCAAAGCCCACATGAATCAGATTCTGATAATGCAGTCGATGTTTTTCTCAACTGACTAGAACATTTCTCTCACAGTTGAGAACATGTTACATTTAGAATTCAGGAAAGGGTAGGTGCTTCGTGCTGCAACATCCCCTCTGCTGGCTGAATCTCAGAGTTAAGACTGGCTCCGCAGAAAGGACAGAAACCGAATTCGCCTTCAGGCAATGCTCTTCCACATTTTGGACAGGGCGCCGCGCTCTTGAATGCGAGCTTAGCCAATTGTCCCACGAACCTAGAGTATAGACGGGCATAATACAGATACACAGCAAAACCGACTGAGGCAATTGCCACACCTAGTACCCCAAGGTTGACAGAGTTACCTGCAAGAGGAAGAGTTGAAAAACCCGCAACCGATACGACAACCCCCATTATGCAGGCTACAAGACCGCCTCTTTCATTTCGCTTCGCGTCCCTCATCATCTCTTGAAGCAATGCAATCTTTGCAGCCTCAGACAAGCTCATCGTCTCCAAAATGAAACGACTTAGTCAAAGTTACCCCGCAACATGAAAAGCCGCACCTAACAGTAAATACATTATGAATCCCAAATAAGAATCCTAACTCCGCGCGCGTCTGATTTCTTTCTGGAAATGCTGCCATACTGCTTATAACCGCAAGGAGCTTCAGGATAGTATTCATGAAGGGAAAAAGGACAGCTACCTGCTTGTTAAAAAGTGAAAAATCTGTTACAGGTGAAAATGTTGCCCGCAGACGTTGAGGAGAATGATGATGCAATCGGCGTGGATGTAAGCCAACGCTTAGCCGAAATACTTGCAAAGCTTCAGGAGATGGAAGTACGAGAGTTTAAGCCCAACATCAGAGACTCAAATATGCCTTCTCAATTGGAGAATGTCTTGCCTGAGATCACGCATTCCCTTAAGATAGCGACCCAAGCTAGGCCGCAGGCAATCATTCAGACCAAGTTTGTTCCGCCTGTTAAGACCTATCCAGGTCGAGTCGTCGAGGTAAAACTCGGAGCGACCAAAGCAGAGGGAGGGAGCCGTGGAAAACCCATAATCATAGGAGGAGAGACTGCACCGGCTTTCTATTCCTTCGAAAAACCGACACTTCATCTGCCCGTTGTAGCGCTGGATGTTTTCGATATGGAAATTCCACTTCCCAAAGCTGTCAAGATGCACGTGCGAGAAGTCATTGGAGATCCAGCTGCTTGGGCGAAACTGGCTGTTGAAAGATTCGGAGCCGACCTTCTGACAATTCATTTAGTCAGTATTGATCCCCTCATAAAGAACACTTCAGCAAAGGAGGCGGTCAAAACTGTTGAACAAGTAGTTCAGGCCGTAGATGTGCCTCTAATCATCGGCGGATGCGGAGACCCCGTCAAGGATGCAGACGTCTTCGAGGAAATCGCAGAAACATTCTCCGGCGAAAGGTTTCTCATAAGCTCAGTAACTTTGGACATGGATGTTGAACGTTGCGCGAGGTTCATCAAGAAGAACGGGCACGTTGCCCTGTCCTTTACTCCAATGGATTTAAACCTAGCCAGAGAACTCAACCGTAGACTCTACGAGTTCATGCCGAAAGAAGACATAGTCATGGATTTGACGACTGCAGCTCTGGGATACGGGCTGGAATATGCGTTCACCAACATGGAAAGGGCAAGACTCGGCGCGTTAATGGGTGATCCTGAACTGAACCATCCCATTTGTTCAGGAACGACCAACGCCTGGGCGGCGAGGGAAGCTTGGATGAGGATGGCAGATGAATGGGAACCACGTGAGCTCAGAGGCCCACTTTGGGAGTTAACAACCGCTTTGACCCTTCTGCTGGCAGGAGCCGACTTGTTCATGATGATGCATCCAGCCGCCGTAAAAACTCTCAAAGACGTCATCCATCAACTTGCCAAAGACGGCTTACACAACGTGGACAAACTGGCAGAATGGGTCTCAGAAAAAGTCTAGAGAAGGCGACTTCATGTGAGCACAGTAGAAAACAAGAAGAAAGTCGCAGTTAGAAAGTTGAACCCTCTAGATGTTTACAAGCTTCTTCCAAAGACGAACTGCAAAGAATGCGGCGAACAGAACTGCTTAGCGTTTGCAACGAAACTAGTTAGCCGTGAAACAACGCTGGAAGAATGCAAACCCATTCTGGAAAAAGTCAGAGAAAAAAACTACAAACAACTGACCGATTTGCTCAAACCAACTATAAAGGAAGTTGTCATCGGTGTCGGCAGCAAAGCATTAAAAATCGGTGGAAAAATCGTCATGTACAGGCACGAACTAGCTTATTCTAACCCAACTGCAATCGCCATCGATGTGACTGACGAAATGCCTGATGAAACTCTCCTCGGCAGGGTGAAAGGGGCCTCAAGCTTCAGCTTCGAACGCATAGGACAAACATTGAGGCTAGACATGATTGCTGTCCGCTCCACTTCAGGAGATCCTGAGAAATATTCGGTCACAGTCAAGAAAGTTGCCGAAAACACCATTTTGCCTCTAATCCTTTGTTCATTAGACTCGAACGTTCTGGAAGCAGGGTTAATGGCTATTCCAAAATCCAAACCACTTCTGTACGCCGCGACTAAAGACAACTGGAAAGAAATGGCCGAACTCGCGTTAATGTACGATTGTCCCCTTGCCGTCTTCGCTCCAGACGATCTAGACATGCTTATGTCCCTGAGCGAAACGCTTCTCGAATACGGCGTAGGAGATCTTGTGTTAGATCCAGGCACATTTGCCAGCGACGGCTTGGCCGACACTCTCAATAGCTTCACGATGATACGGAGAGCAGCGTTCGAAGGAAACGAAACCTGCCGCTTTCCCCTCATCGGCGTGCCGATGACTACGTGGATGGAAAGGGGCAATGTAATGGATGAAATTGTAAAGTGGCGAGAGGCCTATTTGGCCGCAATGCTCATCGTCCGCTACGCAGACATATTCATCATGCACAGCGTGGACGGCTGGTCGCTCCTCCCAAGCGTAGTTCTTCGCCAAAACATCTATACAGACCCTCGAAAACCAGTAGCCGTCGAACCAGGCTTAAAGTTATTCGGCATGCCGGAAGAGAACTCGCCAGTCATGTTCACAACCAACTTCGCGCTGACCTACTTCACCGTAGCTTCAGACATTGAATCAGCAAAAATAAACGCGTACCTCATCGTGGTAGACTCAGAAGGAATCGCCGTTGACAGCGCAGTGGCAGGAAGAAAATTAACGGCCGAGGCAATCGTTAAAGCCATAAAGACATCAGGAATTGAAAACAGAGTCAAACACAGAAAACTCATAATCCCCGGAAAATCCGCACGCCTAAGCAGCGAAATAGAAAAACTCAGCGGCTGGCAAGTGCTAATTGGACCGAAAGACTCCTCAGACATCCCGAAATTCCTCCAAGAACAATGGCAATTGAAATCAGGACACTAGCAATCCAAATTCATCGACTCGATGTTGAGCGTCCCATAACCTTGGACGTTCGACCCTTTTCCCAAGTTAGGGGCAACAGCTAATAGAAAGGTCCTTTTATCTCTACGAACGAGAAACAAGTTTTCACAACAATAGGGGATGATTAAAGTGACAAACGAGCTGTCCGCGGACATGATAAGAAAAGAATGTACATCAAATCTCATGGCTTGTGAAAGCACAGAGGGCGTGAAGCCTCTTGAAAACATCATAGGTCAAGAAAGGGCCGTCAGAGCTCTTAAATTTGGGGTTGAAATCAAGGAAAAAGGTTTCAATGTGTACGTCGCCGGCTATCCTGGAACAGGCAGGACAACGACTGTCAGAAACTTTTTGGAGGACACGGCAAGAACGAAGCCTGCTCCATCAGACTGGTGCTACGTGAACAACTTCCGCAACCAATACGAGCCGAAAGTTCTGAAACTGCCCGCGGGAAAAGGGAGACACTTCAAGGAAGATATGGCTACTTTCATCAGAGAAACCTTGAGAACTCTGCCGAAATCTTTTGAAAGCGAGGACTACGGCACAAGAAGGGCCTCAGCAATCAGAGTTGTTGAGGAAGAGAGACAGAAGCTCGTGGGTCAGCTGACTAAACGCGCTCAGGAGCAGGGTTTTATTCTTCAAGCATCACCCGTGGGTTGGCTCATGATTCCAGTAATAAAAGGAAAACCCGTCAATGACGCAGAATTCATGGCACTTGATGAGAAGACTCGTGAGGCGATAGAGAAGAAAAGAGAGCAACTAACTGAGCAATTCACGAGTGCCATGAGACAACTGAGGGAAATGGAGGGAAAAGCCGATGAGGCTATTAGGAAACTCAACCGTGACGTTGCCCTTTTCGCAATAGGACATTTCGTTACTGAGATGAAGGAGGAAAACAAGGATTTCCCGGAAATCATCACTTACATAGATGAAGTGCAAGAAGACATTCTGGGCAACCTGTCCCACTTCATGAAAGAGGAGCCTGAAGAATCCCAGCAGACGCCTTTTCCTACTCGCTGGATGCGAGAAGCCCCTTTCAAGAAGTACGAGGTAAACTTGATAGTCGATAACTCTGAAGCCAAAGGTGCACCCGTCGTCATGGAGCTTAACCCTACGTACCAGAACATGATTGGCAGAGTCGAAAAAGAAGCCCAATTCGGCATGTTGGTAACAGACTTCACGATGATACGCGCTGGATCACTGCACAAAGCCAACGGCGGATACCTGATCGTCCCCGTAGAAGAGCTGCTCATGAATTCTCTCTCTTACGACGGACTAAAAAGAGCCCTCAAGAACGGCAATGTCATCATAGAAGAAGCTGAAGAACGATTAGGCTTCATCACGACGAAGAGTTTGAAGCCCCAACCGATTCCGCTTGACGTCAAAGTAATACTCATTGGAAACCCGTACCTCTACGAACAATTATATGTACTTGACATGGAGTTTAGCCAGCTCTTCAAAGTGAAAGCAGATTTTGACACAACAATGGACCGGACAGAAAAAAATGTGCAACAATACGCTTCTTTCGTCTGCGCCTTGTGCCAAAAAGAAAACCTCAAACACCTAGACGGTTCAGGCTTGGCCAAGCTCATCGAGCACAGCTCAAGATTGGCCGAAGATCAAGAGAAGCTCTCCACAAGGTTCGCAGAAATCGCCGATGTCATTCGAGAAGCAAACTTTTACGCAACCGAAGAGAATGCCAAGCTAGTAATGGGGACCCATGTGAAAAAAGCTATCGAAGAAAAAGTCTACCGTTCAAAACTCATCCAAGAAAAACTTCAAGAAATGATAACACGGGGCGTGCTACTGATTGCTACTGAATCTGAGAAGGTGGGGCAGGTCAACGGTCTCTCAGTGATAGGCCTGGGGGATTTCGAGTTTGGCATTCCATCCCGAGTAACGGCGAGCATTGGGCTCGGCCGGGAAGGAGTCATGGATATTGAACGCGAAGCTAACATGGGAGGACCGATCCATACCAAAGGCGTATTGATTTTGAGCGGCTACCTCAATGACAAGTTCGCGAGTGACAAGCCTCTTAGTCTTTCAGCCCGCCTCGTTTTTGAGCAGAACTACGAAGGAGTGGAAGGCGACAGTGCCTCCAGCAGCGAACTCTATACGATTCTTTCCGCTCTTTCCCAGCTACCGATAAAGCAGAACTTTGCTGTAACAGGCTCCGTCAATCAGAAGGGTGAAGTTCAAGCCATTGGCGGAGTGAACGAAAAAATCGAGGGTTTTTTCGAGGTCTGCAAAGCCAAGGGTTTCACAGGGCAGCAGGGAGTAATGATTCCGGAGAGCAACGTGCAAAACTTGATGCTGAAAGAGGAAATAGTGGATGCAGTCAAAGCGGGGAAATTCCACATATTTTCGGTAAAAACAATCGATGAAGGAATAGAGGTTCTCACAGGGGTCGAAGCGGGAGAGAGACAGAAAGACGGAACATTCAAAGAAGGAACCGTCAATTACTTAGTTGACAAACGCTTGAGACAGATGGCTGAAAAACTTAGAGAATATCCTCCAGCCTTCTTTGAAGCAGGGAAGAAAAGCGGAAACTGATCACTGAAGAGCCGAATCAATAACTGGCGCAGATCTGCAAATCCATTCACCTTCACTTCATTTCAAATACTATGTCCTATACTGGCGTAAGAAAGAGTAAAGAAGAGTTGAGCACCCGCACTTTATCGTTTTTTTCGAGGTTTCTCGCTGCGGTCTTCAGATTCTGGGAAAACTTCTCTGATTTTTCGGAGGCGTTTTCTGGTATTGATGTTGAACTGCTCTGCTATGAAATCCTTCGGTTTGCTGAAAGTTTCCATTTCCCCTGTCTGTCTTTTCCTTGTTACTCTTATGCAGTCATCGACGATGCAGCTCAGCACGCACGCGCCGCAGTATGTGCAGAGTTCTTCCGTCAATCCGATTTCGCCGGATTTCCAGAATAGGGCGTTCGTGGGGCAGGCTTTGATGCATAGTCTACATTCGATTCCGTGACAAACCCTTTTGTCAATTGTTATGTTTCCCTCGGCGAAGAACTCCTTCATTCCCAGAAGCGTAAGAATTTCTTTACGCAATTTCTGATTCTCTTTTTCTTTTGCAGGCACTGAATGATCCAGTGTTTTTGGGATTGCATCATCCTCGCGTTTCTTCGGCATGCATTTCCTCTTTCAGGCTAACGCTTAATCGACGCACATCTTGACAATGAGTTACTCTATGATATTAACTCTAAGTATGACTAGTCCGCGCGACCGCAGTCGCCGTGAATTGAAAAGTGTTTTATATCAACCGTCAGAGATTTGAAACCAATAGAGGCAGATTTCTTGCCGGACAAGGTTGGAGTCGCTGTAGTTGGAGTAGGATTCGTAGGTGGACAAGCGCATGTCCCCAGCTTCAAGAAAATCGAAGACTCAGAACTCATCGCTCTCGGTGCCATGACCGAGAAACACGTGAAACCTCTTGCGGAACAGTACGGCGTCAAATACTATCTGGACTACGAAAAACTCTTGGAAAATCCCCACATTCAAGCAGTGGTTTTGGCCGTTCCAACTCCAATGCATTATGAATTAGCCATGAAAGCCATCAAGAAAGGCAAGCACGTTCTTTGTGAGATGCCCCTAGCCCCAACAGTTGAGAAAGTCCGAGAACTTCAAAAGGCCGCTGAAAAAGCTGGAGTCTTACTGATGCCCGTACTTCAGTTCAGATTCGCGCCAATATACACTCGAACAAAGGAAATGATTGAATCAGGCCTAATCGGCAACACAGTCGCTTTCCACTTCCGTGAATTCATACCTGCAACAAGCATTGCTCAACAATGGCCGATAGGGTCATGGGCGTGGAACGTGGAAAAAAGCGGAGGATATCCTGACTTCACGCTTTCAGTCTGGTCTATTGACATGTTCCGATGGATGTTCAAAAGCGAAATTGAGAAGGTTCAATGGATGGCCAGCTACCCCATGCTCAAAAGCCATGGAAACATATTGGGCTACAACACGATGGGCATCGTAAAACTCTCAAACGGAGCTGTTGGCTCCATTCATTATAGTGCCTCAGTAACTCCCTCTGCAAGTACCAGCAGGCTAGAAGTTTACGGAGACAATACGGACGTTATTCACGCAGTGTGGTTCAACAAAATATTACTTTATGGAGCAGGCCAAGAGCCGCAGCAGTGGAATCTGGACGTCAAAGGCACCAAGGTTTGGGGACACCGCCAGCTTGACGAGCACTTTATCGACTGCGTTCTCCACGGTAAGCATCCCCAAGTAACCGTTGAAGACGCTGTTGAGGCCCAGGAAGTCGCCCAGCAAATCGTCAAATGCGCGAAATAAAAAGACTAGTGGATCTAAAGAAACCCATTTGTTTGAATAAGGTGGACAATTAGAGGCAGAAGACCCAGAAATACAGGGAAGGGCAAGCCTGGAAACACGCCTCGTTTCTCCAGCATCTTTAGCACTATCACCACTCCGATTAAGACGCCCACAGCTGAGACTACGCAATAGAGAAGCTCAGCGTTGGCCAGAACCGTGCCTGTCAACATAGAATAGAACGTTACATCGCCAAGTCCCATTTGAACGTCCCGAAAAGAGAAGCTTAATCCCCGGAGCTGATCGAGTCCGCCTTGTGCAATCTTACCAACGGCGCCGCGGTATACCGCATAAACGTCGTATACAGCCAAAAACGCGAGAATGAGAATGGCGCTCTCGACGGGTATCGAAGTCCCTAGAAACGCGCCTAAGGCTCCGCCCAAGAGAAGAATGGCGGAGTTGGACACCCTGCCTTGAATCTTGAAAATTGCCATATCGGCGAGGACTGTAACGACGACAGATATCACCACGGTCGAGAGCAATGCTGGAACGTCCGGGATGCCAAGCAGGGAAAACGCTGTCGATAAGTATACGATGGAAAGCATGAGAATGGCGACCGTTAATGCGAAACCAGTGATTAGACCGATTATCCGCATTCTTTTTCGCTTCATAAGGATGTATATTACTGTTGCACCGATTCCGGCGAGAACAACAAAGTAGAGAGCGTTGGCAACTGATCCAGAACCTTCTGGAAATAACGTGACCGAATAAGCGGTAGGATTTTCTTCCAAAACGTAGGCGCATAGTATCCCAAATATTAAGCTTCCCACCACGGGCAGAAGCTGGACAGGCTTGACCCTAAACTCTTCCTTTGACACCCTCACCTTTCTCCTCGATAGTCCCTATCTTCAGGTAGCATTTGTTGCAGAATAAACTCTGCTTCCTGTCAGTCTCGAAGATGGAGTTTGAGAAATGCATCACACAGAAGGGATCATCGCAGTGTTTCAATCCCATCGTGTGCCCGAGCTCGTGAGCCGCTTCTTTGATTCCTCGTTCAACGAGAATCTGGTCGTTTGAGGTTTTTCCATAAAACTCTGGTCTTAGTCTCCACAGCGATATTACAGCGACGTTTCCAGGAGATACTGCTTCTCCGAAGACAAAGTTCAATCTAGGCACGAAAAGATCAACATCTACAATTCCCAAAATACGGTCGAAGGAATTATGCGTCTTGCTAAACGTATCTACTGCGTTCAATATTGTATCTGATCGATACTGTTTCCTTGCGTTTGAATAGGCTTTTTCAGGTAACGGCATGATTTCTGGTATACGGTCGGTTTTCGCGTTGGCAAAGATCGTGTCCAGGCTTTCCTGAATTCTGGTTACAACGGACTCTTCCACTTGTCCAATACGCAATATGCCGATTCTCATCATTTGTTTCTCTCTATATCTTGACGATGTCGCCTGTCTTTGGCGCGAATGCTTCTAGGCCTAACTCTGTTTTTGCCCATTTTGCCAAGAGTTCACAGTTCCCCTCTGCACCGTGAACGACGTAGACTTTCGGTTTTCCGCCGAGTCTGCTGAGAGCTTCTCTCAGCTCGCCCGCTCCACAATGTGATGAGAAATCGAAGTGTTTCACTTGAGCCTTGACCTTCCGCATTTTTCCGTCGATAACACATATCCCTTTGTCCATCAGTTCCTTGCCCGGGGTACCTGGAATCTGGTAGCTCACGAGAAAGACAGCATTATTCGATTTCTTCGCAATCTTTGAAATATAGAACATGGCGGGACCACCTTTCAACATCCCTGCGGGCGAAATTATCACGCCAGGCATCCTTGCTGCTCTTCGTCGATCCCTCCATCCTTCAACCCAGTTTGTGGAGTGAATCGCATCAGCGAATGCTCTCCCGTCTCTCAGGAATTGAGGATAATTCATCATGACTCTGCTCACGTCTCGGGCCATTCCATCGATCGTGACGGAATATTCATAGTGATGCATTGCCAGAACGCATGCCAGTTCCTGTGATCTTCCAACTCCGAAAGCCGGAACAAGAACCGTTCCACCTTTCTCGGCGACGTCAGTGCATGCATCTACAAATCTTTTTTCAAGTTCCTTTCGTTCGGTGTGATCCTCATTCGCGTAAGTGCTTTCAGTTATGACGACGTCCAAGTCTTTATAGTCCATTTTTGCGCCTTCAAGAAGTCGGGTATCTACAATGTTGAAGTCTCCCGTATACAACACTTTTTTGCCTTCAGCTTCAACAAGTATCTGCACGCTGCCCGGAATATGCCCCGCGTTTATGAACCGAAACGATATGTCTCCAATCTTCTGGTCAACGTTGAAGTCCACGTGTTTGCTGTTCTGCATCATCGATTTGAGCTCGATAAACTCGAAAGGCAGATAATAACTGGAGAGATGGATGAAGTCCGAAATCAACAATTGGTTCATTTCCATGCTTATTCTGTTCGTGTACAAGGGTTTCTTCCCTTGAACGTAGAATATGGGGATAGCGCCAGAATGATCCAAGTGGCTGTGAGACAAGACTATGGCATCGACCTCTTTTGGAGGAACATGCATGGGAAACCCCGGCTCACGGTCTAACATGGCCCCGTAATCTAGGAGTATCTGAGTTTTCTCAGTCTTGACCGAAATCGCTATTCTGCCGACTTCCCGCGTACCGCCTAAGAATCCAATCTGCAAATGATCCACATCTTTTCAAGTGTTAATTCATTATTCATGTTTTGCGCTCTTTTAAAAACATATTGACCTGCGAAATGAAGAGGCTTTAATGAATCCTTTCCTCGGTGCCTTTAAAATCTCGGAAATATTCCAGAGAAGCATCGATCTCATTGCCTACACTCCATAACTCTTTTGGCTCATGCAGGTCAGCCCAAATCAAGTTTTGCAGTTTCCTCTTGCAGAAGATTCTTCAACTCGGCTGTCAGGGTTCTAGTCTGATTCTTTCCTGCTTCAATGCATTTGAATCTGATTTTCTTTCTCGCGCAAGCTTTCTTGCATGTTTCAATAATGATTTTCCCCCAGTTTTCAGGGTCGTTGAAGAGCACGACAGATTTGTAGTTTGTGCTGCGTATGTAGTTGGAGATTTGCGTCGCCACGTATTCTGACGTTTCACAATCCGGCGTAGGCACAGTCTCATGTTGTGATAGCGGATAGACTTCGTCAAGATCTTCCGGAACGATTCCAAATGGCGCGCTATAAAAGCAGACGTGGAGGCTGTTCGAGTTTTCAAGGTTTTGAATTTGCCCTGCAATCTCCCTGAAGATTGTCGATTTGTGAAATGGTTTCCTTCTCGTTTGAGGTAGGAGAAGGAGAATCTTTGCTTCAATTGGAGGGACGTATCTTTCAAAGAGTTTTCTTTCGTGGCGGACAATTTCGGGTCGTGGAAGACCGAGAGAGTTGAAGAAGAATAGTCCGCTGTTCTTTGTGGCTGGGTCATGTTTTTCGATGTAGCCCTTGTAGGTTTTCAGCTTCTTCATGGCTTGAAACAAGGCGGGGTGTCCGTGGGCTCTTGTTTCCAGATGCTCCCACATTCTACCGTCCTTTATGGCCTGTTTGATCCGTTTCAGCTCTCCTGCACAAGCGTAGAGGTTGTGTTCTGCGAGGAAGACGTGCGCATCTCTTGGAGGCAGCCCCATCACTTGCTGCGGAGTTGTTCGTGCACATTTTGGGCAGGTGCACGGGAAATAATCGAGCTCGCTGAGTCTGCACGTTCCTGTTTCAGTCATATACCGACCTTCCTTGGCGTACAGTGAATAGGCTGCTGAATCAAATAGGTCGCATCCTAACGCAACGGCTAAGGCAAACATGAAAGGGTGGCCCGCGCCGAAGAGATGAAGAGGCTTTTCAATGGGCAAATGCATCTTTGCTGTCATCACCATTTCAACCAAAACGTCGAAACGATAGCGTTCCATGACTTCGGTCGGGCTGCCCAAGGCGTGTATCTGAAACGGCAGTTTCCCAATTTCTTCGGCCGACTTAGCCACGAGATCCAGGTACTTCCCGCCCTGTACAGGCCCAACCCAAAGGATGTCTTCTCTCTCCTTGAAAGTGACAAATTCTTTAGCACGTCTAAGAGTTTCCTCTACGGTTTGCTGAGCGTGGTCCGCTGTTACTTTCCATCCTGTCGGTATATCGAGTATTGTAGCGATGTCGGAGCCAATCAATTCTTGATACTCCACGATCTCCTTCGGAGTGACCTCAATGTCGCCATACACAAGAATCTGATAAGCGCCCGAATCCGTCATGACGGGGCCATTGAAATCTAGAAATGATTGCAGACCATCTTTGGCAGGCTGTTTCTGAATGTTTTTTTTCAGAATGTACGCGTTTGTTATAACTGCTTCAAACCCGAATTCTTCCTTAATCCTTCTTGGCGGAATGGGTTGAACAACAGGGTTTATGACTGGAAAGAGCAGAGGGGTCTCAACTGTTCCACTCTTCGTCTTCAATCTTCCTATTCTTGCAAGCAGGTCTTCTTCCTTCACTTCAAAAGACATATTCAGACTCCGACTAGAGGAAAACAAACACACATATAAAAAACGCTCATCAGATAATGATTATCAGTGGAGGACGAAAAGGTTTGGACGAGAATCTTGGAAAAATCGTCAAAGAGGAGCTTTCAGGCAATATCGCCAAATCATACGTTGCACAGATTACCCGTTTCCATAGGATTCAAGCATCAACGATGTTTCATGAAGCCGCGGAGTATGTGAAGAGTGAACTCTTGAAGATGGGGCTAGAAGACGTCGCGATTGAGCTGTTTCCTTCTGATGGGGCAAAGAAATACTGGATGCACACGTCCCCTGTCGGCTGGACTGTGCGAAGTGCCGAGCTTCGACTCTTGGAACCTGAAGAAAAACTGTTGGCTACCTTCGAAGATATTCCACAATGTCTCCATGCTTACAGCAGCGCAACCCCTCGGGAGGGTGTCGAAGCTGAGCTTGTCGATGTCGGCGCCGGAATCAAGGCGGTCGATTACGAAGGAAAAAATGTTAAAGGCAAACTCGTCTTGGCAACAGGCAGAGCCAGAGCCGTTCACGAACAAGCCGTTTTCAAGCGGGGAGCTGCCGGCGTGATCACGGACACGGTTACTCTCGAGATTTCTGGCGTGCGAGAAAGTTTAGACATCCCTGACGCTCATGCTTATCAGTCCATATGGCCCACGGCAGAAGAGTTGGGCAAAGTCAAGTTTGGCTTTTCCCTGAGTAAACGAGAAGGAAACCAATTGCGCGCATTACTTAAGCGCGGTAGACCAGTGAAACTCAGAGCGAAAGTCGACGCCGAGCTGTTCCCCGGCAATCTGGAAGTAGTGACCGGTACCATACGCGGAAAGTCCAACCCTGCTGAGGAAGTGTTCTTGGTAGCTCATTTATGCCACCCGAAACCCAGTGCTAATGACAATGCCTCTGGCAGTGGTCTGCTCCTAGAAATCGCAAGAACAATAAACGTTCTGATAGAGTCCCGAAGGATTGAGCGGCCAGATCGAACAATACGTTTCCTGTGGCTGCCCGAAACTTATGGTTCTACGGCGTATCTGTGTGGTCATGAAGACACTTCCTCTCGCCTCGTTGCCGGCGTAAACTTGGATATGGTTGGACAAAATCAGGAACTCTGCAAATCCACCCTTAACCTTGACCGTACTCCTGATTCACTGCCTTCTTATCTCAACGATCTCGTTTTCAAGTGTATGGAGCAATCCGTGAAGGAATTCGATAAACCGTCACCTTTCGGGTCGTCATCCACCTTCAGGTTTGCGTCTGGACCTTTCAGCGGCGGCAGCGACCATGCAGAATTCACAGACTCAACCGTAGGAATTCCGTGCGTTATGTTGCTTCAATGGCCCGACCTATTCTATCATACGAGCATGGACACGATAGACAAGGTGAGCGAGGACAGCCTGAGACGTGTCGGCTGGATAGCAGCAAATGCGGTCTTGACTGTCGCAAACGCCAACTGCGAAACCGCGTTTCAACTTGCGAATGAAACTGCATCGAAAGGCATGGCCAGAATTGAAGATGCAGAAAATGAGGGTGTCGATAATCTGTTTAGGAAAAGACAAGACCCACAATTGAAGAATGATACCGAGAAGCTTGCCTTGGAACTGCGTAAGACCACCCTTCGCTTTACCAGAAAGATTGAGCACATCGCTTGGCGTGAAGAAGAAGCTGTAAAATCAGTGAAAAGACTTAGCAGTAGTCCTGAACTCGACGCTTCAATAGGAGAACAATGCAAACGGATAGGAAGCTTGGCCAAACAAGAGATTGCACGTTTGAATGAGGCGCTAGTGTTTGTTGCTGAGACATCAGCTTTGACCCTTTCTGATAAGAGCCTGAACGTTCAGGAAAGAGAGCTGATGGCAATTCCAAAGCGATCGTTCAAAGGTACATTAGGCACGAATTTCCTGAAAGAAGTATTAGGCGAGAAAGAACTGGAGTGGCTTGAGCAAGCCAGGGAAGAAGACAGGGATTTCGATAAGAAGATGGCTGAAGCGTTGAATTTCATGGATGGAGAAAGAAGCGTCTATGATATTTTGTGGGCTGTGTCTTCCGAGTACAGCGAAACCAACCCTGAAAACATGCTAAAGTTTCTCCAGGATCTTGAGAAAGCCAAACTCATACAGTTCTATTGGGTTTGACGTTTCGGGTAAACACACTTATAGAGCGATTTTTCCTTTTAGGTGCCTGCAGGAAGGAGGTAAATCCGTGGTCTGCGCGATTGAGATATTCGAAAAGCCAGAGCTCAATGACCCCGTTCTAATTGAGGGCCTCCCAGGAATAGGTTTTGTCGCCAACATTGCTGCTCTGCATCTGATTCGCGAGTTGAAGGCAAAACGTTTCGGCGAAATTCACTCTTCTGCCTTCCAAGATCTGGCAGTAACAACAGGAAACGGTGGAACACTGGGTCCAATCAATGAACTCTACTATTATAAGGATCAGGACGGTGGGCGTGACTTGATAATCTGGTATGGAAACACCCAGGCTTTGACGACGGCAGGGCAGTATGAACTCTGCGGCAGAATCCTAGACGTTGCACAAGATATGAACTGCCATTGCATAGTTACTCTAGGCGGGTTCAGACAAGAAGAAGTGAAGACCCCACCACAAATTTACTGCGCCGCTTCAGATCATGAAACATTAAATGCCGTGCTCAGCCTTGGGGCAAAGGTAATGGTGGGACAAATATTCGGGATTGCAGGACTCATGGTGGGGATAGCCAAGATCAGAGGCTTCAAGAGTTTTTCACTTCTGGTGGACACTTTAGGCGTCTTCCCAGATGCTGATGCTACAAACCATGTGCTGTCCGCGTTGGCGAAGTACCTGAACATGAACCTTGACCTATCAAAGGTCAATGCATCTGCAGATGAAACTAAAAAAGTGTTGGAATCCTTCGGTTTGATAAGAACAGTCGGAACAGAAAAGAAAAAGGAAGAACAACAGTTTCGTTGGTTTATCTAGATTTTGCTCTTGGATTCTGCTATGAAAGACGCGTAGACCTTCTCCACGCGTTCTGCTGCGGGACCTGAACCTTCAACGACACCTTTCTCTGTCACTTTCACTTTTTCCATGACCCAAATGAAACCTTTATCCTCGTAGAGCCTTATCATCGTGGGGAAAACCTTCTCAAGACGATCAGCTAAAGCTTTCAAATCAAAGGGCTTTTCAACACTCAAGATGTGCGCAATGACATTGCCATTAAGAAAAACCCTGTTCAAGAATTTCCCTTCATCATCCTTAGCATCTGAAAGGCAAAGGCTCATGTTGTCAGGATTGATGCCGAGCAAGGTTCCCGTAAAAGTCTTTCCAGCAGTCGTAGCCACAACAACATGTCTATCTGCTAACGCCGAAATCTCCGTGATAAACTTTCTCTGTGCTATAGACAGTCACTAGACCCCCAAGTTATGTAACGAGATTGCAGAACAACTATTTAACCATACAATATCGGGCCATGCCGCGAGCCAGTTTTGGCTGAGTGCACGCTAATTTGGAGGCCAAGAAGAAGAAAAGGCGAAGAAGCAGGATATGGCGGATTTTTCGACAGACATCCGGCGCCGCCGTCTCCACAGAACCATGAAGCATGCTCGAAACGACCTACAGTCAACGGCTTAAACCTGTTCAATTGAAGGAATATAATGCCCAACGCCTTGCCGGTACGTTTGTGCATATCATTTTCAGGAGAACTCTCGGACTTTTCAATGTTGTCTGCTGAAAAAAACGTCTTATGTTTCAAAAGGCAAAGTATTAGCAGATGAGTGAGGCGGACGGCGAATCTCCTTCTCCTTTCCTCCTCATGAAAAAGTAATATCCGAGGGGATATGAAGAGGCGCGCGCGTTTGGGGAGGCGCGCGCTTTGACACTTATTTCAAATTCATAAACGTCTTAATACGCGTCAACCCATTCGACGGTTCAGGTAGTAACCCGTGCGTAGTCGAATATTCAGGTTGCTAGTGTCGCCGATTGCAGTGATATTCTGGATAATCGGGTGGACCATGCTTTGGGCAGGTGCTAATCGAGAAAAGGAAGCCAAGCAAACTCGACTCAACGGTTCAGAACGCAAATCATTCATGCTTGGACCTGTGGTATTAGAACAACCTGCAAAGATTGAAGCATGATGTCGATCAGAGCCCAAGGCCGAAAGAAAGAATTGAATGAGCTCAGCGCGAACGATAAAGCATATGTGATGGTTTGGTCTTCAGGCCCTTTTTCCATTCTTCGAACAGATTCCAGTATATGCTGTCGAAGCTCTCTTTTGGCATGTTCCCCTCAGCAACATACTTCTCGATGAATTCATTCAGCTCCAAAGAGTTCTTGCACTTTCTGACATCTCTACTATTCAGCAATAACATCACCTTCTTGCCGTGCGTCAATCAAAAGCAAACCATTTTCGCAGAAAAACAGTACTGCAATGACCTATCGACACGTCTTGACGGTGTGTACATCAACATCGCTTATAAACATGCGCCTGTGTTTCTGGGGAACCTTCGAACCTCCTCAGAGGCAGCCACTGAGGAGCAGCACGGCGGATTAGAGTAAGACGCGCACTAATTAATCTCGTTTTGTTACTACACACATTACTTTTGACATTACAATTTTCAGCACTAGTCAGCTCTGAAGAGCTTTTCAAACTGTTTTTCAACATTGTTTGTTACTTTAACCATTACTTTTGACGCTACAAGTAAAAATGATCGGGGCAACTTTCAGCTTTACTTAATAGATGATTTCCTGACTCTTCACTATACCGTTGACCCTTCTCGATAAATCCTTCCAGTCTGCCAATTCAATCTGACGCATTGAACTTCCAGATCCCGTAGAATCTGATTGCTTCTCCATTCCGGCTGCTACTACATCGTTTTTGAATGGACAACCAACATAATGTGCGTTCTGGTTGGCGCTCGCAGACTTTGAGGGCTAGAACGTTCTTCTAGAAGGATGTTGCGGAAATGTTATTATTAGGGAGCAAATTGATGATTTTATGAGGACCTTTACTCTGAAGAATAGGTGGAGATGCTGTGATTCGAATAGTGACAGGAGAAGATGCGAGGCGACGCAGGCTTCATAACGTCAAATCCTTGGTGGAATCTGCAAAATGGAATATGTATGCAGAACTCTGGAAGACTGCTCAGAATCAACTTGAAGAAGCTAGAACACTTGCAGTCTCCGTAAGAGACAAGCACATAATAGATGAGATACTGATGCTGCTTGCCAAATGCGAAGACAAAGAAAAACCCGAAATCTACTTCTAACGTACTCCCTGGCGACGCAGCACCGCATAAGTCCAGAACTATGCAACCCAAAAGCTAGAAACCTCAACGCGCGTACTGAAACGGTTGAGGGCCAAGCTTCACGTGACTTGCACACTATAGTGATCCAAATGTTCTTCTCAGGCTGTTCCGGATCGTGTCGACGCTCATCTGTTCTTCTTCCACGCTTGAACTTCGGATTCCCTCTTCGAGTTTCTCCCGTGCTTCATCCTGGCGACTGTATTCATCGACGAATCTGTTGGTTCTGTCTATAACCTGCTTAACCCAATCTAGTTTATCCTCAATGTTGTCTTTAGTTGTTACTAGTCTAAGATTGTCGCCCATCACGTAGAGTTTCCTGTCCCACAGATGCCTACTCGACTTCCACTCGCGCTCGAAAATCTCTTGCCAGACATGGTTAGGCACCGAATCCAAAGGAAGATCAATCACGTAAGCATCAGCAAAATAACGATCCTTGCTTATCACAACAGAGTCAGCATTTATCGAGTCAGATAGGCCAACCTTACTCGAATAGTCTTTCAAAACCCCAACTCCAATTAGAAGTGTTAACGCACCACTTTAAAAGCACTATGTAACCCATCTAGATTGATCAGCACCCGCTCTGGGTACACGCTAGAATATACGAACTACCGCTTCATCTACGGACCGCAAAGCATAGTTCAGTAGAAAGAGAACGATCAGACCGACTATCAAAATCTTGAATGTGCGAAGGTTACTCTGGCCCTTGAACCAGCTTTTCACATGTTCGAGCTTGCTGATCATCCAGAGAAGCCCAGCAGCTGCTTGAATTTGAATAGGGATTAGGTAGAGGAAGCGGTAGTAGTATGGATCTGGAGAAACGATCAATAATGCCAAAGAAGGAACCACTACCCACAACATCATTATCTTGTTGAACTTTTTTGAAAAGTCGAACATGGAAAAGACGCCTACAACCGCCAACAATACCAAAAGCGGGTTCCCAAACAAGCCTCCCACGTACGATTGAACGATCATCACAACGTTGTTCTGAAGATTCAGAAGATTTGAAAAGCTAATGCTTGATGTTACGGTAGATAGGTTCCCTCCCTCGGCGCTGCTTAGGCTTTTTCCAAAGGGTGCTAGAGAATAGGCTGCGTAGAAGACAAAGTTGGACATCAAAAGAACAGTCAACAAGAGGATCTCTCTCTTTCTTCCCGACCCCTTTCTTATGAAAGCCCATGCAAAATAGAAAATCAGAATTACCATTAAAACATCCCATGTATACGGATGCGTCAGAAGCACAGCCATACCCATGATCGCTGACACGGCCATTAGTTTCCAAGATTTTTTTTCGGAGCTTTTCAACAAGAAAACCAACAGAAGAAGAGACTCAATAATGGCCATCCAATTTGCCATGAAATACGCGAAAATGCCCACCGTAACCTGAAAGGAAAAGGATGAGACAAATGAGGACATCAATGCCGCAAACTCATTTTTGGTTCCAACCTTGACAAACCAGTAAACAGCCAGGCAAAGGCATAATGCAAGGATTGTGGGCATCATCCTGACGACGGTTTCAGGCGAAGATCCGGTTGCGATTTGGATAACGTACATCAGGAGAATGGGAAGTGGTCTGTCCGTGTTGAAAGCGGTCACTGGCCCTTTCTGGCCTACAGTCTTCAGCCAACTGTAATATTCCACGGAGTCAGATCCGACCAGAGTTGAGTTTGTAAGGTGAGCGTAGGGGTAATACGAGATGAAGGCGGCGGTCACTAGCGAGAGAAGCAAGCCGAAGACCACATATTTGCGGTTCAAAGCAAATACTGAACCTGTAGCTGGGGCGGCGGCAAGAGAAATCTTCTTGATTTTCAGTTTGATGCGCTTCAGCGTTGCAATTCTAGGCAAAATCAGATTCAAGACTGGAATCCATATCCAGCTGTAAAGGAAAAGAAGAAACAGCCACGACGTTGAAGGGTACAACACGTTGAAAAGTTGAAGATCTATCGTGGGGAACAGCCAACGCAAACCGGATCCGAAGGGGACTTCATAAGCGAAAAAGTTCAGTATCCACGACGAGGCCGATGCGATTTCGAAAACTATCAGCAGACTTGCAATGAGCGACAACGTGATTGAAGTCGCTTCTTTCCTTCCAGCGAAGAGATAGCCGTCGCCATAGTAGGTTGATAGGCCCGCTATTGCGAGTCCTGCGGGAATGGCGAGAAAGTAGGCTATCGTGTCATTGAGCTGAAAAACTGCAAGTGAGAATGCTAGAAGGAAAAAGGGCAGTATTGTCCAGCGGGGAATACTGACGTCTGAGAGTGCTTTTACAAGTAGCATTTCCAACACTACGAGAAGCAGTGAGACAACCCATATTGACAGGTCGATCGTCGGCGAGAAGATGACGATGTTAACGGTCTTAGGAGAATAGAGAAGGTAAAACCTGATGTCCAAGAGGTTTATGAGTTTGAAGAGCCCAAACAGAACGGTAGCTGCGGTGGCCAAAGTGGCCAGAAAGAAGTTCAGCAGTTGGCCCACATGCCGGATTAGTATGGACATCGCCCACCCAGCAAAGCTTAATTAGGCAAACCCTTCATATAAGGTTCGAGAAAGGTGAACTCATGAGATCCCGTTCAGTTGTTTCCATCATGATTTCTATTCTAATCGCAAGTGTACTCGTCGCTTCCTACACGAGCTACACCTCAGTCCTTGCAAAGCCGACTTATGGCTTCACGTTGAGTGTTAACGGCACGGCTTATGATCCGCAAAAACATGTACATGTTTACGTGGCTATTTCAGTTACAGGAACAGCCGAGGGGAAGCTGAAGACAGAAATAGATCTATACGTGAAAGGCGGAGACGTGAGCGTGACCAACTATGGGACATTTTATGTTTCGCGTGGCTTTGGCGAATTGGTTACAGATTGCCATTATATCGCACTTTATCTCTGGCTAACTGCTAAGTATGGAGGAAGAAATGCACTCTGGTGCATGTCAGGCAAAACAGGAAAATTATCAGGCCAAACACTGCAGGTTTCACTGGATGCAAGCCACGTTATACTTCCAATGAAAGGTTCTCCCAGACTTGATGATTTAGATCTGAAGGGAACAATAACCCCTGTTTACTAAATTCGTCAGAAGTCAAATATTAGCGCTACTTAGTCGATTTTTCACATGTCTAGCTTGGGCGCGCGGGCTTTCGATTTTTGCCTCATCGGGTACTTGGTCATCGGGTTCTTGCTCGGAAATGGCGTTACCTACTTCGCGTTTGGAGCTGCAGCGAGCCCGCGTTAGATTACAAAGTACATAAAAGCATCTTGTCTTAATTGCATCTAGTAGCGCAAACTCATTCGACAAGAAAGGATAGAAGAGTTTGGACCTTACAACGATTGTGATTGTTGCATTTGTGGCAGGGCTTACGGGGTTGTCTGCCATTGTGTTTGCGATTTTTCTGGCCCGTAAGAAATCCAAGGAAAAGATGGGCACGCCTGAAATGATCGAGATTTCTGCGACTATCAAAATCGGTGCTAGAACATATCTGAACCGACAATTCCTGATGGTGGCTCTTTTTGGTTGTGCGTTGGCGTTTTCTCTGCGCTTTGTCTTGGGGTTGTTCGCGGCTTTGACGTTTGCCGTTGGGGCGGTGTTGTCGGGGTTGGCCGCTTACGTGGGGGTTAAAGTGGCAGTCAATGCCAATATCAAAACGGCAGCGGGAGCCCAAGCTGGCATCGATGAAGCCTTTGTAGTTGCCAATCGCAATGGAACAGTCATCGGTTTGTCATTGGCGGGTCTGGCCCTGCTCGGGGTCAGTACATTGTACCTGATTTTTCGAGACCCCCTGTTCCTTTTGGGTATGGGTTTTGGGGCTTCATTGATTTGTCTTTTCGCAAGGGTCGGCGGAGGTATCTACACTAAAGGCGCTGATATGGGCGCTGACCTTGTGGGAAAGGTAGAAATGGGCATACCTGAGGATGACCCGCGGAACCCAGCAGTCATCGCCGACCAAGTCGGTGACAACGTTGGAGACATTGCCGGAACAGGCTCAGACGTTTTCCAATCGTATGTGATGGCTCTCGTTGCCGCCATGATCTTAGGCGAAACCACCCTAGGGCAGGAAGGGTTGGCTTATCCTTTGGCAGTGGCTGCAGCTGGAATTATATGCTCCTTAGTCGCCTCTTTTTTCACTCAATTGCTAGGCTCAAATGTGCAAGACAGAATCTACAGGGTACTTTACGTTGCCCTTATATTGGTTAGCGTTGTGGCTGCCTTTTCATCATATGTGCTCTTCGGCGGTTTGAACCAGTTCTACGCCACTCTCATCGGCATAGTTGCGGTTGCGTTGCTTGCCTGGATAACTCTGTACTATACGTCGCCTTCTCGATGGCCCGTCCGTGAGATTGCTGCTGTATCAGTAACCGGACCTGCTACCACTATCGTTTTTGGGTTAGCAAGGGGGTTCGAGAGTACAGTGCTTCCAGTCATTGTTTCAGGTGTGGCCGTCTTCTTCGCGTTTTATTTCAGCGGCCTATATGGCATCTCAATGCTGGCGGTTGGTTTCCTGTCGGTCGCGGCCACTTTGACTGCCATGTCTTCTTATGGACCGATCGTTGATAACGCCAAGGGAATAATTGAATTCTCAGGGTTGGGCGGCGAATCACTCCGAGTGATGGACACGTTGGATGCCGTGGGCAACAGCACTAAGGCAGTGTGCAAGGTCTATGCCATTCAGACTTCCGCTTTCGCGCAAGTGGCGCTTTTTACGGCTTTCGTTACGGCGACGGGTCTCAGCAGCATAGACTTGACCCGGGCTCCTGTTATCACTGGCCTCATAATTGGTGGAATGCTTTCATTTCTGATTGTGTCTCAAATCTTGAAGGCTGTTGGAAAGTCCACTTATCGTATCATTGAAGAAGTGCGCAGGCAATTCGCGCAAATCAAGGGACTTAAGGAGGGGAAAGCTAAGCCTGACTACGCAAAGTGCGTGGACATCTGCACGAGAGGAGCCTTGAAAGGAATGTTCATTCCGGCAGCTTTGACTATAATCGTTCCATTAGCTGTCGGCTATATTTTTGGGGTTGAGGCAGTGGGCGGTCTACTGGCTGGCAATTTGGTGACTACGCTTCCGTTGGCTTTGATGATGGTCATAGGTGGCGCGAGCTGGGACAACGCAAAGAAGTACGTTGAAGCAGGAAACTTGGGCGGCCCTGGAACGCCTTTGCACGCTGCGACAGTCGTGGGCGATACGGTTGGAGATCCATTGAAGGATGCTGCTGGGGCATCATTGGATGTGCTTATGAATCTCATAGGGTCAATAGCAATACTTTTCGCGCCATCATTCATGGCATATGCGCTGCTTGCCACTGTGCATTAATGATGCGGGAGTCGCGCGACAAATATTCATCTATCACGATAGCCGTGTTCGTCTCGCTTGGAAAAGTGTGCCCAAATGTTTTTTACCTTTCTATTTGAATGGTGTCTATTGTTAAGGTGGCGTTTGAATTGGTTAAATGGGAGTATAAGGTGTTTCCGATAAAGACGCAGGTTCATTCAGATCATTTCCATGTTGACCAAAGGCCTGTGATAGACGATGTTCAAAATGATCTGAACGCTCTGGGTAATGAAGGATGGGAACTAGTCGGTATCCAAGACATCAGTCTGCCCGATGGTAGAATGTTCACTGTTGCCTACCTAAAGAAACAGAGACAAAGTGTAGCACGCGCTTCAAGCTAGCGGGCGTCTTCGAAGATTGAATTAGGAATCGGCCTTCGCCATGAGTCTGGATCCTTATACTTGACTTCTGGCGCATTATCTTCCGTCTGCTTTTCTTTTCCCAAGAGAATCTTCTTCATTTTTGACAAGAGTTCTCTGTGAGTCTCCTCGTCTCTGATGATGGTTTCGAGAATGTCCTTCAGGTCCTCCAAGTTTACATTGTAGATCTCACGGATTTCTCTTGTCATGTATCGAAGGGTCTTAAGTTGAACGAGAATATAGTATTCTTCACCAACAGTGCTTTCCAATAGCATCAGCTTCTCAACCAACGAAGATACGTGCTCTGGGGGTATCCTCTTTTTCGTGGCGATATCCCGTGCAAGACGCTCAAGCACTGTCCAGGTTCCGCCAAAAAAGAGATGCTTTTCGCAATCTTTAGATTGCTTCTTTGGCTTAGCTATGCTTTCGCTTATTCCCTTGAGGAGCACGGAATGTTTCCGACTATCATATGCAATGTGAAGCAGCAAGGAATTGATTAACGGGAGATCCACCTTGTCGGCGAGACTCTTGTAGAGCAAATATGCTCTTTCCTCCAAAATGCTTGCACAGTGCAGAAAGTCTGCAACGCTTTCCTGCTTGAGCTTTGCCATTTCCAGACTTCCCATCCAACCAAGATAATTCCAAAAGTGATAAACAATTTATGAATCTGATATCTAGACGCACACTAAAGAAAAGAGAGGGCGCGTCAATGATACGTCTGATTGGTAAGTTTGTGCGCGCTGACACCATCGACCACTTCCGAAAACGCAAAGGGTAAACGTCACCCGGATAAACCCCATCCATTTTCAACATAGTAGCGCGCGCGGCGCACGCAAGTTTTAAGAATAGTTCTAATCTACAGATTGTTTCATGAACTATAAGGAAAGACAGGAAATAATCGCCAAGTCACCGATTTCCTTCGCTTATCTTAAGCGGTTCAACACTGGTGCCGGTGCTCTTCACCTTGTACAAGGCATAGCAATGGTGGCTCTAGGTCTCTTAAAAGCCTACAATCTGGACATATACACCTTCTACTTGAAGTTCCAAATATTGCCGAAGTTGCTGATTCAACCAAATCCCCAAATCCTGTTTTCGATAGGATACATCGGAGTCGTGGTTGCTCTATTTCCATTGATGTCTGCAGCAGCCCATCTCATAATCGCCTTTGTAAAGAACGACACCTACAATGAAAATCTGAAGAAAGGCATGAATCCGTACCGATGGTACGAGTACGCCTTCTCAAGCTCATTAATGATAGTTCTCATCGCCTCGTTCGCGGGAGTATGGGAGCTATGGTCACTAGTGATGATATTCGTATTGAACGCAATGATGATAATGTTCGGATACCTCATGGAGAAAATCAATCAATTCACTGAAAAAACCGATTGGTCACCGTTCGTTCTCGGATGCATTTCAGGGGGAACACCTTGGCTGGCCATATATGCCTATTTCATCGCAGCCATAAATAGCGTTTCTCAGAACGTGCCTACATTCGTTTACTTGATAGTGTCTATCTACTTCATCCTCTTCATGGTCTTCGCAGTCAACATGGTTCTACAGTACAAAGGCGTAGGGCGCTGGAAAGACTACTTGTACGGTGAAAGAACATACATAGTGCTGAGTCTCGTGGCGAAATCGCTTCTAGCTTGGTTAGTTTTCTCCGGGATATTCATGCCCCACTAGACCCACAAAAAACAACTTGATGTGCGCGAGAGAAAACAAAGGAACCGCAAAAGTATTTGAGAGACAACCTTCGACTTGTCCGTAACAGTTCTTGTTTGCTCTTACGGGAAGTGTGATCATGAGCGCGATGAATGGAAAAATATGTATCATAACAGGGAGCAATTCTGGCATCGGCAAAGAAACTGCAATAGCTTTAGCAAAGATGGGTGCCACAATCATCATGGTTGTACGTGATCAACAGCGAGGAGAGAGAGCTCGAACAGAAATAGCGACGCAAACCGGAAATAACTCTGTGGATCTAATGATTTGCGACTTGTCTTCGATGAGTTCTATCCGGCACTTCGCAGAGGAATTCAAAAAGAAATATGACCGACTAGACGTGTTGGTAAACAACGCGGGAGCGGTCTTCAATAAGCGAGAGGTTACACCCGAAGGCTTTGAACGAACCCTTGCGGTTAATTATATTGGGCCGTTCCTTCTCACGCATGAGTTACTGGATTTGCTGAAATCGAGTGTTCCTTCCAGAATAATCAACGTAAGCTCTGGACTAGCTAAGAATGGCAAGGTGGATCTTGACGATCTCCAGAGCGAAAAGAACTATTCGGGGACCAAGGCTTACTCTCGTGTGCGTGCACCAGTTTATGCTAATGCCAAACTGATGGTTATGATGTTTACCTATGAACTGGCTAGGCGACTGAAAGGATCGGGAGTGACAGTAAACGTGCTCATGCCTGGTTTTGCAGCGACCAATCTTGGAAAGAGCAGCGGCAGTCTAAGTTCGTCCATCATGTTCAAAATGGTGCGTCCAATGCAGATAAGTGCCAAGAAAGCAGCTGAAACATCCGTTTACTTGGCCTCCTCAGATGACCTTAGGGATATAACTGGAAAATGCTTCGCTAAGAAGAAGGAAGTAATGACGTGCCCAGCGTCATATGACGAAGACCTGCAGAAACGCTTGTGGAACAAGACGGAAAGCATGCTTAAATTAACTCCAGAATAGCAAGCGCGCCCGCTCTTTTGCGTGGAGCGGGGGACGAACTCCCTCCAAAATCAACATGGTGGTGCGGCGGATGGGGTTTGAACCCTGTTTTTGAGGGCGATGTCGCCACTGATTCCCGCAAAACCCCTTTTTTACCGATTAATATCTTGGTGGGCGTGGCGCCCGAAGAACGGGTTCTTTCGCTTAGACTCTCGTTACGAGTCCTTTGTCAACTGCCTTGAACCGTTGAAACCAGTAAACAGAGGGAAAGGTGATAAATGAAGTTCGGTTGTGCGTATTCACCGCTTTGGTCGAGCGCGCGCTAGTGAGAGAGAACAGGCGAGCTCCATACTCTAGCGAAACTTGTAGGCCCATTTCTTGTCAATTTTCTTCCGTTCAGACTTGTCCAGAATCTCTGTAGCCAGTTCACGAGCCCAATCTGGCATCGGCTCTTTTTCCTCGAACCTAGTAACCCAGTAGTCCAGCCAGTTCACCATGTTTCCCAATATATGTGTCTTGTCGGTCTTCTGCAGCCTGTATGCCTCGTCTGCAGATTTCGAAATCCTCGGATCTTCAAGAAGAGCAGTCACTATTTCTTGTTTAGTGACCCAATCGCCCTTCTTCTTGCACAAAGCGTAGATGGTATCTCTCACCATCGGAAGCACTTCCTTCTGACTCCATGTAGGCTTCGTAAACAAACCCCGCTCAAAGCGTAATCGGGTAGACATTTATTATTTTGGGTAGATCGAATGTGCGCGCGGGGCGCGGAAAGACGTTTCCGCATTTTGTGCACTTGATGCTAGGCTTTTCGGTTCCTTTGATGTAGAACAGAAGATAACCACAAGATGGACACTTAGTGCGCGCTTCCTGAAACTGATCAAGCAAGCAGATCACACAACTTTATTAATTTCCGCAGGTACAAGATAATTTGAGGTTTCCAAGGCAGTGAGGCGGTTCAGATGAGTCACAAACTAACGGGTCCTCAAACGCTTTTGGGACAGACAGCAGTGGCTGTGACCGACCTCAAGCCTGAAGGAGAAGTCAGAGTGGAAGGAATCATATGGAGAGCCACTTCTGTTTCTGGAGACATTCTCAAAGGAGAAAGCGTCAGAATCAAGAAGATGAAGGGCTCAGAGTTGACGGTTGAAAAGGTCAAGGAGAAACCATCAATCTCTCCCAAGAGATGACTTACCAAACGCTGAACGATGTACAAGTGACAGATATTGAGCCAAGTTTTTCTCCTTTATCAACAGAATAACCGTCAGCATCTCTTTTTTGTTGCTTAACGTTGCGACGACAATGAAACGAGGTTATGGGTAGTGTTGTCCGAAGTGAATGGCCATTATGACGAGGGGGGACGCCTACGACTCCGTTGCGCGCGCGCTATAAAATCCCTATTTGACTAATTTCTCCAACAACTTAGATCTAAGATCTTTCCAAAATCTCCGTAGACCAATTCCTCATCTCTGATCCTATCTACCATTATCTAGCGCCAAATTACATTGTTGCCTAAGAATCTAAGAGCGTTTACACGTTCCTCTATACCTTGCTCGTGAATCATCCTTCCCTATCTGAGGTATACGCATAAGGTTCGCATAATCGACCTGCTGCGCTCATTATTCTTGGATTAGCGCAGCGAGCGCGCGTTAAATTTAATAATTTTCATCGTACGGAATTTTGTTGATTGCTTTTTTGATTTTTTCAAGTGTCATCTCGAAAAGTCCTAGACCTTTAGGAATCAGAAAAGCTTC
>Ga0209039_10000567_pt1 | contig 35906 bp, 33 predicted proteins | sample BogFormECP12_OM1_FD_188238 | JGI IMG/M metagenome (GOLD analysis project Ga0209039, IMG submission 188238) | Bog forest soil microbial communities from Calvert Island, British Columbia, Canada - ECP12_OM1 (SPAdes) (version 2) | ecosystem: Environmental > Aquatic > Freshwater > Wetlands > Bog ...
GCCCGTCCCCACACGACCACACCAGCTAGTAGAGCGGCGGCTGGCCTGGGGGGCGCGTTTTCCAGCGGCGGTGCACCCAGAGCCATTGGTCGGGATAGCGGCGGATGAAGTCTTCGATGACTTTGGTGAACTTTGCGGTATTGGCTACGATGTCGGCCTCGTTATCGCTGGTGCGAATCAACTCGACTGCCGGATCAAAGCGCAGGATGTATTTGCGGAGTTTCGAATCCCACAGCGTAAAGCCGGGGACGACGGCGGCGTCGGTACGCAGGGCAATGCGGGCGAGGCCGCTGGCGGTGCAGGCGGGAATGCCGAAGAAATCGACGAACACGCCCTGCGGCGGGGTCATGTTGGTGTCCATGAGAATGCCGACGGTTTCACCGGCGCGCATGGCGGAGAGCAGGCCGCGGACGAAATCGTCTTTGTCGACGGTGCGGTTGCCGTGCATGGTGCGATAGCGCTGAATGAGCTTGTCGATGTAGGGATTGTCGAGGGAGCGCATGACGATCGACAGCGGATGACCCTGCAGCGAGTGAGCGAAAGCGGAAAGCTCCCAGGCTCCGAGGTGGCCGGTGAGAAACAGGACGCCTTTGCCGCGAGCGTAGGCGCGCTCGAAATTTTCAAAGCCGTCATAGACGACGATGCGGGAGACATTTTCGCGGGTGTAGCGAGGGAAGAGGCAGACCTCGGCGAGCTGGCGTCCGAGGGAGACGAATTCGCCGCGAACCAGGCGGCGGCGCTCGCGGGGCGGCATTTCTGGGAAGGCAAGAGCCAGGTTGCGCAGGCCAACGCGGCGCAGGCGTCCGTGAACGGCGTAGACGGTTAACCCGAGTGAGATGCCGATAGCGCGCGCCACGGGACGGGGGAGCAAGCCCAGGATCTTTATCCAGGGCCAGACTAGAGCGTATTCAAGGCGTTCTCGCACTGTGCCGGAGTGTAGGGGGTCGAGGCGTCGTCACGCAAGGTGGGCGACCCTCAGGGGCTAAAGCCCGCGTATTTGTTGGTTCTGGGCGGCACGGCTGAAGCCGTGCCCTTCCCGGGACCATTTAGAAGAGAACATTTATTTTGCTGCCTGCTGGGCCCACTTGGCGAGCGTGCTCAAGAAGGGGTAAGCGGCTTTGGGAGCTTCGGTGTCTCCGTTGAGGGACGTTTTGAAGGGCACCATGCGGCCGTAGAATTCGCGGGTGCTGTCTTTGTCCTGCTTGATGACGGCGCCGTTGAGTTCGAGCCCGGCGAAGAGGCCGCGGGAGCGCGAGTAGGTCAGAACCTCCGCTCGCATCTTCCAATCGGTATCGGCGGCGGCGTGGCGTCCGACCGGGCCGGCGGCGGCGCTGGCATCGGCACCGAGCTTGAATTTACTGGAGAGCAGGTTATCCATGCCGCCTTTGTTCATGATCAGCATGACGAGATCGGTTGCCTGGCCGCCGATCTGCAAGCCGAAACTGCCGCCGCCGATGGTGAAGAAAGCGGGCGCGCTCCAGCCCTTTGGAGTGCGGCAACTGGCGACGCCTTTGCCATAACGGCCGCCGAAGACGAATCCTGCGTTGAGCAGCGACGGAACCACGGCCACGCATTCGGCCGAACCGAGGACCTCTTCGGGGATACGCTGATCCGGCGCCCCCTGGATTTCGTCGAGCACCGTGGCGGCGGCTTCGACGCGCCCGGAAGCCTTGGTGTTGGCTTCGGCGGCCTTGGTGTCTTCATCAGTATTGGCGGAAAGAACCGTTGTTTGGAAACATGTCAGGAAACAAACGAGCAGCAGCAGAACGAAAAAATTTCGCATCATGCCTCACTTGGGAGATAGGAATATGGATTCTATTGTCTCTGATTCTATTCGATGCGGGGTAGAGAGCGGAGGATACCGGGGGAGTGATCAGGGTGAGTCAGGTTTACATAGTTCTCAGTTCCCGGTTCTCAGTTTTCAGTTAGATTCCAGCTATGATCGCGGAAGTTTATGGCGGTTTCAAGGAAAGTGTAATCCGTCTGCCTCAGAGGGGGTTCCGGTAAAAGAGAAAGGCTTGAACCACAGGGGGCACCCTTCGACTTCGCTCAGGGCAGGCTCCGGAGCACAGGGGAAACCCTAAATGCGAAGCGCCGGTTTTGAGTCGACAGCCTCCCCCCGATGCGGGCAAAAAAAAATGCGGGGCTGAAAGCGGCGACCCTAATCTCCGTTTCCAACCCCGTCTCCCAGGTTCTGTGGTAGGTGAGGGGAGTATGCGGTAGGTGGGGAAAGCGGACAAGATTACGAGGGTCACTGTCCTTTGGTAACCGAGGGCGGTTCACCGCTTGTTTTAAGTCGCATGCCCATGCTCAGCCCCTAAAGGGGCATGATGTCGAGGAGTTTTTCGGCATCGCTAAAGCGATGCCCTGATACGAAGCGTGGAAAAAGTGGGGATATCGACCCGGACGGAAAGCGGCCGACAGAGCGCCGGCCAGACAGGCGGCTGGGGAGCCTGCTCTACTCAACTACTTCGCCGTCACCAGGGAATGCGTGATGGCATGGACGGAGAGGGCGATGCGGTTCTGCACGCCGACTTTGCGCATCAGTTTCGCGACGTGAGCTTTTACGGTGCGCTCTTCGATGCCGAGGGCGGAGCCGATCTCTTTGTTAGAGCGGCCGGCAACCAGCATCTCCAGAACTTCCTTCTCGCGGTCGGTAAAAGTAACCCGGCCGGCGGGGAAGATGCGCCCCGGGGATGCGCTTACGCGTTCGATGAAAGTCGAGAGCACGCGGCGCGAAGCCCACACCGAACCCTGATTTACGACGCGAAGAGCCTGGATAAACTCGGCCGGTGAGGCAGCCTCGTCCACGTAGCCTTTGGCGCCGGCCGCGATGGCTTTGAGGACACTTTCGTCGTCCATACCGGAGCCGGTTACGATGATGCGCAGGTCGGGCCGGATGGCTTTCATGCTGGCCATGATGTCGTACAGGTTCTGGCCACCGCGATTGCCCAGCAGGACCAGATCGATGGCCTGCAACTGGCCCAGCTCGGCCAGCGAGGCGGAGACCAGCTCCAGATCTGGTTCGGTATCAAAGAGGGCCCGGAATCCCACAAACCGCAGCGGATCGCTCTCCACTACGGCGACACGTATCAGCGGCTTTCTGGCGACGGCAGCTTTCATCAAGGTTTCCCTGTTAGGATTGCTTCCTGTTAAAGCTTGCCTGAACCAGCACAGAATTGGAACGATTGGTGAGCGAGACAAATTACGGGGGTAACCCCCCAATTCAGGCATCGGGAGGAGGGCTTGCGGTGAGAGGATGGCGGATACAGCGATATTGTGCAGGGATTCTGGCGGTGGGCATGATGGGGGCGGGATTGGCGTTGGCGCAGGCGCAGGCGGCGGGGCAGGCACAAGTTCCGGCGCAACCTTCAGGGCAATATCAGCCGAAGTTTCCGGGCGACCCGGCGCGCTCGGAATCGGAAGCGCAGGCGCTCGGCTACATGCGGGTGGTGCTCCGGGCGGAGCGCGAATACAAGAAACGGCATGACAAGTTCGCGGATACGTTGGAGTCTCTGGCGGGGACCGGATCCTTCACCAAGCGCATGGCACGCACCACCGACCGCGGGGATTACACGGCCAGCTTCCGCGCCCACCACGACGGTTTCGTGCTCACCATGACGCCCAAACAGATGGACAGCGAACACCGCTCGTTCTATGCGGAAGACGATGGGGCCATTCACGCGGACGATCAGAAGGCCGCGGATTTGAGTTCGCCGAAGGTGAAGTGATCGGGTAAGGATGTTCCCAACTTCTATTCAGTGGACATAGTCGGGGAGCGTCATTCGGAGCCGTCGCCCTTTGGGCCGGATGATGCATCGTCGCGGTCGGGGCGAGCCGGGCCGGGCTGGACGGTGTGAACCTGATCGGCGATGCGGCGCGCGGGGAGTGGGCCGCCATCGACGCCGTGGCGGCGCAATTCCTTGACAATGTCTTCGCGGTCGCGTGCGCCATAGTCGTGGGCGAAGCGCGTCAGGGCCTCGGTCAGAATGTCGTGGTGGTGTACGTTTTCCAAACCCGGTTCCCGGGTGATATTCAGCCACAAGCGATGAAGCAGGACAACGTCCTCGTTCTTCATGGTGGGCGTGTGCGGGCCGATGCGGAAGGTGTCGACTCTGCCGTCGGTTTGAACAATCTGCAATACAAATTGCCGTTTGGGCTCCGGTATGGCTTCCCAGGCGCTGCCCAGGGCGAAAGCCTGCTCGGCGGTGGTCATTTTGCTGGAGAGGCCGGTGACGACGCCGGAGGACTCGAGGTTGTGCGCGGTCTGAGCGATGGCCGACCAGGAGTCGCGAGCCGGCACCACCAGGAGTGAAATCCTCTTGCCGAAACTTTCGGCGACGGAGACGGCGCGGGTGAACAGGGTCTGCTCGTAGTCGGTGAACATCTGCTCGGTGGAAAGACTGTAGGCGGCGGCCCCGAACTGGCTGATGCGGGCGGTCATGACGACGACGTCCTGTTCATGCGTGTCGGTGCGATCAAGAACCCACTTCAGGTGGTTCAGCGTGTTGTAGTCGCGGACCGGGACGAGCACGTTGCCGGGGCGGATGCCGACGGTTTCGCGCTCGACGCTTTCCGCCTGCTGTAACTGAAATTGCTCCTTCATCTGCGCCGCGGTGTGGGCGTGCTTGCGGCGGTTCACTTTTTCCGAAAAGGTGAAGATGGCGAAAAATACTACCGAAAAAATCAAGCCGCTCACCGTGGCTACCGACTTGGTGAATAGATTCACGATCGCGGTCGAGAGCAGAACCATCGCGACCGAGGCCAATCCGATCGGAATCTCGACCCCAAAGATGTGAAGATTGGGGGGCACTTTCCAGTTGCGCTCCCCCTTATAGCGGTAGCGCAGAACCAGCATGGAAATGGTTTTAAATACGAAACTCCAGACCACGCCGAAGGCATACGCTTCGCCCAGGGTGTAGATGTTGCCCCAACTGACGATGATGGTGAAGAGCTGAAGCCCAACGATGAGGTTGATGATGCGGTAGGTGGTGCCGTACTTCTTGTGCGGACGGCGGAACCAGTCGGCGAGCACGCCGTCTTCGGAGACGCGGTTGAGAACGCCATTGGAACCGACGATGGCGGTGTTTACGGCGCCCGACAGAATCAGGAATCCGACAACCACCACGAACGCGCGGAAGGCCAGGCGCAGAACTTGCGGGCCGACCATGTGCATGGCGAGTCCGGCGATCAGATTGTCGCTGTACACTTTCACGCGGACATCGTCGGGAATCAGCATGACCGCCAGCAAAGAGACGAGGCCGGTGAAGACAAAACTGTAAACGCCGATGACGATGGCCGTGCGCTTCAGGTTCTTCAGTTTCGGGTGCGCGAGTTCGCGATAGACCTGCGCCAGGGATTCTTCGCCGCTCATGGCGAGCACGGAGTGACCGAAGCCGATGATGAGTCCGAGGATGGCGAAGGTGTGCGGCAGGCGGCTGTGTTTCCAGAAGCCGAGCGATTCCTGGCTGTAGTGGATGTTGGCGAGGGTCGGGAAAGGCGGCAGATGGCCGCCGACTTTCAGCAAGGTGAAGAAAGACCAGCCGAGCAGCAGCACCACCATGACGGTCGTGATCTGCATGACCCAGAGGGCCTTTTCGCTAGACGCCTCGATGCCCTTGGTGTTCTGCCACCAGAAGTAGAGGGTGACCGCCACCGCGAACAGAACGGCGGTGGTGTTGACCCCGACCTGCGGCGTGCCATGGAAGAGTTGGTGAATGGCGACGGGGATCCAGCCGTGGGCGTCGGCGATGGCGATGGTGTCGTTGATCAGGCCAGCGATGTACTGTCCCGCAGAAACGCCGGAGACCGGCCCGGTCAATATGTAATCGAACATCAGGGCCGAGACACTGAACTTGGCGAGGGTGCCGCCGAGAGCTTCTTTGACGACGCGATAGACGCCGCCGCGCACGAACATCGAGCAGCTTTCCACGTAAACGGCACGGACAGCGAAAGCGAACAGCATGACACCCAGCACAAACCAGGGCGCGCTTTTTCCGATCGCTTGTTCGGCGATGCCACAGGCGTAGAAGGCGGAAGAACCGAGGTCGTTGAGAATGACCGCGGCGGCTCGCCAATAAGAAATAAAGGTGAGCATCACCGAGGTCGCAACCACAATGCGAACGCGGTTGGAGCCGCTTGGTGAGTTTGATGTAGAAGACATGCAGCGGGAGCTTTAGTGGCTGTTTTCGTCCTCTCTGTCCAATAGGGTTCCGACGTCTTCGATGCCGGTTAGCACCAGCACAACTGCGGAACCGACCCACCCGGCGACAAACATGTATTCCAGAATCTTAATCAGTAGAACGCTGAAACTCATGACGACGATATGTTATCTGATCGGCGCGGAATTCGGCGCTAGATTTTGTTGAGCTACGGGCTTCGAGCCACGAGCTTGGAGCGAACCGGTTGCTTGCAGCTCGAAGCCCGAAGCGCGCAGCCTATTTCTGTTTGCTATTCTGATGCGTGCTCAAAATCCACAGAAGCGCGTGGGGACTTGTGCTGGCTTCGGCCGCCCTGCAGGTTGTGATCTTTCCGCTGCCGGGCGTGTATGGCTTGGCTTGGGTCGCGGTGGCGCCGCTGCTGGTCGCGATCTTGCGGACACGCGCTCCGGAGACGCTGCAACTGCAACTGGACGATCAGGCGCGCTTGCTGCCCGCCACGCCGTGGCAGGGGTTCGCACTGGGCTACGCGTGTGGAATTCTCTGGATTGCCGGGTCCTGCTACTGGATCTTCGACACCATGCGCCGCTATGGCGGGCTGCCGGTTCCGGCCGCCGTGCTGGCGCTGATCTTGTTCTGCCTGTATGTCGGGCTTTATCACGGGATGTTCGGGCTGCTGCTGGCCCTGGTTGCCGGCTCAAAGATCGCTGGCTCGAAGCCCGCCGAATTGGGAGCATCAATGAGGCGCGGGCTGGGTGCAGCTCCGTTTCTTTGGGTAGCAGTGGAACTCGCCCGGACGCGGATTACTGCAGTTCCATGGCAACTTCTCGGATACTCGCAGACAGCGAATCTTGCGCTCACGCGGATTGCGACCCTCACCGGCGTCTACGGGCTCTCCTTTGAGATCGTGCTCGTGAACAGCGTGTTCGCGGCGGCGTTCCTGGCCCCGAAGGAGCGACGAAAGTGGCTGCTGGCGGCGGCGTGTGCGGCGACAGTGATCCTGGAGGCGGGGCAGTGGCTGGCGCCCCCACCGGCCGCGACCGATCGCGCCGCAATCCTCGTGCAGCCGGACATTCCGATTCAAGACGGGGCGATGTGGACGAAGGAATATTTTCAAAGCACGCTGCGGGAGTTAACGGCGACGAGTCTGCATCCCGCCGGAGAACCCGGCGGAGAAAAATCAGGGCGGTATTACGACTTGATTGTGTGGCCGGAGTCCCCTTCGCCGTTCTACACCAACGACCCTCTGTTTCGAGATGCCGTGAGCAAGATGGCGAGGCAGTCTGGAAGTTGGGTGGTGGCGGGCGCGATTGGAATCACTCCTGCAATGCACAGCGGCGGGGAAAGCTCACAGATTTTCAACTCCGCTGCCCTGGTCAGCCCGCAGGGCGAGTGGGTTGGACGCTACGACAAAGTGCATCTCGTGCCCTTCGGTGAATATTTGCCGTTTCCGCAACTGTTTCGCTTTGCCGGAGGGCTGACCAAAGAAGTAGGAGAGTTTCAGCGAGGCGCGTCGCGAACGCCACTGGATGCCGGAGGGGAGCGACTGGGAATGTCGATCTGCTATGAATCCATCTTTCCCGACGAAGTCCGACAGGGGCCGGTGCAGGGCGCGCAGGTCCTGTTGAATATCTCGAATGACGGCTGGTACGGCGACAGCGGCGCCTGGAAGGAGCATCTACGGGAGACCCAAATGCGGGCGATCGAGAATGGGCGATGGCTGCTGGCGGCGACAAATACGGGAATAACCGCGTCGATCGACCCTTACGGGCGGATCGTGGCGGCAACCCCGCGCAAGGTCCGCACCGCGCTGATTGCGCCGTACGCGCTGAGTTCGGGCACCACGTTTTACACCCGGCATGGCGACTGGTTCGCATATCTGTGTGCGATAATTTCAGCAGGCGCGGTGTTGGCGGGTTTTGTATTTCGCGATAAAGACAGTCGTCAGTCGTTGGTCGTCAGTCGTTAGTCGTTGGCAAGAGCTCGCGAACGACTAACGACTAGCGACCAACGACTGGCGGCTAAGAAAAGGCCAAGTGATCAGCAATGCTCGATGAACTGGAACAGCAATACACTTCTCTAAAGACCAAGGTTCACGACCTCCGGGAGTATCTTTGACGCCGGTAAACTGCGCCAGCAGTTCGCCGAAATCGAAAAGCAGGCGTCGGATCCCAATCTGTGGTCGAATCCCGAAAAATCTCAGCAAGTAATGCGCGAGCGGAAGCGCCTGGAAAGCGTGTTGTCGCTCGAAGGCGACCTGGAGCGCCGGACCAGCGACATCGTCGCCTATTTCGACTTGGCGGGTGAAGGTGAAGACGTCAGCGCCGACTTACAGCGCGAACTGGAATCTCTGAACGAACTGGTGGACCGAGTCGAAACCGAGACGCTGCTTTCGGGAGCGAACGACGGCCTGAATGCGATCATGACGATTCATCCCGGGGCGGGCGGCACCGAGTCGCAGGACTGGGCGGAGATGCTGCTGCGGATGTATCTGCGCTGGGCCGAGCGCCAGGGATTCAAGACCGAGATGTACGACTACCAGCCCGGAGAAGAAGCTGGAATCAAGTCCGCGACATTTTCGGTGATTGGCCAGTATGCGTTTGGCTACTTGACCAGCGAGATTGGCGTGCACCGGCTGGTGCGGATTTCGCCGTTCGATCAGGCGAAGCGGCGGCATACCTCGTTTGCCAGCGTCTATGTTTCGCCCGAGATTGACGACAGCATTGAGGTCAATATCAAGCCGGACGACATTCGGATTGACACTTACCGCTCCAGCGGCAAGGGGGGACAGCACGTCAATACCACCGATTCGGCGGTCCGGATCACGCACATCCCGACGGGCCTCGTAGCGAATTGCCAGAATGAGCGCTCGCAGCATAAAAACAAAGAGAAGGCGATGAGCATGCTGCGCTCGAAAATTTACGAATTCGAACTGGAGAAAAAGCGCGAGGTCACGAAAAAAATTGAGGATTCGAAACTGGATATTGACTTCGGTTCTCAGATCCGGTCGTATGTGCTGCAACCTTACCGGATGATCAAGGATCACCGCACGAAACTGGAGATCGGCGACGTGGATCGCGTGCTGGATGGCGATCTGCGGCCGTTGATGCAGGCGTATCTGCGGATGCGAAGAGGCGAGAAAAAAGCTTAAGCACGCGTCGATTTGTCATGCTGGACACGGCGGAATCCTTACCACAGGGGACCCTGCGGCTGCGCTCAGGGCAGGCTCCGAGGCGCACAGGGGGAAACCGCTGATTTGCGAGAGTTTCAGTTTCTTATGAAAGTCAGAAAAAGGATTTCGCTGAAGCCGCCGAAGCTTGGACCCCGCCTGCAGCGCGCCTTTCGCTACGCCGCCGAGAAACATGCCGGACAGACGCGGAAGCAGTCGGCGGTGCCTTATCTCTCGCATCTGATGGCGGTGGCGTCGCTGGTGCTGGAAGCGGGCGGCGACGAAGATATGGCGATCGCGGCGCTGCTGCACGATGTGGTCGAAGATTGCGGCGGCCTGCCGAGGCTCCGCGAAGTCCGCAAGCAGTTTGGTCCGCGCGTTGCGAAGATCGTCGAGGGTTGCACGGATTCATTCGGCGAGCCGAAGCCGGAGTGGGTGGAACGGAAGAAAGACTATCTGCGCGAAGTGAAGCACGCCGGCGTTGAGACGCGGCTGGTTTCGGCGTCCGACAAGCTGCACAACGTGCGCACGATTCTGGCGGATTACCGGCAGCATGGGGAAGCTATCTGGACGCGGTTCTCGGGGAAAAAAGAAGGCACGCTCTGGTACTATCGCGCTTTGAGCGACGAGTACCAGCGGCGCAGCCCGAACCGCATTACGCGCGAACTGGAGATTGCAGTCGCGCAATTGGAGCAGGCGGTGGGCAGGAAACCGCGATCGTCGCAAGAGTTCGTGAAGAAGTTCGAGAAGAAGAAAGCCGCAGCCAATTCCGGGAGATGAACCATGCCCCGAATGCTTGATCTGATCCGCAATTCGCAGGTTCCGTCGCACCTGATGCAATCGGCGGCGCGCGGAGCCCTCTCGGTGCCGCCTGGGGAGACGATTGAGATCCTGGTCTATCTGGCGCTCCATCACAAATTGTTTAGTGAGCGGGCGCGTCTAACGCTGGCCGGATGGGATGAAAAAGCCAGCCTGGCCGCGGCTGCCGATCCGAAGACCAGCGCCGAGGTGCTGGGATATTTTGTTTCTCCGGAGAATCTGAGGCCTAGTCTGGTGCCGGCGCTGGCGGAAAATCCGTCGGTAGGGGAAGAGCCGCTTGACGCGCTTGCGGTGTCGGGGTCGCGTTCGGCAGTAGAAGCTTTGTTGACGAGCGCGCGAGTGATGAGTTCTCCGCGGCTGTTACAGGCGTTGCAAACGAATGCCAACCTGCGTCCGAATGAGCTCGCCGAGATTGGAAAGAAGCTGGCTGCTCTGGAAACGAGTTCGTTGGCAGCGGCGGCCGCAACCGAAGCGGAAGCCCCCGACGAAGTTATCGAGAGTACGGTCATAAAGTATCTGGAAGAGAACGCGGCGGAACTGGCAGCCGAAAAAGACAAACCGTTCCAGCCCATAGGAATGGCGCACGACGAGGCGGGCGTCGAGGCGGCGGTTGAGCAGGCCGCTGCCGTCACGGCGAATGCAAGTACGGACGCAGCAGCGGGGAAACCGGCCGCGGCCGCAGCGGGAAAGCCAGCGGCCGCAGGTGCCGTCCATGCTAAAAAGCATGCAGTCCCCGCTCATGAGGAACGGCGCGACAGCACGCTGCAGAAGATTGCCAGGCTCGACATCAGGGGCCGGATCACGCTGGCGATGCGCGGCAGCAAGGAGGACCGGTCGATCCTGATACGCGATTCCACGAAGCTGGTAGCGTTGGCGGTGTTGGACTCGCCGAAAGTTTCGGATGCCGAGGTGGAAAAAATTGCGCTGCAGAAAAATGTGCTGGAGGCGGTGCTGCGCGCGATTCCAATGAAACGGAAGTATGCGAAGAACTACAGCATCATGCGGAATCTGGTGCAGAACCCGCGCACGCCGCTCGATCTGTCGCTGGGATTGATGAAGAACCTGCTGATTCATGACCTGAAGAATCTGTCGGGCAACAAAGAGGTTTCAGACACGATTCGCAAGCTGGCGCTGCGCATGTTTAAGCAGAAGGTGGAAAAGAAAAACTAGTACCCAGTACGCGGTACTCAGACCCCAGAAGAACATGGGACAACACTTCAAAGATTTGGTGGTTTGGCAGAAAGCCATGGAGATGGTCACGGAGGTGTACAAACTCACAGACAGCTTTCCAAAGAGAGAGGTGTATAGCCTAACTGACCAAATCCGCCGCGCAGCCGTATCTGTGCCGAGCAATATTGCTGAGGGACAGGCGCATCATAATAACCGTGAATTCGTGCACTTTTTGCGCCATTCGTCAGGCTCGCTGGCTGAGCTTGAAACCCAATTGCGTATCGCCGAAACTGTAGGCTATGCCGATGCGAGCTCAACCGCGCAAATACTCCTGCGAGTGCACGAGGTCGGACGCATCCTGAATGGTCTAATTGGTTCCATTCGCGAGCAGATTGATCCGGGGACCTGATTGGACGAAGTGAAAGTACCCAGTACCAGGTACCCAGTAACCGGTGGAACCAAGATGAAGGAATCGGATCCTATTTACGAGCTGTTAGCGCGGGCGAAGACGATTGCCGTGGTGGGATTGTCGGAGAGTCCGATGCGGCCGAGTCACGGCGTTTCCGCGTACATGCAGGCGGCTGGATACAAGATTATCCCGGTGAATCCGCAGATTGCGGAGGCGCTTGGGGAGAAGGCATATCCGTCGTTGCTCGATGTGCCGCTCGAAGTGGCGGAGAAGATCGATCTGGTGGATGTGTTCCGGCGGCCGGAGTACGTGGATGAAATCGTGGAGCAGGCCATCCAGTTGAAGATTCCGGCGATCTGGTTGCAGGAAGACGTGATCAACGAACGCGCGGCGGAAAAGGCGCGCAAGGCCGGAATCTTCGTGGTTATGGACCGGTGCGTTTTGAAAGAGCACCGGGCGAGATTCGGGTGAATGCTGGCGTAAACTGTGCAGTCCCCCAGGGGCTAAAGCCCGCGCCGCATTTGGGCTCTTGCGGCACGGCTGAAGCCGTGCCCTACCCAAATCGCCTCTCTTAGTTTTGATTAGACCGCGTCTTCACCAGAATCACGGTGGCATCGTCGCGCAGCCCAGTTCCATTCGTGAATCTTCTGACGTCTGCGAGCAAGCCATCCACAGTGACGTCCGGCGATTGCATCTGGGCGAGAAGGCGCTCGGCGCCGTATTCTTCGCCGGCAGCACTGGCCGCAGAATCGATGTCTGCCTCGGTGATCCCATCGGAATAAAACGCGATGCGCGAATCGTCGCCGAGCGTCACTTCGGTCTCCGAGAACTTGCTAGCGGAAATCCCGAGCGGCAAGCCGTGCTCGTGATGGATCCAGCGGTGGCCGGAAGGCTCGACCAGCAGGGGCGACAGATGGCCGGCGTTCGCAATACGCAGAAGGCGGCTGGACGGATCGAGTTCGGCATACACCATGGTGACGAAACGGCCGCTGGGAAAATCCTCGATCATCATGTTGTTGAGGCGCGTGAGCACTTCGGCAGGTCCGGAGCCGGTTTGCGCGAGCGAGCGCAGCATGCCGCGCGTGGCGGACATGAGAAGCGCCGCCGCCGTGCCTTTGCCGGAAACGTCGGCGAGAACCAGTCCCCAGCGTCCGTCGCCGAGCGGAATGAAGTCATACCAGTCGCCGCCGACCGAGCCTGCCGGAATTGAAAGCCCGGACACCGAGAACCCGGGGATCAGAGGAGAGCTGCGCGGCAACAGAGCCTGTTGAATGGAGCGAGCCTCTTCGGCCTCGCGACTCATGCGCTCGCGCCGTTGGCGCTCATCGCCAAAGCGCCGCGCGTTGTGCACCGCGACGGCCACGTGAGCGCACAATCCTTGCAGCAGCCGTAGCTGGTCAGGACAGAAAGCATTTAGCTCGCAATGGGAAGCGGTGAAAACTCCCACCAGCTCGCCTTCGCGTTGCAACGGGATGGCGACTTCGGAGCGGGTATCGGGCTCGCAGGCCATGTAATAAGGGTCGCGAGTGACGTCGGGTGCGTAGTGCATTTTGCCAGTGGCCGCGACGTGTCCCACCATTCCGGCGCCTGGCTTGAGATGATGGCCTTTGGCGTAAACGGTACAGCCGCGAACCCCGGCCAGTACGAAATCAGATTGCTCAGGATCGCGCAGATATAGGTTGATCTCGACGCAGCCGAGCGATGCCGCAACCTCATCAACGATCCGCGGGACGAGTTCTTCAATGTCGAGAGTGGAGGTGATACGTTGCGCAAATTTCTGCATGCGCACCAGTTCGGCGATCCTGTGTGTGGATGTTTCCGGCATTGGCTGGGTGGGGAAGCTGAAATCCGTGAACGGTGTCGTGGCCACGAGGAAACCCTCCTGCGACGTCGGTTGCAACTGCTCTATGAGATGGCAGGAATCAGGTTTCAGATTCTCTTTTTGTTCGGCTTCTTGCTGGACTCGAAGCCCGATTTGACGCCGGCTGTTTGAGGCGTTTGATCTCTTCCAGACGCTCGCGAATCCTCTTTTCCACTCCTTCGTTTGTAGGGCGATAGTAGACGCGATCGCGCAGGCTGTCGGGCAGGCACTGCATGTCGGCGACTTTGTCTTTGGTGTCGTGGGCGTATTGATAGTCCTTGCCGTAGCCGAGGTTTTTCATCAGGCTGGTGGGGGCGTTGCGCAGGTGCAGCGGGACGGGCTCGGCGGCGGTTTGTTCCACGTCTTGCAGAACCGCGCCGTACGCGGTGTAAAGCGCGTTCGATTTTGGCGCCACCGAAAGATAGACGATCGCTTGCGCGAGGGCGAGGTTGCCTTCGGGCATGCCGATGAAATCGACGGCGTCGCGTGCGGCCATGCACAACGCGAGTGCGCCCGGTTCGGCGAGGCCGATGTCTTCAACCGCCATGCGGACGACGCGGCGGGCGATGTAAAGCGGGTCTTCTCCGGCTTCTAACATGCGAGCGAGCCAGTAGAGGGCGGCGTCGGGATCGCTGTTGCGCACCGATTTGTGCAGCGCGGAGATGATGTTGTAATGCTCCTCGCCGCCTTTGTCGTAGAGCAGAACCCGCTTCTGGACGGCTTCCTGGATGGTTGCTTCGGTGATGGTGATGGTTCCCGCCGGAGACGCGGCTAGCCGCGTCTCTACAGTTAGGGAAGCGGCAACTTCCAGGATGTTGTAGGCGGCGCGGGCGTCGCCGCTCGAGTACGCGGCAATTTTGCGAAGACTTTCGGCAGACGCTTCGAGATGCAATGGGCCGAGACCGCGTTCGGTATCGTTGAGTGCGCGGCGCAGAAGAACGACAATCTCATCTTCGGTCAACGGCTTCAGCACATAGACGCGGCAGCGCGAGAGCAGCGCGGAGTTGATTTCGAACGACGGATTTTCGGTGGTGGCGCCGATCAGGCGAATGCTGCCTTTTTCGACGTGCGGGAGAAAAGCGTCCTGCTGCGCTTTGTTGAAGCGGTGAATTTCGTCGACGAAAACGATGGTGCGCGTGCCGTACTGGCGGGCGCGGTCGGCATCGCTCATGACCTGCTTGATTTCCTTGATGCCGGCGAGGACGGCGGAAAACTCGATGAAATCGGCCTTGGTGATGCCGGCAATAATCTTGGCGAGGGTGGTCTTGCCGGTGCCCGGAGGGCCCCAGAAGATCATCGATGTGGGGTCATCGCGCTCGATCTGCACGCGCAGCGGTTTGCCCGGTCCGACCAGGTGTTCCTGCCCGACGAATTCATCGAGCGTGCGCGGGCGCATGCGATCGGCGAGCGGGCGCGCGCCGAGGGCGGACTCGTCTTGGTTCGGGATGGGAGCGAATAAGCTCATAAGAGGTCAGAGGTCAGATTGTAGAGGTGAAAGCTCCAGGGTGCATACAAACGATTTCCAGATCAACGTGTTGACCTCCGCAATCTGAACTCTCACCTCTGACCTGCCCTTGCTGCTTCGTACAGTACGATGCTGGCGGCGACTCCGGCGTTCAACGATTCGACTTGCGCAGCTTGCGGGATGGCCAGGGTTTCGTCCATTTGCCGCGTGAGTTCACGCGACAGGCCCGCGCCTTCGTTGCCGATGAAGATCGCAAGCGGCAGAGTCCATGAGATCTGGGGTAGCGGAGTTCCCTGGTGCGAGGAAGTTGCGAGCAGGCGAACGCCATGTGTGCGCAGAAGCGGAATCAGTTCCGCGGAAGAGATATGCAAGAAAGGCAAGCGGAAGATCGAACCCGCCGAACCGCGCAGAACTTTCCAGTTGTAAGGGCTGACGGTTCCTTCGGTTAGAAAAATTCCGGCGGCGCCAAAGGCTTCGGCCGAGCGCAGGATCGTGCCCAGGTTGCCGGGGTCCTGCAGGCCAGCGGCGACGACGAACGGGCCGTCGCTGGAGCGGTCGAGCAGTTGAGCGGCAGAGAAAGCCGGCAGCTTGAGCAGGGCCGCCACGCCCTGGGGCGCGTCGCTCGGCACGATCGAGTTGAAGAGTGCATTCGGCAAGACGAGCGTTTCGGTGCGGGCGCCGATCTGGGGCAGAAGCTTTTCGGCGAGAGGGCGTGCCGATTCGCCGAAGAATACGCTGTCCAGATGCTGGCCGCTGCGCAATGCTTCTTCGATCAGCTTGACGCCTTCGATGGCACACTCACCCTGGGCGGTCAGTTCGGCACGGCGGAATGCGAGCCGCAATTCCTTCAGCCTCTGGTTGTGGCGGCCGGCCACGGGGCGCAAACGGTCCGCTTGATTGCGAGTTCGCGCGGCCTTCGCGTCTTGCTTCATGGGTTGGTTCCAAGATCAGGATAATACGAGTACCCGGTTCGGGCTGCGGCCGAAGCTCGTGGTATGGTACATTTCATTGTTTGGTCGGACAATGTTTAAGCTGGCAATGTTCACGCCGGCAATCGGGAAGGGACCAGAGTGCGCACGGAAATACTGAAAATTCATGCCGTAACGCCCGAAACTTCGCTGGTCAAGTATGCCGCCGAACAAATTCAGGCCGGGCAGGTGCTGGGTATGCCGACCGACACGTTCTATGGTCTGGCGGCGGACCCGTTCAACCTGCGCGCGGTGGACCGAGTCTATGAGATCAAATCGCGTTTGCGGCACAAGCCGCTCTCGCTGCTGATCGAGAATGTGGACCAGGCGGAAGAATTTGCGCGTCCCTTGCCGGATGACTTCCATCTTCTGGCGCGGCGTTTCTGGCCGGGGCCGCTGACCATGATTGTGCCGGCAGCGTCGCATCTGCCGCTGAAGGTAACCGCGAATACCGGGAACGTAGCGCTGCGCGTGCCGGCGGCCGAAATCCCGCTGGCGGTGGTCCGGGCGGCGAAAATTCCGATCACGGCAACATCCGCCAACCTGAGTGGCGCGGCGGAATGCACGACCGCGGAGCAGGTGCAGGGTCAGTTGCAGGGTCGCATCGCGCTGATCGTGGACGGCGGGCCGTCTCCGCGGACAGTGGCATCGACGATCGTGCACTTCAGAGAAGACGGTACCTGGCAGATTATGCGCGAAGGCGCGATCCCCGCCAAGGATATTATCGAAGCGTTATCGTAAGTCAGGTTTCAATGTTTCAAGGTTTCAGAGTTTCCATGTTTCAAGGCTGCAATCTTTGATTGAAACTCTGAGTGGCCCTCCGACTGATCCTCCTTGAAACTCCGAAACTCTGCAACCTTGAAACTTTGAAACCTGGGTCTATATTGATGCGTCCCTGGCCGCTGTTGTTGCTGGCGGTGGTGGGAGCGCTGTTGTCATTTTTCGGCGTTACCGGGTCGCGCATCGTGCGCGCCGCCGCCGAAGCACCCACGAAAAAAGCGGATGTGATCACTATTTTCGGAGCTGCCGAGTATGTGGGACGTCCTTCGCCGGTGTACCGGGCGCGGCTGGATCACGGTTACGAATTGTTTCAGAAGGGAATGGCGCCGGTGGTGATTACAACCGGCGGGGCGGCGCAGGATCCGGATTTCAGCGAGGGCGGCGTTGGCCGAGACTATCTTCTGCGGCGCGGCGTCCCGGAGCAGGCTCTGATCGCGGAGACGCAAGGCTCCGATACGGCGCAGTCGGCAGCGCGGGTGGCCAACATCATGCGCGCGAACAGCATGCGCAGCTGCATTGCCGTGAGCGATGCGTATCATGTATTTCGCATTCGCGCTTTGCTCGAGCACGAAGGTGTGCAAGTGGAGTTGGCGCCCAGGCCAGAGTCGCGTCCGCGCTCTCTCTGGGAGCGATTCGCGGCAGTCATGCGCGAGGCAGCGAGTTATCTGGCGTGGAAGGCTGGGTTGCCGTAGGGAAGAACCCGATCACTAGAGCCTGTTTCATAAACCAGTCCCAAGGGGGACGGGCAGTTCCCCCAGGGGCTAAAGCCCAGCGTTTATGCGGCTGGTAGCGGCACGGCTGAAGCCGTGCCCTACCCAAAACCTAGCCAGAACCATTTATGGAACACGTTCTAATCACTAATCACTGACCACTGACCACTGTCCCTACCATCCCATCTTTTCGCGCAAGCTCGTGACATGCGCCACGTGATGGCGTCCGTGCCAGGAGTAGAGTGCGAGAGTTTTTTCGAGGGACATGGGGCCCAGTTCAGGATGGCGGAACGTACGCTTCCATTCCGCGCCGGTGAACTCGCGGAGCATCAGCATCCAGCGCTGGTGCAGGGAATCGAGCAAGGCCAGCGACACTTCGATGGGGGCGTGCTTGGCCTCGGGCAACTCGGCCCAGAGATTTTCCAGGTACGGCTTGATGGTGGGCTCGTCTTCGGTGAGCGCCAGCTTGAAACGAATATAAGAGTTCATGTGGCTGTCGGCGACGTGGTGGGCCACCTGGCGCGGCGTCCAGCCGCCGTCGCGATACGGAGTATTCAGTTGCTGGTCAGAGAGTCCGCGGAGGGCGGCGCGCAGCCGGGAGGGAGTCTGCTCGATGTCGTTCAGGCATTGCTGCTTTTGTTCTGCGGTAAGCGGGCCGGTGTAGGAAAATTTTCCGATCGGATAGCGCGGGTCAGACATGAACATTCCTCCGGAAGGGTAGATGAGTTCGGAGCGAAATATGGTGCAGAAAAAAAGGAGCACGGTCCAGTTGCTGGAGTGCCGGGCGTCCCCGCCCGGACGGACCCTTCGACTTCGCTCAGGGCAGGCTCGCGAGACGCCCGTCGCTCCACCAACAAGGACCTAGCGCACCATGGCGAGGATGCGAACCGGCGCTTCGCCCGGCTTCTTATTCTTTGCCGGGGCTACGATGACGAGCGAGCCGGTTGCAGGCAGCGAGGTGAAGCGCGCGGTTCCTTCCACCACATAGCTGCCGTGGAGAGCGAGCTGCCGCGCCAGCGTCCGGTCGGAGGTCAAGTTCACGGGCGTCTCAACGGCAAAACCGATAGTGTAACGAGCATCGATGAGGAACATCGCCGCGTCGGGGGCGACAGGAAACGGCGTTGACGTCGTTGTCGCCGGATCATGGCGCGCGCCAGCGCGGCGGATGGCGACGACGGCTCCTTGCGGAATCATGCCGTGGTGCGCTTCCCATGCGGCGATATCGTCGAGCGAAATCTGCGGGCTGCCGCCGACAGCTACGGCAGCTGGGTTCAAATCGATCACCACCAGCGGAGCCACCAGGCGCTCCGGCGGAATCTGCCCCGCGGCCCAAGTCCCCGGAATGAGCGCGTCGGGAGCAATGATGCGGGTTTTCGATTCCGCGGCTGTGGCATGTGGCGCCGTCGCGTTTTGTCCATCGGTCAGGTCGACCACGTGGGAATAGCGATCCTGCTCGGTCGATCCGGGGCGCCGGTCGGCGAACAGCAGAATGGCGAGCACGAGCGCGTAAGCGATGATGAAACTGCGAATCCGCATTCAATTCCTTAGGGGCTGCTGAAAAACTTACGTTTCGTATCAGGGTATCGCTTTAGCGATGGCGAGGCGCTTCGAAATCAGACGCCCCTTTAGGGGCTGGGTCTCGACATCCAACTCTTTCCGCAGCCTGTTCGCCGGAAGTAAGTAAGACGTAAGTCTTGCCTGTATTGTTGCCCCAAGGGGCGCCGAATTCAATCCACGGTTGTACATGACCCACCGATTGTCTTGCTAGGGCTTGAGGCGATGGCCCGATTCCACCACCACTACCAGCATTCGAGTAGAAAACTTTCGTTCCCGGTTCAATATTTCGGGCAGGATGGGCCAGGGGTTAGAATACAGTTAACGTTTCCAGTAGCTTTCCAGGCCCGTCGCCATCGCCGATTTTGATTGCGGCTGGGGCGCCCATGCCTGCTGGCAGGGAATGAGGATTCAGGAGCTGAGGATTGATGTTCGGCCGCGAAGAAAAAGTTTCCGCCCTCCGGCTCACCGTCGTGCAGTACATCGTACTGTTCATTTTCCTGTTGCTGGCATACGGGCTGTGGCGGCTGCAGGTGATGCGGAGCGACGAGTACGCTTTGCTGGCGGAGAAGAACCGCGTTCGCAATGTGCCGATTCTCGCCCCCCGCGGCAAAATCCTGGATCGCGAAGGCCGCATCATTGTCGATAACTATCCCTCGTTTTCCGCGCTCCTGCTGCGCGATTCTGCGCGCGATCTGAACGCGGACGCGGACGCCATCGCCAAGGGGCTGCACTTGAACCCCGACGAAGTGCGGCAGCGCATCCGGCGCTTCTCGTCGATGCCGCAGTACCAGCCGATTTTTCTGAAGGAAGACATTACGCCCGACGAACTGGCCTTCATCGAGGCGCACAAGAACGAGCTTCCGGAACTTGAAACCATCATGGCGCACCGGCGGCTGTATCCGCGCAACGGCTTCATGGCGCACCTGATCGGCTACGTGGGCGAAGTTAGCGAGGACATGCTCAACCAGCCGCAGTTCGAACTCTATAACCCCGGCGACGTGGTCGGCGTGAGCGGAGTCGAGAAGCAATACAACAGCATCCTGATGGGCAAAAACGGATTCCGGCGGGCGATTGTGAATAGCCATGGGCGCGAGGTCGGGCGCCTGGACGAAACGCCGGCGGAGCCGGGCAAGCAGCTCAAGCTTACGGTCGACCTCGATTTGCAAATCGCGGCGGAACAGGCAATCGAAGGAAAGAATGGCGCGATCGTGGCGATGGATCCACACACCGGCGAAATTCTGGCGATGGTGAGCCGTCCGACGTTCGATCCCAACGATTTCGCGGTGAAGGTTTCACGGGACGAGTGGAACAAGCTGATCAACGATCCCGACAAGCCGCTGCTGAACAAAGCGATTCAGGCCCAACTCGCGCCCGGCTCGACGTTCAAGGTCATCATGTCGACCGCTGGCTGGCAGGAAGGGATTGCCCAGACCCTCCACGTAAACTGCGCCGGGGGCGCCACGTTTTATGGCCGGCGCTTCGGATGCTGGGTGAAAAGCGGCCACGGCCCGGTCGATTTTCCGAAAGCGATCTACCAGTCCTGCGATGTTTTCTTCTACACGCTGGCGGAAAAACTCGGCATCGATCGCATCGCAAAATACGCGACCGCCTTTGGCTTGGGGCAGAAGACGGGTATCGACCTGCCCAACGAAGTGAGCGGAGTGATGCCCTCGGAAGAATGGAAGATCCGCAATTTCAAGCAGAAGTGGTTCGCCGGGGAAACGATTTCGGTGGGCATCGGCCAGGGCGCGGTGGCGATCACTCCGGTGCAACTGATGCGCGCGGTGGGCGCCATCTCGATGGATGGCCGCATGGTTGTCCCGCACGTGATCAATCCCACCAACCTGCCGCCGGGGTTCGTTGAGACCACGCACTATACGGAAGTAAAGAACATTCCGATTGACCCGACGGGATGGAATACCATCACCGATGCGTTGAGCCGGGTCCTGTTGCCGGAAGGCACGGCTCCCTCCGCGCACATTCCGGGAATCGACATTGCCGGCAAGACCGGGTCGGCGCAGGTTGTTTCGCTGGCGCTGCGTGCGAAGCACACTAATAGCGGAGAGTTCGCTCAGAACGGATGGTTTGTGGGATTCACGCCGCGGCGCAATCCGGACATCATTGTGTGTGTGCTGTTCGAGGGTGGCGAGCACGGGAAGCTGGCGGCGCGTTTGGCGACCCAGGTGATCAAGGCTTACGTCGATAAGCAGCGGCGCCAGCCCACCAAGATGGCGGCGGGCTCGGGCAAGGTGGAAATCGGCAGCCTGTGGACCGATCCCGGCGGCAGTGAAGACGGCCCGGGCGCGAGTTCGGATTCGGATAAAGACCGTTTGCAGGGTGGCCGTTTCTTCGTCGATGTGGCGCGCAAGAGAGCTCCGCTGGCGGTTGCCGCGCCCGGCATGCACTGAGTTGCGCTGTTTCAGCGGATCGTTGCTAGCTGATCGTTAATAGCTGATAGCTGATAACGGACAGCTGAGTGCCGCTCGCCGCTCGTGATAGGTTAAACCTGAAATGAAGACTGCTGGCCACCAGGCTCTGGACGCCGCATCCGTGCGCGGAGTGACTTATGCGGACGCGCGCGCGGTGTCGATCCGCAACCGCTCGCTGGCCACCAAGAACGGACGGGTAGGACATGCCTCGGAGTCCGAGTCGCTCGGCATCGGCGTGCGCGTGATCGCGGAAGGCGCGTGGGGGTTTGCCGCGTCCGCGGATTTGAGCCGCGGCGCGGTAGAAGCGGCGGCCGCGCGGGCGGTCGAAATTGCGAAGGCCTCGGCGCGCGTGAAACGGGAGGATGTTCGACTGGCTTCCGAGCCTGTGGCAGTGGCGGAGTGGACGACACCCTACAACGTCGATCCATTCACCAGGTCGGTGGAACAGAATCTCGACCTGTTGCTGAAGGTTGACGCGGAGATGCGCGCCGTTCCGGGCGTCACGCTCGCCGAAACCGGAATGAACTTTCAGCGCGAAGAGTCGTGGTTTCTTTCGTCCGAGGGCTCTAGCATCCATCAGACAAAATATTCGACCGGCGCAGGCTATACCGCGTATGCGTTTGCCGGATCGGAGATTCAGAAGCGGTCCTATCCGAACTCGTTCGGCGGGCACTGGCAAAACCGCGGCTACGAACTGATCGAAGAGATGAAGTTGGTGAAGAACGCGCGCCGCGTGGCGGAAGAAGCCGTCGCGTTGCACCAGGCCGAGCGGTGCCCAGAAGGCACGGCCACAATTATTCTGGATGGATCGCAACTGGGCTTGCAGATTCACGAATCCATCGGGCATCCGATTGAACTGGATCGTGTGCTGGGCATGGAAGCAAATTTTGCGGGCACGTCGTTCCTCACGCTCGAAAAGCTGGGAAGGCTGCGCTACGGCAGCGAACTGGTCAACGTGGTGGCCGATGCCCGGCAGGAACACGGGCCGGGCCTCGGGACCTTCGCCTACGACGACGAAGGTGTGGCCGCGCAGTCAACGCCCATCATCACGAATGGACGCTTTACGGGATACCTGAGTTCGCGCGAAACCGCCCACACCATCGGCGCCGCGCGATCGGGAGGAACGCTGCGCGCCGAAGGTTGGAACCGTCTGCCCATGATTCGCATGACCAACGTCAGCATTTTGCCGGGAGAGACGCCGATGAGTTTGGAGCAGCTCATTGCCGCGACCGACCAGGGGATTTACATGGAGACCAACAAATCATGGTCGATCGACGACAAGCGCTACAACTTTCAGTTCGGGTGTGAAATCGCGTGGGAGATCAAGAACGGCAAGCGGGTGCGTATGCTGAAAAATCCGTCTTACTCCGGGATCACCACCGAGTTTTGGAATTCGATGGACGCGATCTGCTCGCGCGACGAATGGACGCTGTGGGGAACTCCAAACTGCGGCAAAGGCCAGCCGCAGCAGGTCGTGGGCACCGGACATGGCGCGAGCCCGGCCCGGTTCCGAAACGTGAGAGTCGGTTCGGCGTACAAAAGCTAGTTCACCCCAGAGGACAGGGAGGGCCACAGGGGGATGAGGAGAACGGATTTCCCGTGTGATCCCCTGTGGCCCGTGTGGTTAGGCTTGTTTTCGGCAACCATAGAGATACAGAGAATCTCGAGACGATGCTGACCAAGGAACAAGCCGCCGACATCTTTGACCGCATTCGCCGCTTCTCGTCCGCCGACGAGGTCGAAGCGATCTTCACCGGCTCCCGCCTTGCCCTGACCCGGTTCGCCAACAATACCATCCATCAGAATGTGGAGGAAGAGAACTCCATCGTTTCGATCCGCACGAATTTTGCCGGCCGGACGGCGCGCGCTGCCGCCAATCAATTTGACGACGAGAGTTTGCAGCGGGCAGTGGCCGCTTCGGAGAATCTCGCGAGAGTGCAGGCTCCGGACCCGGACTTGCTGCCGATGCCGACGGCAGAAGAGGCAAATGCCGCGGGCGAGGGCGCCCGCGCCACACGTTTTTTTGACGAGACCACAGGCATCACTCCGGCCGATCGCGCGGAGGTGGTCAAGAGCATCGTGTCCGTTGCAGACAAGCACAAACTGACGACGGCAGGCATCTATTCGACCTCGGAATCACGGGAAGGAATCTTCAACTCGCGCGGCTTGGCGAATTGGCATCACCAGACGCTGGCGGAGATTTCCATCACTATGCTGGGCGACGATTCTTCCGGCTGGCAGAAATTGAATTCACCCGATGTGACTATCCTCGACCCTGCGCGGCTAGCGGAGACGGCGGCGCGAAAGGCGGTCGACTCCGCTCATCCGCGGGAGATTGCGCCCGGGAAGTACACGGTAATTCTCGAACCGGCAGCGGTCCTCGATATTGTTGGCTTCATGTTCTCGGACTACAGCGGCGTCGCGATTCTCGACCAGCGATCATTCCTCAACGACCGGATGGGCACTCAACTTTTTGGCGAGAACATCAACATCTGCGATGACGCGGCGCATCCGCTGCAGGCGGGCTCGCCGTTCGATGGCGAGGGCATGCGGCGCCAGCGCGTGCTATTGGTCGAGAAGGGCATGGTGAAGCGCGTGGTGTTTGCGCGAGCCACGGCACAGAAGATGAAGAATTCGGCGTATGCGGGCAAGGTCGGCCCCATCGAAGCCACGGGGCACGGATTTCCCTTGCCGAACGAAATGGGCGAGATGCCGCTGAACATCGTTTTCGGTGCGCCAGAAAAGCCGCGAAGCGTAGAAGAAATGACCGCCTCCACCGAGCGCGGCGTGCTGGTCACGCGCCTGTGGTACATCCGTGAAGTGGATCCCTACGAGAAGATCGTGACCGGTATGACGCGCGACGGGACCTTCCTGGTGGAGAACGGCAAAGTGCAGTGCGGACTGCGAAACTTCCGGTTCAACGAAAGCCTGATTTCGATGCTGTCGAATGCCGAGGCCATGAGCGTCCCAGTTCGCGCCTGCGGAGAGGAATCGTTCGATATGGTGGTGCCGGCGATGAAGGTGCGGGGGTTTAATTTTACGGAAGCGACAAAGTTCTGAGTGCAGCAGTCAGCACTTGGCGGGCAGAAAAGTCGTTGGTCGTTGGTCGTTAGTCGTTAGTCGTTGGCGAGGGTGAGCATCTGCTGAACCCCGCGAGCGACTAACGACTGGCGACTAACGACGGTTTCAGTAGCTGAATGCTGAGTTGCTCCCCTACGCCCCTAAGTCCCTGTACCAGTGGCACTTCGCCGCCATTGTTCCATGACTTCCGTAACTTTGCATTGCCGATGCGGGGGTGTAATCTCGCCCTGAAATGTGCATTTGCTCAATCGGAGTGGTGCACGGCACGAACCGGAAGGAAGGTCGTCGCAAACGTGTCTGAAACCGCCAAGGGAACCGTTGCTGAAGTCAGCAAGAATCGAAGGGGTTATACGGACGTGCAAGGCGCGCCGCGCTTTCCCATAAAACTGCCGGTGGCATTGAAGTCGGCAGTCAACCAGTCTGGTGTCACGGGGGCTGGAGTCACGGAAAAGTCGGTCGAGACCGAGAACATTTCCGCCAATGGCGTCCTGTTCCGCATGGATGCCGATGTGCCCGTAGGTTCGGCTGTCGATTTTACGATTTCACTTCCCGCCGATGTCGTGGGCGCGGAAGCCGACGTGCAGGTCGATTGCCGCGGACGAGTGGTACGCAGTTTTGAAGATGGTGGCCGGCGTGGAGTCGGCGTGGTCATTGACGAATACCGTTTTGAGCGCAGGTAGTTGGTCGTAGTCTCCCGGTCGACCGTGCAAGTTCGGCCGCGCGGGTAGGGCGCGAAAAGAGGACGGATGGGCAGCACTTCGGTCAGCACCTCGGTCAGTGTCGAGCTAGGCGAAGGCGTTCGGCCTGAGGACGGCAAAGGCACGATCCGCGTGATTGTGGCGGATACCCAGGCCATTTTCCGCGTTGGGCTGCGCAAGATCTTTGCCCTCGAGGACGACATCCGGGTTGTCGGCCAGGCCGAGAGCTTGGAGCAGACCGTTGCCGCCATGCAAAAGTTTTCCGCCGACATTGTGATCTTCGAGGCGGCCCTGACACCGAATCCAGCCGACACTGTTTCCGATCTTCTCCGGCAAGGTGCGAGCTGCCGTTTGGTCGTCGTGCTTCAGGAACCCGACCAGGAGATGACGCTCGAATTATTCCGGCGCGGCGCCCACGGCATCGTTGCGCGCGAAATTGAGCCGGAAATGCTGGTGCAATGCCTGCGCAAAGTCGCCCAGGGTGAACCCTGGCTCGACAGCCGCGCCGTCGGGTGGGTGATGCAGGCCTATCGCACGCAAGGCGTGCGTCCGGCCGGGTCGCGTCCCAAAGTTTCGCTCACGCCCAAAGAGTCCCTCATCGTCTCCTGCGTCACCCAGGGGATGAAGAACAAAGAGATTGCCCTACGGGTTGGCACCACCGAGCAGGTGGTCAAGAATTATCTCCGCAAAGTTTACGACAAGCTCGGAGTGGCTGACCGTCTGGAACTCGCGCTCTACTGCCTGAATCATCGCGTACTTGAGGGCGCGATTCAGGCCAAGCCCGCCCAGCCTGCCCCATCCGTCCAACCAGCCAACGGCCACGCTCCGGCGGCGACGGAAAAGCCCAACGCCACGGCCGCTGCTTCGGGATCCCGCTCCTGATTCTTTTCTTCTAGTACAATTCTCTGTCGCAGACTGAATGCCCAGCCTGATTGCGGTGGACCCGAGACCATTCAGCCGCGCAAGTCCAGTGCTCAGTTCTCAATTAGAACTGTTGAGATTTTCACTGAGAACTGAGAACCGGGAACTGGGAACTGATTATCCATTACTGATTCCCCATCCCAAGAGAGGCAAACCATGAAAGGCGACGCAAAAGTTATTGCCATTCTGAACGACGTGCTCAAAGCCGAGCTCACCGCCATCAACCAGTATTTCCTCCACGCCGAAATGTGCGAGAACTGGGGTTATGAACGGATGGCCAAGCACACCCGCAAGGAGTCCATCGAAGAAATGCAGCATGCCGAAATTCTGATGGAGCGTATCCTGCTGCTCGATGGCGCTCCCAACATGACCGACTATTTCAAGATCAATATCGGGCAAACCCTGAAGCAGCAACTGGAGAACGATCTGCAACTCGAATACACGGCAGTGAAGCGCCTGAACGACGGGATCAAGGCCAGCGTGGCCGCCGGCGACAACGGTTCGCGCGAGCTGATGGAAAAGATCCTGCTCGATGAAGAACACCACATCGACTGGCTGGAAGGGCAACTGCACGCGATGAAAGAGATGACCTACGAGAACTACCTGGCCCAGCAGTTGCACAAGCCCGAGGAAAGCTAGCGTCCAGAGTCAGGAATTCATTCATAAAGTGGACGGCTTGGAAAGGGCCCGGCTTCAGCCGGGCCGCTACGATCCGCATAAACACCGGGCTTTAGCCCCTGAGGGAACTACCCATCCCCTCGGAAGCCGGTTTATGAAACAAGTGCTGGCAACAGCAGGCAGATCTCCGCAGTTGTCATCCCGGCCCTGAGCGAAGTCGAAGGGGAGGGATCCGCGGTTCGCGGGCAGTCCCGCGGCACTGCTAGAATCAAAACAATCACTTCGCACGGCGCCGGAGAGATGGCCGAGTGGCTGAAGGCGCACGCTTGGAAAGCGTGTTTACTCGAAAGGGTAACGTGGGTTCGAATCCCACTCTCTCCGCCAGTATTTCATTCAGTTAGCGCTGTTGCGATCAGATACGCGATCAGTTAAGGCCATTTCCGCTACTTTGGTGTTGGCCTTCTGCATCTCATCGGTCACCACGTCCCCATAGACGTTCAGCGTCGTGCGGATGTCCGCGTGTCTCATCAGCTTTTGCTGCACGGCTATCGAGGTGCCCGCTGCATCGAGCCAAGAACGATAGTGGGGCGGCCCAGTCACAAGCCGGTGGTCTGGTAGAAGGGCTTTCTGTATCAGGCGGCCAGTTGGATGACCTCGGTTCAAGATATCTTTCGGGAGGACAAAGGAGGTGTATAATGGCCGCCGTTCTCCGAGGCAAAAAGGAAATTCCGGCTCAGACCAAACCCGCTGCGCCGAAGCCCCAACGCGTGGGACCGCTGCCCGCCATGCTGATGGCCTTAGTTGCGGCCGCAATCCTCGTCCTGGCCTGGACCGGCGCGACGCCCACCAAGCCCTGGGCGCAAGGCTACGATCCCTTCGGGCACTGGTGGCTTTCGACGATTTTCGCCGCGCTACCCGTGATCGTGCTCCTCGGGTCTCTGGCCATCTTCCGGATGAAAGCTCACTACGCCGCTCTGTCAGGACTGGTCACGGCGCTGGTGATCGCTGTCGGCCTGTTGCATATGCCGATCAAGATGGCGATCAACACCGCCATTTACGGTGCCTGCTATGGATTGTTCTCCATCGGCTGGATCATCCTGAACGTCGTCTTTCTCTACCGCATGACGCTGGAGACCGGCCGCTTCAAGGTCTTGCAGCAGAGCATGACCGGCATCGCCCAGGATACGCGGCTGCAACTGCTGCTGATCGCCTTTTCCTTCGGCGCGTACTTTGAGGGCGCATCCGGGTTCGGAACGCCGGTTGCGGTGACCGCCGCGCTTCTGATGGGCCGGGGCTTCAAACCGCTGCAGGCCTCGGGCTTGTCCCTCATCGCCAATACTGCACCCGTGGCCTATATCCGTTCACCAAGCTTGTCGCGCATTAGCGGCGCGAGCGTAACCAGCGACATAGCCTGGCTGCTGTTTGGTCCAAGCAAGCTGGGCGATCTGGGCAACGGTTTGGGCGAAGCGATTCGCGTGTAAAAACCATTCATGGTGACGAGGACTCGATGCCCAAAGTAGGTCTTTTCATACCGTGCTACGTGGATCAGCTGTACCCGCAAGTCGGACTTGCGACTTTGCGAGTGCTGCGACGCCTCGGCGTCGATGTCGACTTTCCCGAGGAGCAGACCTGCTGCGGCCAGCCCATGGCTAACTCGGGTTGTGCGGAATACACGCGGCCGCTTGCCGAGAGATTTCTTAAGATCTTCGGCAAGTACGATCACGTGGTGGCGCCCTCTGGAAGCTGTGTATCGATGGTGCGCAACCACTACGCACAGTGGCTGGAGGGGAGGCCAGACTTCGATCACCTCCGCACGACGACGTTCGAGCTCTGCGAATACCTGGTGGACATCGCCCGAGTAGTCAAGGTTGACGGTGACTTCCCCTGCAAGGTGGGACTGCATATGAGCTGTCACGGTCTGAGAGAGCTGCGGCTCGGACGCTCCTCGGAACTAATGGTGAAGCCCTTCAACAAAGTACGACTGCTTCTCGGTCAGTTGCGGGGCATAGAACTGGTCGAGCTCACCCGGACCGACGAGTGTTGCGGTTTCGGCGGCACCTTTGCGGTGAACGAGGAGGCTGTCTCTTGCCTCATGGGCCGGGACCGGATCGCCGACCATGAGAAGGCGGGGGCGGAGATCATTGCCGGTTTTGACACGTCGTGCCTAATGCACCTTGACGGCCTTATCCGCCGCGAGAAAAAGCCGCTGCGGGTGATGCACGTCGCGGAAATCATGGAACGCGCGAGACTTTCATGATCGGACATGCTGAGAAGGCTGCGCCCTTTGTCGCCAATGAGGGGCGGGTACACTGGCACGACCAGGCGCTGTGGTTCGTACGGCTGAAGCGCGATCGCCAAGCAGAGAGCATTCCGGAATGGGAGGATCTGCGGGAAGCTGCCGCGGCCATCAAGGCGCACACATTGTCGCGGATCGCCGACTACCTGGAGGAGTTCGAGCGCAACGCCCGGAGCAACGGTATCCAGGTCCACTGGGCGCGCGATGGTGCGGAGCACAACGCAATCGTGCACCGTATTCTCGCGGATCGGGGCATCACCCGGCTGGTGAAATCGAAGTCGATGCTTACCGAGGAATGCCACCTGAACCCCTACCTCGAGGCACACGGCATCGAGGTGACTGACACGGATCTCGGTGAACGCATCGTGCAGCTTCGCCACGAGCCACCGAGCCACATCGTGCTCCCGGCTATTCACCTGAAGAAAGAGGATATCGGCGAGTTGTTTCACAAAGAACTCGGGACAGCCGAGGGCGCTTCCGACCCGAAGTATCTGACCGAGGCAGCGCGCGGCCATCTGCGGCAGAAGTTCATGGCGGCGCAGGCGGGCCTCACCGGCGTCAACTTCGCGATCGCCGAAACAGGCGGCTTCGTCGTCTGCACCAATGAAGGTAACGCCGACATGGGAACGAGCCTGCCCCCAGTGCACATCGCCTGTATGGGGTTCGAGAAAATCGTACCCCGGGCCAAGGATCTCGCCATTTTCCTCCGGTTGCTCGCCCGTAGCGCAACTGGTCAGCCGGTGACCAGCTACACCACACACTTCCACGGCCCGATGCGCGGCGGCGAACTGCACGTAGTCATTGTCGACAACGGCCGGAGCGCGATCCTTGGTCAGGAGACTTTCCGGCGCTCGCTTTCCTGCATCCGCTGCGGTGCCTGCATGAACACCTGCCCAGTGTTCCGGCGCTCAGGCGGCTACAGCTACGGCTATACGGTCCCTGGCCCGATCGGTTCGTTGCTCGCGCCGCTGCGCGACCCGCGCAAGTTCGGCAGCCTGCCGTTCGCCTCGAGCCTGTGCGGTTCCTGCTCCGACGTTTGCCCGGTGAAGATCGATTTGCACCACGAACTTTATGCCTTCCGACAAGAGTTGGTCCAAAAGAAGGTAGTGCCGCTTTACAAGCGCTTCGGCATGGCAATAATGAGCTCCGTTCTGGCGAGGCCGTGGGCCTACCGACTCGCAGGCAGGCTCATGCGCTGGATCGTGCGGCGGCTGCCTCGGGCTTTCGTGTATGGTCCTTGGAACCCATGGGGGCGCCAACGCGAGCTGCCGCCGATGCCGCGACACAGCTTTCGCGATCTTATTAAGGAGGAGTCGAAGTGAACAGCCGGGACGCTATCCTCGACTCCTTGCGCCGGAACGCACCGCAACTGTCGCCGCTGCCGGAAGCGCCCACTGCCATTACCTATGCCGACCCCGAGAAACAGTTCGCCGAAGCGTTCGGCTCCGTGGGCGGCAAATTCGTTCGCGTCACAAGCCTCGCGGAGGTCAACACCGAGCTCGGCAAGTTCGAGTCGTACACCCAGGCGCGCAAGATCGCCTCGCTTATCCCGGACATAGGTAGGGCCAATGTTGATCTCGCCGCCCTAAAGGATCCGCACGAGCTCGAGGGGCTCGATATCGCCATCATTGCCGGCGAGTTCGGCGTCGCGGAGAACGGTGCCGTGTGGGTGCCCGGAAGCACCCTCGGTCCGCATCGGGCGATCTTCGTGGTTACCCAGCACCTCGTGCTGGTGGTGCCGGCCGGCCAGATTGTCCATAACATGCAGCAGGCGTACGATCGGATCCGTCTCGAGCGCCCCGGCTTCGGCATCTTCATCTCCGGGCCGTCCAAGACCGCCGACATCGAGCAGGCACTCGTTATCGGAGCGCACGGCGCCCGCAGCTGTTCGCTTTTCCTGGTTGGCTCGCAAGCAAGATGACGCGGCGGAGCAGATAGCGTCTGCAAGCCCCGACCCGAAGGTACGGCCATGAGGGAGACATCGACATTCTGCGTTACGTGTTCTTCCACAGCACTGCGCTGGCCTGCCTGGTAGGCATGTCGCATAATCCCCATTTGGATCATCTCATCGCGACGAGTAAGGTGGCAGCCTTGTACGAGTGTTGACCAGGGCATCCCCGGACGACCTCGGTTCAAGCAACGCCCAGGAAAGCGAAACGGGTGTACAATGATCCGTTTTCGAAGTCAAGAAGGAAATCTCGGATAGATTGTCGCGTTCCACCGAACCGGCGAACCCCCGCTGTGTAGCCTGGTTTCGCTCCCGGGCTGCTGGTTCAGGCCACGCCCCGCCGATGGCTCGCCGTGAGAGGAGAGCAGCACATGGAAGCCGACATCCTCAATGAATTTCGCGCCATCGTCGGAACGCCCGGGCTGATCACCGAGCCCGAGCAGCTCAGCACCTACGACTGCGACGGTCTCACCATGTTCCGGGTGCTGCCGTTGGCCGTGCTGCTACCCACCTCCACCGAGCAGGTGCAGGCCATCGTGCGCGTGTGCCATCGCGAAAAGATCCCCTTTGTCGCGCGGGGTTCGGGCACGGGGCTGAGCGGCGGAGCGCTGCCGGTGGCCAAAGGCATCGTCATCAGCCTGACGCGCATGAACCGCATTCTGGAAGTGGATCTGCCCAACCAGAGGGTCGTCGTCGAACCCGGCGTGATCAACTTGAACGTAACCGCCCGGGTCGCGCCCGACGGCTATTTCTACGCCCCCGATCCTTCTTCGCAGTTGGTCTGCTCCATCGGCGGCAACGTCGCGGAGAACTCCGGCGGCGCCCATTGCCTGAAGTACGGCTTTACCACCACGCACGTCCTGGGCATGGAAGTGGTGCTGCCCGACGGCTCGCTCGTCCATCTTGGCGGACGGACAGTCGATCGTCCAGGCTACGACCTGCCGGGGGTCTTCGTGGGATCGGAAGGCACGCTCGGCATCGCCACCAAAGTCATCCTGCGCATTGTGAAAAAGCCGGAAGTCATCCAGGTCCTGCTGGCGGCTTTCAACTCCACGAATGAGGCGGGTGCGGCGGTGAGCGGCATCATCGCGGCCGGCATGCTGCCGGCGGCCATCGAGATGATGGACAATCTCGCCATCCAGGCCGCTGAAGCCGCGGTGCAGGCCAACTATCCCAATTGCGGCGGGCTGTTGCTGGTTGAGCTGGACGGCCCGGCCCCCGAGGTCGAGACCCTGATGGAGGAGGTGGCCGACGTCTGCACCAAATGCGGCGCCTGGGAGATCCACGTCGCGCAGTCCGACGCCGAGCGCGCTCGCGTCTGGACGGGACGCAAGGCCGCCTTCGCCGCCGTCGGCCGCCTCGCGCCGGCATACATCGTGCAGGACGGCGTGATCCCGCGCACGGCGTTGCCGCACGTGATGAGCGAGATCGTACGGCTGAGCTCCGAGGTCGGCCTGCGCGTGGCCAACGTCTTCCATGCCGGCGACGGCAACCTGCACCCGCTGGTGCTCTATGACAATAGCGTGCCCGGGCAGGACAAGCTGGCCGAAAAACTGGCCGGCGACATCCTGCGGCTGTGCATCAAGGCCGGCGGCTCCATCACCGGGGAACACGGCGTGGGGGAAGAAAAGAAGATGTTCATGGCCGAGATGTACGCCGAGCCCGACCTGGACACTATGCAACTGCTGCGTTGCGCCTTCGATCCCGAGAACCTCTCCAATCCCGATAAGGTATTCCCCCGGCCCCGGTTGTGCGGAGAAAAACCTGGGGTCTATGAACCGCACCCGTTGGAAGTCGCGGGCGTGGTGCAACGCTTCTAAGAGCAGGAGAAACGCCCATGCCAGGCGCAAGCGGTCTTATGACCCAAGTCTCGTGGCCGGAACTGGCCGAAATCGTTGGGAAGGAACATCTCCGCGCCGCCACTGCGGCGGATGCCATCGATGGCGTCGAGGCGCAGATGGTCGCCGAACCAGGGACTGCCGAAGACCTGGCGCGCGCTCTGCGCTGGGCCCACGCCGCGGGCGTGAAGGTGTCGCCGCGGGGCGGAGGCACCAAGCTGGGTTGGGGAAATCCGCCGGCCGCCTGCGATCTGGTGCTCTCGACCGCGCGCCTGAACCGCGTCCTCGAATACGCCTGGGCAGACATGACGGTCATCGTCGAAGCGGGATGCCGCGTCGCCGACCTGCAAAAGACGCTCGCCGAGCACGGCCAGCGGCTGGCCCTCGACCCGCTGTGGCCGGAGCGGGCCACCATCGGCGGCATCCTCTCCACCAACGATAGCGGTACGCTGCGCGCGCGCTACGGCTCGCTCCGCGACCTCATCATCGGTATCACGGTGGCGCTGCCTGACGGCACCCTCGCCAAGAGTGGCGGCAAAGTGGTGAAGAACGTTGCCGGCTACGATCTGGCAAAACTCTTCACCGGCGCCCTGGGGACACTGGGTGTGATCGTGCAGGCGATCTTTCGTCTCCATCCCTTGCCACGGGAATCGCGCAGCCTGAGCTTCAGCGGCACGCCCGAATCGCTGAACCAACTGCTGCTCGCCATCCAGGCCTCGAAACTGACTTTCACCGGCCTGCAACTGCGGGCGGAGCCGGGAAGCGCGCACCTGGACGTCCGCTTCGACGGCACCGCGGCCGGCATCCAGGCCCAGGTCAAGCAGGTTCAGCAGATCGCAGGATCTATGGCTGCCTCGGATGCGCCCGCTAACGCCTGGACCTCGCACCAGGCCATCTGGGACGGCGCCACCCCGGCGCTGCTCACGAAATTCAGCGTGCTGCCGGCGCAGTTCGCGGCGGTGAGTGCGCTGGTCGAGCGCTCCGCCGGGGCGCAGTCGCTGGCGTGGAAGATCGTCGTGCAAAGTGTGGGCGCCGGCTATGCGCGTCTCGAAGGCAACGAGCAAGGCCTACGCAGCGCGCTGCCGACCTTGCGCGACGAGCTCGCGAAAATGGGCGGCACGCTGGTCGCGCTCGCCTGCCCGGCGGCGGTCAAGCGTGGCCTCGACGCCTGGGGACCGGCCTCGGACGCACAGCCGCTGATGGTGCGCGTCAAGCAGCGCTTCGATCCCGACGGGACTCTGAACCCAGGACGCTTCCTAGGAGGGATCTGATGGCCCAAGGTGAACCGACGAACCCCACCGCCATTTTCGACGATCACAATCCGCCGGCAGCGGAGCTGTACAACAAGTGCGTCCACTGCGGCTTCTGCCTGCCCACCTGTCCCACCTACGCGCTGTGGGGCGAAGAGATGGACTCCCCGCGCGGCCGCATTTACCTGATGAAGCTGGGCAGCGAAGGCAAAGCCAATCTCACCGAGAGCTACGCCCGCCATTTTGACCAGTGCCTGGGCTGTATGGCCTGCGTAACCGCCTGCCCCTCCGGCGTGCAGTACGGCAAGCTGATCGAAGCCACCCGCGCCCAACTCCAGCGCCACTACCGGCGCTCGCCCGGCGAAACCATCCATCGGCAACTGATCTTCAATCTGTTCCCGCATCCCGAACGGCTGCGCGCATTCCTGTGGCCGGCGTGGGCGTACCAGGCTTCCGGACTGCGCGCATTGGCGCGGGGCGCCGGGCTGCTGAAGCTGCTTCCGCGCAAGCTGCGGTCGACGGAAGCGTTGCTGCCGGCGATCACGCTGCGCGAGTTGCGCGCCAATATGCCGGAGCGCATTCCGGCGCAAGGCCCGGTGCGCAAGCGCGTGGGCCTGCTGACCGGATGCGTGCAGCGCGTGCTGTTCTCCGGCGTGAACGCGGCCACGGCGCGGGTGCTGGCCGCCGAGGGATGCGAGGTCATCATCCCTCGCGAACAGGGTTGCTGCGGCGCGCTCGCGGTCCATGCCGGACTGGAAGAGCAGGCGCTCGATTTCGCGCGCAAGCTCATTGGGGTTTTCGAACGCGCCGGAGTGGACGCCATCGTCATCAACGCCGCCGGTTGCGGTTCCACCATGAAGGAGTACGGCTACCTCCTGCGCAACGACCCGCAGTACGCCGAACGCGCCAAGGCATTCGCGGCCAAGTGCAAGGACATCTCCGAGGTGCTGGCGGAGCTGGAGCCACGCGCGGTGCGGCATCCGCTGCCGCTGCGTGTCGCCTACCACGATTCCTGCCATCTCCAGCACGCGCAGGGCATCCGCACCCAGCCGCGGCAGGTGCTCAAGACTATTCCCCAGCTGGAGCTGCTGGAGATCCCCGACTCCGCCCTCTGCTGCGGCTCGGCCGGGATCTACAACCTGGTTCAGCCCGACACGGCGGCCCAGCTCGGCGACATGAAGGTGAAGAACTGCCTCTCGACCAGCCCCGACCTGGTGGTCTCGGCCAATCCCGGCTGCCTGGTGCAGATCTCGTCCGGCCTGAAACGCGCGGGCAAGCGGTTGCCGGTGCTGCACATGATCGAGCTGATGGACGCTGCCATCCAGGGCACTCCTGCCTCAGAGCTGCAAGCGCGGGCCGCCGGATAGTACCGCATCGTCAAAAAGCTAGGCGGTGGTCCACTCCAAGTGATTGCATTATTGTCACCCTCTGCTGCGCTGCGACACAGACGGCCGTATCCACTACCTTGGGAGTCACAGAAGTTGCAAGAATTGCGGCGGTTACGGAAGCGGATTCCTGTTGCGAAACATGGATCGGAAGAATTGATCCGTTCAATGAGTTGTTGGAGGAAGAAGTTTTTCTAACGAAGCATGACTTGGATCAAAGAGTGCACTGGGTTGAGGCCCTGGACAAGAATAGATACACATTAACGAAGGTAAAGTATCTGCGCAGTTTCCTGTTCAAGGAAAAAGCTACAACCCTTCGCAATAAGGTTGGTGAGCGCGGAAGGAATCGAACCTTCAACCTACTGATTAAGAGTCA